>Ga0134126_10004922_pt1 | contig 16684 bp, 9 predicted proteins | sample KB31752_FD_96881 | JGI IMG/M metagenome (GOLD analysis project Ga0134126, IMG submission 96881) | Terrestrial soil microbial communities with excess Nitrogen fertilizer from Kellogg Biological Station, Michigan, USA - KB3-175-2 | ecosystem: Environmental > Terrestrial > Soil > Unclassified ...
ATCCGCGAGGGTGCCCTCACCGTCAACGGCCGCACGATCGGGGAGAACTGCCGCGGACGGGAAATCGTGGAGACGGAGGTCATCCGGCCGTACGGCCAGCCGCTGAAGCCGAACGGCGGCTTCCTCGTCTTCAGGGGGAATGTCTTCGATTCCGCCATCATGAAGACGAGCGTGATCTCGGAGGAATTCCGGCAGCGGTATCTCAGCAATCCGGCCGACCCGGACGCTTTCGAGGGGCGGGTGGTGGTCTTCGACGGGCCTGAAGACTACCACGGCCGCATCGACAACCCGGAGTTAGGGATCGACAGCCGCACGCTGCTCTGCATCCGGGGCACCGGTCCCATCGGGTATCCGGGGGCCGCGGAGGTGGTCAACATGCGCCCGCCGGCCTACCTGATCAAACAGGGGATCACCTCCCTGCCCTGCATCGGCGATGGGCGCCAGTCAGGGACCTCGGGCTCGCCCTCCATTCTCAACGCCTCGCCGGAGGCTGCGGCCGGCGGCGGACTCGCGATCCTCGCGACGGGAGACCGTGTGCGCGTCGACCTGCGCAAGCGGGAGGTCAACATGCTGCTGCCGGAGGCGGAGATCGCCGCGCGGCGCAGGGCTCTCGAGGCCGGCCACGGCTACCGTGTCCCGCCTTCGCAGACGCCGTGGCAGGAGATCCAACGGGGGATGGTGGAGCAGCTGAGCGACGGCATGGTGCTGAAGCCCGCGGTGAAATACCAGAAGATCGACGAGCGGTTCGGGGTCCCGCGCGACAACCACTAGGATTTCCCCGCTAGGATTTCGGGACCACGATGAGACCGGCGCGCATCGCAAACACCACGAGCTCCAGCGTGTTGTGCGCGCCGAGCTTCTTCATCAACACGCTGCGGTATCCCTTGACGGTGGTCTCGCGGATGCCGAGTATCGCCCCGATCTGCTTGTTGAGCTTGTTCTGCAGGACGTAATCGAGCACCTCCCTCTCCCGCCGGGTGAGTTTCTCGAGGCGCTGCACGATCCGCGGATCGGGGACGATCTCCGTGTTGCCGGCCAGCAGCGCCTGCCCCCGGATCAAGGCGGCCAGCAATTCGATGTACCGCACGGGCTTTTGCAGAAAAGCGATGATGCCGGTTTCCATCGCGCGGCTCACCACCTGGCCGCTCGCGTGACCGGTGAGCATGATCACAGGCCAGCGGCAGCCCATGGCGAGCAACCGCTGCTGCAGCTCGAGGCCGCTCATCGTGGGCATGAGCATGTCGGCGATGATGGGTCCGGGAAGAAGCTTGGGATAGCTCTCGAGCAGTTCCTCGGCTGAGGAGAAGCTCCTGGGATCGTACCCGGCTTCCGCCAGCCAGTGCGCGACGCCGTCCCGTTGGTCGGTGTCGTCATCGACAACATAAACCCTGGCCGGTGGGCTGCCCATTCCGAGCTCACTCCAGGCGAACTTCATTTCGCCATGTCTCGCAGTGACATAACCAACGAGTCCGGTGTCAGCCGGTAGCGGCCGAGTCTACGCCTGCCTTTGGCGGCCCGCCACAGCCTCTGTTGTCAGGCCGCCTGCCCGTGGCTCGCCGATACGCTCTCGAGATCGCTCCTGTCCACCAGGCAGTCATCGAGCGTGATCCGCATGTACTCATAACTACGGGCGATGGCGGCGCGAACTCCCTCGACTTCCCGCAGGGCGGGATGAGCGCCCAGGATGGACGCGACGATCTCCAACGCCTCCCAGGGATGGCTGTCGTCATAGCGGGCGTGCGCCCGCAGCCAGCGCATGCCGACCTTGCGGCCTTCCTCCGGAAGCGAGGCGGCATAAGCCTCCGAGGAGCAGACGAGCTGTGCCCACTCGCCCGTGGCGCCCTCGATCGCAAAGTTGGTGGCTGCGATGGCCTCGGCGAGCGGGCCATGATCGCAGATGTACCAACACCAATGCGACAGGGTCGCGGATGGGGCGGCCGGGGAGCCGCGCAGCAGGGCATCGAGCGGCACGCCGCTCGCCTCCGCCCAGGCGACCCAGTAATCCGCATGACTCTGCTCCACCCGCACGTTGCGCGTCAGAAAGACGCGCGCCAGGCCGTGGCCAGGCCTGCCGAACTGCAACTTGGCGAGGTTGCGGCCCATGTACTGCGGAAACTGCTCGATCACGGGCCAGACTCGGATGAAGAAGTTGGCGACCGCGAAGGCTGGCAAGGTCGCATCGGCCATCTGTCGGAACAGGCTGTGGCCGGCCGCGCTGTCTTTGAGCCCCTGGACCTCGGAGACGACCTCCTGAATCCAGAGGGGATAACTTGCGAGGTCCTGCAGATCGCCGGCTCGCTTCCAGGGACTTGCCATCGGTATCTCCCGTTACATATCGCCGCGCCCTGGCATGAGAGTCCGATTTGCGAAGAGGATCAATGCACCTAAAGACGGCTGAGATAAATGAGCGATACGCCCCGTCTTTAGACGGGTTGACAACTTCGCGCTCTTATGCACCCCCCTATCTGGCGATGCGCGGAGGCAACACGTGACTTACCCTGTCACTTCCGCCGTCCAATGAATTCAAACAGTTAGCCAATTCGCCAGTCTTAATGACGCTGATAGCAGACGCTTTCGCGGACGGTTCACCAACCGTACTCAAGTCCGTCTTACTCATGCCTACCTCAGCTACCGGCTCTGCTGTCGCTGCGATAAGCTCGGGGGGCGTCGCGAGAAAAAATGCCACAAGGAGCTGGAGGATGCGACGGTATAAGAGCGAGATGGCCAAGCGCTTCGAGGAGTTCGACTGGTCGCGGACGTCGATCGGCCCGGTAGCGCGTTGGCCTGCCACCTGGCGGAACGTAGTGGAGCTCATCCTCGTCTCGAGCTTTCCCAGCGCCTTGGGTCTCGGGCCGGAGCTCATCTACTTTTACAACGACGGCTTCATCAATCTCGGCGGGCCTGCGCGACATCCGTCAGCACTGGGGCGCCCCGTCCGGGAGGTCTGGCGCGAGATCTGGGAGCCGGTGCTGGAGCGCCGATTCACCGAGACGCTCTCGACCGGCCGCCCGACCGGCGAGGCGGACCTCCTGATGCCGTTGGTGCGCAGCAGCTATCTCGAGGAAACGTACCTCACCTTCTCGTTCGCCGCCCTGGCGGACGATGATGGCAATCCGAGCGGTATCTTCTGTACGGCCACGGAGAACACCGGCCAGGTCATTGCCCGGCGCCAACTGGACTGCTTGCGCCTGCTGGCGAGCCAATGCGCGGGCGCGGAGTCGGCTGAAGGCGCCTGTCGCCTGGCGGCGCAGGCGCTTGGCGAGCAGCGCCGCGACATTCCTTTCGCTCTCCTCTATCTGATGGATAGCACGGGCTCGCGCATCGAGAGTGTCGCGAGCACGGGGTTGAGCCGCCTTCCCGCCGATGTTCCCGGCGTCGGCCGCCTGGACCCGATCGCGGATCCCTGGCGGCTCGCCGCCGCGGCCGCGGGCCGTGCGCCGCTGTTGGTCGATGGGGTGCCGGAGCTCATCGGCCCGGCACTGATCAGCCCGGAAGTGATGCCGAAGCAGGCAGTGGTCATACCGCTGGCGCAAGCCGGCGCCGACGCGCCGAAGTGCATTCTGGTGACGGGTATCAACCCCATGCGCCCCATGGAGGAATCGCGCCGGTTCTTTGAGCTGATCACGGCGCAAGTGGAGACCGCCATCTCGAATGCCCGCATGAGAGAGAACGCGGAGCGGCGGGCGCGAGAGCTCGCCGACCTCGACCGCGCGAAGACCGCGTTCTTCAGCAATGTCAGCCACGAGCTGAGAACACCCCTGACGCTGGTCATCGAGCCGCTGCGTCAGGTACTCGATTGCGCCTCACTCGATCCGGGCGATCGCGAGTTGCTCGCGACCGCGCGCCTCGCCGGCAGCCGGCTGCGCAAGCTCGTCAACTCGCTCCTCGAGTTCGCCCGCATCGAAGGCGGCCGGATCGACGCCTGCTATGTGCCTACCGAGCTCGGGAGCTTCACCGCCGATCTGGCGTCGATGTTCCGCTCCGTGTTCGAGCAGGCGGGCATCCGGTTCCTGATCGAGTGTGAGCCGCTGCCTCAGCCGGCTTATGTCGACCGGGACATGTGGGAGAAGATCGTTTTCAATCTCCTCTCCAACGCGCTGAAGTTCACTCTCGCGGGACAGGTGAGCATAGGAGTTCGGGCCCTGCAGGACGCCGTGGAGCTCGAAGTCGCTGATACCGGCTGCGGTGTCTCGACGGAAGACTTGCCGCGAATCTTCGACCGGTTCGCCGCGATAGAAGCGCCCGGCGCGCGCACGGTGGAGCGGACGGGCATCGGCTTGTCCCTGGTGAAAGAGCGGGTGAGGCTGCACGGCGGAACGATAGAGGCCAGGAGCGAGCGCGCCGTAGGAACCACCATCACGGTGCGCATCCCACACGGAAGCGCTCACCTGCCCCAGGACCACGTTGCGGCGGCCGCAGGACCCTCGCGGCCTGCGGAGGACGCCGCACAGCCGTACCTCGAGGAGGCGTTTGGCTGGCTCGATAAAGATCCCGACTCGGCATCTCCGGAGGTCGCTGCAGACCCATCCCGGGAGCGGATCCTGGTGGTCGATGACAATGCAGAGATGCGCTGGTATCTGCAACGCTTGCTGCGGGGCCGCTGGCAGGTGGACACTGCACCCAACGGTGTAGCCGCACTGCATCAGATTCGCCGGCAGATCCCGGATCTCATCGTTGCCGACATCATGATGCCGCAGATGGATGGGCTGGAGTTGGTGCGCAGACTGCACAGCGAGACATCGACCGCGCAGATTCCCGTGCTATTCCTGTCGGCCCGCGCGGGCGAGGAAGCTTCGGTCCACGGCCTGCGCGCGGGCGCCGACGATTACCTCGTCAAGCCCTTCTCACGCCACGAACTGCTGGCACGGATCGAATCGCGCCTCGCCACCGCCCGGCAGCGGGCAGCGGAGCGTAAGGCGCGCAGCCACGCGGAGCAGACGATCCGGGCCCGGGAGGAATTCTTCGCGGCGCTGGCACACGAGCTGCGCAACCCGGCGGCTTGTCTCTTCACCTGGATCGACAGGCTACGTGACATGGACACAGCGGATGAGTCGGGAGCGCTGGACGTTCTCGAGGGCGCGGCCCATACCGTGCGGCGGTTGGCCGAGGACCTGCTCGACGTTGCCCGAGGGACCTCAAGCCACATGAGCGTCAATCGCGATCGTTACATGTCACTCGCGCCGCTCGTGGAGGGCGTCATCGAGGCCTTCGTCCCGGCGGCCACGCACAAGGAAATCAGTATCGTCAGCAAGCTGGAGAACGACAGCGGCCCTGCCGACGTCGACGCCGACCGCCTGCAACAGATCATCGCCAACCTGCTCTCCAATGCGATCCGCTACACGCCCGCCGGCGGGCGCATCGAAGTGCACTGCAGCCGTCGCGAGAACTGTGTCGAGCTGTTGGTGCGCGATAGCGGCAAAGGGATCTCCCCGGAGGCCCTGCCACATGTGTTCGAGCGTTACTGGCAGGGCCAGCCCGCTGCCGAGGGAGAGAACGGCCTCGGGCTCGGCCTCTCCATCTGCCGCATGCTGGTGGAGCTGCACGACGGCCAGATCGAGGCGATGAGCGATGGCCAGGGCCGAGGGGCGACCTTTGCCGTGCGGCTGCCATTGGCCGCGGATGCCTCCAGCAAGAAACCGAAGCGTCGTAACGCCTCGCTGCCCACACGAATACGCGATGCCGCATTCGCAACGGCCCGCCTGGCCGGGCAGCAGGTGGCGCGTCCCTTCAGGACCGGGTCTTGATGGTCATGCCGCCGCGGATCGCCAGCGTAAACAACTCGACACGAGAGCGTGCGCGCAGCCGACTCATCAGCATCCGGCGAGCGCTCTTGATGGCACTCTCCGAGACCCCGAGCTTCCCGGCGATCTGCTTGTTGCGCAGTCCCTCGAGTACGCCATCGAATACATCGCGTTCCCTGCGCGAGAGACGCTGTATGCGCTGCGCGACCTCCTCGTTGTACATCAGCTGGGCATTACCGTTGAGATAAGCCTGCGCCTTGCGCACCGTGGCCAGCGCCTCGAGAGCGCGGACCGGTTTCTCCAGGAGGGCGAACGCCCCCGCCCGGATCGCATCCGCTGCAATCGCCGTGCTGCCCAGCCCTGTCAGGATGATGACCGGCCAGTTACACCCCGCGGCCCGTAACCGCTGCAGCAGCTCGAGGCCTCCCATATGGGGCATGACGAGATCCACGAAGATGCAGCCGGGGCGAAGCTTCGGATAGGCATCGAGAAATGCCTGTGCCAGAGAGAAGGATTGGGATTGCAAGCCAGCATCCAGAAGGAGGAGCTCGACCCCCTTCACGAACGCCGGATCGTCGTCCACAACATACACGATCGTCGGCGAGCTGCTCATGCGGCACTCCGTACCGGGCGGATAGTTACCGGTCCGCCTCAATCGTTATATACCCATCATCTGCCCGGTCCGTGCGAGACAGCCGGAGCAACATCGATCAGCCAACTCAGAGTTTACGCCGATCTCAGTAGCTCGTCATCTCGTAAGGAGACCTTCTCGAGAGATTTTCGGGCGTACGACTCAACCAGGTTTGCAACCCTTGCGAAACTGGAGGAGAAACGGCCACGCCAGGGGCCAAGATCCCCTGATGCTCACCGTCCTGGGACGGGTTGACAACGTGGTGCTGCGGCGCTTTGCGCGCTCTGCGCGGCTTACGTTTCGCGTCTGCGGCCACAGCTTGCGCCTTCGATCCCAATCCCCTGCCCTTCTTTCGGGACACTGCTCTGAAATCAGATGCGCTTACGAAGCGACAGCAGATAATGATGGCCGACGCCGCTGGATACGGCCTCGCCAACGGATATACAGTGCGCCTCCACTGCTCGATCTCAATCCGCTCCCGAAGCAGATCCGTCGCCGAGAATGAAATCGACAGCAAGTTGGGCATGAAGCAGCGTGCTATCGAGTACTGGAAGAGCCAGATCCTTCTGATCAATGATCAACGGCAATTCGGTGCACCCTAAGACGACAGCCTTTGCGCCACGGGCCTCCAGCAAGGCAATTTCGTCGAGGATGAAGCGCTTGCTTTCGAGCTCGAATCTTCCCAGGCTGAGCTCCCGCTGAATGATATCGTGTAACCGCACCCGGGCTGTGGCCGAGGCAGGAGTGAGGGTCTGGACACCATAACGCTCGAGCAGCCGGCGCGAGATAAAATCATGCTCCATTGTGAAGAGCGTGCCCGTCAGGCCAACGGTACCGAGCGCTGCGGAAGCCTTGCCGATAGCATCTGCAATGTGCAGGATCGGCAGCGCGATTCTGCCGGCAAGGTTGTCGAATATCTTATGGGGCGTATTGGCCGCAAGCATCAACCCCTGACAGCCCGCCGCTTGCAGCCTCAATGCCGTCGCATAGTAGATATCTGCGATTCTGTCCCAGGCTCCCTCGCATTGCAGCGAGTGAATGCCCGCCTGGTTCAGGTTATAGAGAACGAGTGGGGGATTGGTCGGGTTGCCGTAAAGCGCATTTATGGACGCGTTGATGTGCCGATAGTACTCGACGGTGGAATGCCAGCTGGTCCCACCGATGATACCGAGCGTACGCATTTCGGATGGCGGTATGAGACGTGCGGCCATGTGCGTCGTGAGACCTTACATTCGACTGACGGGGCGAACCGCTGTGTCGTCATCGCCGGCGGGCTGCCGAAAGTGATAGATCACGGCGCCTATCGCGAGCGCGCCGAGTACCGGGATGAAATTCGAGACAGCGGCACTCACCAATAGCGCGGTCGATATGACCACAGCGGCAAGTGGGATCGTAGGACCTAGCGGCAAGCGCAATGCGCTCGTGCGATCGGCCATTCGCCGGCGCAGAATCGGCACGGCCGCAGCCGTTCCGACATTAGCGGCCAAACGCGAAATGACGGTCATCGTGGCAAGATACACAAACGAGCCGGATAGCGCCAAGGGGACAACGATCGCCGTCTGCACCACGATGGCGAGTGCTGGCGTACGGTAATTGCGATGCACGCGTGCAACCCAAAGGGGGCCATAACCATCGCAGGCAAGCGCAAATAGATATCGTGGCCCCGTCAGAGTGGAGCTGCCCATGATGCCGAGAATCGACAGCATGGCACCCAGCGTCAACAGCCAGGCGCCCCAATGACCGGCAAACCGTCCGGCGGCGTCGGCCAGGGGTGAAGACGATTGCGCCAGCCCCGGCAGCGTCCCGACCGCTACCACCTGCACAGCGGTGTAGATCAGCGTCACGCTCAGGACCATAAAAAGGAGCGCGAACGGTAGGTCACGCCGCGGGTTGCGGTATTCGCCGGCCGCCGCAGACGTGTTCTCGTAACCCCCGTATGCGAAGAGCAGCAGCAGGGTCGCTCGACCCATCGGTCCGGCGTGAGGTAGCCCCGGCGACCCAAGACGCGAGCCCTCGATAAACCATGCACCCATGACGATGAAGAATATGAGCGGCAATATCTTGGCGATTGCGAGCGCCACTGCCGTGTGGGCCCCCGCTTTCACACCCCTGATGTTGATCCAGGCAAGCAGCAGGATCACCCCGCAGATCATCGCCACGCGAACCCAACCGTCACCCACCACTGGCCAGAAGTAGGCACTCGCCTGCACCAGACCGTTTGCCAGCGAAGCGAGCGCCGCTACGCGTGACAACCAGGTCATCCAGCCGACCTCGAATCCTATGAGGGGCCCGAAGGCTTCCCGCGTGTAGAGGTATGCGCCGCCCGGCTGATCGAAGTAGCTCGATGCCTCCGCGAAGCACAGCACCAGCAACGCCACGGCGAGCCCAGCGAGCACCACGGCCCACACACTGACGGCGCCGATCAGCGCCGCCACCGCCGCCGGCAACAGGTAAATGCCGCTTCCGACCACATCGTTGACGGCCAGCCCCACGACCTGCCAGCGCGAGACCGCGCGCAGTAATCCCGGATGGACGTTTTCTGGTGGCTCTGCCACTGATCACACTTCGATGTGCGCCCTTCCGGTGTGGCCGGCACGCCTCAGGAAAGAGCTCGCCCCGCACTCATGGCGAACGGCTGGCCACGGCGGGCCGCGCGTTGCGGGGCAGCTTTCCCACTCCCAGATTGTAGCCCTCGAATGCCCATACATCCGCGGTCTGCGCAATCTGCTTGTCAGTCGGCATGTACGTATGGCTGGTCGCGCCCGTGGTCCGCAATAGGATCGGATTCGCGCAGGACTGGGCCCGCTGGATCGCCGCTGCGAACTTGAACTCGTGCATGGGTACGACGCGGTCATCGTCCCAGGAGGTCGTGATCAGGGTAGGCGGGTAACAAGTACCGCCGCGAATGTTGTGCAGCGGCGAGTAGGCGTAAAGCCATTTGAAGGCGTCCGCGCTGCTCGCGGTACCGTACTCCGGCGCCCAGAGCGCGCCTCCGGAGAAATCCTGGTAGCGAAGCATGTCGAGCACGCCGTGCCCGATATAGGCGGCACCGAACAGCGTGGGGTTCTGCGTAATCGAGGCGCCGGTGAGCAGGCCTCCATTGGAGTACCCCTGGATCCCCAGGTGCTCGGCGCTCGTGTAATGGTGCGCGATCAGGTACTTCGCGGCCCAGGCGAAATCGTCGAACACGTTCTGCTTGTGCTCGAGCATGCCGGCCTCGTGCCACTTCTCTCCGTAAGTGCCGCCGCCGCGTAGATTGGGCACGGCGTACACACCACCCAGCTCGAGCCACACGGGCAGCATCGGATCGAAGTTCGGCATGACCGTGATATCGAAGCCACCATAAGCGTAAAGGACGGTGGGATTGCGGCCTTCGAGTTTCACGCCCTTACGGGCAACGATAAACATTGGCACCCGGGTGCCATCCTTCGAGGGGTAGAAGACTTCCTTGGTGTCGTAGAGCGTCGGATCGAAACGGACCTGCGGCGCGAACACCGTACTCGTACTCGCTTGCTGCACCTGGTAGCGGTAGATCCGCTGCGGGTACAGGTACGAGGTAAATCCGAAATAAATGCTATCCGAATCGTTGCGTGCCGACAGCGCGCCGACAGTGCCCAGAGTCGGCAGAGGCAGGTCGCGGAGCTTCTTCCCGGAAGTCGTATAGAGGCTGAGGCGACTGGTGGCGTCGATCTGAGACTCCACGATGAGATTCCCATCGGCCAAATCCGCCTCCTCGATCACCCCGTTGCCCTCCGGGATAACCGTGCGCCAGTGCGCCGGCGCCGGATCCGAAAGGCGGGTTGCCACCACGCGAGTCTTTGGCGCGTCCAGCGTGGTTTGTAGATAGAGGGTGCCCTTTTGCACGCCGACAACCGCGTACTGGGCATCGTTGCGCGTATAAAGTGGCTCGAGCTTTGCGGTGACATCGGGCCGGTCAGGGCTGCCGAGATCAGCATAGAAGAGCTCGTTTTGCGGAGCCGTACCGTTGATCAGCGAAACAAAGAGGTACCGGCCGTCCTCACTCACGTCACCCTCGATGATCCAGCGCGGCAGATCCGGCCGCCGGTAGATCAAACGGTCCGCGCTCTGGGGCTGCCCCATCGAGTGAAAATAGAGTTGCTGATCAATGACCTGCTGGTTTATCTGGTTGCCCTTCGGCGGCGTCGGGTAACGCGAGTAGAAGAACCCTTTGTCATCGTTCGTCCAGGCGATATCCGAGAATTTCACCCAGTGAACGGTGTCCGGCAGCGCGCGACCTGTCGACACATCGAGCACATGCAGCGTCTCCCAGTCGGACCCGCCCTCCGAGAGCGCGTAGGCGAGATACCGACCATCGGGTGATGGCGCATAGCGGATGAGCGCCACTGAGCCGTCCGGTGAGAGCGTATTGGGGTCGATCAGGACACGCGCCTTTGCGGACGGGGAGTCCTGCACATACAGCACGAATTGATTCTGCAGGCCCGAGTTGCGCCGGAAGAAGATGCGGCTGCCCGCGACCTGGGCGGGGGTCGTCTCCTTCGCATAGTTCCACAACTGCGTCAGGCGCTTTGCGATCCAGCCCCGCACCGGGATCTTCGCGAGATACCCGTCCGTCAGCCGGTTTTCCGCATCAACCCAATTGTGCAGGCCGGGGCTCTGCATGTCCTCCATCCACCGATAGGGCGCCTCCACGCGCGTGCCAAAGTAATCGTCACTGATTTGATCGCGGGGAGCCACGGGATAGTCGATCGGCCGGGATTTCGGCGAGGCGATAGCCGATGCGGCGACGAGCAGCAGAATGGGAGCGAGCGCCTTGGCTGCTTTCATAGATGGCAGTCTCCGGTGAGGCTTTCTTCGGATCCGAGTAGAGGGCGTCAGATAAGACGAATCAAACGGATTGGAATATTGAAAGTGAACCCGGTGCGAAAATCGATGGCTATGTTACAGGATGATCCTGTCGCCTGCCCGCCGGCGAGCATTCGGAGGGTCGTCCCGGCTCTTATCATCCTGCTTTTCTGTCGAGCGAGGCGCGCTATCGGCCAGGTGCTCGGTCGCATCTCCCGGTCCTTGTTGATCTGGTGGGAGTAGCAATGTGCTTTGACCTCCTCATCCATGGGATTCCCAATAATAGAAGTAGATTGGCCATGAGGCCGACTGACAATCAACTTGTGCCGTTGAATGAAGGCGCTCGAGCGTTTAGGTCGATTGGCTTGGCTGGGAGTCCCGCTCAGAAAATTGCCCCACATCACCAACCCGAGACAGGGCAGTCCGGCGTGGACCCGCTACCTGAGAGAGCTCGTAGATATTTGGATACTGGGGGAGACGATGAGCAGATGTTCTGAAGCGTCGAAAGGGAACGTCTACGCAGCCGTCAATGACGCAGCGTCACCCTACATGTTTGTTATCTGTATATCGCGCTTCGTTCTGAAAACCAGATAGTCAGGAGTTACCGACTATCCGGCTTCTTGCAGATGCGTCAAAAACGGGGGCTGGCTCACCGACTCCGGCCGGCCGGCATATGCTCCTCGAACCACCCCACCAGGCGCGCCGCATAGTCCACCGTGGCCGGCCACTTGCGCACGCCATGCCCTTCTTGCGGATAAGTCACCAGCACCGACTTCACTCCGTTCTCGAGCAAGGCGTTGTGAAACTGTACGGCCTCTTCGGGAGGCGTGCAGCGATCGAGCGCACCGCAGGTGGAGAGCGTTGGCGTCTTCGTCTTGTGCGCGTGCATGATCGGGCTGCGGTCGAAATACTTACCGCCAGGATTGGTATAGGTGTCCTTGAGGAAGAGCGCCACGAAGTGCCCGATATTGGAGATCAGATGCTCCGTGACTTGGTTGGTGACCGGAGACACCGCGACAGCGGCTGCAAACCGCGGGTCCTGAGTGATCAGCCACGCCGTCATGTAACCGCCGTAGCTGCCGCCCGTAACGCCGAGGCGGGCAGGATCGGCGATGCCCTGCTCGGTCAGGTAATCGAGGCCGGAAAGATAATCATAGGTATCCGCTCCTCCCATATCCCCGAGCACGGGCCGCACGAACGCCTGCCCGCGACCGGTGCTGCCCCGCGGATTGGGCAGGAAAACGGCATAACCCCGCTTGAGCAGCATCAGCGTCCCGATGCTCCTGCGGCCCATCCAGTACGGCCGGTAATGCCACACTGGGCCGCCATGCACCATCATGACGAGCGGATAGGGAGCAATGCCTGAGGGCCTGAGGAGCAACCCCTCGATCTCCAGGCCATCCAGTGCCTGCCACTTCACCGTCTCCACGTTATCGAGCGCCGAGAGCGCTTCCTGCGCACCGGGATCGAAGGACCTGATGGCCTGATACTTCCCGCGGCGGATGACGGCGATCTCCGGCGCGCGCTTGAAGCCCTCCCCCACGAGCGCGCAATCGCCGGCCTCGTCGAAGCCAGCGATGGTGCTGTAAAAGCCGCCCGTCGTGATCTCTTCGCTCTGCCAGACCTCCTCGAGCTCACCCCGGGTGACATCGTAGAGCGCAACGACGGTCTCGAAGCCCCGATGGCCGGCGAGCAGCAGCTGCCGGTCGGAGCGCCACTCCGTATGAGTGACGTCAATTCCCTTGGTCGTGACCTTGCTCACCTCGCCGCTGCGGGTGTCGATGATCCTGAGGTCACCCGCCACGACCCAGCGGTCGCTACAGAGCGCCTCCACCACCGCAATGTGGCTGCCGGAGGGGGAGCCGCTCGGCCAGCCCAGCTGATCCTGCGGCGTGTAGACGTCGCGGCTGGCGCCGCCCTCCGTCTTGATGACCGTGAGGCGCGCGGTGTACCAGAGCTGCTCGCTCGACCCGGGCGAGACGACGGCCGTGATCGCATCATTGCCGCACCAGGCGGCCTCCCAGATATTGCTTTTGGCGGGGCTGAACCGGCTCACCCGGTTCTCTTCCAGGTCGTAGACCCAGGCGCGCCGCCAGCGATACGCCTCTTCCCCCGTGTCGACGACCGGTAGCCAGGCGGGGACGTCCACAGCCGTCTTGGTCGTCGCGGCCCCCTGCGCGGCTGACAGGTCCGCTCCGTGTCCGGCAACTCCCAGCAGGACGCGGCGGCTGTTCGGCGACCACTGGATATATTCCACCCATCCGTCGACGGGCGGGGTGGCTCGGCATTCCCCCGTCTCGGCATCGAGGAGGTACAGCTGGAAATCGCCCGGCCTGCACCGGTCGGAGAGGAAGGCGATGTGCTTCCCGTCGGGCGAGAGCTTGGGCAAGCGGTCCGTGTTGGGGCCGAAGGTCAGGACGCGGGTGTCGCCAGTCGTCAGGTCCGTCAGGCAGACGCGGGATATCGCCTCATTCCCGGCGTCTACCATTGTGCCCGTGAAAACCGCTCGGGTTCCGTGCGCCGAGATTTCCGAGGCGTCGGCGATGAGCCCGCTGCCTGGCCGGCGGAAGGTCCGGTACAGGAACTCGGTCTCCCGATAAAGAGCGGTATCACGAATGTCTCTTTGCACGAGCTTTCCCCTTATGTCTTGTCTTCCAAACCCTGGTCTGCGGCCGCTGCCACGATCCGCTTTGCGGCGCAAAGGTCCTCGGTTGCGGTGCCTACGGACTCGAGGGGAATAATATCACCCGCCCCTCGCCATCCGGAGGCCGGAGGTATTATCGATACCTCCGCTCACGGTTGTGTCTATGCCCGTGGCCTTATTGCCGCCACCCCCGAAACGGACGCACCCTGATAGCCGGCGGTGTTCGCTTCTCCGCCGCTAACGCTACTGTTCGCTCCGCTAGACGTATTCCCGTCTCCTCCGGTCACGTCTGCGTAGGGACCGCTAATCGTATTAGATTGTCCCGCGACAACCCCTCCATGGCTCGTGTACGAATTTCCGTCCCCGACTATCAGGTTGTGCGATCCGATCGTCGCCTTAGCTCCGATGTTGTAGCCAACGATAAGTTACCTAGGCCAGTACTGCTCGCGGTCTGCCCTGATCCGTCAACTACCCGGACGTTGACTCCGGTGAATGTAGCTGTCGTATTTCGCCGCTATGCAAGCTCCATTCCCTTACTGTCGAAATCGCACTCACTTTCCTACTGCTGGATCCGCGGCCACAATGAGCTTCGCGGCACAAAGGTCCTCGATCGCGGCACCCACGGACTTGAAGAGAATGATCTCATCCGCCCCTCGCCGTCCCATGGCCCGACCTGACACGAGGTCAGAAAGCTCGCCTTCTATACGGTCCCGACCGATGAGACCGCGCTGGAGCGGCTGAATGAGGTCTCCGGCCTCGGCCAGCGCCCCTTCGTAGGTATCGACGAACAGGCGCGAGCGCAGCACAACCTCATCGTTGGCTTCCCGTTTGTCCGGTGAGAAGCCACCCACGAGATCGACGAAAGTGCCTGGTCTCAGCCACTCACCAGCGAGCACCGGCTGCACACTGCTGGTCGCGCAGGAGATGATGTCGGCGATCGGAGCGACGTTGTCGAGAGCGGATGCGATGTTGACCTCGATCTCACCACCCACCAGGGAGCGGATCTCGGCAGCCGTCACCTTCGCTCGCTCTTCATGCCTGCCGTACACTGTCACTCGTCGGATCGGGCGCACGGCGCAATGGCCGAGCGCCATGTAGGGAGCCTGCGCTCCGGTACCGACGACTACGAGATGCTCGCTGTCAGTGCGCGAGAGATAACTCGAGGCGAGAGCGGATGCCGCACCCGTTCGCAGTCGCGTCACCATGGCGCCATCGAGCACCGCCACCGGTGTTCCTGTCTCGGAGAACACCAGCAGAGCCGCCTGGATGGTCGGCAAGCCCCTCTCGATGTTGTCCGGAAATATGGTGACGAGCTTGATCGCCCCGCCTCCCGCCCTGTCGAACGCCGGCATGTAAAGGAGCAGCCGATCGCCCTTGCCTCCCGGAATCGGCGCCATCTGGCGTACGGCAGACTCCGGGGGATCACGGAAAGCTTCCCGCAGGGCCTCGATGAGGCGCGGCATCGGCGCCAGCGCGCGAATCTCAGTGGCGCCCAGCACGCGCATGGCGCATCCCTCCTCGCAGCCGTGGAAGCCGACGACTCATCCTTACTACGCGCCGTTGAAACGCGCGAGCGCGTACGAGTCCGGGTTGACCCGCGGCGAGCCTCCCGTCAGCAGATCCGACAGGAGCTGCCCCGAGCCCGCGGCCATGGTCCACCCGAGGTGTCCATGCCCGGTGTTGAGCCAGAGATTGCTGATCGGCGTCGGGCCAATGATCGGCACGCCATCCATCGCCATCGGACGCAGCCCGCACCATGCCTTCGCCTTCGCCCGCTCAAATCCTCCCGCCGGCAACACCTGCTCCACCAGTGTCATCAGGTTCTGAATCCGGACTTCGGGCAGTGAGAGGTCGTAACCGGTGAACTCCGCGGTTCCTGCGACCCGGATGACGTTCTCGAGCGGCACCACGACGGCATGGAAGTCGTCGTCAGAGACGGGCAGCTGCAGTGGCGGGTCGAGTCTGGGGCGCTCGAAAGTCAGTGAGTAGCCCTTGGCGGGGCGGACCGGCACGTGGATTCCGAGCTGCTTCACGAGGAGCGGGCTGTAGCTGCCGGCGGCGACCACATAACGGTCCGCGGTGAAGCGCTCGCCGCCGCTCTGCACGGCCGTCACCTTGCCTTGACGGACTTCGATGCCGGTGACGGGCGTGCGAAAACGGAACTCCACGCCGCTCGTGCGGGCGTGATCCGCCAGAGCGACCGTGAACTTGTAGGCGTTGCCGATCTCATCGACCGGGTAATGAATGCCTCCCGCGAGCTGCCCTGCGATCGGCGCCAGCGCCGGCTCCAGCGCCAGGATGTCGTCAACGCTCAGACGGCGGTAGGTCAGTCCGTCCACCCGCAGTTTTTCGGCCCACTCGATCGCCCGCTCCAGGGCCACGGGATCACGGAGGACCCGCAACGTCCCGCGTGCAGCGGCGCCGTACTCGATGCCTGTCTCCCGGCGCAAACCTGCCAACACTTCGTGCGAATACAGCCCGAGCTTCAGGTTCTTGACCGAGTTGCGCTCGTAGCTCTTCGCGCCCGAGTTGCGCAGGAATCCGGTTCCCCAGCCCGCAAGACCCGGCAGGGTCTGCCACCGCAGCTGCAGCGGCGAGTCGGAGCGGCCGAGGGATTTGAGCAGCACTCGCCAGCTCCCCGGCGCGTTCCACGGCTCGGTCATGCTGGGTGTCAGCAGCGAGCCGTTGGCGAAGCTCGTCTCCTGTCCCGGGCCTTCCTGACGATCGAGAACCGTGACTTCCCAGCCGCGGCGGGAGAGAAAATAAGCGGATGCAGTGCCGATCAGGCCGCTGCCGATGATGAGCGCTTTCACCCTGGATTCCGGACCTCTTTTGCGATTGCGC
>Ga0134126_10004923_pt1 | contig 16684 bp, 15 predicted proteins | sample KB31752_FD_96881 | JGI IMG/M metagenome (GOLD analysis project Ga0134126, IMG submission 96881) | Terrestrial soil microbial communities with excess Nitrogen fertilizer from Kellogg Biological Station, Michigan, USA - KB3-175-2 | ecosystem: Environmental > Terrestrial > Soil > Unclassified ...
CGATCGCGCCGGCCGACGGCGCCGACGTCGAAGATCTAATGTCGAGCGCCGATTTGGCGTTGTATGACGCCAAGGCCGCCGGTGGCAATGTCTACCGCCTGTTCGTTCCGGTTCTGCGCGCGCAGGCGCGGGCGCGGCGCGAACTCGAAGCCGAGCTGCGGCGCGCCTCTACCAACAAGGAATTCGAGCTTTATTTCCAGCCGCAGATGCGCGCCAGCGACGGCGTCATGGTCGGCGCCGAGGCGCTGCTGCGCTGGCGGCATCCGCAGCGCGGCATCCTCGCGCCTGGCGCCTTCATCGACGCGTTGAGCGAAAGTCCCGTCGTGCTCGAGGTCGGGCGCTGGATCCTGCAATCCGCCTGCGAGCAAGCCGCGGCCTGGCGGGCGATGAGCGGCTTGCCGCTGCGTATCGGCGTCAATCTTTTCCCGGCCCAGTTCCACGGCGATGCGCTGCTCAAGGAAATCGACGAGGCGCTGAGCCAGAGCGGCCTTCCGGCCGACGCGCTCGAGATCGAAATCACCGAGAACATCGCGCTCGGGCAGGAAGACCAGACGCTGGAGACGCTGCGCACCATGCGCGCCAAGGGCGTCAATCTCGCCTTCGACGACTTCGGCACCGGTTATGCGTCGCTCAGCTACCTGGCGCGCTATCCGCTGACCCGCATCAAGATCGACCAGAGCTTCGTGCGCAAGATCGCGGCGGGGTCCAAGCCGGAGGATACGGCGATCGTGCGTTCGATCATCGTGATGGCGCACAATCTAGGGCTGGGGGTGATCGCCGAGGGCGTCGAAACGGCGGCGCAGGCAGCGTTCCTGCGCGCGGAAAAATGCGAAGAGCTGCAAGGATATTTCTACGCCAAACCGCTGGCGGCGAGCGCTCTTGAAGCTTTTCTTCGGTCGAACCGGGCCGTGGCCTTCGAGGCGGCGCCGAAGGAGTCTTTTGGCTAGATTTTGTTCTAATCCACCACCAGCTTCACCTTCGTCCCCGGCTTCATCGTATCGTGCGCCCCGAGTCCGTTGAGCACGCGGAAGCGTTCGATGTCATGGCCGGAGCTCGCCATGCGGCGCGCCAGCGTTTCCACCGTGTCGTGGGCGCCGGCCGTGACGATCTTGAGATGCAGCGGATGCACTTGCGCGCTTTCCTGCAGGCTCATGCGGCGGAACGTCGCAATGGATACGCGGAACGAGCGGTCGACCGCATCGGTCTTATTCTTGGCCGCGAAAATAAACCGATAGACATCGCTGCCGAAGCGCACGGCGAACAGACGGAACGACCATTGGTCGCCGCGGGCGGTCGCGGTTGCAGCCGAAAATCCGTTGATTTGAAACTCTTCGACGCTCGAGACATCGACCTTCTCCATCCAGCCCGATTTGAGGTAATCGGGCAGCGACTGCTCGGCCGGCACGCTGACCACGTCGAGCCGCAGGGCTTCGTTGCCGCCCTTGAGGCCGAGCACCGCCTGGGCCGTGTTGTCGAGCGCAAATCCCGGCGGGGCCAGGAAGGTAAAGCCGAGCTTGGGATGCAGGAAGCGCCGTCCGCGCACGAAGCCCTCGCTCGGATCCTCGCCATAGACTAAGCCGTCGATATCGCCGAGATATTGATCGCGGTCGCGCTCGCCGGCGCCAGGGCTGCTGAACTGGCGCGCGTTGGCGAGCGCATTTTTTATCCGCTCGGGCGTCGCCGGATGGCCGACCAGAAAGTCCGGCGCGCGCGCCTCGCCGCCGGCGGCGGCTTTCAGATCGGCATTGCGCTGCATGTCAGCGAGGAAGCGCGAGGCGCCGAAAGGGTCGAAACCGGCACGCGCCGAAATGCCGACGCCGATGCCGTCGGCCTCGAATTCCTGCGCGCGCGAGAACGCCGCCAGTGTCAGCTTGGACTTGGCGAGCGCCAGCGCGCCCATTTGTGGATCGCTCAGCACGTCGCTGACCACATGGCCGATCAGCGCCGCCTGCTTCGCCTGGTCTTCGCGGATATCGGCATGACGCGCGATCACGTGGCCCATTTCATGCGCCAGCACCGAGGCGAGCTCGGCTTTATCGTTGGCCAGCGCAATCAGTCCGCGCGTGACATAAAGATGGCCGTTGGGCAGCGCGAAGGCGTTGATCGCGGGCGAATTGAGGATCGTTACCTGGTATTTCAGGTTGGGCCGTTCCGAGGCCGCCACCAACCGGTCGACAAGTTTTCCGATCTCCGCCTGCAGCCTGGCATTTTCGTAAATGCCGCCGTAGGACGCCAGGATGCGCAGATGTTCGCGGGTTTCCGCCGGTTGTGCATCGGCCTGCTCGGCGGCTTGCGGGACGGGCAGCGAAACCTGCTGGTTGTCCGGCATGCTGGTGCAGCCGGCCAACAGCGCCGCCAGCGCGACCCCGCGCCATCGCCTTGCCGTGATCAGAGCTGCCGCCATTTGCCCCCGCTCTATTCTAAAACTTCAATCTGTTCGGGCGTCTCGGCCGTAATGATCGGGCCGCCGCGCCGCTCGATCCAGCCGCGCACCCGAATGCGGCGGCCTTCGAGCTTTTTCGGTTCTACGCCGGCGGTGGTGAAGGCTTTACCAAGACGCCGCAGAATGGTGACGGTGAAATCCCGCGTCCAGCGCCGCCCGAAGTTCACATATATAGTGGCTCCGCTCTCGCGCACCGACAAGACCTTGCCCTCCACCAGTGCGAACTGGCCCCGCATTGTCTGTAGCCGGGTCAAATTTTCCGCCGACAAAGGGGCGAAATTGGGATCGGCCCACAACCCGCGGCCGGCCGCGCGCGCCGCCTTTTCGGCGGCCAAAAGCCCATCGGCGCAAGCTTTTTCGCCGACCCGCGCCGCGACCCGGGCGCGGCCTTGCTCCAGCAGGGCATGCTGAACGGATTGTTGAGCATCGCCGGCAAAAGCGAATGCCACCACGCGTCCGTAACGGTCGTGCTCGGCGGCGAGCCGTTCCAGCCGCAATTCATGACCGGCGGTCAGGTTCTGCAGCACGGCGCGGCTGTCATCCGTGACTTCAATGCCGATGAGCCGCAGTTCCTGGCCATTGTCCAGCAACAGCGTTCGGCCATCGCGTATTGCTGTGGCGGTTGCCGTGCCGATGGCCGTGAGTTTGCAGGGCTCCTGCGCTGCCGCATGACACGCTAGGAGCATGCCCGCGGCGGCCGAGGCGATGATAAAATTGCGGCGCAGGCGTTTCATGGGTGGCGGCCGGTTGCCGGAAGCCGTTACAATGATGACAATCATAAAGGTCAAAAGGATCATGGGGGAGGGATCAATGTCTTTGTTGCGCAGGCCGTCCAATCGCCGCGTATTTCTGAAAAGCGCCGCCGCCGCGATCCTGTTGATCGCGACCGGCGCGCGCGCTCAATCGGCATGGCCCGAGCGCACGGTGAAGATTATCGTGCCTTACCCGGCCGGCGGTTCGACCGATGTGCTGGCGCGCATCCTGGCCGACCGGCTCAACCAGATCTACGGCCAGCCCTTCGTGATCGAAAACCGTCCGGGCGCCGGCGGCAATATCGGCATCGGCACCGTCTCCAGCAGCGCGCCGGATGGCTACACCATCGGCGCCGCCACTATCGCTAATCTGGCGATCAGCCCGTTCCTGTACGCCAAAATGCCATACGATGCTGAAAAGGACTTGATCCCGGCATCGATGACTTGGGAATTGCCCAATGTCTTTGTCGTCGCCACCGAGCACGTGCCATCCAAGACACTGGCCGAGTTTATCGCCTGGGCAAAGCAAAAGGGCCGGGTCAGCTTCGGCAGTCCCGGTATCGGCACCTCGCCGCATCTGTCCGGCGTGCTGTTCGACAAGCGCGCGGGCCTCGATGCCGTCCACGTGCCGTTTCGGGGCGCGGCGCAGACCATCCCCGCCATGTTGTCGGGCGCGGTCGATTTCGCGCTCGACAATCTCGCTTCCTACATCGGCCTCATCGAGTCGGGGAAGATGCGCGCGCTGGCGGTGACTTCGGCCGAGCGCTGGCCGACTTTGCCGAACGTGCCCACGATGGCGGAAGCCGGCATGAAGGATTTCGTCGTCACCTCCTGGACCACTTTCGCGTTCCCGGCCGCCACGCCGCGTCCGATCGTCGACAAACTGTCGGCGACCATGAAGCAGATCGCAGCCGATATCGCGATCCAGAAACGCTTTCTGACGGCCGGCGCGCGCGTGCTTTCCAGCACGCCGGAACAGGCCATGGCGTTCGCCGCCAAGGAGCGCGGCAGGTGGAAAGAGGTGGTCGCGCTGTCGGGCCTCAAGCCGCAATAGCGCCCGCGTGCGAAGCGCGCGCGCCTGTGCTAAGTCGCGGCGCATCGGTCCCGTAGCTCAGCCGGATAGAGCAGCGGTTTCCTAAACCGAAGGTCGGAGGTTCGACTCCTCTCGGGACCACCACGCAGTCCTTAACAACCGGAGATTTCCCGCGGGCCCTTAAGAAGTCCCGATATATCGGGGGATCTCGCGGCAAATATCGAAATATGGGAGTCTCTGGAGGCGTATCATAACGGCAATGGGCCGCACCCGGCCGTTCGTCTCCGCCTGAAAATTCCTGTTTCCCGGGCTTAACCCGCGACCGCCTGGAGACTGCAATGATTCTCGGGCGCCTGGCGCTAATACAGTTGGTTGGTCGGAAGATGCTAAAGGCCAACCGCTACTGCAACATCTGTAGTTGATGATTCCAGTCGAGCGGCGATTCCATGAGCTGAGTAATCCCCACGCCGTAGGGCAGGGTTCCTTCGATCGCAGACTTCACGAGAGTCGGACTTAAAAATGCAAGACTGATCGTCATCCGCACGGATCGTTCACTGCAGCGCTCCCGCGCAGCAATCTGTTTAGTGCTGATGCATGCTCCCGAAACAAGCTCACCCAGCCATAAGCGCCCTTTCGCAATGCCTTCAATCAGGCGTGCGCGTGCTTCGGCGCGGATCGGACGGTTCGGCTGAGACGATTTATTTAATGGAATGATGATCTCGCGCTTGCGTTGATTGGGCTGTGACATCCATGGCACGCTGATCGGCGATGTCTGATCTTGATTGACAAGCTTAAGGAATAACTCGGTTGTTCCTTGTTTGATGACAACCTTCTCTAAGTAACGGTCCAGCAGAGCGCGATCGCCAAAATCTTTAGGACAATCTTTCACATGCGCTCTGATCGCATTTGCTATTAAGATCTCAATTTCTGCCGCCGGCACTCGCTGCACGGAGCCGGCATCCTCCTTGCGACCCTGGACTAAAACAGCAGAGACGTAATAGCGATATCTGGTTGCGCCTTTCTTTGTAGTGCTCGATCATGTCTTCCGCAACACCGCGCAGCTTCACGGTTTTCGCGAGGGGCACATGTCTATGTGGCCGGCAACCGAGTACAAGAATGTTCTCGCGAAGCGGGAATCTCCCAAATCTCTCGGTGCCCCGCGCGAGGAGGAAATTCTATTGATCGATTTTGCTTCGGAAACCCAGGCGCTCGTTAAAGTCAAGGTACGTATCAACAAGACGCTGTTCATTGACTATCTCACGTTCCACAGTATCGATGGGAATTGGCTGATCACGTCGAAGGCGTATCACGTGCACCAAAGCTGAGGCATGGTCGAAACCCTTTGAATGGACACGCGGCTATTCGATGGAGGCGGCTTTGGGTCCTGACTTTGGTCGACGACTTCTTCAGGGGGGTGTGCCCCGCACTTGGGTTGGACATCAGGCCCGAACATCTGACGTTGTGTCCATGCTCAATCAAGCCGTCGCCACATTCGGCAAACCGCGAAGCATCCGGGTGGACAACGGCAGCCAGTTTACTCAAAATTAGCTACAACCTTTTGTTGCTAAACGTAAGCGCTGCGCTCTCCACACGCCGGAGCGTGGGGGTGCAGGGCTCTAGACTGCGCTGCTCGTAGCCGACAAAGCGTGGGCGAACGACTTAGTTGAGAAAGATTCCGCCCCCTCCGTCTTTGCGATAGAGGTCTTTGATGCGTCGGGCGCGATTCATCAGCTTCCCGTAGTTTGTGCTGTTCGCCGCGTCGGCGTCTAGGCTCTTTAGGGCGTTCATGATGTCGTCGAATCGGACCGGAGGGCCGTCCGTTGGCTGCCGAAGTCCTGGTGCTGCTTCCACCGCACACGCATCGGAAGCCCACGATGCTAAAATTGCCCGTTTTTCGTTGAGCGCAAGATCGGGATCGCCCACCACGTCCTTTGGATGGAGAAATGCTTTCGCTGGATGCAAGAGAGCATCGAGGTCGAAGTTATCGTCAAAGGCTGAAGCTTTTCGCTTCGACGATTGATGATCCATGGTCTTCTCCAGATTTTGAAGGAGGTGGTTCGAACCGCCGAACCACCTCGACTGGCTTTGATGGTTTCGTTATGCGACCTTGGAATGCTCAATGGTCCGGACTTTATCGCCCTGACCAACGGCCTTCCCGGTCGCAATCTCGATGCGACGGGGCTTCATTGTCTCAGGCAACTCGCGCTCCAGTTCGATCTGGAGCAAGCCCTCGTCGAGGGAAGCGCCCTTCACCACGACGTAATCGGCGAGGTTGAAACGGCGCTCAAACGAGCGACCTGCGATGCCGTGGAAGAGGTATTCACCCTTGTCCTGCTTTTCGTCCGCACGGCCGGTCACGATCAGCACGTTTTGGTTGACGGTGACATTGACCAACGCTGACCCGCATCGACATGATCAAGTTTGCAAACTAACAACCAGTTACTCGCAATTCTGCCGTTCCGGAATTTCCTCTTATGGCCCGAACCGTCGCAGATCACCGGGCGTGCCGAGGATCAAACCGCGGGCAGCCGATCGACTGGTCCGTGCGGAATGCTAGTTTAGGATTGGCCGCAGTACTAGCGTGAGGCCGACCGGCGTTTATGCACGCGAACCAGCGCGTCGAGATGGTTTTCGTAGAGCACGGCGACGCCTGAGCGAGAATAGGAAGCTGGTCACGTGCGATTGTTAGCGGAAGAACCCCCAGGGGATGGGCCTAAAGCCCGTCCCCACTCGATTGCCACGTGGCGATTGCGATTTCGAGGTGGGTAGGGTGTCCGCTAATTCAGTTTTGTTTCAAAGGTGGCACCCGGGTGGCATATTCTTTAGACTGAAGCAAAAGGTGAGACAGAGGAGTTCGAAGCTCATGCAGGCAATGACGCCCGGCGTCACCAAGGCCAATTCCGGTCTCGATGGGATCGTTTGGAACATCTTGGGACAGACTTATGTGCCGAAACAATTGAGTGAGGCATCGTTTTCGTGGCATGCGACACTGCCGCCCGAAACCTTCGTGCCTCCGCACATCCATCCTACCCAGCATGAGTTCATTTACATGCTCGAAGGGAAGATGGATGCTGTGATCGATGGCAAAGAATTTGTCGCCACAGCGGGCGATCTCATCAAGCTGCCGATGAACATTCCGCACGGTCTGTTCAACAAATCCGATCAGGTGATCAAGTGCCTGTTCTGGGTCACGCCGACACGCAAGCTCTACGATCTGTTCTGGGCAATCCATTCCATGAAAGAGCAAAACCCGCCGGACGTGGTCGCTCTATCGGCACAGCATGAAGTCAATTTCCTGCCGCCGCCGGCGTAATTATGCAACCTTGCCCGAGCGGTTCACCTGCTCCTTGGCGAAACCGGCCTTCGAGGCATAACCGCGTACGATGGCCTTGCGCTCCTCGTAGGATAGCACGTTTTCGATATTGTCAAAGCCGTCGGGCGCGCGCACCTCAACCGCGTCGATGACGCCTTCCGGTCCGCCAGACCGATTTGATTGCACGATTTGCGCGGTCATCGGCAATCGCTCGCGCTCATAAGCCCAGAGAGCCTGACCGGGGTGTTCTGCTTCATGCAGGCGGTCCGCCAAGCAGCGCGCATCGAGAATGGCCTGTGACGCACCGTTCGAACCGACCGGATACATGGGGTGGGCGGCATCGCCGACCAGTGTGACACGCCCGACTGACCAGTGTGGTAGCGGATCGCGGTCACACATCGGATATTCCCAGAACTCCGGCGTCGATTCGATCAGCGCCCTGGCATCGACGAACGGAATGCGGAAGCGTTGTACATGCGGCATTAGATCTTCGAACTTTCCAGGACGCGACCAGTCTTCCTTACGGGGCGGTGCGCCGCCGTCGCCGACTTTGACCAGGACCGCCCAGTTGGTGAGCGGTCGATTTTCGCGTGCACCTTCGCCGATCGGATAGATCACCAACTTGCCCGCCATGCCGCCGGCGATCACCATCGAACGGCCTGTGAGGAATTTGGGCCAGTCGATCGCGCCGCGCCACAACATCGAGCCATTCCAGCGGGCCGGACCTTCGTTGGGATAGAGTGTCTCGCGCACGAGCGAATGGATGCCGTCGGCGCCGATGAGAATGTCGCCGCGAGCAGTGGCGCGATGCGAGCCGTCGCGCCCGAAGAAATAGGCCGTGACACCGCTGTCGTCCTGCGCAAACGACCCCAGCCTGTGGCCGGTATGGATATGGGATTCCCCCAAACGCGCGCGCACGGCCTGGTAAACCACCGCTTGAAGACGGCCGCGATGAATCGAGAACTGCGGAAACTCAAATCCAGCGTCGGTACCGCGTGGCTCGCACCAAATCTCTTGGCCGCTGCGGTTCATGTAGAATAGTTCGTGGGTGCGGATGCCGACCTGGTCGAGCCGCGGCAGCAAGCCGAGTTCGGCCAGTTCCTTGATCGCATGCGGCAAGGTATTGATGCCCACGCCAAGTTCGCGCACGGCCTCAGCCTGCTCGTAAATCTGACAGTTGATGCCGCGCGCGTGCAGCATCAGGGCCGTGGTGAGTCCCCCGATCCCGCAACCGACGATAATAGCCTTCATTGCAAACGCCTTACGCTATGGACAGCCCCACATAATGCGGCCCCGCCGCGGCCCAAGCAACCGGCCGCTGGCGCGTCCACCAAATTGACCAGTTGACTCCGGGCGGCTTTAACCAGCCAATAAGCTGCACAAAGGCAGTCTTTCCAATGGGGAGTTGGATCATGCGGGCATTCATGCGCGGAATAGTGGCGGCTGCGGCGTTCGTTTTCGTAGTTAACAGCGCCGCCGCGCAGGATAAGATCCGCATCGGTCTCATTTATACCCTGTCTGGGCCGGCGGCCGTGCTCGGCCAGCAATCGAAAAACGGGTTCGAACTTGCGGTCAAGGATCTTGGCGGCAAAATGGGCGGCCGCGACGTCGAGCTGTTTGTTGCAGACGATGAGCTCAAACCCGATGTCGCGATTCAGAAAGTCCACGGACTGATCGATCGCGATCAGGTCGACTTCGTCGTCGGGCCGATCTTCTCGAACATCCTGCAGGCTATCCACAAGCCGGTCATGGATGCCGGAAAAATTTTAATCAGCACCAATGCCGGCGCGTCGTCGTTTGCCGGTAAGGACTGCAATCCGAATTTCTTCGTGACATCTTATCAGAACGACCAAATCTTTAAGGCCCTCGGCAAGATCGCGACCGACAAGGGATACAAGCGTGTCTTCATCATGGTGCCGAACTATCAGGCTGGCAAAGACGCCATCGCTGGTTTTAAAAGCGCCTACAAGGGCGAGATTGTCGAGGAGTCCCTCGTCCCGCTCAACACACTCGACTTCCAGACGGAGCTTAGCAAGATCGGCTCGCTCAAGCCCGACGTGCTATTCACTTTCATGCCGGGCGGCCTCGGCATCAACCTCATCAAGCAATTCAACCAAGCGGGGCTCAAAGATCACGTTCCGATCATCTCGGCATTCACCGCCGACGAGGCGACGCTTCCCGCTTTGCAGGATGCCGCGATTGGCGTGTTCGGCGCGCTGACCTGGGCGCCCAACACCGACAATCCACAGAACAAGAAATTCGTCGCTGCTTACGAAGCGACCTATCATGCGGTCCCTGCGTCATACGCGATGCAGGCTTATGACGCTGCGATGCTGATCGATAGCGCCGTCCGATCGGTAAATGGTAATCTATCGAACAGAGACACCGTGCGGGCCGCGTTGAAAAAGGCGGCTTTCAGATCGTTGCGTGGCGCTTTCAAATTCAACGTCAACGGATACCCAATCGAAGATTTTTATCTTACGAAGGTCACAAAACGCGCCGACGGTAAATTTCAAACCGAAATCGTTCAGAGGATCCTTGACAGTAGTTCGGACGACTACGCGAAGGAATGTAAACTGCAATAAATTTCGCAGAGGCATTCCTAAGCTGATCGTCACATTAACCGTTGCCTGGCTCGCGGGCAGAGATCCCGTTCGCCCATTTAAGTTGGCCAGCCAGTCAAGACCACGCCGCTCGCGTTGAATTTAGCAATACCTGCGATAACGCTCAATGCAGGTTCGCACGACATCGGCCGGATCGCGCAACTGCCACACGGGTGAGGGCAGCTCGATTTCACAGAATCCGCGATAGCGGGCGCGCTCGACGCCGGCACGGATCTCCGCGATGTCGACGATGCCGTCGCCCATCATGCCGCGGCCCGACACATTCTCTCCGAACGGCACGAGCCAGTCGCACAGATGAAAGCCGACGATTCTGCCCATGGAGCGCTCGAGCTCCCGCGGCAACGTCGGATCCCACCATACGTGAAAGACATCGACAACGATGCCGATGCCTTCGCCGAGCGCGTCACAGAGATCATTGGCCTGCGCCAGTGTCGTCAGCGAGGAGACTTCCGCGGCCTTCATTGGATGGATCGGTTCGATGCCGATCGGCACGCCTGCGGCGCGTGCGTGCGCTAGCAATTCGGCAAGTTCGTCGCGGGTGCGCCCGCGCGCCGCTGCCAGCCCTTTTTCACCGGGCGCGAGACCGCCGGACACGCAAATCAGACTGCGCGCGCCGAGTGCAGCCGCCTGATCGACCAGCGCGCGGTTGCGCTCGCGCTGACGTGCGACGTCGGCTTTAGCGGTCGCGACAAACATGCTGCCGCAACACAAGCTCGTTGCCACGAGGCCGTGCTGATCCATCGCGCGCCGCGTCGCGGCGACGCCGTAACGTTCGACATCCGCGGGCCATACGCCGATGCCGCGAATGCCAGCTTTGGCATAGCCAGCGATCGCGTCAGGCAAAGCCCAGCGCGGCGTCGTGATGTGGTTGATCGAGAGGCGCTCGAGATCAGGCATCGGCGTTGCGCTCCGGCGCACGCCCGTCTGCTGGGCACCGGAGCGCATCCCTCTCAGCTCACCGTCTGCCGCCAGTAAGTTTCCGGCAGCGCCATCAGCGCCAGCAGGCCGAGCAGGCCACCGAGCGAAGCCGCCGCGGCAACCGCGTAGATGGAGCCGAAGTGGCTCATCACCCAAACCGGCAGAAAGCTCACCGGAATGCCGATTACGACCGTCGAAAGCTGGTAGGAGATCGAAATCCCGCTATAGCGCACCTCGGTCGGAAACAGCTCGGCGAGAAAGCTCGATTGCACGGCCGTCGTACCGGCCTGCGCCAGCATCCACACTAGCGTGTTGGCGAGGATCACGCCGGTGAGTGTCTTCATGCCGAGCAGCCAGAAGAACGGATACGGTACCAGCACGTACATCAGCAGACCGAACATGTAGATCGGTTTGCGGCCGATGCGGTCTGACAAGCCAGCCATCAACAAAAGCGCGACGATATTGGCAACCGCGGCGACCAGGCCCGCGATGAAATTCCAGTTAGCGGGCAGGCCGAGAACGCGCTGCGAATAGTTCGCGCCGTAGACGATCAGGATGTAGCTGCCGAACAGCAGACCGGCCTGCAAGATCATGCAGAGCAGGAGCGGTCGCCAGTATTGCGCGACCAATTGAACGACCGGAATCTTGTCGCGGCGTGTCCTGTTCTTCGCCAGGTTCTTGAAGTCTCGCGTCTCCGTCACCATCAGTCTGACATAGAGGCCGATGAGTACCAGCAGCGCGCTTGCGAAGAAGGCCCAGCGCCAACCCCGGCGTAGGAAGTCGTCAAGCGACGTCAGCAGCACAATCGACTGCATCATGCCGCTGGCGAGGAAGAAGCCGAGCGGGTTGCCAACTTGGCTAAATACGCCGTACCAGCCGCGCTGACGCGCCGGCGAGTTCTCAACGGTCATCAGGACCGCGCCGCCCCATTCACCGCCGAAGAAAATCCCTTGCAGAAGCCGAAGCCCAACCAGCGCGGCGACCGACCAGTAGCCCCACGATGCGTAGCCGGGGATTAGACCGATGGCGCAGGTGACGACACCCATGCCGATCAGCGTGACGATGAGCGCGATCTTGCGGCCCTTGGTGTCGCCGAAGTGCCCGAAAAGGATGCCGCCAAGCGGCCGCGACACGAACGCGGCAACCAGGGTCCCGACCGAACCGATATAGCCCGACACCGGATCGGTGGCGGCAAAGAAAATCTTCGAGAACACCAGCGCCGAACAGAACACGAAGAGATAAAAGTCGTACCACTCGACCGTAGTACCAATCAAACTGGCGAATGCCGCGCGCCGAATCGCGGGCGTGCTCTCCGTTGCCGTCATGCCTTCCGCGGTCGCTGCCATCGTTGATCGCTCCCCCTTTTGCTGACCGGTGGACTCGACTGCGCTCAATCTTGACACCCCGGCCTTAATGTATACGGTATGACAATCACAACTAAACGTCAATTGAGCCGTAATGACAGGCCAATTTCAGAGCTGCGCACCGATCGCCGTTCCGCTCCGGATCGGTCATGCGAACAGCTGATGTCTGCATTGTCGGCGGCGGTCTGATCGGTACGGCGACCGCCTACTACGCCGCCCGCGCCGGTTTGAAGGTCGTGCTGGTCGAAGAGCGCGAGCTGGCTTCGGGCACGTCTGGCGTCGCATTCGGCGGCGTATCGCTCGCGATTTACAGTTACGCGTCAGCGCGCGTGCCAAGCTCTTACGTCGAACTGTCAAAGACGAGCCTCTCGCTTTATGAACGCGCTCAACAAGAGATCGGATCACCACTCGATCTCGACGCGCCTGGCAGCATCGACCCGTTCTACAATGAAGAGGACAGCGCTCGCGGCCTGGAACGCGCGCGGGGTCTCCAGGCATGCGGCGTGCCAGTCGAATTCATCGATTACAAGCAGATCAAGGAAATCGAGCCGGCGGTGGCGCCGATCGCGATCAAGGCAATCTATTGCCCTGTGGACGCCCATGTCACGCCGATGGGCGTGGTGTGGGCGTTCACCAAGGCTGCCAAGCAGATGGGCGCAGAATTCCTTACCTACACAAAAGCTAAACGGCTGATCAGCCACGGTGATCGTGTCACAGGCGTCGTCACCACCGCCGGCGAGGTAGCGGCCGATACGGTGGTGTGCGCGTCGGGCTCAGGGATTCCGGCGCTGGCCGCTGGCGTGGGCGTTGAGGTGCCGCTCGACCTCGCACGCGGGCAGATGTTCGTGACTGAGCGGATTCCGCCGCTGCTACGCACCTATGTTCACAATATTAAGCAGACGCCGTCGGGCACGATCGTGTTCGGCACGACGCGCGAACCCGGCGTCAAGGACACGACGGTGACGTCGGTCGAGGGCACCCACAAAATGTTGAAATGGGCGTCGAGCCTTGTCCCCGCGCTCGCGAAGGTGAAACTGTTGCGCTCGTGGGCCGGTTTACGACTGCTGCCGCCGGATGGTTATCCGATTATCGGCCGGCCAAAGGGTGTCGATGGACTGCTACTTGCGGTACTCCACCGCGGCGTCACGCTGGCGCCGGCCGTCGGAAAAATCCTCACCGACCTCATGACTGAGGGCAAGACGCCGCACGACATCTCGCCCTATCGGCTAGAGCGGTTTGCGCCCGGCGCGGTCGGCGCGGAAGCGCAGGAGACGTTTTATGGCACGTGAACGAATGGGCGGCCTGCGGACCGCGGGCGTCGGTCGCGGCCCACCGGTTTCGGTCTTCGTCGATGGCCGGGAAGTTCAGGCCTTCGAGGTTGACACCGTTCTGGCCGCGCTTTGGGCGAGTGGTGATCACGCGGTGCATACTACGGCGCGAATGCGCGAGCCGCGCGGTTATTTTTGCGGCATCGGCGTGTGCTTTGATTGTTTGGTGACGATCGACGACACCGTGAATGTACGCGCCTGCCTCGAGCCGGTCCGGCGTGGCATGAAGATCAATCGTCAACAGGACGCGGGTTACACACGTGCGCGCTGACATTGTAGTCGTAGGGGCCGGGCCGGCCGGTATGTCGGCGGCTATCACGGCCGCTGAAGCTGGCGCGAGCGTCATCGTGCTCGACGAATACGCGCGCCCCGGCGGACAATACTTTAAACGTGCGGCGCAAGGCTTGACGGTCCCGCCCGAACGCCTGACGCGTGAACACACGCCCGGCGAGGTACTGCGCGATCGGTTGCGCCACCCCAACATCACGGTACTCTCGAACGCGCTGGTGTGGGGCCGCTTCGACGACCGCGTCATGGTCGCGCACGAAGGACGATCCAAGTCCGTATACGGCGGCGCGCTGGTGATTGCGACCGGCGCATACGACCGGCCGGTAGCGTTTCCCGGCTGGACGCTTCCCGGTGTCATGACTGCGGGCGGCGCCCAGACCTTGGCCAAGACCCAGTGGGTGAAACCCGGCCAGCGCATGCTTCTCGCCGGGGCGGGCCCTTTTCTCTTGCCGGTCGCGCTTTCGCTGTTGCGCGCCGACGTAACGATTGCGGCGCTGGTCGAGGCCACGCGGCCTTTCGAATGGCTGCCGCATCTCGGCGCGTTGTGGGGCCAGTGGCCACGGTTTTCCGAGGCATGGGAATACAAGACGAACCTGCGCCGCGCCGGTGTGCCGACGATCTATGGGCATAAGATCGTGCGCGCGCTCGGTGACAAGCAAGTGGAAGGCGCCATCATCGCCCGAGTGGATCGCGATTGGCGGATGATGCCGCGCACCGAGCGCACGATCGAGGTCGATGCAATCGCGATCGGCTACGGCTTCCTTGCCAACATCGAGTTGGCCTCGAGCAGCGGTTGCGAACTGCGCTTCGACGAATCCGCGCGCACGTGGTTCGTGAATTGCACGCCTGCGCTGGCAACGTCGAAATCGGGTATATTCGTCGCCGGCGAGGTGACCGGGATCGGCGGCTCTGCGTTAGCTCTGGAAGAGGGCTGCATTGCCGGTCTGTCGGCGGCGGAGTTTGTCGGCAAACTGGCGCCGCGCACGGCCGACGAGCGCCGTCGCCAGCCAATGGCCCGGCGCGCCTATCTCGAACGCTTTGCCAGTGCGCTCAACATGCTGTTCGGACCGCGCCCCGGCCTGTGGGAATTCCTGAAAGGCGACATGATGGTTTGCCGGTGCGAAGAGGTCACGGCCGGCGACGTTGAGACCTGCCTCGCGGGCGGCGCAACGACGACGAAATCGATCAAGGACTGGACCCGGGCAGGCATGGGACTTTGCGAGGGCCGTATCTGCCGCAGTATGATAGGCGAGCTTTTGGCGCGTGAACGCGGCATTGACCTCGCAACCATTCCGTTCCCGAGCGTGCGGCCGCCGATCAAGCCGGTGCCGTTCTCAACCTTGCTGCACGACGACAGCCAGACCGAAAGCGTCGCATCGTGATCGAAATTGGCGTCGACATCGGCGGGACTTTCACGGACGTCGTATTGATGCGCGACAACCGGATCTCGTATTACACCAAGGTGCCCTCCACACCCGGCAACCTCATCGAAGGTGTGCGCAATGGCGTACGACGGGCGCTTGCGGCGATCGACCTCGAACCGGGCGACGTCGATCGCTTCGTGTACGGAAGTACGGTCGCGATCAACACCTTGATTCAGCAAAAGGGTGCAGTCACCGGTTTGCTGGCATCGGAGGGGTTCGAGGACATTCTCGAGATCGGACGTCACAAGCGCTCTCACCTCTACAATCTGTTGCTCGACCCGGAGACGCCGGCGTTCCTGGCTCCGCGCCGCCGTCGCTTCGCAATCCCCGAACGCGTTGCCGCCGACGGCTCGGTGGTGGTGCCGCTCGATGAGGGTGTCGTCCGCAAGGCGATCGAGGCGCTGAGCGCGCAAGGCGCGACAGCCATCGCCGTCTGCTATCTGTTTTCGTTCCGCAATCCGGAGCATGAGCTGCGGACGCGCGAGCTCATTAAGCAGATCCGGCCCGACATCCACGTCTCGATTTCGAGCGAGGTCGATCCTGCGTTTCGGGAATACGAGCGCACGGTGATGACCACGCTCGACGCTTACCTGCGGGGCGCGGTCGGGGATTACGTGGTGCGCCAGCGCGACGATCTCGCCGAAATCGGCATCGAGGCCAAGATGCAGGTCATGCAGTCGCGTGGTGGCATCACTAGTCCGGAGGCGGTGATCACGCGCCCGGTGTCGCTGCTATTGTCGGGATTGGCGGCCGGCGTAATCGGCAGCAAGAACGTGGCCGTGGAGGCCGGCGAGAACAACGTGATCTCGCTCGACATGGGCGGCACGAGTTGCGACATCGCATTGATCCGCGATGGCGTGCCGATCGTAACCAACCAGACCCGGGTGGCGCGTTTTCCGCTGCGCATGCAGATGGTAGACGTCAATACGATCGGCGCAGGCGGCGGCAGTATCGCGTGGGTGGACGGCGGCGGCAGCTTGCGCGTCGGCCCGCAGAGCGCGGGCGCCGAGCCTGGACCGGCGTGTTATCGCCGCGGCGGCAGCGACGCCACGGTGACCGATGCCAATCTCGTGCTTGGCTACCTCAATCCCCACACGTTTGCCGGCGGTATTTCGCTCGACCTGGATGCCGCCAAGGTGGCCATCAGGATTGTCGCCGACAAGATCGGACTCGATCTGGTCGCGACCGCAGCCGGGA
>Ga0134126_10004924_pt1 | contig 16683 bp, 11 predicted proteins | sample KB31752_FD_96881 | JGI IMG/M metagenome (GOLD analysis project Ga0134126, IMG submission 96881) | Terrestrial soil microbial communities with excess Nitrogen fertilizer from Kellogg Biological Station, Michigan, USA - KB3-175-2 | ecosystem: Environmental > Terrestrial > Soil > Unclassified ...
AGGTGATGGTATAGTGGTGGTTGCGCATGCTTCCCTCCAGGAATGAAATCGTGACAGAAGTTATTCTCTGGAGGGAACATGCGTTTGTCTTGTCTCATCAGCTGCAACTTGGATCTACTGGAGTCCCTTGCTGGCGCTGCGGGCTAGCAAGACGGGATTGCCAGCCCGCAGCGCCAGCAAGGGTATTCATTCCCTTGCTGGCGCTGCGGGCTGGCAATTCACGGTGAGGATCCTTTCTCAAACGCGGCCAGCTGCTCGACCATCTCCGCATCCTTCGGTTTCAACTTCACCGCAGCCTTCTGAGCGATCCGCGCTTCCTTGACGCGCCCGGCGTGGAACAGCGCCGCCCCCAAGGCGTGCAGGATGTCGGCGTCCTTGCGATCGCTCAATTCGGCAGCCTTTGCCAAATCCGCCAATGCTTCCTTGTCACCGCGTTCCAGACGCACCCGCCCGCGCACATACCAACCGCCCGGATCACGCGGACTGCGTGCGATGGCCTGTTCCGCGTCGATCCACGCCTTGCTCAACTTGCCATGTTCCAGGGCGAGACGCCCACGCAGCGCGAACGCCGGTCCCGGTTTCAATCCCTTGGCGAACGCCTGGCCGAGCAGATGCTCACTCTGCCACAACGGACACCCCTTCGCTCGCGCCCATTCCGCACAAACGAGGCTGTCAAGCGCGGCGGCCCATTCTTTCGCCTTATCCGCCGGAGCCGGCGCGATGCGATCCAATGCCGTCCGCCGCGCTTGCAGACGATGCAGTTGCTCGCGGAGTTGCCGTAGACTCGCGGTAGGTTTCTGTAACTTGTCGGCGGCGGGAAGGCGCTCGATCGCTTCGTGCAATCGGCCCAGCTTGAGGTAGGAAGTCAACAGCCCCTCGATCACCCGTGGACCGGCTTCGGCGCGGCTGAGATGCTGCACGGCCTTGGCGGCCTCGCCGCGTTGAAGATAGACCAGACCGAGAATGCGATGAACCTTGGCCGAATAGCGTTCCTCACCGGCGCACGTCGCCAATTCCAACGCCTCGTCGTAAAGCTCCAGACGTAGATAATAGTTCGCCGCCAACAACAGACCGCCCGCGTCTTCGCCGACGGCAACGGCATAGCGGCGCAAATACTTCAGGGCGCGCGGACGATTGTTCGCCGCCAGTTCCACACGGACGAGGGAATCCAGAGCTAACTCGGAGCCGGGGTCCACGACCAAGGCCATTTCGTACACCTTCTCGGCGTCCGTGAGCCGGCCCATCTCTTCGTAGATGCGTCCCTTGAGATCGTAGGCACGCACCGTATTCACGATGCTCCGATCCAGCGCATCCGCCTTCTCCCAGTGATCGAGTGCCTCTTTCAACTCATCGCGGCGATAGTGGCTGCGTGCCATCTGGAAATGGGCGCGCGCCCGCTGTGCCGCCGTGTCCTTACACGTCAGCGGTTCGAGCAATGCGCGAGCCTCTTCTTGTTCGCCGGCGCTGACGAGGATCGAACCGAGCTTGAGGAGGTAGCGCGTTTCGCCGGGGAAACGCCGCACCAGTTCGCGTTGCGCCGCCTCTTTCTCCTTGGGCGTCTCAGCCGCGATAACGCTCAACTCACCCAGTTCCGTATAGTCGGGGCAATAGTAGCGGGCGCGAGCGAGGACGCGCCTCGCCTCGGCGTAGCGATTATTTTTAAGATAAAGGCGAGCAAGAATAGCGGCGGAATCGCTGTCCTGTGGCGACCAGTACAACAGTGCTTCCAGTAGCGGCGCATCGGTTAACTCACGGGCCGGCTTCAGCGTCAGCCAGGCGCGATAGCCCATGCTCACTTCCTCGTGAAACTTCCGAAACGCCTCGAAATCGGCTGGCTCAATCAACTCCTTGTCCAGCCGCGTATGAAACTCGATCTCGACATCGCGTACCGGATCTTGATCGGCTGGCGTCTTCACGGTGCGCGTGAACAACGCCCACGGCGTGCGCACCGAAACATTGCGCGGCACATGATCGAGATAGTAAGCAGGGGGTAAATGGATGAAATAGCGATGCCGCGACTCGAACGGCTGGCTCAGGTTCAGAGCAACCGCGCGTTCGTAATCGAGATTGTAGGCCAGCAGTTTGCTCCATACTTTGCTCTCCGAGATGCTGCCCTCACGCTCGGAACTGCCGGTGAAATGATTGGCGATCTCGAAGACGGTGCGGACCGTGACGGGTTTATCGTAATCGCGCAGGTCGGCCTCGTTGATGTCGAGACGGACCAGGCGCGTTCGACTGTTGGCGTCCTGCAATTCCGTAGTTACTTGCCGGCGGCGCTCGCCGGCGGGCACTTCGAGAAAAGTATCGCGCTGCCCCAGGGCGGCGCTGCCATACGATACCGCCACGCGCTCGCCGCGCGACGAGCCATCGGCACCGATGCGGAGATGCGTTGTCTGCTCGATGCGATTGCCCCCGGCCGTCAACGGCGGCGTGCGGACCAAACGGATCGTTCCTTTTTCATCGACGACATAGCACAGACGATGGCGATCGTCTCGCGGCAGGAAATCCCAACCGGCCAGGCTGGAGGTGGTATCGATCCAGTGCGATTTGCCGTCGATGGTGGCGAGCAAAATGGCATGCGTGCCCCACGGCGACGGCACCGCTTCAAGCACTTGGCCATCGTCCATCGCGCCGAGCGTGGCTAACTCGACATGAATGCCGGCCTCACGCAGCATGACGGCCAACAGCTGGCTGGTGTCCTTGCAATCGCCGTAGCGATTGCTCAGGATGCGCGCCGGCGGATGCGGCGTGTAATCGTGCTTCTCACCCGCCGAAACGTAGCGAATGTTTCGCCGCATCCAGTGCGTTAGCGCCCGCGCCTTCGCGGTGGGGTTCGTCAAGCCGCGCGTGACTTCTTGCACGATCTGGCGCACGGCCGGCGTACACTCCCAGCACTCCGCGCGCAAGCGTTTCTTCCATTGACCGACTTCCGCCCATGACGCATAGGTCGAACAGGCCACGGCCTGATACAGCGTTTCCTTGGACGGCAGATTGTCATCTGCCGGCGCCTTGCGGCAGTTGTGCGCCTTCCAGGTATAGATGCGAAAATGGCCTTCCTCGCCGCGCTCTGGATCGAGTTTGCCGCCGATGCCGGCGTAGTGGAAAGGCTTGTTTTTCGGCAGTCGCACGCGGAACAGATCGAGCAGAACGGGCGAGCTGGGATCGCCGAACGAATAGCGGGTGAAGAATTGGCCGCCGTGTTCGGGATGCTTGCCGCGCACGCTCCATTTAACCTCGATTATGTCGCCGACTTCGAGCGTGGGGAAACTGATGATAAGCTGCTTATCGCGATCGTAAACCTGGAAATCGGTGGCCACATCGCGCAATTGGACGTGCCGCGCTTCGACGGCCAATTTCTTACCGTTGGCCTTGTGAATGCAGGCTTCGTTGAGGGTCAGCTTTTGATACGACGGATCGAAAACGATGTTGCGCGTCTCGCCGAGTTTCTCGATTCCCTTGCGACCGTTGAGACGGGTGATTTCGTGCGTGATGGATTCGACGGTGCCGTCGGCTTCGACCAGATGGGTGTTGCCGGCGTAGAGGACGCAGGCGGCGGCGTCTTCAAGGAATTCTTTCGGCACGCGCTTGATCTGCGCCGGATCGAAGCGTTGCGGATTCGGTTCGCGCGAGGGGCCGCGCGGCACCGGCCAGGCGTCGGCGCTTCGCGCGGGCGCGGCCAAACCAACGAGCAGAACGAAGGCCAGGGAAACACGAAGCGGCCGAAACGGTCGGATCATGCGGAAGCCTCCCGGAACAGGTGTTATGCGAACGTGTTTATTGTGCCGCCGGCCTGATGGGGCCACAAGGCGAGGTACAAAGCGAGAATAAAATTCGCATGTGTATCCTACCGTGATCCCGGCTGGAATCCTCTAGCGTTCGCCCCAGCCACACGGGTACACTCTCCGCGAGCGAACCGTGAAAGTGAACGGAGGGCCATACGATGTCCGTACTAGCGATGATCTTGGGAGCGGGGTTAATGGTTGGGAATGGGCCACAGGGAATATTGGGGGAAATGGAACGGGATCAAAGGTTGGACATTCCTGGCCGGTGGGAAGGAGTTGGGCAAGCAACCGGAGAGATCTGGTGGGCGGAGTTAAACAATCGAACTTTAGTGATGAGAGGTGTGTTCGGGGAGGCTGTTAATTCCGGCAGCAAAGCTATCGGAGCGGACTGCTGGGAGCTTGGCGAAATCCGAGAAAGTAGTAGAGGCAAACTTATCATCCAGAGAAACTTGCTGGAATTCTGGTACTGCGGCTTTTACAAATGGGATGGCGACCGACTCATCATCTGTTTCGGTCGTCCCGAACTTGGCGGCCCTACGTCCTTTCAGCCTGGAAAGCAGCAATGGCTCCTCATTCTCCACCGCGTCAAGCCTCGTAAGTGATCCGCCGTTTGTCTCGCGTTCCTCTCGATGGCGCTCTTAAAGCGCACCATCCGCTCATGACTTCCCTTGCTTGCGCTGCGGGCTGGCAAGACACTTGCGCGGCGTGAGCAAAGGTGAATTGTCTTGCCAGCCCGCAGCGCAAGCAAGGGAAAATACACGGAAGCCGGCAACCGCGCTCCTCCGTAGAATTGCCGAACAAACGGAGGACCGCCGTCATGACCGGAGTGCAAGCCTTCCTGGACGTTCTCGCCGCCGCCGGCGTGAAATACATCTTCGGCAACCCCGGCACAACGGAGTTGCCGCTCAACGACGCTCTCGTGGACGATCGGCGTTTCCAGTACATTTTCGGTTTGCAAGAAATCCCCGTGGTGGCGATGGCGGATGGTTACGCCCAGGCGTCGGGCGGCGTCGGCGTGGCCAACGTTCATATCTGTTGCGGGCTGGGCAACGCGATGGGCATGCTCTACAACGCCCATTGCGCGGGCAGTCCGCTGCTGCTCACGGCGGGACAGCAAGACCGCCGCTTGCGCTTCGACGAGCCGGTTTTGGCCGGCGATATGGTCCGCGTTGTTGAGCCGTGGACGAAGTGGGCCGCGGAAGTGCAGCGTGTCGAGGATGTGCCCACCGCCGTGCGGCGAGCGATTCAGACGGCGCTGACGCCGCCGACCGGCCCGGTGTTTCTGGCGCTGCCGGTGGATGTGCAGATGGAAGCATGTGCGGGACTCGATCTGTCCGCGCCCTCGATTCCTGATCGTCGCGTTCGTCCGTCTCTCGATGCGCTTCGCCGCGCCGCCGAGGTGTTGGGGCAAGCGAAGAATCCCGCGATCCTGGCCGGCAGTCGCGTGACGGAGTGCGGCGCACTGGCGGAGTTGACAGCCGTGGCCGAGCGCCTCGGCGCGCCGGTGTTCGCGGAGCAGGCGACCGCGCACGGCCGCGTTCCCTTTCCAACGGACCACCCGCTGTATGCCGATGGTTTGCCGCTGTGGTCGCCGGACGTGCGCCGCATGCTGGCGGATTTCGATGTTCTGCTGGTCGCCGGCATGAATCTGCTGCGCAGCTACATCTATCATGAACCATCGCGGCCCATCCCCGAACACATTCGCCTCGTGCAGATGGATAACGATGCCTGGCAGATTGGCAAAAATTATCCCGTCGAGGTCGGTCTGCTCGGTGACTTGCAAGCCAGCCTCGCCGAACTCGATCAGATGCTGGCCGGTATCGTCACCTCTCCGCAAACGTCGGCTGCGCGAGCGAGGATGGACCGATACGCAACGGCACGGCACGCGGCGCGCGAGGTCTTACAAGGGAAGATCGCCACGGAGCGCGAACGACGACCGATGACGCCGTTGACATTGATGGCGGCGCTGGCGAAGGTGCTGCCGCCCAACGCGGCCGTTGTCGAGGAGGCCGTGACGACGACGAACGCGACCCTGGAGCGTCTGGGTGCGCTGGGTGATCCGGCCGGATACTTCGGCCATCGCGGTTGGGCGCTGGGCTGGGGGCTTGGCTGTGCGTTGGGGGTCAAACTGGCCTGGCCGGAGCGCCCGGTGTTGGCAATCCTCGGCGACGGTGCGGCGTTGTACGGCATCCAGGGATTGTGGTCGGCAGCGCATCACCATATCCCCGTGACGTTCATTATCTGTAACAACGCGCAGTATCAGATTCTCAAGCACTGTGGCGACGTGATGCCGTTGCCCCGCATGGCGGTTCGGCAATATCTGGCGATGGACTTGGTACAGCCAGAAGTCGATTTCGTGGCCCTCGCTCGTTCGCTGGGCGTCGAGGCACACCGAATCACGGAGCCGGAGGAATTGACCGACCGCGTCCGCGAATCGCTGAGCGGCGATAGGCCGCGCTTGTTCGACGTGCCGATCACCCGATGATTCTCGATCCGGCTCATTCCACCCCCTTTACCCTGGACAAGAAAAGCTTCCCACGCCATACTATTGCTCTATCCCGGACGTTCTTTCGGCGAGCAAGGATGCACGCAATGTCCACGCGAACTCTCCTCCTTTCAACTTGCTCTCTTCCCTCCTCGGACTCTCTTCGAGGCGATGGCCTCAGGAAGTTTCGGCCATGAACACGACCATTGCGTATCTGACACCTCTGTACGTGGATAAACATTCGGCGCGAGGAGTACAAGTCGAGCCACTGTTGGAATTGGCACGCCGTGTCGTTGAGGGCAGTGGCCGGACGTGTACCATCGAGGTGATTGCTTTCGGCCCTACGGGACGGGAGGAAGACCTGACGCCCGGCGTGCGGCTGCGCGTGCTACCGATCGCCTACCGCGATGGTCATCCGCTCGATGTGCTGTCGTGGGATCTGCCGCTCGTGCTGGCGCAGGCGGACGTGGTGCATATTCATCATGCGCACACGCGCACGGGAGAGATGGGGTTGCTGCTTGCCAAACTCCAACGCAAGCCGGTGTGCGTCAGCACGCACGGCGGAGCCAGCAGCAGTCTGGGTGAGTCGATCAACTTCCTCGCTCTGGCGGATTGTCTCGTCGCGTTGGGCGATCCGATCGAGGATGGTCCACGGTTGGCACGCATTTATCAGGGTTTGGTGGGCGGAGTTCAGGAGGCGGCATGAGGGTTCTCGTCCTCAGCAATCTCTATCCACCGGATTTCTTCGGCGGCTACGAACTCGGCTGCCGGCAGGCGGCGGATGCGCTCGCCGACATGGGCCATGATGTTCTCGTCCTCACCTCCGCTCCGCGCGTGCCGGTCGCGCCCGAACCGCGCGTCCGGCGAGCGCTGCAATTGACCGATGTGTACAATCCCTATCTTCAAAATAAACATCATCTCGTCACGTTGGGGCTCCAGCACGCCAGCGCCTGTTTCGTCAACGCTTTCAACGTCCATGCGTTGTTGGAGACGCTGGATTCCTTCGAGCCGAAGGTGGTCTATGTCTGGAACCTCGTCGGCCTAGGCGGTCTGGGCTTGATGGCGTGCCTGCAATATCTCGGCGTGCCGTGGGTATGGCACCTCATGGACCGCACACCGCGCGATTTGTGCCGGCTGCCGCTGGGCGCATCGCGCAGCCCACTGGCTGGCATCGTGCAGCGCCACTTGCAAGGCACCTACCTGGCATGCAGCCGGCGAGTCATCGAGGAAATAGACGATCCGGATAGTATCTTGAACGGCTCTGTTGAGCTGGTGCCCAATTGGATCGAAGGAGTCGAGCCGCCGTCACGCACGCACTTCTTTCGGGGCGGTCGTCTGCGAGTGGCGTCCGCGGCCGGCCATCTTTGTTCGCCCAAAGGGATCGATCTGATTATCGAAGCGGCGCATCGGCTGCGTCAGGATGGCCGGACGAACTTCGTCATCGACCTCTACGGCAAGGTGATGGACGACACCTATCCCGCGCTGATCCGCCAGTACGATCTTGGCGATTGGGTGCGGCTTAAGGGACTGCGAAGCCAGCACAAGTTAACGGAGTTGTATCGAGAATATGATGTCTTCGCTTTTCCGACCTGGGAGCGCGAGCCGTTCGGTTTCGCTCCGTTGGAGGCGGCCGCGGCGGGGTGCGTGCCCCTCCTCACGAACAATTGCGGCATCGGTGAATGGCTGGTCCACGGCGTCCACTGCTGGAAAATCGAGCGCAGCGCCGCCGCGCTCGCCGATGCGCTGACGGACATCCTGGACCGCCGGATCGAACTCGCTGCCATCGGCCGGCGGGTCGCCGCCGTGGTGTGGCGAGATTTCCACATTCGCCGGCTGCTGCCGCGTATCGAGCGCGCCCTGGCGAGGGCGGCGCGACAGCGACGAGCGGCGGCGGGCGATGCGCAGCAAGCCTATCATCTGGCGATTCTCGCCGAGAAACTGACGCAGGTGCTGATCGAGGAATGGCTGGCGGCTTGAACCGAGAAGGAGGACGGGAGCATGGCGAACCTGCTGAATGCGGAATATACGCTGGTGCAAAGCGGTCGTCGAGCGGTGCGCTGGCTGCGCCGCCTGGCGACGCGCATCCTGCTCGTCCAGGTCCACGCGGAACTGATCGAGTTGCGCGAACGGCAGGATCGTCTCGAACGACAGTTGCATGCCCTGCTGGGACGGCACTATGACGGCATTGCCGCGGCGCAGCGGTTGGCCGCTCTTGAAGATAGCGTGCGAGAATTGCAGACGACGGACCTCATCCGCACCGTTAAGGCGATTTCGGCATGACCCTTTCGGCGGAGAATCGAATACGGTTCGGTATCTCACGCCGTCCACCTACATAGTATAATCTCCTGCCGCCCTGAAGCGTCGTGGTGGGGAGATGTCCTTTCATGCGCTGGTCTATCATCCGTCTCATCTGGATTCGAGAGTTGCGCGACCAGCTGCGCGATCGCCGCACGCTCTTCATGATCGCCGTGCTGCCGGTGCTGCTCTATCCCATCGCCGGCTTCGGCGTCATGCAGCTGGCCCTGGGCTATCTCGGCAAGCAGACCATCCTCGGCGTCCAGGGCGAGCAATATCTGCCTCCCTTGACCCCCCATTGCACTGTCCTCAGCCCCGTGCCTGCGCTGTCCTGGTTCACCGTTACGCCCGCCGCGCCCGGCGTTCCGCTGGCGGGTATCGAGCGAGTGGCCACGGCCGCGGCGCTGGATCAGGCGCGGCGAAATGACCCATGCCAGGACTATCCGCCCCTCTTTCTTCACGACGGCGAGAATCTCCGTTTCCCTCCTCTGTACCTCGACAATCCCGACGAGGCCCGGATGCTCATCATCCGGTCCCTCGATACGCCCACCCCGGACGCCGACTCGGCTCCGCTCGATCCGAAGGACTTCACACGCCACCTTGACGGCAGGCCTCATGAATTTTTGGCGCAGGTGGACCGCTCCGCCCTCGACAATCGGCAGGTCGATCTGCTCCTTGTCGTGCCGGCGAACTTTCAGGACATCCTGCGCAAGGACGGCCGGCCCCTGCTGTACATTCTGACCCGTGAGGGTGACGAACGATCGCGGCTCGTTGACAACCGGTTGTCAGCGATTCTCCGCCAGTGGAAAAAAAATCTCAAAGAGGTGCGGCTCTTACGCCAGGGACTGCCAGCCGATTACGACGAGCCGATCGAGGTCCGCGACGCGGCGCGGGCCAGGCCAGCCGGTAAGCGAGCATCCGATGATCTGCTGGAGATGCTCGTGCGCATCTTCCCATTCATTCTCGTCATGTGGTCGCTGGCGGGGGCGCTGTATCCGGCCGTCGATGTGTGCGCCGGCGAGAAGGAACGCGGCACCATGGAGACGCTGCTCATCAGCCCGGCCAGCCGCGAGGAGATCGTCTGGGGCAAGTTCCTCACCATCTGGGTGTTCAGTGCGGCCACCGCGCTTCTCAACTTGCTCAGCATGGGCGTTACCACCTGGCAATTCAGCCGGTTGCTGATAGCCGAGGCGTCCTTTCGGCCGGCCGCACTGTTCTGGGCCGTGGCTCTCCTGCTGCCGTTGTCCGCGTTTTTCAGCGCCATCTGTCTCGCCGTGGGTGCCTACGCCCGCAGTTCCAAGGAAGGCCAATATTACTTGATGCCGCTGTTCCTGCTCACCATGCCGCTCATCTTTTTGACACTGGTGCCGGGAGTCGAGCTGAACCATTTTTATAGCATGGTGCCGGTAACGGGCGTGGCGCTCCTGTTGCAAAAGCTGATGGCTGTCAAGCCGCCCGATAGCGATTTGTGGGGTTATTTCGTGCCGGTCCTGGCTCCGATGGTCGTGTACAGTTGGTTAGCTCTGCGCTGGGCCATTGAGCAATTCCAGCGTGAGGAAGTGTTATTCCGTGAGGCGGAACGCCTCGACATGAAATTATGGTTGCGACGATTATTCCGCGAGAAGGAAGCCCTGCCGAGTGTGGGCCAGGCGTTGTTCTGTTTTGCTCTGATCTTCGGCCTGCATTGGTTAACGCTCGGCGGCGGTCGAACCTCCCTCCTGAGTTTTAGTGCCATCCGTTACTTGGCCTTCGTAGCGACTCCGTCCCTGTTCATGGTCTTGCTGTTGACCACGAGACCGCTACAGGGTCTATCTCTGCGTTGGCCGCCCCGATGGGCTTGGCCGGCCGCCGTGGTTCTGGCCGTCCTGCTGTTGCCGCCCTTCATCGCGTTGACGCTCTTTTTGTTGGAGCAATTCCCCCAGATTAAGCAAACACTTCTCTCTTCGCAGGGAATAGCGACGAGGGAAGCGGGAACCGGCAGGCTGTTCCCGGTTTCCTATTCGCTGCTCTCGATCCTGGTATTCGTCGTCCTGCCGTCCGTGTGCGAGGAGTTAGCTTTTCGCGGCTTCATCCTCAGCGGCCTGCGCCGGCGCTTTCGACCGTGGACCGCCATTCTCCTCAGTAGCTTCCTCTATGCGCTGTATCAGATGAACGTCTTTCAATCGGTGCCGTACTTCCTGGCCGGCATCGTGTTGGGGTTGCTCGTCACGCGCACCGGCAGCGTGCTGAGTGCGATTGCTTTCCACTTGGTCTGGAACGTGTTGCTGATTATTCCTGTTTTTCAGCCGGGGTTGCTCGATGCCATTAATGGCGTTTTATCGCCATCGCCGTTGTTGATTCCGATTATCGTGCTGGCTTGCCTGATTCTGGCCGCTCCGCTGCTCATATTTCTGGCATTGGGTGGCGAACGTCCGGCGTCAGCTGGTTGGTGGGCGCTTCGCCAATCGGCTGACGCCGGACGTTCGCCCGGATCGGCGCAGGCTCCCGTTCGGTCAGGGCCATGAAAAGAGCTTGACGATTCGGCCGTTCGCGGTTGTGATAAGATCAGAATATTGTTGGTTCCGCGATGCGCGTAGGATCGAGTGAGCAGGATGACGCCGAACGAGAGAAAACCGGGGACGGGGATGGCAGACTCAGAGCGGCCCAAACGCGGGGTGCCCGAGGGACTGTGGATTCGCTGTCCGCAGTGCAAGGCCACCATCTTCCGCAAGGAGGCCGAGAGCCGTCTGAACGTCTGCCCCGAATGCAGCTATCACTTTTACTTGCCCGCGCGCGATCGCATCGCGCAGCTGCTCGACGCGGACAGCTTCGAGGAGTGGTTCACCGATCTGCGTCCGTGCGATCCGTTAGAGTTCAAGGATCGATTGCCGTATGCGGACCGTCTGCGCGCGGAGCAGACCAAGACCGGCATGCCTGATGCCGCTGTAGTCGGTCGCGGCTTCATCCGTGGCCGGCCAGTCGTGTTCGGCGTCACCGACTTCGCGTTCATGGCCGGCAGCATGGGGTCGGTGGTCGGCGAGAAATTGACCCGCGCCGCCGAGGAAGCGACACGCATGCAACTGCCACTGATATTCGTCAGTGGTTCGGGCGGCGGTGCCCGCATGCAGGAGGGCATCTTGTCACTGATGCAGATGGCCAAGATCTCCGCCGCGCTGGGGCGTTACGATCGCGCCGGTGGATTGTACATCTGCATCTTGACCAATCCGACGATGGGCGGGGTAGCGGCCAGTTTCGCCTTGCAGGGTGACATCACCTTGGCCGAACCCGGCGCGCTCATTGGCTTCGCCGGCAAACGCACCATCTGGAACACCGTTCGTCTGGAGTTGCCCGAAGGTTTCCAGACTAGCGAGTTCTTGCTCGAACATGGCTTCGTCGATCGCATTGTCGCACGCAAAGACCTGCGCACCGAGGTTGCTCAGATCATCGATTACTGCGAGCATTAATAGTGGTTAGTGGTTAGTGGTTAGTGGTTAGTGCAGGGGGTGAATTTGTCTTTACTAACCACTAACCACTAACCACTAACCACTGTTAGGAGTGATGGCCGTGGGCCTGTTTAATCTACAAAACTGGTTCAAATCCAAGCCCAAGAGCAATCTGCCGAAGATTGATGTGCGCAAACGCTTTGAACTGCTGGGGCGGACCGGACAAGGCAGCATGTCGAAAGTATGGCGCGCGCGCGATAAGAGCCTGGGCCGAACCGTCTGTCTGAAACTGCTCGATAAAGAGAAGACCGCCAAGTTCGAGGCGCGTTTCGTCGGCTTGAACAAGCCCAAAGAAGGGGCCATTTGCACGAGTCTGCGTCACAAGAACATCGTGCAGACCTTCGAGTATGGCATCACGACGGAGGGCGAACCGTATCTGGTCATGGAACTGGTCGATGGCATGGGGCTTAACTATCTGATCGAGACGAAAAGCCCGCAGATGGAAGGCAATCGCATCAGCATCCTGGCGCAGATGGCCGACTCGCTGGAATATCTGCACAAGCAAGGCTATATGCACCGCGATATTTGCCCGCGCAACGTGATGGTCACGAGAGACGGTGTTGTCAAGCTGATTGATTTTGGTCTCACAATCCCAGACCAACCGGAGTTCCGCAAGCCGGGCAACCGCACCGGTACGCCGAATTACCTGGCCCCGGAGTTGATTCGCCGCACCACAACCGATAATCGCGTCGATCTGTTCGCCCTGGGCGTGACGGCTTACGAGGTCTACACCGGAACGCTCCCCTGGGAGAAGACCGAATCGTTGCAAACACTGCTCAGTCACATGAACAGCGCCGGCAAGGATCCGCGTGAGATTTGCCCGAAGATGGACAAGCTGACCGCTCAGTTCTTGCAAAAGGCCACCGAGCGCGATCCCCGGGAGCGTTTTCAGACCGCAGCCGATTTCCGCGAAGCGATTCAGGGACTACCCAAGGCGTAGTCGATATTCAATCCTCACTCTCTCCGCTGCCGGATTCGGGAGCCAAGGATCGGAATGCGTCAAGTGCGGAGGAGCATTCGCCAAGGTCCAAGCGGTCTTGTGCAGTTCTTGCGGCTTTGACAGCAAAGCGTCGGAGTGCATCAAATGCGGAGGAGCGTTCGCCAAGATCGCTGCGCATTTGTGTTCCTCATGCGGCTTCGGCTCTGGGGGATCGACCTGCGTAAAGTGTGGGAACCATGCGTTCTAACCAGGGTCGAACCCGTCGCTGATGTGAAGGGCTTGAGCCGTAGGCGTGGAAACGCGCACGTCCGGTTCTGAGCGGAGGGGGCGACGACAACGCCGCCTCCGTACCCGACGACTTGATCCGGCCGCTATCACGTCTTTCCGAAATCAATAGCTACTTGAGCAGGCCAGACAGGTGAGATGTGTCATTCGGCAGCGGAGAGGCCGATAGTCGAAGATTTTTTTGCCGATGTTGTCCGGTCCAGCCCTCGACCTCCGTTTCTGTAGGTGGAGGAGGCGATCTTGCCTCACTCAACCAGTAAATCCTGAGGAGAAGAACGCGATGAAGACAAGCATCTGGATGGCGGGAGTGATGGCGGCTCTACTCGCCAATGTGTCCATAAGCTCCGCGCAAAGCAACCGCTACTTGCTGATGGAGGGCACCGGCGAGTTCGGCTGGAGCATCAGCCGGCCGAGTAAAATCAATGGAGAGGCAGAGGGGCGGGCTCTGGCCTTGGATGCGGTCAACGGCAAGATCGAAGGCATGGCCAACATCAAGGCCTTCGAGCAGTTTTCCAAGACGCAGGTGGTAAATACCCTCTCGAACAAGTTTGAGAATATCGGCGACCTTGTGAAGAACACGACGACCTTCAGCCGGGACGAGAAGAAGGCTGATGCGTTCAAGGGGAACAAGCGGGGCTTGGTCGTCACGGTCCAGGAGATGGGCTTCAAGCCCGGTACGTTCTCGAACTCGTCGGATTACAACAAGTTGACCGGGGTGCGAAAGAGCAAGGCGAGCGGGATCCTTCTCTACAAGTTCCGGGTATATGCTCCGGACGGCTACAGCCCCAAAGGTGGCAAGGCCAAGGTCGTAGCGATCAAGTACACTATCAAGAACGACTCGAACCGTACCGTTCGGTTCCGGATGGAGCCGAGTGGAAAGAGCTACACGCTCGATGCCGGTAAGACGTTCAGCGGCACGTCCAACGAGGTCAACGGCAAGGCACCGATGATCACAGTCACCAACTCGGGGCGCACGTACAAACTCACGGCCGGGAACCACAAGTTTTGGTGGATGAGTAAGCGTCAGCGAGTCGGGTTCGACCGGGAGACGGACTGAGGCAGTGTCAAGGGCAAACCCCAGGCACTCCACCTACGGCCGCCCAAAGCGGCGGCCGCAGGTGAGCTTGGTCGTCCGGGTGCGACACGAAGTCGCAGGTGTAAGGGTGATCGCTGAGCGTTCGGGAACCAGGAGCGGGGATACGATGAATCTGTCATCGTCAGAAACATAGGCATAGAATGGGAACGAAGTACGCTGCGTTCCGCGAGGGACGCTTGGGAAGGCTTGAGCTGTGTGCCCGGAAACGGGCAAGCACGGTTCTTAGGGGGCGGGAGAGCCGCGAGGCTCTCCTGCTACCCGACTGAAGGAGGGGCTTTGTGGCGGTGTTGCTTTACTTCCTCGGGCTGTTAGGCGCACTGGCGTACGCGGGTACAGTCGTTGTCCTGGCTCGGCAGGGCGATCTGTTCTCGGCTCTCGCGGCTAACCCGCTCTGGTTGCTCGTCGCGGTGGTGGCCCTCGGAATGGGTCGCCTCGTGGCGCTGGCCGAAGCCGCCAGCGGGACACTCCGCCGGTTGGATGGATGGCAGACCGAGGCGGGCAGCCGGATAAGTGTGCGGGGTCGCTCGGTGGTGGAGGTGCTGGAGCAAATCCACGACCAACAGGCTCCGAGGGCCGACGCCGAACACATATAAGTCTCACGGGAACGGCAGAACGGCAATCGACGGCGTTTTTCCGCCCGGATTTCCGAACGAATGTAGCAGCGGCGACGGAGAATTTTCCTCGGCGATCCGGCTTGGTTATCACAGGCGGACGCGGAACCCCTACGGTCACCGACCGAGGCGAACCGCACCCAACACTTATACAGACTCCGACAGTTCGGCTCCGTCAACTCGTGAGCGGTTCGGCCGTCTGCCCGCCGCCGTGCCTATTGCCTGTACTGCGGGCCGCATTCCTGGGATGCGACGGTTGGCCTAACCACCAAGAGGCTTACGCCCGCCTTGGTCGTTTGATCGCTTACCTTAGCAACGCCGTCGTCACCGCGATCAGCACGGGGACGCCGCGCGGTTGAGCGCCGTAGACCATATCAATGCTGGTAATCTCCACATCCGGCCGCGGATTGTTCCACTGCTTCGAGTACGCCACCGCGCTGAGGCCGGTCCCTTCATAAGGTTTCGTCCACGCAATCTGAGCGCCGGGCAGCGCACGCGGCGTCTTTTGGCGGTAGTCGTCGATGTCGATTTCGGCATAGATGGGCACATCGACGCTTTTGCCGTCCGCGTAGTGGATGACGTAGCGCAGCATCTCGAACTTCTTTTTGTCCTTGATTTCTTGCGGGTTTCGCGGCCTGTCCATGCGAGCCGTGTGCAGGAAGAACAACGCATCCGACTTGCGCTTGACAGCGATATTGCGGATCTCTTTTGGCAGCCGATTGGGCGTGCCATTCCCCGCGAGCATGAGTACGGTCGGCACCGGCGAGGTGGGAAATTCGTAGACGTGGTACGGCACGCCCGCGAACTTCGAGTCGCCGATGGGCATATCCTTGAAGGTGAATTTTTTATCGCCAAACCAGCCTTTTTCATCGCGGTACTGCGTGGCGTATTTCGCGATGTCCAGCGGTTGATACTTCAATTTGGCCCCGGCGATGACGGTTTTCCCGCCGGAAAAGGGTGCCTGCAAATTACGCAGAATCGTCGTCAAGATGGTCTGTTTCTTGGCGAAGTTGCCTGGCGCTTGCTCGCTCTTGGCGTCCTTGAAAAGCAGGTTACACAACACGAAACCGCCTTCGCCGCGCGGATACTCCATCAAAGCACCGACATTGAGCATGGGGCGAACCTGCTTGTAGAACTCCGGCGAACGGCGGGCCTTGAGGCGGAGATTGTCCAATCCCGTCACCGGCGCTTTGCCGGGCACCTTGGTCCACTCGGCCAGCCGGAGTGTGATGTTCTTGCCCTTCAACGGTGGGTCGATGGCGAACAGTTGCGCATCGTTGTTGGGCTTCGTCTTGAAGCTTGCCTTCTGTTTTCCATCGAGTATCAACTCGACGCGCGTCACCGGATAATAAAAGGTATTGCCGGTCCACTCCATCTCAATTAGCTCTTGTTCCTCCGGCAATTTGAGCAGCCAATCAAGAGGCGGATTCGCCGGCGCGGGCACATTGACGATGTACTTCCAGGCGTCCGCGGACACCATGCCGTTGACCATGTTCAACAGGGACGGATTGGGGAACTGGCAGAAGGGCGCGACTTCGTCGAAGTCCACGACATAACTGAAGATGTCCGAGGCGACGTAATTGCCGGGTGCCCACGGGAAGATTTGCTCGGATGAATACATAACCACATCATTAAGCGTCAGGCCGGACATAAGCCGGCTCTTGGCCACGGGCAGCATGACGCGCTCGCGCCGGAACGGGCGAATCA
>Ga0134126_10004927_pt1 | contig 16681 bp, 15 predicted proteins | sample KB31752_FD_96881 | JGI IMG/M metagenome (GOLD analysis project Ga0134126, IMG submission 96881) | Terrestrial soil microbial communities with excess Nitrogen fertilizer from Kellogg Biological Station, Michigan, USA - KB3-175-2 | ecosystem: Environmental > Terrestrial > Soil > Unclassified ...
CTGGTTCGGCGGCCTGCGGCTTGAGGAGTTCATCTCCGGGCGGGCGCGATTCTCGGTCTCCACGCGCTTCTTGAAAAGCTGGATCGAAGCGCATTATCAAGAGAAGCTGTTTTCCGCGCTCGCCGCCGAACTCGACGGCGTCATCGCCGTCGAAATTCATGTGCGCTCGAACCAGCCGAGCCCCGTCCGCCTCGCCGACACGCAATCCACGGCCGCGCCCAACGACGCCGCGCGGCCGACGCTACTTGCCGCCAAGCGCTTGTCAGCGGGCGAGGCGAGGGCGCAACTGGGCTCGCCGCTCGACCGTCGGCTGACCTTCGCCACTTTCATCGCCGGACGCGCCAACGAACTGGCGCTGTCGCTGGCGCGCAAATTGTCGGACGAGCCGGGCGCGCCGACGCCGCCTTTGTTCTTTCACTCCGCCGTCGGCCTCGGCAAGACCCACCTCTTGCAGGCGATCGCCCATGCCGGGATCGCGCGCCGTCAGTCGGTCGCCTATCTCACGGCCGAGACCTTCATGTACGGCTTCGTCAACGCGCTGCGTAGCCAAGCGGCGATCGCCTTCAAGGAGCATCTGCGCTCAATCGACCTGCTCATTTTCGACGACGCTCAGTTCCTGCAAGGCCGCGTCATTCAAAACGAGTTCGGCCATGCGCTCAACGCCCTGATCGACGCCGGACGCAAGGTGGTGATCGCCGCCGACCGTCCGCCCTCCGAACTCGACGCCGTCGACGAGCGTGTGCGCTCACGGCTGGCCGGCGGCATTTGTGTGGAGATGCGGGGGCTTGATGAAGGGCTGCGGCTCAAGATTCTCGAAGCGCGGCTCGCCGCCGCCAAACTCGCGCATCCTTCGCTTGTAGTTCCGCACGAGGTGCTGCTTTTCGTCGCCACCGCCGTTGCGTCAAACGGCCGCGATCTCGAAGGCGCGATCAACCGGCTGGTCGCTCACGCCCAGTTGGCGGGCCAACCGATGACGGTGGCGGCGGCGGAGGCGGCGGTGCGCGATCTGATTCGTTCCCGCGAGCCGAAGCGGGTCAAAATCGAAGACATCCAGAAACGCGTCGCCACCCATTACAACGTCTCGCGCGCCGATCTGCTTTCCTCACGGCGCACCGCGGCGGTGGTGATGCCGCGCCAGATCGCCATGTATCTCGCCAAATCGCTGACTTTGCGTTCGCTGCCTGAAATCGGACGCCGCTTCGGCGGCCGCGATCATACGACTGTCCTTCACGCCGTGCGCAAGATCGACAATCTCTGCAACAACGACGCCGCGCTGCGCGAGGAGATCGATCTCCTCAAGCGGTTGCTGCAGGAGTGAGGCGGTGGGGCTCGTCTACAAGGTGGTCTCGCAAGCGCAATGGTCTGAGGCCGAGCGCGACGGAATATTCCGCGGCGCCGAGATCGATCATCGCGACGGCTACATTCATCTGTCGAGCGGCGAGCAGGCGGAGAAGACGGTGTCGCTCTATTTCGCCGATCGCGACGATCTCGTACTGGTGGCGCTCGACGCCGAGCGGCTCGGCGAGGCGCTCAAGTGGGAGCCCTCGCGCGGCGGCGCGTTGTTTCCGCATCTCTACGCGCCGCTGCCGCTCGACCTCGTCGTCTGGTCGAAGCGATTCTCGTCGCGCGATGCGCAGTCGCTGCGCGCGCTGATCGCGGACGACTCCTAACCCGTGCGGCTCGCCGCCTCGCTGCTTGGCCGGCTTGCGCCGGAGACCGCGCATCGCGCAGCGATTCGCGCCGTTGCCGCCTATCCATTCTCCGCTCGACCCGACGCCGACCCGCGCCTGCGGGTCGAGGCTTTCGGGCTCGCGTTTCCTAATCCGTTGGGGCTGGCGGCGGGTTTCGACAAAAGCGCCGAGGCGGTCGACGGCCTCGGTCGGCTCGGTTTCGGTTTCGTCGAGATCGGCACGCTGACGCCGAAGCCGCAGGCCGGCAATCCCAAGCCGCGCCTATTCCGGCTGAAGGCCGACGGGGCCATCGTCAACCGCATGGGTTTCAATAACGATGGCTACGCCGCCGCGACGACGCGACTGAGTCGCGCCCGGCGGCGCGGCTTGATTGGCGTCAACATCGGCCCCAACAAGGACGCTGCCGACCGCATTGCCGATTACGTCGCGGGGATCGAGACGTTTGCGCCTTACGCGGACTATTTCACCATCAACATTTCCTCACCCAACACGCCGGGTTTGCGCAACTTGCATGCGCGCGGCGATTTCGACGCGCTCGTCGCCGCCGTACTCGCCGCGCGCGACCGCGCGTCGCCGCGACGGCCGACGCTGGTGAAGATTTCGCCCGATCTCGCCGCCGAACAACTCGAAGACGTGCTCGCCGTTGCGCTGGCGCGGCGCGTCGATGGGCTCATTGTCGCCAATACTTCCGTCGGCCGGCCAGCGACGCTGGCGTCGCCGGCGGCCACGGAGACTGGCGGTCTCTCTGGCCGGCCGATCTTCGAGCTATCGACGCGCCTCGTCGCACGCTGCTACTTGCGCTGCGGCGGCGCGCTGCCGATCATCGGCGTCGGGGGCGTGGAAAACATTGAAACCGCGCTCGCCAAGATCGAGGCGGGCGCAACGCTGATCCAGATCTACACCGGATTGATTTATCGCGGGCCCGGCCTTGTGGGCGAGATCCTGCGCGGCCTCGGCGCCGAACTCTCGCGGCGCGGACTGCCTTCGCTGAAGGGATGCGTGGGCGCCCGCGCCGAGGAGATAGCGGCGCGCGGTTTATAGAAGAGAGCCGGGAGCCAAGCGCTCCCGGCGATCGCCTCAGTTCGGGGCGAAGGGATGCTTGGCGGAATCGCGCTTGGAGACCACCTCCTGGGGCGTCGGGTGGCCGGCGACGGCGCGCTCGATCGCTTCCTTGGTCGCCTTGTAATTGAAATCCTGGATCTTCTTGTCGTCGTTGGCTTCCCAATGGATGAACACGCCGACGCAGATGAACAGGTCATCGGCTTCCCAGGCGGGAATCGTGCCGTCGGCGACGGAATCGGCGACCGCCTTGGCGACGCCGTGCTGCGCCGGGCCGAACATCTGCACCGCCTGCTTGGCGCCCTTGATCGTCACCTTGTTGAACATGACGGTGGCGGGTTTGGTCAACAGATTCGGCGCGATGACCGCCAGCAGCGAGGTGAAGCCGTCCTTGTTGTTGCACAACGCATTGGCGAAAGCGGTCTCGACGGCGCTGCCGCGCGGCCCGATGAGAAGGTCGATATGGGCGACTTCGTTACCGTCGCCGACCAAGGACTCGCCGACGCACATCTTTGTAATCTTAGGCATGTAATTCCTCCCAGCAAACATACGGGCCTTCCGGATCGCGGCGCCCGAGGGCCGCCGACCGGCTATCCTTGTTGTCAGCATCCCACGCGCTAAGTGGAATCGGTTGGCCGGATAGGCACGGCCACCGCGGCCGCGCAAGCTAGTCAATCATTGTTGCGCGGGCGGGGCAAGCCGTTCGTCGCACATGCGGGCCATTCCTCGCACTTGGAGGCGAGGAATGCGGCAAAAAGCGTCGCCACGGTGAGGTCGGCGCAGGCCCCGGGGTTGAGCCCGCGCCGCTTCAGGTCCGCGTCCCATGCGGCGAGCGCCTCGGCCCGCGCCGCAGCGGGCGCGCGTTCGAGCGCCGCGACGCGCTTGGCGGCGTCGGCGCGCACCGCCTCGGCCGTCTCGACGCTGAACTTGCGCGCAATATGCGAATCGGGATGGGCGCTGAGGAAAGCCAGATAGACCGCTTGCGCCGCCGCCGCCGACGAGCCGCCGGCCGCACAAACAGCGGCGTAAGTCTCGCCGCCGAGACCGAGCACGTCGGCGAATCCGTTGGCGAATTGTCGCGCCACGAGATCGCGCTGCGCGGCCGCCGCCATTGCCTCGCGCAGGCCGACGTCGGCAGGCGCGCGCACGTCATGCGCCGGCGCCGACCCGAGGCCGCCGGGATTGGCCAGAACGATAGCGGCGAACACGTCGCGGGCGTCGCCGATATCGAGTTCAGCGAGCACGGCGGCGAGATCGGCGCGCAAAACTCCGCCGCGCTCGGCGGCGGCGGCAAGCGGCGCGCACAGCAGCGCGATGCCGAGATTGGTGTTCTGCCCGACGGCCGCTCGGGTGGCGACGATCGCCTCGCGCACCCGCGCGCCGACGCGAGCCCCGCGACGGGCGATCGCCGGCGCGCTGACGCGGGCGCTGCGCTCGAAATCCGCCACCGTCATGCCGTGGCCCTGGGCGTGCCGATGCACGTTGCCGGGCTTCAGCGCTTCGAGTTCGGCCAGGCAGGCGGCGATATAGGCCGGCGCGATGGCGCTCAAGCCGGCAGCCGCCGCAGCACGTCGTCGGCGATGGCGCCGGCGATGTCGACGGATGTCACCTTCTGCAATCCGCTCCATGCCGGCATGCTGTTGACCTCCAGCACACGCGCGCCGTTGCGGCCGACGATTACGTCGACACCGGCGATCTCGGCCCCGACGGCGCGCGCCGCCGCGATCGCCAGCTCCTCTAGCGCGGCGTCGCGCGGCACGGCGACCGGCATGCCGCCCTGCTTGACATTGGTGATCCAGGTCGGCGCGCGCCGCATCATTGTCGCCACCACCCGTCCGCCGGAGACGAAGAGGCGGAAATCGCGGAAATCCTCGCCCTCGACCGGCTCGAAGCGCTGCAAATAATAGACCCCCGCCATCTCCTGCGGCGCCGGCAGATCGTCCGCGGCGCGGATCAGGCGCAGACCCTTGCCCTGCGCGCCGAATAGCGGCTTTAGCACCAGCGGTCCACGTTCGATCTCGCGCCGCGTCAGCGCGCGCGCCGCCTCGAAGGATTCCATCGTCCAGGTGTCGGGCGTCGGCAGGCCCGCGCGCGCGACAAGAAAGCTCGTCATCGACTTATCGACGCAGGCTTCGACGGCGCGCGGCGCGTTGACGACGCGCACGCCCCAACGGTCGAGCGCATGCAGGACGCCGAGCCGCTTGGTGATCGCCTCGAACGTGCCGGCGGCCATCGTGCGCACGTGGACGGCGTCGGGTAGGGCGGAAAAGCCTGGAAGATCAAGGCCGCTCGGGCTCGTGGTGGCGAAGCCGCAGGCCGCGAGGTCGAACCGCGTCGTCTCGACGCCCCTGGCCGCATAGGCCTCCTCCATCCGCCGCGCATGCCAATCGCGGGTGTCGCTGACGAGCAGGATTCGCTTCGCCCCGCCCATCAGCCGAACGAGGCGTTGAGCAGCGCCTCGTCGACCTTGCCGGCGCGGAACGTCGCGCCTGATTCGATTGCCGTCACCAGCGTCTCGGCGGGGCTGAACAGCATCGGATCGATGGCGTAGAAATCGCCCTTGAAACGCTTGAAGATGTCGCGAAACGGCGCGCCGTAATCGCGCGAGGCGCTGCTCGGCAGGGCTCCCGCGAGCGCCTTGGCGTCGTCGGCAGGCCCGGTGACGAACAGTTGGACGCGGCCGCCGTAGATGATGGCGTCATTGGTGCGGCCCATCGCGGTCATGAAATCGGGATGCGGCGGCGACAGCGGCGCCGCGCCGAGTCCGTCGACGATGCGCTCCAGCGGGAACTTCAACGCATGCGCCTTGTGCAACGCTACTTCCAGCACCCGCGCGACCACCTGCACGCCGCCGGCCAGGCTCTGCGTCGGCGCATAGATGACGGTCAGCGCCGAGGGCGGCAGTCCGCAACCGTCGGCGACCTTGGCGACGATCTCCGGCGGCGGCGCGCGGCCGCTTTCGATGACCAGCGTCGTCAGCGCCGCCTGGTCGCGATAGCCCAGTTCCGCAAACAGCGCTTCCTTCTGCGCCAGCGCGCGCGCCGGCCCGGAGCCGAGGGCGAAAAACGCCGTTCGCCCCTCCCCATGGGCGAGGCTCCAGCCGGCGTATTGGCTGCCGAGGCAGGCGATGACCGGCTGCGAGGAGCGCACGCTGAGCGTCCAAGGCCAGCGGCGAATCGTCGCGTCGCTGGCCAGCGTCACCTCGCCGAGACCGCCCAGGCAAATCCTGGCGATCGCCAGGCCGGCCTCGACGCCGCCCCGCCGGCCGACGCCGGCGTCGATCAGGGTTTCCCCGAGCGGCCCGGTCTGGATGTCGATCTCCAGCCGCGCGGAATTCGCGCGCAGCCAGTCGACCCATTTCGAGGCGCCTTCGTTGACGCTGACAGACGATACGCCACTCATCGGCCTCCCTCCTGAAGCCAGGATTGGATGCGCCTGGATCGCTCTCTGACTTGCGCTTTCGCCTCCGCCGCGCTCGCGCCGGCCGCCAATACCGTGCACAACGGCGCCCCGGCGGGAATGCGGGTTCCCGGCGCGGGACGGTCGGCGCCCCAATGTGGCCAGTCGCCCTGCGGCGCTGCGGCGTCGGCTTCGGCGTAGACGATCTCGGCCGCCCGCGGCGCGCGCGGCTTCGACGGCGCCGGCCGACGCCCGACGATGGCGTCGATATGCCGCGTCAGCAGCGGGTCGTTGTCGTCGTCAAAAACGTCGAGCGTCGCGCCGGGACGCGGGTTGATCTCCAGCAGCCACAATTGTTCGCCGTCATTGAGAAAATCGGCGCTGGCGAGCCCGCGAATGCCGAGCCTGCGCGTCAGCCGCGCCAACGCCGCCAGCAATCCCCTCGGCGCGTCGACCGCGATCGGCCCAGCGGCGCCGCCATAGCGAAACGGCGTCGCGGCGCAGGGCGCGCTCCACTGCTCGCTCCAGGCGATCGGCGTCAGCGCCTGGCCGTCGCGCACGAACAACAACGACACCGCGCCGCCCTCGACCCGGCGTTGCCAGTAATCGCCGAGCTTGCGCGCCCGCGCCGTCGCCGCCGCGACATGCAGCCCACCCGAGCCGCCGCGCCGCTTGAGCAGCCATTGCGCCGGCGCGTCGGGCGGCGAAAACCGAATCTCGGGGTGGGCGATGCCGGCGGCCTGGCAACTTCGCGCGAAGACTTGCGGGTCTTTGGCGCGCGCCAGCGATTCCGGCGAGGCCCCCAACAGCGGCACAACGCGCGCGATCTCAGCCAGCCGCGCCGGGCAATCGTCGAAGCCCGATCCATAGATCAGGCCAGCCGGCCCATAGGCTTGGGCCAAGCGCGCAACAACCGGCGCAAGCTCGACCTCGGCGAATCCCTCCATCGCGTTCTCCACTACCTCCATCGCGTCAGCGGCTGACCGGGCGTCGCCGTCGCCGAAGGCGTCGATCGCGACCACGGCATAGCCGGCGCGCCGCGCCGCGACAGCGAGCGCGCGCGCCGAAATGGCGACCAAAAGCAACACGGCCTGCCCGCTCACGCCGCTCGGCCCGCGTGAACGCAGCGCCCGCCGATCGCGAGGGCAATTGCGATGGCGATTCCGTCCGATTTTCCTGGAATCGTCACCGGGCCCTTGCTCCGGCGCATATAAAAGGCATGGCGAGGCGGTCTGTCCAGTCGCTTGTGGCGCAAAACCCCGCCTCTCGCCGACGACCGACCCGGCCGCGCAGCCGTGAAACCTGAAACATTTACTGCATCAGGCGACAATTGCACACGCCGCCAGGTCCGAAATCAGGACAATTTCCTACCGAGGCGCATGGACAAGGCGGCCGAACCTGTATCACATATTATGGAGCGGCGACCTTCGCGGGGTCGCAAGGGCGGGTCCGCATCGGCCCGGAGCGAGACGACGGAGGAGACGATAGCCGCGGCGAAACACAGCGAGCCGACCGTCGCCTGGATCGACGGCGCGCCAGCGACGTTCGACCAGGCCGTCGCCCAGGCTGAGCGCCTGATTCGCGCCTCCAAGCTGCCGGTGTTCGCCCATCTTGGCGCCGACGTCGAAGGCGCACGCGAGGCGGTGCTGTTGGCGGAACGCGCCGGCGGCGTGCTCGATCACGCGGCGTCCGACGCGCTGCTGCGCGATCTCGACCCGCTGCGCGAAACCGGCGGCATGCTCACCACGCCGTTGGAGGCGGCGGTGCGGGCCGATGTCGTGCTGCTGGTCGGCGCCGTCGCCGCGCCCGATTGGCTCGCGCGGCCGGCGCGCCCTTACGACCGCGACATCCCTCGCCAGAGCGAGCGCCTCGGCGCTTCGCCGGAGACGATCGGCGGCAGGGCGCTGCTGCGGTTCCTCGCGGCGCTGCGCGCGCGCGTCAAACAAAGACCCGTCGTCGGCGCGCCGGCCGGCGTGGAGGAACTGGCTGAGAGGCTGCGCGGCGCCAAGTTCGGCGTCGCGCTCTGGGACGCAATGGAATTGGAGCCGCTGGCGATCGAGGCCATCCACGGCCTGGTGCGCGATCTCAACGAGACAACGCGGTTTTCGACGCTTTCCGCGCCGGCGCGCGACAATGGCCTCGGCGTGCAGACGGTGTGTGGCTGGATGACCGGGTTTCCGCTGCGCACCGGATTCGCGCGCGGCCGGCCCGAACACGACCCCTGGCGCTACGATGGCCGGCGTCTCGTCGCCTCCGGCGAGGCGGATTGCGTGATCTGGGTATCGACGCTCGCAGGCGGCGCCGCCGCCCCGCAAGCCGTCGACATCGCCCTCTGCGCGGCGGATTCGCTGGCTTCGGCGCGCGTGCGTTTCGCCGTGGCGCGGCCCGGCCGCGACGGTGACGCGATCCTGTACGACGACGGCGCCGGCGCGCTTGTCGCGCGCAAGGCGACGGCTGCCTCCAACGCGCCGACCGCCGCAGCGACGCTGGCGGCGATTCGCGCCCGGCTGGAGCGGTCCTCATGTTGACCCGCATCGCCGGCGGGCGCGTTCTCGATCCCGCCAACGGCCGCGATGAAATCGGCGATCTCTGGCTCGAAGGCGAGCGTGTCGTCGCCGCGCCGCCAGACGGGCGCGCCGACGAGTCCTTCGACGCCTCCGGCTGCATGGTGATGGCCGGCGCGATCGACATTCACTCCCATATCGCCGGCGCCAATGTGAACACCGCGCGTCTGCTGCTGCCCGAGCAGCACCGCGCCCGCACCGCCAGGCCTTCCGCGACGCCGCTCTCCAACGCTGGCTGGTCGACCTTCGAGACCGGCAAGCTCTATGTGCAGATGGGCTTCACCACTGTCGTCGAGCCCGCCATCTCGCCGCACAACGCGCTGCACGCGCATCTGGAGCTCGCCGACACGCCGGTGATCGACAAGGCGATCCTGGCCATTCTCGGCAACGACGATTTCGGCCTGTCGCTGATGCGCGACGGCGCCGGGCCGGCGGCGATCCGCGATCACGTCGCCTGGACGCTGCAATCCTCCAAGGCACTGGGGCTGAAAGTCATCAACGCCGGCGGCGTCGCGGCGTTCAAGGACAATGTGCGGCAGTTCTCGTTCGACGATGTCGTGCCGCATTACGGCGTCTCCAGCCGGCAGATCGTCAAGACGCTGCAACGGGCGGTCGCCGATCTCGGCGTGCCGCATCCCCTGCACGTGCATTGCAACAACCTCGGACTGCCCGGCAATTTCGAGACCGCGCTGGCGACGATCGCGGCGGCCGAGGACCTGCCGCTGCATCTCGCGCATCTGCAATTCTACGCCTACGGCAAGGAGGGCAAGCTCGGCTTCTCCTCAGCCGCGCCGAAGCTCGCCGAGGCCGTCAACGCCGCCAAGACGGTCACCATCGACGTCGGCCAGGCGATGTTCGGGCAGACCGTGACCATCTCGTCGGACGTGTTGCGGCAGTTCTCCGCCCGCGGCCAGGCCCATCCGCGCAAATATGTCATCATCGACGGCGACGCCAATGGCGGCGGCATATTGCCTTACAAGTACAAGAGCGGCGCTTTCGCCAACGCCGTGCAATTCATTATCGGGCTCGAACTGTTCCTGCTGATCGACGACCCGTGGCGGATATTCTTCACCACCGATCATCCCAATGGCGCGCCGTTCACCACTTATCCCGAGATTTTCGCGCTGCTGATGAGCCGCGACCTGCGGGCTCAGTGGCTGGAGAAGCTGCCCGCCGAGGCGCTGGCGGTGACGACGCTCAGCGGCTTGAAGCGCGAATACACTTGGCCCGAGATCGCGGTGATGACCCGAGCCGCGCCGGCGCGGCTGCTCGGCCTTAGAGATCGCGGCCATCTTGGCCCCGGCGCACGCGCCGACGTGGCGATCTACCGACCAGGCCCCGACCTCGCGGCGACCTTCCGCCACGCCGCGCGCGTCTACAAGGACGGCGACTGCGTGGTGCGCGAGGGCGTCCTCACCCATTACCGATTCGGGCGCGCGTTGCACGTCGCGCCCGAGCCGGACGCCGCGATGACCAAACGCCTCGCCGCCTATTACGATAGCCGCTACGGTCTCGACGCCGCTCTGCTCAGCGTGCCGGAGACGGCGCTCCCCCGCGAACCCTTCGAGACCGTGGCATGTCTGAGCTGACGGCCAGCGGCGTCGCCATCGACGACACTTTCGCGGAAGCCTTCGACATGCGGGCGACCGCGCTTATCATCACCGCCGACAGCGCCAAGTGGGCGTTGCAAGCGGCGACGACGATGACCGGCTTCGCCACCTCCGTCATCGGCTGCGGCTGCGAGGCCGGCATTGACTGCGAGCTTGTCGCCCAGCAGACGCCCGACGGGCGCCCGGGCGTGCGCGTGCTGATGTTTGCGACCTCGACGGCCGAATTGCAGAAGCAATTGCAGAACCGCGTCGGCCAATGCGTGCTGACCAGCCCCGGCTCGGCCTGTTATGCGGGCCTCGCGGCGGGCGAGGACAAGCTCAATCTCGGCGCGGCGATCCGCTATTTCGCCGACGGCTGGCAGATCGCCAAGAAGCTCGGCGACCGCCGATACTGGCGTTTGCCGGTTATGGACGGCGAATTCGTCTGCGAATCGACGACGCCGATGACCAAGCGCGCCGTCGGCGGCGGCAATCTGCTCATCATGGGCGCAAAGCCCGAAACGACGCTGGCGGCGACCGAGGCGGCGGTCGAGGCGATGCGCGCCGTGCCCGACGCAATCATGCCCTTCCCCGGCGGCATCGTGCGTTCCGGCTCCAAGGTCGGCTCGAAATACAAGGGCGCCATCGCCTCGACCAATCATCTCTATTGCCCGACCTTGAAGGGCGCCGTCGATAGCGCCATCGGGCCGGAGATCGCCTGCGTGTTGGAGATCGTCATCGACGGGTTGACGAGCGAGGCGGTGGCGGCGGCGATGCGGGCGGGGTTGAAGGCGATCGCCGATCTCGGCCCCCAGTGCGGCGCTTTGCGTGTCGGCGCCGGCAATTATGGCGGCAAGCTCGGCAAGCACCATTACCGGCTGAAGGAGCTCATGCCGTGAGCGGCTTCACCTTCCGGCTGCGCGCGCCGCCGCCGCAGCGCGTCGATCTTTCGGCGCTGACGCCGCAGGCGCTCAACGGCCGCTCCGCCAGCGAAATCGCGGCGCTGCCGATCCATACGACGCGCGCGGCGCTCAGCGTCGGCGATCTCTTCGACCTGAAGCAAGGCGATTTCGCCGAGATCGTGTTCGAGGGCGGCGCAGAGCGGCTCGACCGGGTCGGCGCGCATCTCGGCGCCGGCGCCATCCGCGTTGTCGGCGATGTCGGCGTCGAGGCCGGACGGGCGATGACCGGCGGCGTGCTGACGATCGAGGGCAACGCTGGCCCCTATGCCGGCTCGGGCTTGCGCGGCGGCCTGATGAAGATCGGCGGCGACGCCGGCGAGCGGCTCGGCGGCTCGTTCGCCGGCGAGGCCGAGGGCATGAGCGGCGGCGCGATTCACGTCGGCGGAAACGCCGGCGCCCGCGCCGGCGACAAGATGCGGCGCGGCTTGCTGCTCATCGAAGGCGAGGCCGGCGATTGCGCCGGCAGCCGCATGGTCGCCGGTACGCTGGCGATCGGCGGCCAGGCCGGGGCGCTGCCCGGCTATCTGATGAACCGCGGCACGATCCTGCTCGCCGGCGGCGCCGCCGAAATGGCGCCGACTTTCCTCGATTGCGGGGCTTTCGAGCTGGTGGCGGCGAGGTTGCTCGCCGACTACGTCGAGACCATCAGCCGCCGCCTCGGCGCCGCCTTTCGCGGCCCGCTGCGACGCTACGCCGGCGATCTCGCCGCGCTCGGCAAGGGCGAGATATTCGTCAGGGCGCCGTAGCGTCTGCAAGTAACGTCTTCACGTCTTGCGGACGACGCAGACTGGTCTTACACCCCACAATCGTATGTTGCGGTCCGATCTTTATTTTCAGGGGCAATCATGAACATGCATAAACTCGTGGCCGAAGCCATCGGCACTTTCTGGCTGACCTTCGGCGGCTGCGGCGCGGCGATTTTCGCGGCGGGGTTTCCACAATACGGCATCGGATTCCTTGGCGTCGCCTTCGCCTTTGGCCTGACGCTGCTGACGATGGCTTATACCATCGGCCCGATCTCAGGTTGCCATCTTAACCCGGCGGTGACCGTCGGGCTCGCCGCCGGCGGCCGGTTCCCCAAGGCGGACATCGTCCCCTATATCGTCGCGCAGGTGATCGGCGCCATCGTCGCCTCCGCCGTGCTTTACTTTATCGCCAGCGGCAAGCCCGGCTTCGAGGCCGGTGGTTTCGCCGCCAACGGCTACGGCGCCCATTCGCCGGGCCATTACGCGCTCGCCTCCTGTTTCGTCGCCGAAATCGTGCTGACGATGATGTTCCTGTTCGTCATCATGGGCTCGACGCATTCGCGCGCCCCGGTCGGCTTTGCCCCGATCGCCATCGGCCTCTGCCTGACGCTGATCCACCTGATCTCGATCCCGATCACCAACACCTCGGTCAATCCGGCGCGCAGCACCGGCCCGGCGTTGTTCGCCGGCGCCTGGGCGATCGGCCAGCTCTGGATGTTCTGGATCGCGCCGCTGATCGGCGGCGCGCTCGGCGGCATCATCTTCCGCACACTGAGTCCGGAGCCTTCGGCGCCGGTCGTCGGCAAGTAAAACGCGAAAGCGCGGGGCGCGCGCGCGCCCCCCGCGCTTTTTATTGCAGGCGCTTGCCGTAGGAGATCGCGTAGGCGTCGTTGCGCAATTGGATGAGCGGATCTTTGGAAGGCTCGACGCCCTCGACCAGATTGAGCGGCAGAAAAAGCAGCGACTTGTCCTCAGCCGCCTTTTTCTGAACCGCGATCGTGCCGAGATCGACAAACTTACGGTCGGCGGCATAGGGCTTGGTCGCATCGTCCACGGCGTCGCCGGGACCGGCGAGTTGCGCCTGCAACGTGAACTTCACTTCATGCGTGGCGACGCGCTTGCCGATCTCGTCGACGAGCCCATTCGGCGCGAGCTTGGCGGCGTCGGCCGGGCTCAAATAGTCCGGGCCGCCCTCGGGGTAGATCCTGAACCGGAACGTCGTCCTGGCGCCCTTGGCGTCGACGAATACGAAACTGTCGACGCCATTATAGACCTCGCGGGCGAAGCTCGACGGCGTGTGCAAGGCGCCGAACGCCGCCACCGCCGCGGGGTGCGCGGCGAAGAACTTTTCGACCGGACTCGGCTTTGCCGAGCCGGCCCGGCTGCCGGCGATCGCCAGCAACAGATCGCGGAACTCCTCGCCGGTGGCGACGGGAAAGAACGGCAGCGAATTGGCGACGATGTCGACATCGTCCCCGGACGCCAGATGGAACTTCACCGCCATGCCATGCGGATTGGCGGGGGCGGAGCCGTCGGGTATGTTCGGCGCGCCGCTGGAATCGGAGAAGCGCACTGTCACCGGCACGCTGGCGGCGGTGAACAGCGCCGCCTTGCTGAGCGTCTTGCCAGCCGGGGAGGGCGTATAGACGCCCTCCAGCACGACGCCCTTGGCGTGATTGGCGCGCACGCCGGGGTGCTCGCCCCAAACCTTGTTGAGCGCCGCCACAACCTGCTCGGCGAGCGTCGGTTCGTCCGCCAGCGCGCCGGCGGCCGTCGTCAAGAAAAAACCGGCGGCCAGCGCCAACGCGAGTTTCGACCCCATCTTCCGCTCCTCGGAATGCTGCCGCCCGTATTTAGCATCGCGGCGCCGGACGATACCTCAATCTCGCGTGAACATGGGCTTTAACCCGGCCTTATCCGGCCGCATGCCACTCTGCCGCGCATGTCTCTGGCTGCGCCCGCTCTCGCCGCCTCGCGCCCGCGCGGCGAGGCGCTTCGCTATGACCTCGCCCCCCACGCGCTGGCGCTGGCGGTGTTCGCGCTGTGCGCCTTCTCGCCGGCGATCTTCAACGATAGCGACACCTGGTCGCATATCGCCACCGGCGATTGGATGTTCGCGCATCACGCCATTCCGCACGCCGACCCCTTCACCTTCAGCGTCCCCGGCAAGCCGTGGGTGGCGCATGAATGGCTGAGCGAAATCCTGCTGGCGCTCGCCTACAAGGCCGCCGGCTTCGTCGGCGTCGCGCTGCTGACTGGCGCGGCGGCGGGGCTCGCCGTCTTCATCGTCGCCCGCAGCGCGGCGCGCGATCTCGGCGGCGTGGCGCTGGCGGCGGTCGGCGTGCTGGCGGTGCTGCTCATCGCGCCGAGCCTGCTCGCGCGACCGCATATTCTGGCGCTGCCGGTGTTCGCGCTGTGGACGCAGACGCTGTTTGCCGCCCGCGACCGCGCCCCGCCGCTGGCCTTGGCGCTGTTGTTGACGCTGTGGGCGAACCTGCACGGCGGCTTCGCCGTCGGTCTCGCGCTGATCGCGCCGATCGCCGTCGAGGCGGTCATCGCCGCGCCCGCCGGCGGGCGGGCGGCGCTCGCCCGCGACTGGGCGTTGTTCGCGCTCGCCGCGCTCGCCGCGGCGCTGGTCAATCCGTTCGGCCTCCAGGGGCTGCTGTTCCCCGTCCGCTTGCTCGACCTGTACGCACTGTCGCGCGTCGGCGAATGGCAGCCGGAGAGCTTCGCCCATCCCAATGCGCTGGAAGCCGTGCTCCTCGGCCTCATCGGCGTCGCGCTGACGCGACCGCTGCGGTTGCCGGCGATCCGGCTCGCCCTCCTCATCGGCCTCCTGCACCTGTCGCTCGCCCACGCCCGCCACGAGATGCTGCTCGCGGTGATCGGGCCGATGCTGCTCGCCAAGCCGCTCGCCGAAGCTTTGGGCGCCCCGGGCTCGGCCCTGCGCCGCAACGGCCGCGCCGGCCTCATCGCGGCGGCGTTCGCCATCGCCGCCGTGCGCCTGCTGTTTCCGGCGCCGGCGCTTCCCCCTTACGCCTCGACCCGCGCGGCGCTGGCCGCCCTGCCGCCGGCGGTCAGGGCCGAGCCCGTGCTCAACGGCTACGGATTTGGCGGCTATCTCATCTTCGAGGGCGTCAAGCCCTATGTCGACGGCCGCGCCGACATGTTCGGCGACGCCTTCCTCAACGACTATGCCGAGATCGCGCGCGGCGAACCGCAGGCGCTGAAGGGCGCATTGACGCGCGAGCATATCGGCTGGACGATGTTCTCGCCCACGCGGGGCGCGACGGCGGCGATGGACGCGATGCCGGGCTGGCGGCGCGTTTACGCCGACCCGCGCGTCGTCGTACACGTCCGCACCGGTTTATGAGGATGTGAGCCTTGAGGAGCGGCGCGATGCCCAATTGGTCGGACACCCACACCTTTCTCGACGGCGAGTGGTTCGAAGGCAACAGGCCGATCCTGGGGCCGCGCAGCCACGCCTTCTGGCTCGGCTCCAGCGTCTTCGACGGCGCGCGCGCCTTCGAGGGCGTGACGCCCGATCTTGAGCGCCATTGCGAGCGCCTCAACCGCTCCGCCAAGGCGATGTGGCTGAAGCCATTGAAGAGCGCCGAGGAAATCGCGGCCCTCGCGCGCGAGGGGGTGAAGAAATTCAAGCCCGGCGCGCACCTCTACATCCGCCCCATGTACTGGGCGGAGACGAGCGGCGTCGGCGCCGTCGCGCCGGACCCGGACTCGACGCGCTTCCTGCTGACGATCTACGAAACGCCGCTGCCGGACGCGTCCAAGGGCGTCTCGATCACGCGTTCGGGCATGGTCAAGCCGCTGGCGACGATGGCGCCGATCACGGCCAAGGCCGGCTGCCTCTACCCCAACAACGCCCGCGCGCTTCTGCAAGCCCGCGCCGACGGCTTCGACAATTGCGTGATGTTCGACGGCCTCGGCAATGTCGCGGAGCTCGCCACCGCCAACCTGTTCATCGCCAAGGACGGCATCGTCAAGACGCCGGCCGCCAACGGCGCGTTCCTCAACGGCGTCACGCGCCAGCGCGTCATCGGGCTGCTGGCGCAGGCTGGCGTCGCGGTCGCCGAGGCGACACTCGCCTACGCCGATCTGGAGCAGGCCGACGAAATCTTCATCGCCGGCAATTTCGGCAAGGTGACGGCGGTGTCGCGCATCGACGCGCGGCCCTTGGCCCTCGGCCCGATGTTCGCCAAGGCGCGGGCGCTTTATTGGGAGTTCGCGCACTCGCGCTGAGCCATCGGCCTGTCTACATGGCGTCTCTGACCAGAGGCGCCGATGACCCGTTCCTATCTCGACATCGCCACCACCGCGAGCGTCGCGGCGGCGCAGGACAAGCTCGGCAGCCGCGAATTGAACGTCGAGTCGGCCGCGCGCCGCGTCTTCACGCGCTTCGGCGAGGACGAGGCCGCCTTCATCGCGGTGCGCGACAGTTTCTATATCGCCACCGTCTCCGAGACCGGCTGGCCTTATGTCCAGCATCGCGGCGGCCCGCCGGGCTTTCTGAAGGTGCTCGACGAGAAAACGCTCGGCGTCGCCGATTTCAGCGGCAACCGGCAATATCTCACGCTCGGCAATCTCGCCGCCTCCGACAAAGCCTCGCTGTTCCTGATGGATTACCTGCGTCAGGGACGCATGAAACTGTTC
>Ga0134126_10004928_pt1 | contig 16679 bp, 23 predicted proteins | sample KB31752_FD_96881 | JGI IMG/M metagenome (GOLD analysis project Ga0134126, IMG submission 96881) | Terrestrial soil microbial communities with excess Nitrogen fertilizer from Kellogg Biological Station, Michigan, USA - KB3-175-2 | ecosystem: Environmental > Terrestrial > Soil > Unclassified ...
CGATAGTCGCCGAAACTGGGCAGATCGCGGATCGTCGAAATTCCCGTTTGGAATCAAGAGCGCAATTTTCTGACGGATCGGCGGGACGGTTCTTCGCCGTGCGCAGAAAAAATTTTCATACTCAAATCAGAGCATTACCATGCCTCAAAATAATCGAGTGGGAGTGACCGGGCGATAGCTGCTGAAGAATTTTCTTTATAATTCAGCGACTTGAGAAATCCAGAAATGATGGGTGGTGCATCGTCAGTTCGCCCGTTGAATTCTCACAATCGATTGAATTACATACGGTTTTGTCAGGTCGCCAGAAATACTGCGGTCCGAATAGCGGGATAGGTTGACGGTATTTCTGACGGTCTTTTTTGAAGTGCACGCTCGCCGAAATCAAAAGACCGTCAGGTTGAGTGGATAGCGCTGACGGTCTTTTCCGTAGAGTGGTTTGTTAGCGGCCATTCGTTGCCGGCATGGTGCAACTCATCGCCCAGAGAAGCGGGCGACGCGGTGGCTACAGGAGACCGACGTGGAGCAAAGAGTTAACTTCAATAGAGTGACCGACTTAATCTGTTTGCCGCCCGCCATGCCGCGAGGTTGACGAATGGAATGGGCAACCACCATTTTCCCGATCGAGAATCGCTTTGAGCGTTCGGACTTCATCGAACGAATCTGGCGGACACAGAGCGTACCCGATAAGGCTATGATATCGGTGGCCGTTCCCCACTGGCAGATCGTTGTCGTCAAAAGCTCACGCGCTCCAACGAGTGTGATTGCACGCGGACCCGAGACAAAGGCCAGTATTGTCGAGATACCTCAAGATGCAGAGTTCCTAGGTATAGAATTCAAGATCGGAACGTTTATACCGGCCCTGGCGGTTGAGACGCTGGTCGATGTCGGCAAGGAAATCGATGCAGTTTCTAGGACCGAGATCAATCTAGCGGGTTCCAAATGGGAAATCCCAAGTTTTGAAAACGCTGCCGACTTCGTGGCGCGTCTTGTTAGGTATGGCGCGCTGGTTCGCGATCACCTCGTGGAACAGACGTTGCTTCACAAGCCAGTGGCCATCACCGAACGATCGGTGCAGCGCCGTTTCCTGCGTGCCACCGGTTTGACCTACGGCGCGGTTCGCCAAATAGAGCGCGCCGAGCGTACCGCTGCATTGCTGACCGCGGGCACATCCATTCTCGATGCTGTCGAGATCGCCGGCTATTCCGATCAAGCGCACATGACGCGATCATTGCAGCGGTTTTTGGGGAAAACGCCCGGCAAACTGGCATCGGGCAAGCCGTAGCGGTGTCGTTTTTTTTCAAGACCTAACCCTCCCCCAAATCATAGGTTTTCCTCATCAGCAACGCAGTTTGATGGGCGACCATGAGAAAGATCATCAATTCGACGTACATTACCATAGATGGGGCGGTCGAAGGCCCACACCTTTGGCCCAGTCTCGGCGACGCCGCCAAAGCGGTGAGCTACGACATTCAAATGGACCTGCTGAACGAATGTGACGCTGTCCTTATGGGCCGCCGCACTTATGACACCTTCGCCTCGGCCTGGCCCACACGTTCGGGCAACAGCATGGCCGACCGCATGAATGCCATCCAGAAACAAGTGGTCTCGACCACACTCCGCAATCCGACCTGGAACAACACACAGGTCATCGGCTCAGACGCCATGGAGAAAATCCGGGCGCTGAAAGCGCAACCAGGCAAGGACATCGTGCAATATGGGCTCGGGCAAGTCTCGTTCGCACTTCTCGAACACGGGTTGATGGACGAAATACGGCTGTGGATACATCCGATCATCCTCGGGAAGAAAGGTACACAGTCTCCCCATTTTCTAAACTGTTCGCCGGCTCAGTTCGACATGGCGAGTGCGCGAGCATTGCCGAACGGCATTGTCATCGTGAACTACAAATGCAAGCACGAAGCTTGAATCGAACGAGGTGTCCAATTTGCCGACGGGCCTGAACGTTTGGCCGTTGACAGTCTTTTTCTCGCCGCCCCAACGACGTCGTTCTCAGTTAGGAATCCAAAAAATCGACCGATCGATACCGATAGTCGCCGAAACCGAGCAGATTCCGAATCGTTAAAATTCTCCTTTGAATTCAAGAGCGAAAATTTCTGACGGATCGGAAAGGCGGTGCTTCGTTGTGTGCGGAAAAAATTTGTGCTTGGAATTCAACGCACTACCATCACTTAAAATGATCGAGTGGGAATGAGGGGGACAAACATGCCGATCATTCGCGTTTCCGTATTGCGCTGCCAGCCCCAGCATTTCGCCGGTCTCAAAAAATTGATGGCAGAGTCGATGGCGATGCTTGAACCGGGCATTCGCCCGATGCGTGGTCTTATCCACTTCTACGCCGGCGAAGACGAGACCGGGAACGCGCTCATCAATGTCAGTGTGTGGCGTACCTTGGAGGATGCGAAGCGGCTGGACACGTTTCAGCCGATGCTCGATCTTGGCAAGGTGTTCGTGAGCAAGGGAGCGGTGTTCGAGCGCCCCATCCTGAATTATGCGTCGCAGTGGGAAATCGTGCCGGAGCGCTTGCCGCCAAAATGAACGCTAGGGTCGTGGCCCCAAAGACCCTGGCTATAGATCACTGCGGTGGCGCTCAGCTTCGGCGCAATGCGAACCCGTCGCCGAATTTCCACCGGAATATCTGACTTCTTCACCTTGTCGGCGAGGTTGGCCTGGATGTGGTGCATTGCATCATGCGTCGATTACTCATGACGGTCTTTTTGAACCTTCGAGTGGTGGTCCCATTGGTGAGATCATACGAGAAAATCGACTGATTGGTATCGAAAGCTGTTGGAACCGGCGGATTCGAAAATCGCGGAAATTCGCTTTTGAAATCAAGTACGCAAATTTCTGACAAATTGGGAGACGGTCCTTGATCACGCGCATAAAAAATTTTCGCTGCGGATCAGGGTGTTACTGTGTTGTACAACAATCGAGTGGGAGTAGAGGTACGGAATACGTGCAGGGCGCTGGGGTAGAATAGCGTAGCAAAGATAGAGGGTTATCGGCGGCTTCGTTGACAGGCTCTTGATGTGGCCGGGCATTGGCCGTACATTGAGGCGGGAGATGTCTCATGGTGAATGCAGCTTCGAAATCAAGTCGCGGTCGCGTGCGGGCTCAGCGTCTGGAAACACGCGTGACCGTCCAGCAAAAAAACCTCATCGAGCGCGCCGCTGCCTTGCAGGGCCGGACTGTCACCGACTTCGTTCTCACGAGCGTGCAGGACGCGGCACGACGGGCGATCGAAGAGCATCAGCAACTCGAACTGTCGACGCGGGATAGCAAGGCGTTCGTTGAAGCGCTGCTCAATCCCAAGCCGGTCAACAATCGCCTCCGCGACACAGTCCGCCGCTATCGCGAAACGACCGGCGCGTAGCAGGTGGCTGGGTCGCCTGCCGGGGCGCTTCGCGTCGAAGCTCTGGGTTCGCAACACGACCGCAACTCGTTCACCAGCGGGGTCGAGCCGCTCGATCGATATTTCCATATCCAAGCCGGGCAGGATGCTCGCAAGAACATCGCAGCGCCTTTTGTGTTGGTGTTGCCGGACGGCGGCATCGGTGGCTACTACACCCTTTCATCAACAGCTGTGAAGTTGGCGACGCTTCCAGACAACGTGGTGCGGCGGCTTCCCCGCTATCCTTTTGTTCCGGCGACATTGCTCGGAAAGCTCGCCATCGATACACGTTTCCAAGGACGGGGCTACGGACGTTTTCTGTTGGCCGATGCGCTCTTTCGTGCCGTGCGAAGTGAAATCGCATCTTTCGCCGTGATAGTGGATGCTAAAAATGACGCAGCCCGGCGCTTCTACGAACGCGAGAATTTCTTGCCGTTTCCCGACGAACCGATGAAGCTATTCCGGCCAATGGCAGATTTGGCAAAGCTCTTCAGGACTTAAAGGAATGTTGGTTCCTGAGCCAAAGCTCGGGAGCATGTGAAAACGCAGCGTACCGCCACCACGGGCGCGATGAACTTGATGGTCTTTTCTCCGCGAAGGTGCGCCGCCGTTCTCTCTGTCATAGTGCGCCGCGTCGACTACTTTCTCTTGCCGGCGATTTTGGACCCGTGGGCCGCCGTAGCGCTCGGCTGGGCCGGCGGACGGCTCTCACCTTGCCGCTGCTTGCGCCTCCGCAGAAGAACTGATCGTTGCCATTGGATTCGAGCCCCGATACGGCGATGCCGGGCGGCATGTCGATCTGCTCCAGAACGTCGCCCGACTGCGGATCGATGCGCCGGATGTCGCTTTGATCGTTCTCCCACGTAGCGTGCCATAGCTCGCCATCGAGCCAGGTGATGCCGGTGACGAAGCGCTTCGCGTCGATCGTGCGCAGAATCTTTCCGGTCTGCGGATCGAGCTGATGAATCTTGCGCGCGCGATATTGCCCGACCCACAGCGATCCTTCCGCCCAGGCAATGCCCGACGCGCCGCCATCGGGCGCGGGGATTGTCGCCAGCACGCGTCCGTTGTCGGGATCGATCTTCTGGATGCGATCTTCGGCGATCTGAAAGAGATGCTTTCCGTCGAACGCGGTTCCCGCATGCGCGGGCACGCCGATGGAGCGCACGGTCTTGCCGCTGGTCGGGTCCATGGCGTTCAGCTTGTCACCCGATGCAATCCAGACGTTTTTGCCGTCGAACGAAACACCGTGAACGTTCTCGATTGACGGGTCCGGTTGATATTCGCGAATGATTTCTGCTGCTGATTTTTTCATGTTGGTATCCTAGCCGCCCGGGAGCGGTGCGGGGAGTAACAAGGTCGTCGCGAATCCAGGCAGCGGCAGGGTCATCCAGCGCCGCGCCCGTCCGCGGCCGAATGCCTGCACTTTGCTCGACGCCGCAAGCTGGTCGAGCGCCCGCTGTACCGTGCGCTGGCTTGCGCCGAGCGCGAGCGCAAGCGCGGAGCTCGACCACGACTCGCCGTCGGCGAGGAAGGCAAGCACGGCGGCATGTTCCTCCTCGGCCGGCCGCGCCAGCACGATGACCTCGCGCGCGCTGCGCGGCGAGAGTACGAAACCCTGTTTCGTTGCGCTCACGCGGGCGACCGGCCGCAGCAGCCCGCGGAGCCGGCCGATCTCGACCCGCAACCGCGCGCGATGCGATTCGTCGGCGTGCTTCGCGCCGAACGCGCGGGTGAGCAGCACGTCCCGCGGCACGTCCTTGGGCCACGCTTCGCCGAGCGTGCGCGCGAGCGCGAACAGCACCGGACGCCGTGCAAGCGGCACGAGCATGTTCCGCTCGCGCACGAGATTGCGGCAGGCGTCGATGACAAGCGCCTTCGACGCGAGCAGCACATCGACTTCCTCCAGCAGGAGAGGGCGCTCCGCGCCATGCGCGATCAGCCGCGCCGCGGGCGTGTCGAGGACAGCGAGCGCCTGTTCGACCTCCGCCGCGAGCGCCGGAATGCGCGCCCAGCGCGCGGCCTCCTCGGCGCGCGCGAGCGCCGCGTGTGCTGCCCTGGCGCGGACACGCCGCATGAAAATCCCGGCGACCGTCAGCTCATGGATGGCACGCAGCGCAGGTGTAAGAGCCGAGAGATCGAGCCGCGCAAGCTTGCGCTCGGCCTCGTCGAGGCGCCCGATCAGAAGCAGGCGCCGGGCCTCGAGATAGCGCGCATGGGCGGCGTTCGCCCGGTCGCCATGCGCTTCGAGAGTCGCCGATGCCGCGGCGAGGGCCTTCGTGGGCCAGGCGAGGTCGCGCGAGGCGAGCGCGATCTCGGCCTCGGCGACGACGCATCTCGCACGAGCCACCGCCTCTCTCGAACCGAAGGCACGCGCCGCTCGCCGCACCAGCGCTTTCGCGCGGTTGAGATCGCCGAGCTGGGCCATGGCGATGCCACGAAGCGCGAGCGCCGGCGCGTCATCGCGGAGCGCCACTCTGTTGAGCGCGCCGAGGGGATCGCCCATCGCGAGCGCGCGAGCCGCGGCTGTGATCAGCGAGTCCATCGGAATCCCGTCACACTTGTCACTCCCAGGGGCCCCAAGTCCGGTCCTAGTCTACCCCGCGATGATCAACCAGCACGCCGTACCGAGAACCGTACGGAAGGAGAATGACGATGACCACACACAAGACCGGGACACGAGAACAGTGGCTTGCGGCGCGGCTCAATCTGCTCGATGCGGAAAAGGCGCTGACGCGGCAGAGCGATGATCTCGCGCAGCGGCGCCAGGAATTGCCCTGGGTCCGCGTCGACAAGGACTACCGGTTCGACACTGACGAAGGGAAGGCCTCGCTCGCGGATCTCTTCCAGGGGCGCTCGCAGCTTCTCGTCTACCACTTCATGTTCGGGCCGGACTACAAGGCGGGCTGCATTTCCTGCTCGTCGATCGCCGACGGCTTCAACGGTGTCGCCGTGCATCTCGCCAATCACGGCGTAATGCTCTGGGCGGCATCGCGCGCGCCGCTTCCGAAGCTGCAGGCATTCAAGCAACGGATGGGCTGGACCTTTCCGTGGGCGTCCTCGCAGAGCGGCGACTTCAATTATGATTTCAACGTCTCCATCACCGAGGAACAGCAGCGCAACGGCGGCAGCGAATACAACTATCGTCGCGGCGGCCACGCGATGACGGCGCCGACGTTTCCGCCCATCGTTATCGAGAACGCGGCGAGGGCAGGAGCCGAGCCTGCTGCGTATGTGCGCGAGCGGCCGGGCCTCAGCGCTTTCGTTCTCGAGGACGGCGTCGTTTATCATACTTATTCCACCTATGCCCGCGGACTCGATGGCCTGTGGGGCATGTACCAGTGGCTCGACCGCGCCCCCAAAGGGCGCAACGAAAAGGGCGTCTGGTGGCGTCACCACGACAGCTACGAGCAGGTGGCGCGATGACCGCCACCGATGAAACCGGGCGCCGCAGCCATGCGGCGGCGTCCGGCGCGGCCGGTTGGCTCGGCCTTGCGGCCGCGCCGACCTTCGCCGTCATGGCGCTCCTGGCCTGTTTGCCCGGCGCAGGCGCGGACATGATGTGCTCGGCCGCGCATGGTGTGTCACCGCTGAGCGGAATGGTCCCGATGTACGTGCTGATGAGCGCATTCCATTTGGCGCCTTGGCTGAAACTGAGCTCCCGCCAACGAAGCACCATTGATGGTGTTACCCTCCGGAGGAAATGACGATGGCAAAGGTAATTCTCGGAAATCATACGGCGGTGTTCGCCGCGCGTTCGGACCAGGACAGGATTCGTAAATTTTATTGCGATGTCCTGGGCTGCAAAGCCAGAGTGAAAACCGATGAAGTGGACCGCTTTCAATTGGAGAACGTCCACTTCGTCTTTGTCTACCAGAACACCGCTCTGGCGGCGGACGACTTCCTGAAGGCGATCTACCTGGAGCTTCAGACCGACGACGTCGAAGACATGAAACAGAGAATTGTCGCCTTCGGCGTCAAGACGCTCGAGATCCCCGATCCGCACCTCTATTTTCAGGCGCCAGGTGGCCAGGTGTTCAAGCTCGTGGGGATCAACGAAGACCTCTCTCTGTATGAGGAGTCGACGTCCTCAAGGCCTGGAGCGCCCGCGTCGGCGTCGTAAATGCGTGAATGAGACACAGAGATTCGACTTTTGAAAGACGGTTGTGGCGTGAGCGGATGCCAAGTCATCAATCGGGGCGCACATCCTCGACACGATCGGCGCTGGTTGTACCTACAGCCCTTGGCCGTTACCTGAGCGATCCCGATCGCGAAAAGGCCAATCGCGCCATGCAGGCCATGATGAAGATGCAAAAGATCGTCATCGCCGACCTCGACAAGGCATATGCCGGCTGAGAGAGCGTGGCGAGATATCTCTTTACCATGACAATCGAATGCCAGCCGGTCGCGCAGCGCGACGAAATGCTTTCGATGAGCGTTGATGCGGGCACGGCGCGAACACTTCAAAATCTCGTCGCTTACTTAGACAGGAGGTCAAATTGATCGAATTTCCCGTCACACTCATCACAGCTTATGTGCTTGGAATTGCCTATGCCGGACTTAGCATTGCGGTGGGCCGCCGGCGCGGACAAGCAAATATTAGTCTAGGCTCCGGATCAGACGCTAGCGTCGCAATCGGCGAAGAGTACAAGGCGACCTCGTTACTGATCGCCATCCGTCGGCATGGGCAATTCGCCGAATATGTGCCAATTTCAATACTACTACTTCTTCTCGAACTGAATCGTGCCAATCGCCTCGCGCTGATCGGGTTGGCAGGCGTGCTGGTACTCCCGCCAGGCGCGCGGTAAGCGCGCGACCGTATTAGACTGACATCTTCGCGGTACCTACGAAACAGCATCGACCATTGGACGATAATTTACGTTGATCGCTCGCACGTTCCAAGCGATTCTTCTGGACCACGAAAACGAAATCGTGGCCGCCGAGGATGGGCAGGGTGGGGGATAACACGTCGACTATTTTGGCGCACACTTCTTCTCCAATGCCGCAAGGACCCGTGCGCCTTCGTCATTCTTGGCCCTGATGGTTACGCCATTCGAGTAATTCGTTTGGTGCTCAGTACCGTCAAGGTCGTAATCCAGCGAAACGTCCTTGACGGTGTACCAGCTTCCATCCGGTAGACGCCGGAAGTCGTCGCATTTGATGGCTTCATCAAGTGTCTGCTTCGTGCCGCACGCTCCAAGCGTCATGGAAAGCGATATGAGCACAAAGCCCAAGTAACACGCATGCGGAACCATCCTTCTGATGTTTGTTTCGATCATGAAACCTCTTTCGAGCGGCAGCCTGGGTAAAGCGCAGCGAATCCCAGGCTACGAGCTAGCAATACTCAGTTGACGGACGAGCGACAACAACCATGAAGAAGACGAAGAGCGGCTCGAAGGCCGGCAAAGGAGGAGACTCTCCCTCCCGGCTGATCGATGCGAGAATCAAGGAGCTGGGTGATTGGCGGGGCGAGACGCTTGCCCGGGTCCGAATTCTCATCAAGCAGGCCTGCCCCGACGTGGTCGAGACGTGGAAGTGGCGCTGCGTTCCGGTATGGGAGCACGCCGGAATCATCTGCACCGGCGAGACGTACAAAGCTGTCGTGAAGTTGACCTTCGCCAAGGGCGCCTCGCTCAAGGATCCTTCGGGCCTCTTCAACTCAAGCCTCGAAGGCAACACCCGGCGCGCCATCGATTTCCGTGAGGGCAGCAAGATCGATGAAAAGGCGTTGAAGGCGCTCATTCGTGCCGCAGTTGCCCTGAACACGTCGCTGCGTGCGACCGCTCGCCGCCCGGTCCGCTCTCGGAAGAGACCAAAGAGCGCTTGAGGAGAGGGTCATTTAGCCGATTTTCACGAGCCGGTTCCAAATCACCACAGAAGGCCCGCACGGCGGCATCATGTTCCGGTTCTCAGGCCGGCATCTCATCCGCCATCAACTTATTTCGCCCGTGAAAGACTCGCAGCCGGACTGCCGCGATTATGGCCGGTTGAATCCAGGTGTTGTCCGAATGGAAGACGCTGGCATGACGCAATCGGTGAGTGACGGCGGATGATCGAGCCACGCACGCCGACGGTATTTTCGCAGCCGGCCGTTCCTGCGCCGGGCGGATGAATTTCAGAAATCGGCCGATCGTTGACGATAGCCGCTGAAAACGAGCAGGTTCCGAATCGGCGGCAATTCTGCTTTGAATTCAGGAGCGTAAATCATGGTCCAAAATGATCGAGCGGGAATAGTCGGCGTGTAGGCCGCGGGAAGTACCGGAACGCACTAATGCACATCGACGCCTTCTCGATCCTTCTTTTCAGTTTTCTGGTGAAGGTGCTGCTGGGAGTCCTGTTTTTCGTTTTCTGGTTCAGGGGGCGGCGCGCAATATGGTTTGCGTGGTGGAGCGCCACATTTCTGCTCGGCAGTCTGGCAACGGCGGTGCTGATGATCCGCGGCTTCAGCGGCGAGATTTCCGCCGTCGGCATCGGTGTCGGATCGCTCGTCGCCGCATTTGCGTGCTGCTGGCAAGGCGCGCGTGCCTTTGAAAAGCGGCCGTCGCTCTGGCTCCCGATATTTGCGGCGCCGATCCTGTGGCTTCTCGCGTGTCTCTTTCCTCCATTCGTCCAGTTCACCGCTTACCGTGTCGCGGGATCGTCGTGCCTGCTGGCGCCGATGATGGCTTTGTCGGCGTTTGAGTTCTGGCGCGGGCGCAACGAACGGCTGCCATCGCGCTGGACGATTATCGTGCTGTTCGCGAGCATCGCACTGGTCTTTGCCGCCAGAATCCCGCTGATCCCGTTTGCACCTTTCCCCTTCGGCGCCCTGCCAATGGAGGTGTCGTGGGTGGCGGCGTTCAATCTGCTCATCTTTTTTCACACCATCCTGCTTGCCGTTTTGCTGGTTGCGATCTCGAAGGAACGGCTGGAATTCGAGCAGCGCACCAAGGCGCAGACCGACCCGCTTACCGGCGCGCTCAACCGGCGCGCGTTCATGGTCAGGGGGCGGCGGCTGGTGCTGCGGCACAAGAAGAACGGCGAGCCGCTCTGCCTTTTGTTCATCGACATCGACCGCTTCAAGGCGCTCAACGACAGATACGGGCATCTGGGCGGCGACGACGTTCTCATGAAGTTCGTCTCGGTCGTGAACGATAACATCCGGCCGACCGATTTCCTGTTTCGTGTCGGCGGTGAGGAATTCTGCTGTCTCTTGCCGCATACGCGCACCGAGCAGGCGCTGCGCGTGGCGGAACGCATCCGCCAGCAGCTCGAAGAGTCGGCGGTCGATATCGCGGGCGCGCAAGTGAAGGTGACAGTCAGCCTCGGCATCGCATCGACGGAAACTTTCGGCTACGAGGTTGACGTGCTGGTGCGGCGCGCCGACATGGCGGTCTATGCGGCCAAGCGGCAAGGCCGCAACAAGGTAGTGGTCGCGACCGACGACGAGGCTGCGGAGGACGGGCCGATACCGATTGCGGCGGCGGCATCGCGGTGGCGTCATAGCGGCTGACAGGAGTGTTTGTGTGGTGGCCGATACCGACAGCGCGACCGTCGCGGCTTATGACAAAGACGCCGCTTTTGCGGCCGATTGGCACAGCCAGCCGCCGCCGGACGATTTGCACGATGCCGTGCGGCGTTATTTTCGCGCCGGGCTGTCGGCGGACATCGGGTGCGGCAGCGGGCGCGACGCCGCCTGGCTCAACGCCAATGGATTTCCCTGCGTCGGCTACGATGCCAGTGACCGCCTGCTGGCCGAAGCGCGCCGCCGCTATCCCGATTTGACGTTCGCGTATTCCTACCCGCCGGCTCTCGCCGCGATAGCGGATGCGAGCTTTGAGAATGTGCTGTGCGAAACCGTTATCATGCATTTGCCGCGCGAAGCGATGGCGTCCTCGGTCGAAAGGCTGGCGGCAATCCTGAAGTCCGGCGGAGCGCTCTATCTGACTTGGCGCGTCGCAGAAAATGGCGACCGGCGCGACGCGCGCGGCCGTCTCTACGCGTCGGTGGATGCAAACAGCGTGCGCAAGGCTCTGGTGGGAACGGCATTGTTGTTGGACGAAGAGATTGTTAGCGCATCGTCCGGCAACGCCATCCATCGCGTCGTTGCGCGCAAGCGTTGAAGGAAAGGGGCAGGAAATGGCGGTAACGATTTACGGCATCAAGAACTGCGACACGATGAAGAAGGCGCGCGCCTGGCTCGACAGACGCGGCGTCGATTATGCCTTTCACGATTACAAGGCGGCCGGCATCGAGCGCGGCAAGCTCGAGAGCTGGGCGAAGAAAATCGGGTGGGAGACGCTGCTCAACCGCGCCGGCACGACGTTCAGGAAATTGCCCGACAAGGACAAGACCGGCGTCAACGAAAAGAAGGCGGTCGCGCTGATGCTGGCGCAGCCTTCGATGATCAAGCGCCCGGTGGTGGAGCTTGGCGGCGGCAAATTGCTCGTCGGCTTCACGCCGGAAGAATACGCCAAAGCCTTTTGATCGGCGATTCGGTAGCGGAACGTAGCGCCGCTCGGATCTGTGAAGCGCGGAACCGTCAGCCGGGGCGCGGCGTTTTCCATCGAATCGGAGAACGTCTCTTGCCCCAATCGTTGCCGGTATCGGGCGCCCCGCGCGTTGCCGCCAGCGTCAATCTGGCCGGCATTGTCGTGGTTTGCTTTCTTTGCGCGCTCTATATGCCGGGCATGCCAAAAAGTGCCCTGTTGCCGGACGCGCAGGCTCCGATCTCACCGGCGCATCCGCAATCTGCAAGCACGGCGCAAACGTCCGGCGTCCCCGCATCCATCCGCCGAACTGTCGCCGCTGACGGCGGTCGATCACAGGATCGCGCCTGGAATCAATTCGGCCAATTCCAATACGGCGCCGGCCACGGCAGAGGCAGGCGTTGCACGATCGCCTTCCACGAACGGAATGGCCAGCGCCGAAGACAATGAACCGCTGCCGGCGCAGCCCGAGCGGCATCACAAAAAGCATTACCGGCACCACGGGCTCTTTTTCGGATTCCGGTTTTAGTTCTCTTATCCTTTCGCCGCGCGTTCCAGCTCGGCGACGTCGATCTTGACCATCTTCATCATCGCCTGCATCGCGCGCGCGGACTTGGCCGCATCGCCGTCGTTCAACAACTCCACCAGCCGTCGCGGCACGATCTGCCAGGACAGGCCGTATTTGTCCTTCAGCCAGCCGCATTGTATCGGCGTGCCGCCGTCGCGCATCAGCGCATTCCAATACCGGTCGACTTCCGCCTGATCCTGGCAGTCGATGGACATGGAAATCGCTTCGGTGAATTTATATTGCGGGCCGCCGTTGAGCGCCTGGAATGACTGTCCGTCGAGCGTGAACGCGACCATCAGCGCCGACCCTTTCGGTCCGGGTCCGGCATCGCCGGAGCGCATGATGGCATCGATCTTCGAATCCGGGAAAATCGACACGTAAAAATTTGCCGCTTCTTCGGCGTTGCCGTCGAACCAGAGGCAGGGGCTTATTTTCTGCATGCGTTGATCCTCCAATAGCCGGATTTCGTTTCAGATTGAGCCGCCGTGCAACCCGTGCGGCGTGTTCTCTCGCTGCGTCAGGCGGGCCGGTATGTTTTGGCGATCACGCCATTCGGGAATGTCGTCGCATTCACGAGTTTCAGGTCGAGCGGTTTGGCAAGGCCCGAGAACAACGGCAGCCCGGCGCCAAGCGCAACCGGGTGAACCACAAGCCGGTATTCGTCGATCAGCCCGCTTGCCGCCAGCGCCTGCGCGAAACCCGCGCCGCCATGCGCCAGGATCATCTTGCCGTCCTCCTGCTTCAGGCGCGCAATGTCGCGTTCGATGTCGTGCAATACCAGCGGATTGGCCCAGCTTTCGAGGACCGCGGGCGAGGGCGCTTCGGCGCCGTCACCGCGCGCGCGGGTCGCATCCGCCAACGCCTGCGTCGCACGCGCGCGCTCAATGTCACCGCGTGTGAACACCGCTTTCGGGATATTGTTCATCGGCGGCGCGAACGGCTCGCGTGATGTCGGCCACCACGCCGCCATGTCCTTGAACGTCCGGCTGCCCATGACGTGCAGCCCGGCCTCGCTCACGCTCTCGACGATCCAGGCTGTCGTGGGATTGTCGATCGTCTTGAAGATCCAATCGATTTCGCTTTTGGGGCCGCCGACAAATCCGTCGAGCGACATCTGCATCTGCAGGACAAGCGGTCGCGCCTTGCGTGGGCCGGCTGTCGTCGTCGAAATGCTTGTCATGGTCGTTCTCCCGGAACAGGTTTGTGTGTGCGGTTTTTCTTAGAGCGGCAGTCGCTCGTCCCCGCGAAAGCGGGGATCCGGCATGAAAACCACTGACTCTGCCGTGGTGGTGCTGGATTCCCGCTGGAGCCTGCACCCGCGCAGGCGGGTGCGGGAATGAGCGGAGTCTGGTTCGACTCGAACGGATCATGATCTAGCTCTCGAGCATGAGCTCGAAGCCGCCATAGATCATGCGCTTGCCGTCGAACGGCATGTCGCTCGGCTTCATGCGCGGATCGGCCATCAGTTTTTTGCTGCCTTCGTTGCGCGCTTCCTTGGAAGGCCAGACGATCCAGGAGAACACGATCGTTTCTCCGGGCTCGGCTTTCACCGCGCCGTAAAAGTCGGTGACTTTTCCGTGGGGCACGTCGTCGCCCCAGCACTCCACTATTTTGAGCGCGCCGTATTCCTTGAAGATCGGCGCGGCTTTTTCGGCCATCTTGCGATAATCCTCCTTGCGGCCGGCGGGCACGGGGACGACAAATCCGTCGATGTAGGTCATGGCATGTTTCTCCTTGTCGGGTTTTCGATGACTTATTCAGCGGCCTTGGACGGCTGCGCCGCCATCGCGGCCTCGACGTCCATCCACATGACTTCCCATGTATGGCCATCCGGATCTTCGAAATTGCGGCCATACATGAAACCGTAGTCCTGCTTGGGGCCCGGCTCGCGGGCGCCGGCGGCGAGCGCCTTGCCGACGGTGACGTCGACTCCGGCGCGGCTTTCCTCCGACAGGCAGATCAGAACCTCGCTGGTCGCGTGCGCGTCGGCGATCTTCTTGGACGTGAACTGGCGATATTTCTCGTGGGTCAGCAGCATCGCGTAGATGGTCTCGGAAAAGACCATGCAGGAAGCGGTGTCGTCGCTGAACTGCGGATTACGTGCGGCGCCGACCGCCTCGTAAAACGCGGTGGACTTCTTCAGGTCGGCCACCGGCAGGTTGACGAAGATCATCTTGGGCTTGGTCATTGTCGTCTCCATCGCTCGTGTTTCGTTTGGACTTGCGGACCTTGCCAGAAAGAGTTATGTTATGCAACAAGAAAGTTAGAAAAAATAACTATTATTTTTTGGTACGAGGTAAGACCTTGAAAAAGCGGGTTTATGAGGACGGCTGCGCGACCGCGCACGCGCTTGATCTGGTCGGCGAGCGGTGGGCGCTCCTCGTCATGCGCGAGTTGCTGCTCGGGCCGAAGCGCTTCAGCGACCTGCGCGCCAGCCTTCCGGGCATCAGCGCCAATGTGCTCACGCAACGATTGGAGAACCTCGAAGCCGCATCGATCGTCCGCCGCCGCAAGTTGCCGCCGCCGGCGGCGGCATCGATCTACGAGCTGACCGAATGGGGGCAGGAGTCGGAAGAGCTCTTCCGGGTGATCGGCCGCTGGGCCGCACGCTCGCCGCAGCACGATCCGCAGGCGCCGCTCAGCGTAGCCTCGGTGGTGATGTCGATGCGCACGATGTTTTCGCCGGCGCGCGCCGGGCGCCTGTCGGGCTCGCTCGGCTTCCATTTCGGCCGCGAAGAATTTCGCGCCACGCTCGACAAAGGCAAGTTCACGATCGAGCGCGGCGAGGTTGACGGCGCCGATGTCGTCGTCGCGGGCAATCAGAATGCGCTGGCCGGCGCGCTCTACGGCGGCGTTCCGCTCAAGGCGCTGGAGAAATCCGGCGCGCTGACCGTCAAGGGTGACCGCGCGTTGTTCGAACGCTATCTGACGTTCTTTCCCTTGCCCGACAAAGCGCCGCATGTGGATGCGGTTGGATAGCAAGCGACAACCTAAGGACACGCGTCGGCAAAACAGAAAGGTTCGAGACAATGATGCAGCAAGCTGAAACAGCTGAACGTCAAATCAGGACGCTTATCGAATCGTGGGCGGACGCAGTCCGCCGGCATGTCCTGCCCGCGATCCTTGCTCATCATGAGCAGAACATCGTGATGTTCGACGTTCCGCCGCCGCTACAGTCGCGAGGAATGGACGAATACAAAAAAACGTGGGATTTGTTTTTCAAATACCACAAGCCGTCACAGGCGTTCGACATCGAGGAGCTTGAAATCACCGCCGGCGAAGACGTTGCCTTCGCTGTCGCCATCATGCGGTGCGGCGGGCTGCTGCCGGAATTTCCGTTCCGGCTGACTGTCGGGCTGCGAAAGATCGATGGCGACTGGCAGATCGTGCACGAGCACCATTCCGTGCCGGCCGAAGACTAGGACTCACGCGCGAGCAGGAAGCAGCATCATGGCGAACCAAACTCTCACCAAGCCGGCCGAAGCTCAAATCCGATCGATGATCGATTCCTGGGCACAGGCCATAAGAGCCAAAGACGCCGCCGCCGTGGTCGCACACCAGGCGCAGGATTTCGTCCAGTTCGACTTCGCGCCGCCATTGCAAACCGTCGGCCCTAATTCCAAGGGGTTGCAGGACTGGTTCGGCACGTGGCGGGGCCGGATCGGCTTCGAGATCACTGACCTCCACATTACCGCCGGCGATGACGTTGCATTTTCCCATGCGCTAATTCATTTGACGGGGAGTCGCACCGACGGCTCGGAGTCGGACGTCTGGTTCCGGAACACCTTGTGCCTGAGCAAGGTCGGCGGCGTGTGGAAGATTGCTCACGGCCACGAGTCCGTGCCCATGCACATGGACGGAAGTTTCAGGGCGGCCATCGATCTTAAGCCGTAGATGCCTGTCCTCGGACATGTGTGCCGGATCGTGTTTCGACGCCAATGCCACTTGCCTGGTCGTCGCGATCTGGAACGCGACCGCCGCTTGACAATTTCAATCATAGGACTATATTCACATGCATCCCGTCCCTGCTGCCGAGGGGCGTTTGATCAGCGTCGTCAGACGCGGGGCGGGAGGCGGTGGCCGGCATGGGGCGCAACGACGCACGCCCTTATGCCGGCGGTCCAAGCCGCGATTTTCCCGGGCGCCCGACAGGCGTCCACGGGGCGAGCGGAGAGGGTCAAGGTGGCGCCAGTGCTTGAATGCCAGCGTTGCGAAGCCCTCGGGTTTTCCCGACTCC
>Ga0134126_10004930_pt1 | contig 16679 bp, 12 predicted proteins | sample KB31752_FD_96881 | JGI IMG/M metagenome (GOLD analysis project Ga0134126, IMG submission 96881) | Terrestrial soil microbial communities with excess Nitrogen fertilizer from Kellogg Biological Station, Michigan, USA - KB3-175-2 | ecosystem: Environmental > Terrestrial > Soil > Unclassified ...
CAAGGGCTACGCCGCGCAGGATCCCCAGGAACTCAAAGTAGTCGGCCAGCCGTTTTCCCAGGAGCCCTACGGCATAGGTCTCCCCCACGACGACAACGCGCTTCGAGCCAAAGTCAACGACATACTGGAAGCCGCCGCGCAGGACGGCACCTGGAAGCGGATCTATGACGGCACGCTGGGGATATCAGGGTCGAACGCCACACCCCCAGCCGTCGACCGATACTGACGAGGCGCTGGCTGTGGCGAGCCTCCCGGTCCGGGCTTCCCATCACGGCGCAGAATAAGGCCGCCGCGTGCTTGGGGTCATCGCCGATAACTGGGATCTGTTCATCACAGGATTCCGAAACACAGTCTTCCTATTCGTCCTCGCGGGTGTCGGCGCGCTGCTGCTCGGCATGCTGCTCGCCGCGATGCGGGTCAGCCCGGTTCCGACGATGCGCCTGCTGGGCAGCGGCTACGTCACCATTTTCCGAAACACGCCGCTTACTCTGGTGTTCTTCTTCTTCGCCTTTGCCTATCCCCGGCTGGGCTTGATCGACGTCTCGTTCTTCGTCAGGGCCGTGCTCGCCTTGACCGTCTACACCGCAGCGTTCGTGTGCGAGGTTGTGCGGTCCGGCATCAACACTGTCGACGTCGGGCAGGCCGAAGCAGCGCGGGCACTGGGTCTGACCTTCACCCAGACCCTGACCGAGATCGTGATCCCGCAAGCCATCCGGTCCGTAGTACCGCCGCTGACCAGCGTGCTCAACGCGCTGCTGAAGAACACCACCGTCGCGGCCGGCTTTGCGGTAGCCGAGGCGGGCCAGATCATCCCGACCCTCTCCGAACGGGGCGCACCGGTGCTGTTCGGAATGGCCTGGATCGCGATCGGATTCCTGATCCTTGTGTTCCCATTGACCGCGACCCAGCGGATCCTCGAAAAGCGCTGGAGCGTGGCCCGATGACCTCGGTGCTTTACGACCTGCCCGGACCTCGGGCCCGAGTCCGAAACCGGACATTCGGGTTCACGGCAGTGGTCGGGCTTGTTACGCTAGTCGGCTTCATCGGCTACCGCTTCTGGGTGACCGACCAGTTCGCGGGCAGGAAGTGGGAGTGGCTGCTCTACAAGGATCTCCAGCTACAGCTGGTTGCTGCCCTGGGCGCCACCCTGGCCGCATTCGCCGTAGGAGCACTGCTCGCCCTGGTCGTCGGCTTGCTGTTCGCGATCGCACGACTGTCCGAACACGCGTGGGTGCAGGCACCAGCGGCCACCGCCGTCGAGTTCCTCCGGGCGATCCCGCTGGTCGTGATGATCTTTTTCCTGTTCTACGGGGCCCCGCAGGCAGGGCTGCGGCTGGGGGTTTTCTGGTCTCTGGTGGTGGGTCTGACCGTCTACAACGGCTCGGTGCTCGCGGAGATCTTCCGAGCCGGTGTGCAGGCCGTACCGCGCGGCCAGCGCGAGGCGGCGTTCGCCCTGGGAATGCGGAAAAACCAGGTGATGCGCGCCGTGTTGCTGCCCCAAGCGGTGCGGACAATGTTGCCGACCGTCGTCAGCCAGCTCGTCGTGTTGCTGAAGGACTCTGCGCTGGGCTTCCTCATCACCTACCCGGAACTCCTCTTCGATGCTCGCTACATCGGCAGTCTCGCCGAGTTCGGCCGCCCGATCATCCCCACCGCAATCGTGATCGGCACGGTCTACATCACGCTGTGCGTGGCGCTCTCGCTGCTCGCTGGCTACCTGGAGCGGCGCAACCGTCGCCGCCGGCACAGCGGTCGGGAACTGCCGACAACGCACGTCCGCGGCGTCACTGCCAATCTCGGCGCCTAGCACCTGCGCGCACCCGCACGGACCACCACATCGTGCAGACCATGTGTCATCACACCATGCTCATGTGCGGCGTCGAGAAAGGAAGAAGGCTCCGCTGCGCCGGCGTTGTTCTTCGGGACAGCTCTGCGGCTATCGTCCACGACACCACGTATCAGGATGGGTGACGAGGTGAGGGACAGTATGCGGGTCCGTCTTGGATCATGAGGCTCAGGAGCTCCCGGGCGCAACGATCCCCCGTGCTGCACCGATCGCTGGGCAGCCGGGTCTGGGCGGCGTTGGGGCTCATGCGTCGACACGGATGGCTACGACCGAAACGGGTCGGCTGCCTGCTGGTGGTGTTCGTGATCGCTGCTCTATGGCTCGGGGGCCAGGCCGTCGACAGGATCAACACCCTGTTCGCTGCGCCCGTGGTGGCCGGCAACCCGTTCGGCACCGTCGCCCCGGCGCGCCCAGCCAGCAGCGGCTCGCCGACCATTGACCGGATCACCCAGCGTGGACGGCTCATCGTGGCCATCCAGGACATACCTGGGCTGTCCCAGCGTTCCTCGAATTCGGGGAGCTACACCGGTTTCGATGTCGCGCTGGTTGAGCTGGTCGCCCATGACCTCGGGGTTGATCCCGCGCGCACCAGCTTCAAGCCGCTGCCCGCAAGTGTCCGCGAGGCCGCATTGGACCGAGGAGAAGCGGATCTTGCGCTCGGCGGCTACCAGATCGGCTACCAGAGCACTGGCGGACAACATGCGACCGTGGCCGCCGCGGGGCCGTATCTCGTGCGTGCGTTGCAACTGGTGGTGCCGGCGACTAGCAGGGCGACCGGCCTGAACTCGTTGGGCCACGGGCAGGTGTGCGCACCCGACGGTTCGTCAGCGGCCGCAGTGCTGATCGCCCGCGGTGCTGCAGTGCAGACCCGGGCGACCCTTGCCGGCTGTGCCGACCTGCTGGGCGGCAAGGTCGAGGCCATCGCCGGGGACCAGGACGCGGTCGCCGCTGTGCTATCGCAGAACCCAGGCGCGCTGCGGGTGCTCAACGAGCCGCTGGGCACGACCGAGTACGGCGTCGGTCTTGCCCCTGGCGACCCGGTGCTGCATGCACGGATCACTGCGGTGCTGCGGCACGCGATCGACGATGGCACGTGGGCTCGCCTCTACGCCCAGTATCTCGGCAGTCCGGTGCCCAACCCGCCTACGCCCCGCTGATCTATCGCCGGTCGCGGCGCAGCAGGCGCGCCAGCGGATCGAAGCGGAGACTGACCACCCGTTCCTTCATCGGGATCAGCGCGTTGTCGGTGATCTTGATGTGTTCCGGGCACACCTCGGTGCAGCACTTAGTGATGTTGCAGAAGCCCAGGCCATGCTCGTCCTGCGCAGCCCGTTTGCGGTCCACGCTCTCCTCGTCGGCTGCGTCGAGTGGGTGCATGTCCAGCTCAGCAATCCGCATCAGGAACCGTGGCCCGGAGAAGTGGGCCTTGTTCTCTTCGTGGTCGCGGATCACATGGCAGGTGTTCTGGCACAGGAAACACTCGATGCACTTGCGGAACTCTTGCGAGCGTTCCACGTCGACTTGCTGCATCCGGTACTCGCCCGGCTGTACCCCTTTGGGCGGCATGAATGCGCGAATCTCGCGTGCCTTCTGGTAGTTGTACGAGACGTCGGTGACAAGATCTCGGATGACTGGGAAGGTACGCATCGGGGTAACCGTCACCGGCTGATGAGGCGGCAAGGCGGACATCCGGGTCATGCACAGCAGGCGGGGTCGCCCGTTGATCTCGGCACTGCACGATCCGCACTTACCGGCTTTGCAGTTCCAGCGCACGGCGAGGTCGGGAGCCTGGGTGGCTTGCAGCCGATGGATGACGTCGAGGACCACCTCGCCGTCATTGACCTCCACATCGAAGTCGACGAGGTCTCCCGCGTTCGTGTCGCCCCGCCAGATTCGGAACCGTCGCTGGGTGCCCATGTCAGTCCGTCCCTCCGGGAAGCTCGTCGCCGGTGAAGTACTTCTTCAGCTCATCGAGCTCGAAGAGGCCGGCCAGGTCCGCGCGCATCGGAATCTGCATCTTGCGCTCGACGCGAACACTTCCCTCAACGCTGTCCGGGTCCAGGGCGCACACCAATAGCGCATGTCGCCAGTCAGCATCCATTACCGGATAGTCGTCCCGGGTGTGTCCACCGCGACTCTCGGTGCGTTCCAGCCCCGCCCGCGCCACGCATTCGCTCACCGCGATCATGTTGCGCAGGTCCAACGCGAGGTGCCAGCCGGGATTGAACTGGCGGTGACCCTGCACGACGACGTGCTCGGCTCGCCGGCGCAATTGTGCGAGTTTCTTGAGTGCGAGCTCCATTTCGTCTGCCCTGCGAATGATGCCGACCAGGTCGTTCATGGTCTGCTGGAGTTCTTGATGCAGGAGGTAGGGGTTTTCGCCCCCGTCCTCGTCAGTATCCGCGCGAAAGGGACTGATCACGCGCTGCGCGGCGGCCTCGACGTCGACCACGCGGACCGGCGGCCGTCGCGCGCCCAGCTTGTCAACGTAGATCGCGGCCCCGAGGCCGGCCCGCCGGCCGAACACGAGCAGGTCGGACAGCGAGTTACCGCCTAGCCGGTTGGAGCCGTGCATCCCGCCGGCGACCTCACCGGCGGCGAACAATCCGGGTACCGACGCTGCCGCGGTGTCCGGATCGACCTCCACACCGCCCATCACGTAGTGGCAGGTCGGGCCGACCTCCATGGGCTCGGCCGTGATGTCGACGTCGGCCAGTTCCTTGAACTGGTGGTACATCGACGGGAGGCGCTTCTTGACCACCTCAGCGGGCAACCGGGTGGAGATGTCGAGGAATACCCCACCGTGCGGGGACCCACGGCCCGCCTTGACCTCGGAGTTGATCGCACGGGCCACCTCGTCCCGAGGCAACAGCTCCGGTGGTCGCCGATTATTGTCCGGATCGTCGTACCAGCGATCTGCTTCCTGTTCCGAGGTCGCGTACTGCCCTTTGAAGACCTCGGGTATGTAGTCGAACATGAAACGTTTTTGCTGCGAGTTGCGCAGCACACCACCGTCGCCGCGCACCGACTCCGTAACCAGAATCCCCTTGACACTGGGCGGCCACACCATTCCCGTGGGGTGGAACTGCATGAACTCCATGTTGATCAGTGCTGCACCGCACCGCAGCGCGAGCGCGTGCCCGTCCCCGGTGTACTCCCAAGAGTTGCTGGTGACCTTGAATGCCTTTCCTATCCCACCAGTAGCCAGTATTACCGCCGGCGCATCGAATCGGACGAAGCGACCGGTCTCGCGCCAGTAACCGAACGCCCCGGCGATCGCGCCGCCATCTTTGAGCAAGTCCGTGATCGTGCACTCAGCGAACACCTTGAGATTGGCCTCATAGTCGCCGTACTGGGCGAAGTCCTCCTGCTGCAGCGACACGATCTTCTGTTGCAGCGTGCGGATCAACTCCAGGCCGGTGCGATCACCCACGTGCGCCAGCCGCGGATACTCATGCCCACCGAAGTTGCGCTGGCTGATCTTGCCGTCCTTGGTGCGGTCAAACAGCGCACCATAGGTCTCCAACTCCCAGACCCGCTGCGGTGCTTCCTTCGCGTGCAGCTCCGCCATCCGCCAGTTATTGAGGAACTTGCCCCCGCGCATGGTGTCGCGAAAGTGGACCTGCCAGCTGTCCCGCGAATTCACGTTGCCCATCGACGCCGCGATGCCGCCCTCGGCCATCACGGTATGAGCTTTACCGAACAAGGACTTACAGATCACCGCGGTGCGCTTGCCCAGTTCGCGCACCTCGATCGCGGCACGCAGCCCGGCACCGCCTGCACCGATCACCACAACGTCGAAGTCGTGCTGCTCGATCTCGGTCATAGGGGATCCTTATCAGCTAGACGCATCCAGTCAGTTGAACAGGCGCAGATCCGTGATCCAGCCTGCAGCGACGGCCATGATGTAGAAGTCCGTCAGCATCACCGTGATCAGCGATGTCCAGGCGAACTGCATGTGGCGCCCGTTGATCTTGGATAACTGCGTCCAGAACCAATACTGGACGGGATGGGCGGAGAAGTGTTTGAGCCGGCCACCGAAGATATGGCGGCAGGCGTGGCACGACAGTGAGTACAGCCACAGCATGGTCACGTTGACCAGCAGGATCAGCGAGCCCAGACCCACGCCGAAGCCACCGCCAGCCGGGAAGAATGCCAACACTGCATCATACGTATTAATCAGCAGCAACGCTGACGCGAGATAGAAGAAGTACCTGTGCAAGTTTTGCAGAATCAACGGAAACCGGGTTTCCCCGGTGTATTTCTTCGCCGGCTCGGTTACCGCACATCCTGGCGGCGACAGCAGGAACGCGCGATAGCCGGCTTTACGGTAGTAGTAGCAGCTCGCCCGGAACCCGGCGAGAATCGGGAAAATCAAGATCGGCAGCGGCAGCGCCAGCGGGAACGCCGGCAGCGGGGTGCCGAGATGCGACGAACCCGGCGCGCACGAGTCGCTCAGGCACGGCGAGTACAGGGGCGTGAGGTAGCGATACTCACCGACCCAGTAGTCACTTCGCATGAACAGCCTGACCGCGGTATAGACGATAAAGATCCCCAGCACGATCGCGGTCACCAACGGTGACACCCACCACCGATCTGTGCGCAACGTCCGTGCTGAGATCGCTGCTCGTGCAGCTTGCATCCGGCCGGGTGGCGTTACCCCGGACGGCGGGGACGATGCGGTCGTGGTCATGGTGTCGCTTCCGATCGGGCACGAACCAGTGGTCGGTTCCACTTGCCGTGGTTTCGGCACTCCGGACGAACACCGCGGTGCGCAATCGTCGCGGCGTTAACTGACAGTAAGCCGAGTCCATGGCACACGTCCAAGACATGGTAGCGCTGGTTTCGATAGCCTTAAGCTATCAAGATGCAACTGCAGCAGCTGGTGTACTTCTTAGCCGTTGCGCGGACCTGCCACTTCACACGTGCGGCCGAGAGCACTCACGTGGCGCAGCCGTCGCTGAGTAAACAGATCCATTGCCTGGAGCGGGAGCTGGGCAGCGAGTTGTTCCACCGGGCCCGGGGCAACGTGACCCTCACACCCGCTGGTGAGGTGCTCGTCCCTTTCGCCAAACGGATCTTGGCTGACGTCGAGACCGCCCGGTTACAGGTGCACGAGTTGGCCGAGCTTCGACGGGGTCGACTACGGCTAGGTGCCACACCAAGCCTGTGCACCGGGCCCTTCGCGCATGCCCTGGCACTGTTCCGTGGGCGTTACCCCGGCATCCAACTCCTCATCGACGAGAGCGGGTCCAGGGACCTGGTCCGGCAGCTCGCTGAGGGAGCCATCGACCTGGCGATGATCACTTCGCCCGCGCACCGAGGCGACCCCACCCTGGACACCGTTCCGATTCTGCGCGAGCAGCTCGCGGTCGCCGTGCCGCGCAGCATGAATCTCGAGCTCGACTCGTTTCGGATCGAAGATCTGCGCGATCACCCGCTGGTCATGTTCCGGGAGGGTTACGACCTCAGATCGATGACACTTACCGCCTGTCAGCGCGCTGGCTTTACGCCACGGTTTGCCATCGAGGGAGGCGAGATGGACGCGGTACTCAGTTTCGTCGAAGCGGGACTCGGGATCGCGGTGGTCCCCAGCATGGTTCTCCAAGATCGACCCAAGCTGTGTGGTGTGCCGTTCGCGCCTCCCGTGCCAATCCGGACGATTGCACTCGCTCACCGAACCGACGTGCGTCCCACCCGAGCCGCCGAGGAATTCCGCTCCACGCTGTTGCAACTGCTCACCGATGCCCATCGGCGGGGCAGCCTTCCCGCTGGAGTCGAGTTCATCGCGTCTACTCAACCAATTGAGGATCAGTCCGGGCACGACTCGATCTCACCAGGCCAATTCCCCGGGCCAAGCTCATCACGCACCACCCGCCACGCAAGCCCTTCGGAATAGCCTTTCCGTACCAACATCGCGCACAATCTGCGGGCCAGGGTGCTGGTGTCCCGCACAGGATTGGTGCGCAACTTGCGCCGAACCAGTTCGTGCGCCCGCTGCTCTTCATCTTCGGGACGCACCTTCGCCACGGCGTTGTGGACGACCTCATCGGGGACTCCCCGGCGCCGAAGTTCGTTGCTCAGTGCCCGCCTGCCCAAGCCGCGGTGACCATGATCGGAATACACCGTCGCGTCGGCGAGAGCGGCGTCATCCATGAGACCCAGCTGCCCTAGTCGGTCGAGCACAGACTCGCCGACTTCTTCGGCAATCCCGCGCCGACGCAGGGCGCCGGCCAGCTCAGCCCTGCTGCGTGGCCGCGCAGTGAGCAGCCGCAGGCAGATGCCCTGCGCTTGCGCCGCTGGGCTCATGACCTCGCGCTCCGGGCAGTCCCCCATGAAAGGTTCGTGGGCACCAGAATCGCGGTTGCTCTTTGCAGCTTCTCGCGCCGCTGTACGGGTTCGGACCATCAGAAGTCCACCGGAGCCGGCACAGTTTGATCAACGTCCAGCTTCGCCCCAATACCTAGCTTCTCCTTGATCCGTTTTTCGATCTCGGCAGCGATATCCGGATTGTCGGCAAGGAATTTTCGTGCGTTCTCCTTACCCTGGCCGAGCTGATCACCCTCATAGGTGTACCAGGCACCTGCTTTGCGAATGACACCCTGCTCCACGCCCAGATCAATCAGCGAACCCTCCCTGCTGATTCCATGGCCGTACAGAATATCGAATTCTGCTTGTTTGAATGGTGGGGCGCATTTATTCTTTACCACCTTGACGCGGGTCCGGTTGCCTACTGCATCTGATCCGTCTTTGAGGGTCTCAATGCGGCGGATATCCAGCCGTACCGAAGCGTAGAACTTCAGCGCCTTGCCACCGGTGGTGGTCTCCGGCGAGCCGAAGAACACTCCGACCTTCTCGCGGAGCTGGTTGATGAAGATCGCGGTGGTGCCCGACGTGCTCAGTGCGCCGGTGATCTTCCGTAGTGCCTGACTCATCAGCCGGGCTTGCAGGCCGACGTGCGAGTCACCCATCTCGCCTTCGATCTCCGCCCGCGGTACGAGCGCTGCCACCGAGTCGATGACCACGACGTCCAGCGCACCGGAGCGGATCAGCATGTCAGTGATCTCCAGCGCCTGCTCCCCGGTATCGGGCTGGGAGACCAGCAGGGCATCGGTGTCCACGCCGAGCGACTTCGCGTAGTCGGGATCCAGTGCGTGCTCGGCGTCGATGAACGCGGCGATCCCGCCGGCCCGCTGGGCGTTGGCCACCGCATGCAGCGCGATCGTTGTTTTTCCGGAGGATTCCGGGCCGTACACCTCGACGACCCGGCCCCGGGGCAGACCGCCGATGCCCAGCGCCACGTCCAGCGCAATGGATCCGGTGGGGATCACCTCGACGGGCGCGCGGCCCTCCTCACCGAGGCGCATCACCGACCCCTTGCCGCACTGCTTCTCGATCTGAACCAACGCGATCTGGAGCGCCTTCTCCCGATCCGGTACTGATGCCATCTGACGGTCCACCTCGCTGGTTGAGGATCTTCTGAGTCGGCGCCGACGCTAGGCGGTAGGACCGACATTCAGCGAGGGCACACGGCCGGATCTGTGGATAAGGGTCCGACTGTGGACAACAGCTTAGACGAACAGGTGTTCGACACCCTTAGTGACACGCCGGGGTGTTATTTTCCGCGTCCAGCGGCGCGCACCACGAGTCGACACGCCGAGCAGGAGAGAACGACACGCCGTAACGGGGGAACTGCGTGCTCAGCGTCGCTCTTCGGGGACGTCGAAGGCGGCGCACACAGCGGCCCACACCCGCTTCGTGTCAATCCCCGCCTCCAGCGCCCCCTCCACCGTGCGACCGCCGAGATCGGCGAACACGTGATCATGAGCCAGTGCAGCCGCCCGGACCGGGCCGAACTCCTCGTCCATCCGCTGCCGGAAGTGGGTGATCCGCATACGTCCAGATTAGGTACCTGCCACGAGCTATCGTGATGAGATGTTCACCCCGGACGACCCGACCGGGCTGTCCTCCACCGCTGGGCAGCTGGTGATCCTGTTCGGCCTACTGTCTGCCCTGGTGGTGCTCATTCGCTGGTGGTGGCAACAGCGGAACCGCTGACCGGCCCGCTGATCGGCATTGCACGAATCTGGTGGCCCGCCGCAGTGAGGCAGCGACCGGTGGCCAGATCGAAGCGCCAGCCGTGCAACGCGCAGGTGAGGGTCCCGTCGGACACGCTGCCGAACTTCGCCAGGTCGGCGCGCAGGTGCGGGCAGCGGCGTTGCACCCGCCAGCCGTCCAGGGAGATGTCCGCGCCGTCGTCGTTGCGCTCGTCGTACCAGTTCTCGACGTAGTCGATGCGCTCCGGCGACAGGCACTTGAAGAACACGTAGACGAACTCGTTGTACTGGCCGACCCGGCTTGCCCGAAACCGAAGCGACAGAAACAAGCTGTTCGACCAGTCCACCTCGCGGCGGGCCAGATTGGTAGCAACCAGATCGGCCGCGGTGGACAGCCGGTAGCGGCATTGTTCGCCGGCGAACTCGCGCACCTCGCGAGCGGTGAAGTCGATCACTATGGAGCGCTCGCCCACGTCCAGGCGGACCGGACCACCGATCCCGGTGCAGATGTTCTCCGCCCGCTTGAGCAGCGGCTCCCACCACCGCTTGAGCTGCTCAAGCAGGTCAGCAGGTACCGGCGCCCGGCCGGCCCGCTCACGGCCCAGCGCCGGCTGCGCGCGGGCCTGGTAGTCGCGCAGGTAGGCGGTCTTCTCACCGAACATGTGGGTGATCTCGGCGGATGAGTACCGGTGGGTCAGCTCGCAATGTGCGCCGTCCATCTCGGCCACGCTTCCCGGCAGCAGCAGCTGCGCCGACACCTCGGGACGTGCCGCGGCCAGTTCGCTGATGAACTCCATTTGATCAGTGAAGATGCTGCCGCCGTCGCGACCCTGACCGTTGAACTCGAACAGCTCCTCATCGAGGAAGCAGGGTGGGCCCGCGGTGGGGAACACGTGCGCGGCGCCCACGGCGTCGATGTAGCGCAGCGCCCGGTCGGTCTGGCCGGCCCGCTTGCGGCGAGCGAACTCCCGGCGCGCCCCGTGGGGCAGGTCGTAGACCATCGGCCACCAGATCGCGCCGGAGAACTGGGTGAAATACCCGTGGATGTCGCCGAAGTCCAGCAGCTGCTCGATGTCCAGTGGGTGAGCGTCGTTCTGGTTGAGGATGACGGTGCGGCCGTCGTCCAGCGACAGCGCCGAGTCGCCGATCGGCCCGTCGCTGGGCCCGGTCAGTGAGGTGATCATGATACGCAGCCCGTCGCGGTGTACCGGAACGCCCGATGCCGTGCGCAGGAAGGTGTGGAATCCCAGGCCGGCGAGCGCACGCTCCAGCTCGTCGGTGGGGTAGTCCGGCAGCAGGACCGTGGTGTCCTTGCGCACGTGGCAGCGCAACAGCTCGGGATCGAAGTGGTCCCGGTGCAGGTGCGAGATGTACAGGTAGTCGGCCTGCCCGAGGGTGTCCCAGTCGAGGTCGCTGTTGTCCGGGAAAGGGAACCACGACCCGAAAAAAGCCGGGTTCACCCATGGGTCGCACAGCACGCTGCCGGCGGTGGTTTCGATGTGCAGCCCGGCGTGCCCGACTCCGGTCACCCGCATGATCTCTCCCGCGTTTCGGTGGTCCGATCTCCTGCCCGGGGAGATGGTGCCATCCGCCGACTGCGTCCGATCCGCCCGGCGCAGGCATACGCTTCCCACAGCGGCGCCGCCAACGGACGAGAGGGGGCCACCACGTGACCGACGTGTTCGGATCCGGCGACCACGAGCAGGTCGTCTTCTGCCGCGATGAACCCTCGGGGCTGCGTGCGATCATCGCGATCCACTCCACCGCGCTGGGGCCCGCGCTCGGCGGGACCCGGTTCCACCCTTATCCCAGCGAGGACGACGCCCTCCTGGACGTGTTGCATCTGTCTACAGCGATGTCGTACAAGAATGCGCTGGCCGGTTTGGATCACGGCGGCGGCAAGGCCGTCATCCTCGGTGATCCAATCCGAGACAAGACCGAAGCGCTGCTGCGCGCCTACGGACGCTTCGTGCAGTCGCTGGGCGGGCGCTACATCACCGCGTGCGACGTCGGTACCTACGTCGAGGACATGGACGTCGTCGCCCTGGAATCCGGGTTCGTCACCGGGCGCTCGTTATCCCACGGCGGCGCCGGCGACTCCTCGATCCTGACCGCCTTCGGGGTCTTCCAGGGCATGCGCGCTGCCGCCCAACACGTCTGGGGGTCGCCCACCCTGTCCGGGCGCCGGGTGGGCATCTCGGGAGTCGGCAAAGTCGGCAAGCTACTCGTGGACCATCTGCTCGCCGACCGCGCACAGGTGGTTGTGGCCGACATCAGCGACCAGGCGATCGAGCGGGTGTGTGCGGCGCATCCCGAGGTGGCCGTGGCGCCGGACACCGAGACGCTGGTACGCGAACCGATCGACGTGTACGCCCCGTGCGCGCTGGGCTCGGCCCTGGATGATCCGACCGTCGCAGTGTTACACGCCAAGATCGTGTGCGGCGGCGCGAACAACCAGCTGGCACATCCCGGCGTGGAAAAGTTCCTCGACGAGCGCGGCATCCTCTATGCACCCGACTATGTGGTCAACGCCGGTGGGGTCGTTCAGGTCGCTGATGAGATCGGGGGCTTCGATTTCCAGCGAGCTCACGCCCGGGTCGCTAAGATCTTCGACACCACCCGGGAGATCTTCGAGCTGGCCGACCGCGACGGTGTCCCACCCGCCGTCGCCGCCGACCACCTAGCCGAGCGGCGGATGGCAAAGCCCGGTTTTTTGCATTCAGCGGGCTGAGCGGGGTTATTCGGGTGTCGCTTACCCCGCTGAGCCCGCTCGATGCGGAAGCAGAGTGTCAGTGGGGCGGGCCATGATGAGTGGCGTGGATGTGTTGGGGTTGTTCTCGCCGGCTACCCGGGAGTGGTTCGAGGGGGCATTCGCCGGGCCTACTGCGGCTCAGGAGGGGGCCTGGCGAGTGGCGGCGGCGGGCGAGCATGCGCTTGTCGTGGCTCCCACCGGATCCGGGAAGACGCTTGCCGCGTTCTTGTGGGCGCTGGACCAGCTGGCCGTCACCGGACCTGCGGCGGAACCGTCGAAACGCTGCCGGGTGCTGTACATCTCCCCACTCAAGGCCTTGGCAGTGGATGTCGAGCGCAACCTGCGCTCCCCATTGGCCGGCATCCGGCAGGCCGCGCACCGGCTGGGCCTGCCCCAACCGGACATCAGTGTGGGAATGCGCACCGGTGACACCCCTGCCGAACAACGCCGCGCCTTCGTCCGCATGCCCACCGACGTGCTCGTCACCACGCCGGAGTCACTGTTTCTGCTGCTGACCTCCGCGGCCAGGGAGTCGCTGCGGGGAGTGCGCACGGTGATCGTCGACGAGGTGCACGCGGTCGCGGCCACCAAGCGCGGCGCGCACCTGGCGCTGTCCTTGGAGCGGCTGGACGCCCTGCTGGACAAACCCGCGCAGCGGATCGGGCTGTCCGCCACCGTGCGACCGGCCGAGGAGGTCAGCGCCTTCCTCGCCGGCGGCCGGCCGGTGCGCGTGGTGCAACCGGTATCAGCCAAGACGATCGAGGTTGTGGTGCAGGTCCCGGTAGCCGACATGGCGACCTTGGGGGAGCTGACCGAAGGTGCCGACGGGGCGACCGAACAGCGCGCCTCCATCTGGCCCGCGGTGGAGCGCAGAGTGCTGGATCTGGTGCGTTCGTACCGCTCGACGATCGTGTTCGCCAACTCGCGGCGGCTGGCTGAGCGGCTCACGGCGCGGCTCAACGAACTGGCCGTCGAGGCGGGGTGGGCGGGTCGCGTCGCAGCGCCCCGGGACCGGATGCCGGCCGAGCTGATGGGCCAGGCCGGGCTCGCCGGCGGCGCTCCCGTCGTGATCGCCAAGGCCCACCACGGTTCGATGTCGCGCGAGCAGCGAACCCTCGTCGAGGAGGAACTGAAGTCGGGCCGATTGCCGTGCGTGGTCGCGACATCCTCGCTCGAGCTGGGTATCGACATGGGAGCAGTGGACCTCGTGGTGCAGGTGGAAGCACCTCCGACGGTCGCCTCCGGCCTGCAGCGGATCGGCCGCGCCGGGCACCAGGTAGGCGCGGTGTCCCGGGGCGTCATCTTCCCCAAGTTCCGCGGCGACCTGGTCTCGTGCGCGGTGGTCGCCGAACGGATGGCAGCCGGGGCGATCGAGGCCCTGCGCTACCCGCGCAACCCGCTGGACGTGCTGGCCCAGCACGTGGTGGCCATGGTGGCGCTGGATACCTGGCGAGTCGACGACCTCGCCAGGCTGGTCCGGCGTGCCGCACCGTACTCGGCGCTACCCGATTCGGCGCTGCACGCGGTATTGGACATGCTCGCGGGGCGCTACCCGTCGGAAGAATTCGGCGAGCTGCGCCCTCGGATCATCTGGGATCGGGTCAGCGACGAGCTGCGCGGCAGACCCGGAGCCCAGCGCTTGGCGGTCACCTCCGGCGGCACCATCCCGGACCGCGGGTTGTTCACCGTCATGACACCCGGCGGTGCTGAGGGAGTCGGCTCGCGAGTCGGTGAACTCGACGAGGAGATGGTCTACGAGTCCAGAGTGGGCGATACCTTCCTGCTGGGTTCGACATCGTGGAAGATCGTCGACATCACGCACGACCGGGTCATCGCACAGCCCGTGCCCGGCGAGCCGGCCCGGATGCCGTTCTGGAAGGGCGACGCACCGGGACGGCCGTTGGAGTTGGGGCGGGCGCTGGGCGCGTTCGTCCGTGAGCTGGGCGCCACCGAGGCCGACGCGGCGCGCAGCCGCATCGAGGGCATCGGCCTCGACACGTGGGCCGCCGACAACCTGCAGTCGTATCTGCGCGAGCAGCGCGAGGCCGCGGGCCACATACCCGACGACCGCACGGTTGTGGTGGAGCGCTTCCGCGACGAGCTGGGCGACTGGCGGATGGTGGTGCACTCCCCATTCGGCGCGCAGGTCAACGGTCCGTGGGCACTGGCAATCGGCGCTCGGCTGCGGGAGCGCCGCGGCGTCGAGGCACAGGTAGCCAGCGCTGACGACGGAATCGTGCTTCGGCTGCCGGACGCGCTGGACGCCGACGGCACCGAGGTACTACCCACCGCTGAGGACGTGCTGTTCGACCCGGATGAAGTGGACCAGATCGTGATCGCTGAGCTGGGGAGCTCGGCGTTGTTCACCTCCCGGTTTCGGGAATGCGCCGCCCGGGCGCTGCTGCTGCCCCGCCGCGACCCCAGGCGCCGGACGCCACTGTGGCAGCAACGGCAGCGGTCGGCCCAGCTGCTCGCTGTCGCGGCCAAGTACGAGCAGTTCCCGGTGGTACTTGAGGCAATGCGGGAGTGTGTCCAGGACGTCTATGACCTCCCCGGACTGCGCGAACTGATGTCGGATGTGCGCGCTCGGCGGATCCGCGTGGTAGAAGTCGCCACCCGATCGCCATCCCCGTTCGCCCGCAGCTTGCTTTTCGGTTATGTCGGGATGTTCCTCTACGAGCTGGACGCCCCGCTGGCCGAGCGCAGGGCCGCGGCACTCGCGCTGGACTCCACGCTGCTGGCCGAGTTGCTCGGCTCCGAGGCGATCCGCGAACTGCTCGACCCCGGGGTGCTCCTGGAGATCGAGTCGCAGCTGCAGCGGCTGGATCCCGACCAGCAGGCTCGGGATTTGGAGAGCACCGCGGACCTGCTGCGTACGCTCGGCGACCTCACCGAACCTGAGGCCGTGCAGCGCGGGGCTGCCCCGGACTGGCTCGCCGAACTCCGTTCAGCCCGGCGCGCGATCATGGTTCGGATCGCCGGCGATCACCGGTGGATCGCGATCGAGGACGCTGGGCGTGTTCGTGACGCGTTGGGTGTGGCCCTGCCAGTGGGCGTGCCTGAGGCGTTCACCGAGCCGGTGGCCGATCCGCTAGGGGATCTGCTCCTGCGGTATGCCAGAACTCACGGACCGTTCACCGCAGCCGCGGCCGCGACTCGCTTCGGGCTCGGGGTCGCCGTGGTGGCCGCAGCGCTGGATCGGTTGACCGCGCTCGGGACTCTGGTCCGGGGTGAGCTTCGCCCGGTTGAGCTGTGCCCGATTGGGCCTGGCGGCGGCATGGAGTATTGCCACGCAGAGGTGCTACGGCGGGTGCGGCGGGCGTCGCTGGCCCGCTTGCGGGCCGAGGTGGAGCCGGTCGAGCAGGCGGCGCTGGGTCGGTTCCTGCCGGCCTGGCACGGGATCCGCTCCTGGGAGAACTCCAGCACAGAACCGGTGCGGCGGCTGCGCAGTGCGCCCACACCGGAGGACGTGCTCGGCGTAGTGGAACAACTGGCCGGGGCACCGATGCCTGCGAGCGGGTTGGAATCGCTTGTGCTCCCCGCCAGGCTTCCGGGCTATTCGCCCGCCCTGCTCGATGAGCTCACCATTTCCGGCGAAGTGAGCTGGATCGGGTGCGGGTCGCTACCCGGAGGCGACGGGTGGATCGCGCTGGCTCCCACTGACCTGGCCGATCTGGTGCTACCCGACCTGGATGAGCAGCTCGCGCTCACTCCGGCACACCGCGGTGTGCTGCGTGCACTGGGCTGGGATCCAGCCGGTGGTCCGCCCGCGGGTGGCGCGTTGTTCTTTCGTCAGCTCGCCGACCGAGCCGGTCAGTACCTGCTCGCTGACGGCGAACCGGCGCCCGGCGATGCCGACATGGTCGCCGCGGTATGGGATCTGGTGTGGGCCGGCTTGCTAACCAACGATTCGCTGGCGCCGGTGCGAGCGGTCGTGTCCGGCCGCTCAGCCGCGCACCGGCCGCGCCGGTCCGCTCCGCGCGGCAGATACGCGCGAATGCGCGCGGCGCGGCCGCCTATGCCC
>Ga0134126_10004931_pt1 | contig 16673 bp, 13 predicted proteins | sample KB31752_FD_96881 | JGI IMG/M metagenome (GOLD analysis project Ga0134126, IMG submission 96881) | Terrestrial soil microbial communities with excess Nitrogen fertilizer from Kellogg Biological Station, Michigan, USA - KB3-175-2 | ecosystem: Environmental > Terrestrial > Soil > Unclassified ...
GAGTAGCAGCCCCCAGTGGCGATTTACCTCCCTGGAACCCAGGAAGAGCAGGAACTCGCTCTCGACGAGCTTACGCCGCGCGAGATCGTAGCCGAGCTCGACAAATACGTTGTTGGCCAGAACGCCGCCAAGCGAGCGGTGGCCATCGCGCTGCGCAACCGCATGCGCCGGCAGAAGCTCTCGCCCGAGTTGGCGGAAGAGATCATGCCGAAGAACATCATCATGATCGGCCCGACGGGCGTTGGAAAGACAGAGATCGCCCGCCGCCTGGCGCGGCTTGCGAATTCGCCATTCCTGAAGGTTGAAGCTTCAAAATTCACGGAAGTCGGGTATGTTGGTCGCGATGTCGAGTCGATGATCCGCGACTTGGTTGAGATCGCCATCGACATGGTGCGCGAGGAGCGCCTGGAAGAAGTGGAAGACAAAGCCGAGCTGAATGCCGAAGAGCGTTTGCTCGATCTTCTGTTACCGCCGACAGCGCCTACACAGCCCACCGCTGGGCTTGCTCTTGGCGCCGGCGACGGCGAGCACGGGAGCGATTCGCAGTCACGCACGCGTGAGAAGCTGCGTCAGCAACTGCGCGAAGGCAAGCTCGACGAGCGCATGGTCGAACTCGATGTCCGCGAGCGCTCGATGCCGGCATTCGAAATCATCTCCAATCAAGGCATTGAGGAGATGGACATCAATATCAAGGACATGCTGCCCAACATCTTCGGCCAGCGCACGAAGAAGCGGAAGATGAAGGTTAGCGAGGCGTTCGAGTACCTGATCCAGGAAGAAGAACAGCGACTTATCGATATGGATCAGGTCACGCGAACAGCGGTCGAGCGCGTGGAGCAGTCAGGCATTGTCTTTCTGGACGAAATCGACAAAATTGCCGGCCGCGAGGGCGGACATGGTCCCGACGTTTCGCGCGAAGGTGTTCAGCGGGACATCCTGCCCATTGTCGAAGGAACAACGGTAAATACCCGGTACGGCATGGTGCGCACCGATCACATCTTGTTCATCGCGGCTGGTGCCTTCCATGTCTCGAAACCGAGTGATCTCATTCCGGAACTGCAAGGACGTTTCCCAATTCGAGTGGAGCTCCAGTCGCTCACCATCGAAGACTTCATCAAGATTCTCACCGAGCCGAAATCGTCGCTAGTGAAGCAGTACACCGCGTTGCTTGAGACCGAGAACCTGAAGCTCGAATTCACGCGAGATGCTTTAGACGAAATCGCGCATTTCGCTTTTCGGGTAAACGAATCTACCGAGAATATCGGCGCCCGCAGACTGCACACGATCATGGAACGTGTTCTGGACGAAATCAGCTTCTCCGCGCCGGAGATGGCGAAGGAAAACAAGGAGAAAGTGGTCATCGATGCCGACTACGTGAAGAAGATGGTAGCTGATATCGCCAAAGATCAGGATTTGTCGCGGTACATCCTGTAGCGAATTGCGCCTGAAGGAAACGGTTGACGGCACAACCTGAGTACCCGGAGAATAGAACTCCTTGAGGTCATAATCCAATGCTTGCGTATTTGTTCATCGTCATTGCTGTTGCGGTTCGGCTGCTGCCCCATCCCTGGCATCTGACTCCGATTGGCGCTGCCCTCCTCTTTTTCGGGGCCAAGCGGCCGGTACGCGAATGGATTGCTCCGCTCGCTCTTCTCGCAGCAACGGACGTTTACCTGACAACGATGCAGTACCACATGCATGTTTCCGCCGATCATCTTGTGACCTGGGCTTGGTACCTGGGCGCTTTGGGCATTGGATACATGCTGGTGCGCAAGGTTGATCCGCTGCGCGTAGTGGGCGCATCGCTGGCTTCGGCGATCTCTTTCTTCCTGGTGAGCAACTTCGCTGTGTGGGCTTTCGGCGACATGTACGCAAAGAGCATCGCCGGCTTGGTGCAGTGCTACACCATGGCCATCCCATTCTTCCGTGGGACGTTTGCTTCGGATCTGATCTACACGCCGGTGCTGTTCAGCGTGCCGTATGCACTGAAATTGGTCGAGAGGAAGATGGCGGAAGCGCGCGTGAGAGGCTAACACGCTTCCGTGGAGCCGGGCGCCCTCGCCCGGGTGTGCTGGCTCGTCCTTACTGATGGCCTCAAATGGCCTGTCATCCTGAAGCGCTTCTTTTGCGCGAAGGATCTCCAGGAATGCCTCGAACTGAATTGCTCTTTCCAGGCTCTTGGCCCATGAACATCATGTTCTTGGTAAGAGCCACCAAAGTGCATTTCAATTTGAAACATCGCGGGAGACCTTAGACCAAAAGAAGGCCTTCAGGATGACAAGCTTTTACATAGCCGACACACGCCCGGGATGCCCAAAAAATAGTGGTTTTGACTTTCTAGGCGACGCAAAAACCCGGGCGGGGGTGCCCGGCTCCACGTTGTTGCTCCACGTTGGTTTAGCCGTGAGTGCCGTTTGAACTTGCGCCGCCTTCGAGTTCCCGCAGAGCGGCTCGTGTTTTTGCCAGGAGCTGTTCCAATTCGGCATACCGTCGGCGCAAGCCTTCTACAACACTTGCCGGAGCTTTTGCGAGGAAACCTTCATTGCCCAGCTGACGCTTCGCGTTGGCGTGTTCTGATTCGAACTTCTTCAACTCCTTGGACAGTCGATCACTTTCGGCGGCAACGTCGATCTTCCTCTCATAAACGACCGCGACTTCATACCTGTTTCTCGTCTGCACGCCGGGCAGTGTCGAGATGCTCTCGCCGGAAAATTCGATTTTGCTGATCGAGCCGCGCGCCCGTAGGAACTCGGCGCTGCCTTCGATGAGTCTGCGAACTGCAGCGTCCGCCGTGAAAACGCGAATCGGCACCTTCTCTTTCTGTTCAACCTCCAGCTCTACGCGACGATTGCGAATGTCGGACAGTAGTTCTCGAAAGATATCGACTTCTTCGACGGTGCGCTTCTGCTCGTCGGTCAACTGTTGCCCGGTCGGGAACCGAGTAAGCGCGATCGATGCTGCCGGCGCCCTCTGGTCATAGAGCGCGTGCCAAATTTCTTCTGTGATGAACGGCATGAATGGTGAGAGCAGCCGCAATGAACCTTCGAAAGTTCTGATCAAGTGATTCAGCGCTGCTCGCGCTTCTTCCTTCGCAGGACCACCGAAATCGAGACGCAGCTTCACCGCCTCGATATATAGGTCGCAGAGATCGCCCCAGAAGAACTGGTAAACAAGATTGGCTGCTTCGTGGAAGCGATATTCCTCGAGAGCCTTGTTCACGTTGCGAGCGGTCTCCTGAAATCGAGCTTCGATCCAGAGGTCGATCAGATCAGAGGAATTTGTTGGGGTTTCACTCGCGATGAGTTCTTGGAGACCGCTTTCATTCCATACGCCGGCCTCGCTCGCCTTGTCGATATTCATGAACATGAAGCGGGCGGCGTTCCAGATCTTGTTGGCGAAGTTGCGATAGCCCTCTGTACGGCTCTCGTTGAACGCGATATCTGTTCCGGGCGAGGCCATGGACGCGAGCGTGAAGCGAACTGCATCGGTCCCGTACTTCTCGGTGATATCGATGGGATCGATCACATTGCCTTTGGTCTTCGACATCTTCTGGCGCTCGGCATCGCGCACGAGAGCGTGAATGTACACGTCCCGAAATGGCACCGATTCTGAATCGGGACGCGGACTGCCGTCGGCCATCGGCATGTCTTTCATGAAGTGGCTGCCCATCATGATCATGCGCGCAACCCAGAAGAAGAGGATGTCAAAGCCGGTTACCAGAAGAGAGGTGGGATAGAACACGTCGAGATCGCGCGTGTGCTCCGGCCAGCCTAAGGACGTAAAAGGAAGTAGCGCGGACGAAAACCAAGTATCGAGGACGTCGGTTTCGCGCTCTGTCGCCCATCCGCAGTCGGGGCACTTAAACGGCTCCTCGCGGCTGATGATGGGTTGCGAGTTTACGTCCGCCTTCGAGCGCGCGCAGCCGTTGTTCGTGCAATACCAGGCCGGAATCTGGTGACCCCACCAGAGCTGGCGCGAGATGCACCAGTCGTAGATATTGGTCATCCAGTTCAGGTAGATGGTCTTGTAATTCTCTGGCGTGAATCGAATGTGTCCGTTCGTGACTGCTGCAATGGCTCGATCGGCCAGAGAGTGAATCTTGATGAACCACTGCATCGAGAGGCTCGGCTCGACAACCGTCTTGCAGCGGTCGCATTTGCCGATTGAAAGCAAGTGATCCTTCGCGCCTACTAGAAAACCTTGCCCTTCAAGATCGGCGAGCACACGCTTGCGCGCTTCATAGCGATCGAATCCGGCATACGGTCCGCCGTTCGCATTGATGCGCGCGGACTCATCCATGATCTTGAGCATCGGCAGGTTGTGCCGTTTGCCCATGATGAAGTCGTTGGGATCGTGCGCCGGAGTCACCTTGACGGCGCCGGTTCCGAATTCGGGATTGGCGAGTTCATCGGCGATGATGGGAATCTCGCGATCCATCAGCGGCAGACGCAGTTTTTTCCCGATCAGATTCTTGTAGCGATCGTCATTCGGATTCACTGCCACGGCCACGTCGCCCAGCATCGTTTCAGGACGCGTAGTCGCGATGTGAATCGAACCGCTACCGTCGGCTAATGGGTAACGAATCTCGTAGAGCTTGCCCTGCTGCTCCTCATGAACCACTTCGAGGTCGGAGATGGCAGTCAGGCATCGCGGACACCAGTTCACGATGTACTCGCCGCGATAGATCAGCCCCTGCTCCCATAAGCGGACGAACACCTCGCGCACGGCGCGGTTGAGGTTCTCGTCCATGGTGAAGTACTCGCGCGACCAGTCGACCGAGGCGCCGAGTCGTTTCATCTGTCCCTGAATAGCCCCGCCGTACTGCTTCTTCCAGCACCAGACGCGCTCGACGAACTTTTCGCGGCCGAGGTCTTGCCGTCTGACGCCTTCACCGGCAAGCTGGCGCTCGACCATCATCTGTGTGGCGATGCCGGCATGATCCGTTCCGGGAAGCCAGAGGGTAAGTTCGCTGCGCATGCGATGCCACCGCGTGAGGATGTCCATCTCGGTCTGATTGAGCATGTGGCCCATGTGCAGACGACCGGTGACGTTCGGTGGGGGAAGAAGAATCGTGAACACTGGGCGGGAATCGCCCGGAGACGGAGTCCTAACTTCAAAGAGCTTCTCGCGAATCCAGTACTCGGCCCAGCGCGGCTCAATGGCGTTGGGATCGTAGGTTTTAGGAAGCTCGTGCGGCATAGAAGGCCTTAGAAAACGATAGCACGGGCGGAACGAGCGGTTCGCGACGCCATACTGAGGAAAGTGGAGAGATAAAGCTACTGCGCTCGGAAAGGCTCATTTGGCGCGCGAACTCTGGCGCTAGCCGCTTGCTTTGCCCTTCGAAACTTCCGTGCCGTTCTGCTGCAGGAAGCGCTCCATGAATTTCGTATCGAATTGAGCGGCTCGGAAATCGGCGTCCTGCATGATGCGTCTATGGAGAGGAATTGTGGTGTGGATGCCCTCTACGATGAACATCTCCAGGGCTCGCGACATGCGTGCGATCGCCTCTACGCGATCTTTGCCGTGAGTAATCAGCTTTGCGATGAGCGAGTCGTAATACGGTGGGATCACGCCTTCTGTATAAGCAGCCGTATCCACCCGGACGCCGGTGCCGCCGGGCATATTGAACGCGGTGATCTTGCCCGCTGACGGCGTGAACTTTTCCGGATGCTCGGCGTTGATGCGACATTCAATCGAGTGCCCACGCATCTCGATCGGATCGGTAATGATGTCGCTCAGTTTTTCGCCTGCAGCAATCCTGATTTGTGCCTTCACAAGATCCACGCTGGTGACCATCTCCGTGACCGGGTGCTCAACCTGAATGCGCGTGTTCATCTCGATGAAGTACAGGCTGCCGTCTTCGTCCATGAGGAACTCGATGGTGCCGGCGTTGACGTAACCGATGTCGCCGAGGCAGCTTTCCAGTTTTTCACTGATCTGTTTTCTGAGTTTTGGAGTGACTTTCGTCGAAGGTGATTCCTCAATGAGCTTCTGATGCCGGCGCTGAATGCTGCACTCGCGTTCGCCCAGCGTCATCACTTTGCCATGCTCATCAGCGATGATCTGGAACTCGATGTGGCGAGGCCTCTCGATAAACTTCTCCATGTAGAGATCGCCATTCCCGAAGGCGGCGGCGGCTTCAGAATGCGCTGCTTGATACAGCTTCGGCAGTTCTTCCGCCGACCGTACCACGCGCATACCTCGACCACCGCCTCCGGCTGATGCTTTGAGAATTACTGGCAATCCGACTTGCTTGGCCCACTGCAGCGCGTCGTCCTCGTTCTGAATTACGCCTTCGGACCCAGGCAAGATCGGCACGCTAGCTTTCTTCATCGCTACGCGCGCTTTTTCTTTTTCACCCATGAGGCGCATGACGGCGGGCGACGGCCCGATGAACTTGAGGTGTGACGTTTCGCAAACCTCTGCGAAGTTAGCGTTTTCGCTGAGGAGCCCATACCCAGGATGGATGGCTTCGACGTTGGCGATTTCAGCGGCGCTGATGACTGCTGGAATGTTGAGGTAGCTCTCGGCAGAGCGCGGCGGACCAATGCAGATGGCCTCATCGGCAAAGCGGACTGGGAGCGAATTGCGGTCGGCCTCGCTGTAGACTGCTACGGTTTGGACGCCCAGTTCCTTGCAGGCGCAAATCACGCGCAATGCAATTTCCCCGCGATTGGCAATCAGGATCTTTTTGAACATTCTCGAGACTTGCGCATTTGGAACATCAGCGCGGACGAATACTGAATAGAGGCTGTCCGTACTCGACGGGCTGTCCGTTGTTGACGAGCCGTTTCACGATCTCGCCGCTCGCGTCGGCTTCGATTTCGTTCATCAGCTTCATGGCTTCGATGATGCAGAGCACCTGGCCGGCTTCCACCGTATCGCCTGGCTTTACGAATGGTGGGGATCCGGGCGAGGGCGAATCGTAAAATGTTCCCACAATGGGAGACTTCACCTGATGCAGTCCTTCATCGGGAGATTTGGAAGGCGGCGACTGTGCTGCTGGCGGTGCGGCTGGCGGAGTTGCCGCTGCTGTAGCGAGAGTCGGAGCTGAAATGGGTAATGTGACAGGTGCGATGGCTGCTGGCGTCCCGCGCTTGATGCGTACCTTCACGTCGCCGCGCTCCAGCTCGAATTCAGCGATGTCCTGTTCTTTGAGAAATTCGATCAGCTCTTTGAGCTCTTTTTGATTCATGGATTCTCGTGGGTGCCGCAGCTCAGAGGACTAAGAATTCCTTCGGAGTTGGAGTGAGCACTTCGCAACCCGTTTTCGTAACCAGCACCATGTCTTCGATTCTCACGCCACCTTTCCCCGGAATATAAACGCCCGGTTCGATGGTCACGACCATCCCGGGCTCGAGCTTTTGAGTTTGTGCCTTCGCCAGCCGCGGGGCCTCATGGATTTCCAGGCCAACGCCATGGCCAAGCGAATGAGTAAAGTATTTGTCCAGCTTATGCTTGCGTAAGACATCGCGAGCCGCAGCATCAACCGACTGGCATTCGACCCCCGGCTCTACAGCCGCAATCGCTGCCAACTGCGCCTCGAGGACCGCCGAGTACATTTGCCGCGCTTCCCCGGTCGCGCGACCCACCCAGACGGTGCGCGTCATGTCAGAACAATAACCGGCGAGTATAACACCGTAGTCGAGAACTACGAATCCACTCCCGATCCTGCGCCGCGTGGGTCGCGCGTGCGGCAGAGCCGAATTGGGCCCGGAGGCGACAATCGTGTCGAAGCTCATCTTCTCCGCTCCTGCCCGCCGCGCCAGGTACTCGAGCTCAGCGGCGACGTCGTTCTCGCTTACGGATGGTCGAATCCCTCGAACGAGATTGTTAAAAACGCTCGATGATAGTTGCACCGCATGGCGGATACGAACAATTTCAGCTTTGTCCTTGGTTAGACGAAGGCCCTCCACCAGACTAGTAGTCGGACGGATCCGATAGCCAGAACGGCCCCTGTGCGAACGCAATTCTGAACTAATGCGCTTTTCAGTTAAGAAGCTCACATGCTCGGCTTCTACGCCGATTGCTGGCGATTTCTTCTTTCGGAGCTGTTCAGCAACCCACTGCACAGCCTCCGAACGTGGTGAGTGCGAGCATATCTGTATGGAAGCGGTTTTCACCTGCCGCTTCGCTTGCTCGGTATATCGACCGTCGGTGAAAAATCTCCATGCGCCTCGAGCAAACGCAAGAACCCCTGAGCTGCCGGTAAATCCGCACAGATATCGAATGTTCGGCAAACTGGTTATCAGCATGCCGTCAACATCTTCTGTCTTGATCGATGCTTCTAACGAACCTTGCCGACTGACTGCAGCCATTGACTTCAAGTTTAATTCGCGAGGACCGAATGGTTGGATTGCAAGAAGAATGTTACGCAAATAGACTTGGCCTCCAGCACTGCAATGCTGGAGGCCTTTAAGTTCGAGAGTTAGTTACGACTGCAGAATTCTTGGTGTAATGAAGAAAATCAGCTCCTGTGTCGATGTGCTAACCGCTTTGTGTCGGAACAGATTTCCCAATACAGGAAGATCTCCCAGCAAAGGCACCTGGTCGCGCGTAATGCTATCGGTGGTTTGAATGACCCCGCCGATCACTACCGTTCCTCCATCCGTCACGAGCACCTGTGTGGTTGCCTGTTGGGTGATCAGTTCCGGATTGCCCGCAATCTGCACAGCAAAATTCGGGGTGGTGTTCTCCACATCGACGTTCAGGAAAATCGTGTTCTCCGCGGTGATCTGAGGTGTGACCTGCAGGCGCAAAAATGCGTCGATATACGTCGTCGTGGGCGGTCCGCCGAGTTGGGCCGCGGTCACGACCGGAATGCGAACACCCTGCCGTACTAAGGCAGCTGCATTATTCTGCGTGACTACACGCGGACGCGATAGGATTTTCAGTAGGCCTCGGCTTTCCGCAGCGGTTAAGAGCACATCCAGCCGGAAGTTGCCCCCTTGGGCCACTACATCCAGACCACTGGTCGGCCCAACTACTCCTAAGTTCGAAAAGAGAGGAATGGCCGCAGCCGTTGTGGACGGCGGTTGGCCGACTGTGATCGTGGGAGGTTTTACGCCAGGAATAGTGAAAAATGGCGGAGGAAACACGTACCCGACCTGATTAGGGCTCGTTCCAACTGCCGGGGCGCCGCCGACTGCATATGAATGCGAGTCTGGTCCAAAGCCGAAGCCGACTTGCGTACCGAGATCGCGGGCAAAACTGCGGGTAGAGGCAACTACTCGGGCTTCGATCTCTACCTGCTGCGATTTACGATCCAGTTCCTTGATCAGGCGATCGATTCCCGGAATCACACTCGGAATATCCTGAATGATCACCGAGTTCGTGCGATCGTCGGCGATGATATCTCCCCGCTTGGAAAGAAAGGCCTTCAAGGTTGGAACGACATTTTTCGCGGTACCATAGCTCAAGTACCGCGTCACCGTAACACGATCTACGGCAAGCGCTTGAGCTTCCTGGGTGGCGCGAATCGCTTCAGCTTCCTTGCGCAAAGTTTCCGGTAACGCAATTCGCAGAACGTTGCCACTCAATTGACATTGCAACGAATTGTTCTGTAGAACGATCGCGAGCGCCTGATCCCAAGGCACGTCGTCGAGCACAATTGTCAGCGTTCCGTTTACACCGGGATCAAGCACGACGTTTAGCCCGCTGATCTCATGAATGAGCCGGAAGAAATCTTTGAGGTCGACATCTTTCAGGTTTACCGAAATAGGCTCACCTGTGTAACGACCGGTATTGCAGTTGGTCGTGCTTGACAGAGCACTGACCGCCTGAGAGCTGCTCGAACTCTGTGCAGCCTGCATCATCGCCGCTTTCATCAACTCCGGCTTCATCTCCGCCGACGTTTTGCTGCTGAGCGGAATCTCCACAGGAGGCGCTGCGCCGAGAATCTTCGCCGCCGCGCTCGCCTTTTCTGCCGGCGTGGCAGCGTCATCATCGGTGGGATGGGCTACGCGGTGATATTCAGGATCCACGACGACGTAATCCTGCGCTGCGTGTTGGGGAGCAACATTGGCCACCAGCTTGGTTATGTTTGAAGCTGAGGCTGGCTTAGAGACTCCCGGGCTTGCCGTGCTTGCAACCGCTTCGGCGGCCGCAAGGGGATGGAGGCTCACGATGAGCTTATTGTTCATTTTCGCGAGCGCGAATCCCTGGGGGGATTTGAGATCGAGCACTACTCGCGTGATTGGCGGATTTGCCTGGAACTGCGACATGCGAACCATGTTGAGATCAGCCGCATGCACGGGGATATTGTGTGTGCGTGTTTCCGGCACGGCGTTCGGTAAATCAATCACGAGCCGGTCCGGCGACTTCAGTGTCAGGACCTTGGGATTGAGCGGACCCGTGGCGCGTATTTCGACATCGGTTCCATCATGACCACGCACGACGGAGAGACCTCGTACTTGTACGCGCTGGGATTCGCCGCGGGGCTGTACCGCCTCTGCCCGTGCTGCAAGTGACTGCGGAGCGGAGGCCAGTGAAGCTGCCGGCTGATTGCTATCAGCAGCTCCAACATTCGTCGTCTTCTCACCTTCTGAACTCACACGGAGAATCAAAGCATTGGCTTGCTCTGAAAAGCGGATGTTTGCGTGCGGAGCGAGCGCGAACTCTACTCGGGCCACGTCACTACCGTTGGCGGCTTTGTACGAATGAACTTGATAGGAGCTGATTCCGGGAATGGTCACCGGATGAGGATTCGAGTCCAGAGCACCCACCTTCGCTCCCGGGAAATCCACCAGGAGCAAGTTGTCTGCGGGTCTGTACTCGTTGTGCGTGAAAGTGCCGTTCGCATGGATCGTGACCACAGCAGCGCCGCGATCGTTCTGCACGCTTATGTTGGTCAACTGCGAGTCGGCGAGAGCAAGCGTTGTAAAAAGGGGCAACGCCAGCCCACCACATAGAAGTTGCTTCAGCCTCATCTCGTTTCTCCTCACGGCCCAGCGTTTTCCTGGACGCGCGCGGCACGAAGGCTCCGCCATTCAACTGCCGAGGGCGGACATCCTACTGCCGCTTTTGGAATTTGCCCACTGCACTCACATCGGCAATGATGTCAATGCAGCTACTGCTAACCCGTGAACCCGGCCCGAAATGGAACGACTTACTACTGCAACTGCTTTGAAAGCACGCGTGCACACGATGTGCTCGCGCATTCGCCTACTGTGTACTACCTGGATTCGGCTCTATCGTCCACACGGGGACATGAGAGCACTCTTACATACTTGATGCCTGCCCGCTCACTAAACTGAGGGGGCGGTAACTTTCTTGACAACCTCTCTGCTTACCGGCCTTCCCAGAATGTCATTGCTGTCTTCGCGAATAATCAGGCTGTCTCCCGTGATCTTCACGACGCTGCCGTTGAACAAAGAATCGTTTTCATGGAGCACGTAGGGGCGCTTGCCGGCATTTTCAACCAGGGCAAGATTCCCGTTCTTCATTTGCACGACGCCCTTTAGCACAATCTGATCGACCACGAGGCAACGCTTGCCTGTAGTGCAATTGGAAGGGTTGCGAGCCCCTGCTGCGACCAATGGATTTAAGAACGGATCGCGCTTGCCCGGGCTCGGCAGCTTCGCCGGCTCGTTTTGCACAACAGCAGGAGCTGGAGGCGCAGGTTTCTTCTCCGGTTCCGCAGGTTTTGCTTCTGCCTTGGCTTGTGCCGGCGCCGCTTTTGGTTCCGACTTCTTTGGTTCCTGTTTTGGTTCCTGCTTTGCCGCTTCTTTCTTGAGCTGGTGTGCCTTGGATACAGCCGGTGTTACACCTTTCGGCTCTGCTTTGGCCTGAACTGCCTTGGCCTGAACCGCAGAACTGTTCTTGGGCTTGGTGGCCGTTTGTGACGGAGAAGCCTTGTGCTGGTTCCCACTTTGGATCTGAACCGGTTTGGCCGTCGGTTTTTTCGTCTTCTCTGCAGTCGCAGATGTAGCCTTCGTCTTTGGAACGAATGGATTCTTCCCTACGACTTTAGCTGTTGTTTTCGCCGGCTTCGCGGGTTGCTGGGAGCTGCTGCTAACCGTCTGAGAGGCCGGGGCATTCTGCGCCACCGCCAATCCAGCCAGCAACGCCATGCTCAGAATGTAACTGGGTACTCGCATAATCGTTTCCTTAACTCGCCTGTTTCACCGGTTGACCGGGAGCCGTGGTCGCCGGCTTCGCAGTCGACCCATGGCTGAAGAATGTTTTGGCAGTGCAGGAGACTACGACCGTCTCTCCGGGCGCATACTGGTACTTGCGCTTGACCACAGATTGCGCCTTGCTCCCGATGCCGGACATCCTTAAACCATCGATGTTCACGATGCGCTCCATCGTGCCCACTTTTTCGAAGAAGTTCAGCATCGCGAAGTACGGGCCGTCCACTTCGATGTCGAATGGAACTTCGGTGTAATACTGCTTGGCATTCTCGGGTTTTGATAGGTAACTGCGAATCTCAACACCGGTCTCCTGAGCGTCATTCTGCAGATCGCGGATGAACTGATCGGCGCTCTTCTCCTCGGGAACGATCTCCTTCTGTCGTTCCATCTGCCGCTGCAGAGACTCGATTTGCACTTCGAGCTGCTTAAGCTGTCCCTCATACGGTTTCAGCCGGGCGTTGTCTGCTTCCTGTGCCTTAACTTTTTCCATGGCCGCGTCATTCGCCGCGCGCATTGCTGCCAAACCCGTCATGTTCGGGATAAAACCGTACCAAGCGGCAGCGAAGATCGCCGCGCCCGCCGCGATCAATACTCCGAGTCGCGCAATGAATGGAAGTTCGTTGAATTTCGCCATTGAATGCTCCCTGCAGCTACGATTTCTTTCCCGCGCTCGCTGATTGCTTTTCGCAGATCAGGCTGAAGTTGAAGGCCTGGATTTTCGTCTGTTGCTCATCCTGATACGTTTCTTTGATTTCGACGGACTTGAAATAACCAGTCTTCATCAGGTTCGTCATCAGATTAGCTACGCCAGTCGTGCTGAGCGCAACCCCAGACACATCTACCTTGTCCCCGGCATCGCTCATCGAGTTGAGCCAAACCTCATCGGTTTTGTTCACAGTCGCGCTGACCATAGTCATCAAATCAACCGGGCCGGTTTGGGCTGCGCGCAACGAATCGATCACTTTCACGCGACCTTCATATTCGTCCCTCACCGCTTGGCGCTGTTGGAAACGAACCTTTGTCTCTGCGAGCTTTTGCGCTTCCTGCTGCGCTCGATTCATCTGCGCTTTGATCCGCGCCGCTTCAGACGTTAGCTGCCCCTGGTACCACCAGATTGCTGCTCCAGTGACGGCCAGAACGATGATGGCTGCAAGTGCGTTGACGGAATTCGGCGACCCTGTCGCTTCGAATTCGAGTCCAGTGGATGCAGCCGATCGTTTGCTTTTCGATTTCGGTTTGCCGAGAAGATTGATGCGAATCATAGCGTCTCAAAACTCCTGAGGGCGAGGCCGACCGCTACCGCCAGTTGGCCTGCATTTCTTTCAATGAGTTCCACATTGGAACTGCTTCCGTTGCGCTGAATTCGTTGGAACGGATTCAGAATCTCTACCGGCATCGAGAACTCCTGTCGCAGGGCTTCAGTGAGTCCGGGAACGATGGACGAACCGCCTGCCAGGTAAATTTTCTCGATGTGCTGCCCGGCGGCTGTCGCGCGGAAAAAGTCGAAGGTTTTCTGGATTTCCAGGACGATGATCTCGGTCACCTGCTGCAGGACCGGTAGCTTGGCATCGTCGCTGACTTTGGCGACCTTCTCGCCCAGCTTGAAACCTTCGGCATCGTCGAAGCTGAGATCGAGTTCCTTCTGCAGGGCGTCTGTGTACTGATTTCCGCCAACGCTGACGTCGCGGGTAAATAGCGGCGTGCTGCCCTTGACGATGTTGATGTTCATCACGCTCGCGCCCAGATTCAATAAGGCAACAGTCGAAGTGGGAGATGGCTCGTAGTTGTACTCGTAACAGTTCTGCAGCGCGAAAGCGTCGATATCGACGACCTCGGGAACCTTGCCCGCGAGCGAGAGCACGTTCGTATAGTTCAGAATTTTGTCTTTCTTCACTGCGGCGAGGAGCACATCCATCTGCGGCTCGTCCGGATTGTCGGAAAGGACCTGGTAGTCGATATTCACGTCGTTCATATCGAATGGGATGTATTGCGCCGCTTCGGTCTGCAGAATATCCGGAACTTCCTCTTCCGGAACTGTCTGCATAGCGATCTTCTTGACGATGACCGAGTGACCGCTGACCGCAGTCGCGACCAGCTTCGAGCTGAACTTGCGCTCGTTGAACAGCTTCGAGATGGCGCTCGACACGCTGCCGGAGTCGACGATCATCGAGTCCACGACGATATCCGATCCCAGCCTCTCAAGCCCAATATGGGAAACGTGGACCTCGCCTTTGACCTTCTTCAGCTCGACAGCCTTGATGCTGCTGGAGCCGATGTCCAGGCCGACAATTGATTTTTGCGATCCGAATCCGAACATTTGCTACGCCTCGCTATCAAGCCCCTGCGGCAGCACGCGCCGCCCTGGGCTTCTTCTTGGTGCTCTTGGTTTCCCCAGTCGTGCTTTTCTCTTCCATCCACTGGTCGAGGATGGTTTTTTTGAATTTCCAGCGGTTGCCGAGCTTAAACGCGGGGATCCGTTCCTCAGAAACGTATTTGTAGAGCGTGTCGGGACTAACGCCGAGGTATTGCGAAGCCTGGCGGATGTTCATCACTTCACGCGAATCTGCTGCCATAGATGCCTAGCCCTTTCCTCGAAAAATCTGCCCAAGCGGGTTCTCCCGTGACTCCCAACAGCTTCTCGCCTGATCGGAGCATTCGCGGGAATTCGCTTCTGGCCGGGGCCTCAAATTAGAGGAAGAATCCTCTGCTTTCTCGGGGGGAAACTTAAGGTAGCCGTGTTATACCTCGGTTCGTACCCGGTGTGTCAAGGCAGAGTTGCCGGTTTCTTCGGGTTTCTTCCGGTTTTCTCCGGAAATTAGTACATGTACCTTGGTGTTATTTGCGAGATAATGTGTCGCTCGTCGATTAAGAACACAAGGGATTGTGGTGTTGATGCAGATGGAACGAAATTATGACTGACACTTTCGTAAGGAGTGCCTAAACGGGACGCAAAAAGGCCCTAACTGGCGAGGTTATCGTCTCGCGGCCCAATCGAGACGATTCAGGAGTTCCTGTAAATGTGACTGCTGCGTGAGATAGCTGATGATCATCACTCGGATCACAGTCTGGCCGTTCACCCGCGTGGTTGAGATCCACTGTTTGCCCTCACGCGTAACGTCGCCGACAATCCGCTCCAACCACTCGGTCTGATCTCCCGAAACCTTCTTCAGGCGGAGGTTAAAAATCGGAAGCATGGGTTCGCAAAATAGCTCAAAGCTCGCAGAACGGCGAACCTGATCGGCAAACCAACGAGCGAGCTGTATCTGGCGATCAATGTGCTGCTCGTAAGCTTCGCGTCCGTGAATGCGTAGCGTCAACCAGAGCTTGAGGGAATTCATGCGGCGCGTCCACTGCGTGCTGACGGCGAAATTGTCGGGTGGAAGCTGCACCGTCGCTTTCGGCATGTACGGAGTCGTAACAGCGAATGCAGATTTCAGAGTTTCAGGGTGGGATGTAAGAATGACTCCTGCCGCAAAAGGCATAGCCAACCACTTATGAGGGTCCACCGTGACAGAATCGGCAAACTCGATTCCCCGCACCAGATCGCGATGCCTGTTGCTGAAAATAGCTGCAGCACCGTAAGCCCCGTCTACGTGCATCCAGATGTCGTTTTTTCCGCAAATCTTCGCAACCGCAACTAAGTCGTCAATTGCGCCGGAATTCGTAGTGCCCGCAGTGGCAACGACGCAGAATGGAAGCTCTCCCCTGCTCTTGTCCTCCTGAATCGTGCGCTCGAGCTCATCGAGTTCAATTTGAATTCGTGCCGTTACGGGAATCCGGCGGACTGCTTGACGGCCGAGCCCTAGCAGACCTGCAGATTTATCAAGCGAATGATGAGCTTCTGATGAGGCATAAGCAACGGGTTGGCCTTGCAGAGAGCGGACACCATGCGTCATCACGTCAGGAAATTTCGAAGCGAGAGCGAGTGCCAACGCGGAAAAGTTTGCTTCATTGCCACCGCTCGTAAATGTGCCGCTAAATGGGCCATTCCATCCCACGCGTTCACCGATCCAGCGTACCGTCTCCAACTCGATTTTCGATGCGAGTTGCGAGCGAGCCAGCGTCGCCAATTGCGGATTAAGTGCAGCGACTAGCGCCTCGGCAAGCACTCCAATATACGTAGGAGTGGGATTCATCAGCCCGAAGTAGTTCGCGCTGGGAACGTGAAAGCCTCTATTAATCAGTTCACGACAGACGTCATCGAGCACTCGAACTGCATCCGAGCCCATTTCGGGAAGCGCGTTGTTCAGCTCCTCGAAACTGCGCTCTTCTTCCGGCAACTGCACCGGCCGGGTGTGCAGCGTCTCGAAATAACGATCGATATGATTGATGAGGTTGTAGCCGAGCCGGCGACGTTTTTCCGAATCGAGTTCGAAGCCCACGTTTATCCGCCCGTGCCGGTAGCTTCTTCAGCGATCTCTTCCTGCTTCTGGGGACGCAGCAGTGGGAACAGAATCACATCGCGTATCGACTTCGAATCGGTGAGCAGCATCGTAAGGCGATCAATGCCAATGCCTTCTCCACCTGCCGGAGGCATCC
>Ga0134126_10004932_pt1 | contig 16670 bp, 16 predicted proteins | sample KB31752_FD_96881 | JGI IMG/M metagenome (GOLD analysis project Ga0134126, IMG submission 96881) | Terrestrial soil microbial communities with excess Nitrogen fertilizer from Kellogg Biological Station, Michigan, USA - KB3-175-2 | ecosystem: Environmental > Terrestrial > Soil > Unclassified ...
ATTGACGATGTCGAGCATGCCGAACGAAATCGAGATGCCCGCGGTCACCGCGGCATAGAAGCCGCCGAGCAACAACCCTGCGACGATAGCGTTGATCAGCAGCTCGAACGGAAAATCCATCTCATCCCCAGCGCTTCTTTTTCTTTTCCCGATAGACGGGCTTTTGCGCGTCAGTGTGCAGGATGGGCACGGCGTTGGCTAGTCTATTGTGATTTCAGCAGGAACGGAAACGGTGCGGTAAAATGAAACGCCCGCCGCTGGCCGGTGGGCCGGGGCGGGCACCCGTCGAAGAAGGCGATCAGGCCGCGGCGCTCGCGCGCACGCGATCCGGCAAAGCCATTGGTTGATTGGCGCTGTCTTTGAATTCGACGGTCATGAAGATCATTTCGCGATCGCCGAGATTTTCGAGATCGTGAACCTTGAACTGGCCGGCGCCATAGGTCTCGTGGCGCGTCTCGCCGGGCTGGTAGGTGTATTCGACAGTGGTGCCATCGTGCACGTGCTGGCGCCCGCGTCCGCCGCTCACCGAGGTCCAGAAATAATCCAGCACATGGCGGTGAAATCCGAAGCGCTCGCCTGGCGCGAGACGGATCATCCACACGCGGGTGCGTTCGGTTTCCGATAGCAGCATATTGCCGACACATGGATCGGGATTCTTGGCCTCGCGCTCAAAGTCGGCGGCAATATCTGCCGGCCACTGCGACTTGTCCTTTTTCTCGGCGGTCTTATCGAGCATGCTCAGGGCCATGGAATCCTCCGCTGCTATTTCAGTTCATATATAGCATATTCAGGCAAATCGGAAGATTGAGGAAGTAAGTGGCAGGGTCAGCGAGGCGGGCGATTGTCGTTGGCGGCTCGATGAGCGGCTTGCTATGCGGCTTACTGCTGCGCCGCGCCGGTTGGAACGTCGATATTTACGAGCGCGTGGAAAGCGAATTATCCGGCCGCGGCGCGGGAATTGTGGCGCAAACCGAGTTGATAGCGCGGCTGCACACGCTCGGGCTTGCAACCGACAACCTCGGCGTTCAAATCGCGACCCGCAGATGCCTCGATTTCGCGGGAAATCTTATCGTCAAAGTCGAATGTCCGCAGGTGCTCACGGCATGGGAGCGCGTCTATCGCCTGTTGCGCGATGCGCTGCCCGAGGGGTGCTATCATCGCGGATGCGGGCTCATTGGCTTTATGCAGGATGCGGACGCGGTGACCGCGCATCTTTCCAATGGTGAAACTGTCAAGGCGGATCTTTTGGTGGGCGCCGACGGCATTCGCTCGACGGTGCGGCAGGGAGCGCTGCCGAATGCTCTGCCGCGTTACGTCGGCTATTCGGCTTGGCGCGCGCTGATTCCGGAAAGCGCGATCCCGCCGGCCATTCATCGCGAAATGATCGAATACATGACGTTCTGCCTGCCGCCCGGCGAGCAGATGCTTGGCTATCCGGTAGCGGGACCGGACAACGATCTTCGTCCCGGCCATCGCCGCTTCAATGTCATCTGGTATCGTCCCGCCGATGAGCAGACCAAACTGCAATGGTTGCTCACCGATGAGAGCGGCATAACGCATCCGATTTCGATTCCGCCGCCGCTGATTAGCCGCGAAGCGATCGCCGAAATGCGCGAGGCCGCCGAGCGGCTGCTGGCGCCGCAGTTCAAGCAGATCGTGCGCGCGATCGACGAGCCGATCCTGCAACCGATCTACGATCTTGAGTCGCCGCGCATGGCAGCCGGCCGCGTGGCGATCCTCGGCGACGCTGCATTCGTGGCGCGGCCGCATGTCGCCGCCGGCGTGTCGAAAGCGGCCGATGATGCCGCCGCCCTGGCCGATGCCTTGCAGGCTGAGGCAGGCGTCGTCCCGGCGCTCAAGCGTTTCGAAGCGGCGCGGCTGCCGGAAAATTACCGGATCATCGAGCGCGCACGCCATCTTGGCGCTTATTTGCAGGCGTCACGCACGAAGGAAGAGCAGGCGCGTGCCGGCCGTCACAGCACGACCGATGCGGTTATTGCGGAAACCGCGACGCTGGATTTTTTGTATGCCTGAATCCCTCCCCCCGACAGGGGAGGGATAAGAAGTCACAGTCCCAGCATTTTCTTGGCGTTCCCACCGGCGAGCGCGGCGCGAGTCGCATCGTCGAAGGTGTCGACCGATGCGATGTGCTCGATCGGATCGTTTTCCAGCATGTCGAACGGATAATCGGTGCCCATGACCACGTGATCAGCGCCGAAGGTGCGCACCAGCGCCTCCAGTTGCAACGCCGTGAACACGACAGTGTCGAAATAGACTTTCTTGAGATAGCTCGACGGAGGATTGGGCAAGTCGGCATGGCAATCCGATCGTGCCCCCCAGGCGTGGTCGATGCGGCCTGAGTAGGCGCCGAGGTAACCGCCGCCATGCATCGCGAAAATCTTCAGCTTCGGGTGCCGTTTCAGCACGCCGTCGAAAATCAGGTAGTGCAGTGCGAGCGTCGTTTCGAGCGGATTGCCGGCGACGTTGTTGAAATAGAAGCGCGAGAAACGCTTGCCCTCGGTAAAGCCGTTCGGATGGATGACGACGACGGCGCCGAGTTCTTCGGCCTTCTTCCAGAATGGCGCGAAGGCCGGATCGGATAATTCCTTGCCGGCGACATTGGTGAGAATCTCGACTCCCTTGAAGCCGAGCGTCTTGACGCAGCGCTCGAGTTCTTTCGCGGCTTCGTGGCCGTCCTGCATCGGCACCGTGCCGCACGGGATGAAGCGGTCTTTGTGACGCGAGACGAATTCGGCGATCCCGTCATTGACCATGCGCGCGGCAGGCACAGCGTATTCGACGGCGACCGTGTGATAGCACTGCGGCGGCGGGGGCATGACGAGCTGCATGTCCACGCCCATCTTGTCCATGGTGGCAAAACGCTCGTCGTATCCGGTCATGCAGCCGCGGATGTCGGCTTCCTGCTTGGCGTTGACTGCTTTCGTTTCCTCGGACGAGAAATGCGCCAGCGGAATGGTCGAAAGGTCGAGATGCGGCTTGATGAAGGCGGCGGCGGCGGGAACGGCAACATGGGTGTGCGCATCGATCGTCATGCTCTTCGGCCGCACGTCGCGCCCGGGCTTGCCGTGTTTGCGCGCAGCGGTATTGTCGTACTTGTTCCAGATATCGGCCATTCGTTATTTCCTTGATTGTCAATCACCCGCAAAAGCGGTGATCCAGTAACCCGTGAACTTTCGATTTTCAATCTTTCATGGTTGCGAGTACTGGATGCCCCATCTTCAGGGGGGGCATGACAGCAGCGGTTAAAACACGCCCAGATGCTGGGTAAGATCGACGTTCTTCTCGGTCAACTCCGCCGGCGTGGAAACCACGGCGACGTGACCGCTGTTGAGGATGACAATATCGTCGGCGATGTCGAACACCAGTTTCGGGTTTTGCTCCACCAGCACGATCGACAGGCCGCTGGCCTTGAGCTTGCGAATGGTGGCCATCACTTCAGCGACAATCTGCGGCGCCAGGCCCTCGGACGGTTCATCCATCAACAGCACGCGCGGATTGCTCATCAATGCGCGGCCGATCGCCAGCATCTGCTGCTCGCCGCCGGACAGATACGCGGAAATCTGGCTGCCGCGCTCCTGCAGACGCGGAAACATCGAGAAGACGGTCTCGATGGTCCATGGCGCGTGCTTGCTTCCTACGTCGGGTTTGCGTGCGGCCACGATCAGGTTCTCACGCACCGTCAGGCTTTTGAAGATACGGCGGCCTTGCGGGACCAGCGCGATACCCTGCGCGGCGATTTGCTCCGGCGGCAGGCCCGTCACGCGCTTGCCGAATATCGCGATATCGCCGGTGCGCGGGTGCAGCAATCCGACGGTGACATTCAGGCATGTGGATTTGCCGGCGCCGTTGCGGCCGAGCAGACCAAGCATGCGCGCCTCGCCAAGCTCGAACGATACTTTCTGCAGGACATGGCTGTCCCCGTAAAACGCGTTGATATGCTGCAACGTGAGCGCGCTAGTGGCCAAGATAGACCTCTCTGGTGCGCGGGTCGGCGACGACTTCAGCACGGGTGCCTTCGACGATCACCTCACCGAAGTGCAACAGCGTGATGCGATCGGCGAAATCCAGCGCCACATCCATATTGTGTTCGATCATCACCATGGTGACGTCGCGCGGGATTGCCAGCAGCAGCTTTTGCACGTCGTGTCGTTCGTCGATCGACAGGCCGGCGAACGGCTCGTCGAGCAGCAGCACTTTCGGATTTTGCGCCAGCGCCATGGCGATCTCGACGCGGCGGCGTTCTCCATAGGACGTCTGCGCCAGCGGCCGGTCTGCGATGTGGCCGAGGCCGACGCGTTCGAGCGCCTGATGTGCCTCTTCAACAAGATGGCGCTGGCGTCCGAGATCCATCAGCGGGTTCCAGCGGGATTGCGACAATCCCAAAAGCGCCAGCAAGACGTTGTGCACGATGGAGTCGCGCGCAAACAGCGTGATGATCTGATAGGTGCGCGCCATGCCGAGATGTGGCCGCCGCCGCGCAGGCACCTGTGTGATATCCTTGCCCAGGAGCCGGATCGAGCCGCTATCGGGCGTCAGATCGCCGGTGATCTGATTGAACAAGGTCGTCTTGCCGGCGCCGTTGGGGCCGATGATGAGGCGCCGCTCGCCGGGTTCGACATTGAGATTGACGTTTTTGGTGACGTGCAGGCCGCCGAACGATTTGCGCAAGCCCGAAACGGTGAGGGCACTCATGCCGGCGGTCCTCCGGCTTTAAGGACATTCGGGCGGCGGCGCGCCATCGTCTTGCGCCAGCCGAGTTTCCACAGCCGCGCGGTGCCGGGCACGAGACCCTCCGGCATCAAGATGACGATGGCGACGAAGATCGCGCCCAACAGAAAATTCCAGCGCGTGATGTAGCCGCTGACCACGGACTTGACGACGACCACCAGCGCAGAGCCGACGATCGGCCCTATCAGCGTGGCCGGACCGCCCGAAATCACCATCAGCACCACTTCAGCCGAGGAGGTCAGCGCAAGCGTCTGCGGGCTGATGAACTGGTTGTAGTAGACGAAAAGAATGCCGGCAACGCAGGTCAGCAGACCGGAGAGCATGCAAGCCCAGAAACGGATCATCCAGACATGATAACCGAGCGCCGTCATGCGCCGCGGTTGATCGCGCGTGCCTTTCAGCGCGGCCCCAAACGGCGAGCGCACGAAAATCGCCATCGCACCGAGCGCAATCAGGAAGATGATGAACGTCGTGTAGTAGAACGAACTCGCCGAAGCGAGCGAAATGCCGAACGGCGCCGGCCGGGTATGAACGTTGATACCATTGTCGCCGTTGGTGACGCTGATCCAGCGGTAAGCGAGGCCCCACAGGATTTCGCCCAGCGCCAGGGTGATCATGATGAAGCCAATGCCGGTGGTGCGCAGCGAGAGTGCCGCGAAAATGGCAGTCGAAAGCAATCCAATGACGAGTGCGCCAACGATCGAGAGCGTGTGACTGGCACCGGCGGCAAGCATATAAGCGGTCGCGTAGCTTGCGATGCCGAACAGGCCGGCGTGGCCGAGCGATACCAGGCCGGCGTAGCCAAGCAATAGGTTCACGCCAAACGCGAAGATCGCATAGAACAGGATCTGGCTCGCGACATTGACGTAATAGATTTGGGTCAGCCAAAGGGGCAGCGTCGCGAGCACCAAAAATGCAATGCCAAGCGCGACGAGTTTCTTGTTCATGACAATTGCCTGCCGAACAGACCCTGCGGGCGCAGCACCAGCACCAGCAGCATGGGCAGGAACAGAATGAAGTATGCAAGCTCGGGCAGCAGAGCCTGCCCGAAATTATAGAGAAAGCCCACGATCAGGCTGCCGACGAACGAGCCGAGCAGGCTGCCGGTGCCGCCGAGAATGACGACGACCAGCGCCAGCGGCAGCATGTCCTGATCGAGACCGGGATAAACCGACAGGATCGGCCCGCCGATGATGCCGGCGAAGGCTGCGAGGGCGGCGCCGAGCGCGAACACGATGGTAAAGAGCTGCGACACGCGGATGCCGACGACGCGCGCCATGTCGGGATCGTCGACGCCGGCGCGGATCATGGCGCCGAGCCGCGTCCGTTCGAGCAGCAGCCAGAGGCCGATGGCAACGGCGGCGGCGATCCCGATGATCGCGAGCCGGTAAAGCGGGAACACGGCCGGCCCGTAGCGCACGAAGCCGCTAAGGTGCGCCGGCGTTGCGACCGAAATCGGATCGCCGCCCCAGACCATCAGGCAGAAATCGGCGACCATGAACGAGATGCCGAGCGTAACCAGCACCTGGGCCAATTGGTCGCCCGGAAGCCGGCGCAGCAGCAACCGTTCCATCAATGCGCCGAACGCCGCCACGACGATGGCGCTCAGGATGGCGGCCAGCCAGAAGTCGAGCTTGATGCTCAAGAAGCCGGCGAGGAAGCTTGCGCCGACATAGGCGCCCAGCATGAATAACGAGCCGTGCGTCAGGTTCGGAATACGCATCAACCCGAAGATCAAAGAGAAGCCGGACGACAGCAAAAACAGCAGACCACCGAAGGTTATGCTGTTGACGCTCAGCAGAATCCAGAAATTCATCGTAACCGTGTCCCGCGACGTCCGCCCAAATCGGCCGCGGGCGCCTTGGGGCGCCCGCGGGAGCGAATTCCGATCAGCACTTCCTTAGCGGCGGATAGTTACGCGAATAGACCGGATGGGCGAGAAACTCCTTCTCCGGCCACGTCCAGAACTGGCTGACGTTGTCATAGGTTTTTACGGTCTTGTTCCACAATTTGAGACCGTATTTGGCGCCCTCCTTGCCGAGACGCCGGACGTAGAAATTGCCGATCACGTTGCCGAGATGGTCGAACTTGATCGGTCCGCGCGGCGTGTCGGTGAGGCTGACCTTCTTTAAGATGGCCATGAATTTTGCTTTGTCGCTGGCGTCTCCGCCTGCCGCCTTGAGGCCCGCGTCGACGACTTCGCAATTGACATAAAGGCCGGCGGCATAGAATCCCGGAACGGTGTTGAAGTTCTTCAACATGCCGTCGACGAAACGCTTGTTGCCGTCGGACTCGAGGTCGAGCGTGTAAGGACAGCAACTCACGAGACCGAGCGCATCGTCGCCGAAGCTCTTGAGCAGGGCGTCGTCGCCGCCGGTTTCGCCGGTGACCACCGGGTATTTCAATCCGGCGGCGGCATATTGCTTCATGAAGCGCAGCGGGTTCGAGCCGGCAAAGCCTTGGCAGACGCCATCGCAGTCGCTGATCTGTGCAAGATAGGGCGTGTAGTCCGGAGTGACGATCGGCGGCCACAGCTTCTTGACGACGCAGCCGCCGTCCTTCTCAAACGAGGCCTGAAAACCGCCCATCTGCTCGTAACCGAAGGCGAAGTCCTCGACGATGGTAACGACGCGCTTGAGCTTCATTTCGGTCGCCGCATAGTGCCCCATCGGCTGCATCGCCTGCGAGGAGGTAGCCGATGCGCGCAACAGAAATGGGTTGTCGTGGCGCTGCGTGAGGTCGTCGGCCGCCGCCAGACTGAGCGTCGGCATTTTTTGCTGTATGATGTAATCGCTGATGGCATAAAGCTCGAAGGCAGCGAGCGGTCCGAGAATGACATCGACCTTGTCGAGCTCGACCAGTTCCTGGGCCTTGGTCTTGGTGCCGGCCGGGCTGCCGCCGGTATCGGCGGAGAATAACTCCACCTTCCGGCCGCCCATCATGTTGTTCTTTTCCTTCAGGAACGTCATCACACCCTGTTCCATCTGGATGCCGCCCTGCGCGAGCGGGCCGGTCTTCACAGTGAGCAGGCCGAGCTTGAACGGCGCAGCTTGCGCAATCGCCGGAGCCGGAAATTTGAATGTCGCCAGCGCGGCGCCGGCGGCAGTGCCAGCCAGGACTTTGCGGCGAGTGATCTTGCGAGACATTTTATCCTCCCTCTGTCGCCCGCTGCGGGGCTGATTAGCTGGCCGGCCTTGGCGGACCGTTATATTTCAAGAACCAAATACCTTGCTGCCCGCCGCGCCTCACCATGACGAGCGAACGATGCCCATCATCGACTAATGTATTACGACCTGTAAAGCCCGGATGTCGCGGTACGATGCGACACATGCCCACCCACCGGCCGCGGGCGGACTTGGTGCAGCCGCGGCGTCATTTTTTTGCGCGCGGGGACATTGCCCGTTTTTTCGGCGGTATGATTGGAAGCAGGACATAGGGCGCCTTGTTGCCGCTGAAATGAAGCGTAGTGACGCCATTGAATATCTTCATCGGCCGGTCGGCGGGGTCGTTATGCAGGAACGGGCCGCAGCCAGTGAGTTCGTTTTTGAAGTTCGACAGCTTGCCGCCGCTCCCGCCGCCATATTCGTAATCCTTGCCGCGGATCGACAGCGCCACGCGATAGCCTGGCGGCACGACAATCGAGGTCGGCCAGATTTCGATGTCCAGCTCGGCGACTTCGCCCTTTTTGAGCGGCTGGATGCGGTCGTGGGTGTGATAGGGGCGGTAGGGCGTGGATAATTTCGGATCGAGCTTGCGGTGCGAGGCGCGCAGCCAGCCTTGTGCGACCGGCGTGTGCGGATCGATCGCGCCCTGGAATACGATCTCCTTCATGTCGCCGGTGAACACGCGCAGCACGATGAAGAAGTCGGCGTCCTTGGTCGTCGATGACGCGAACAGCTTGAGCGCGGACGGCCCGGTGATCTCGGTTTCGGTTTCGAGCGGCGGCGTCAGAAAGGTGAGGCCGTCGCCCATCGCCGCGAATTTGATCTGCGCGCGGCTGGACGGTTTTTTCGTCGTCAAGGCTTTGCTGCGCGGATCGAGATAATACTTCGTCCACTTCGTGCGCTTGAGCGGCCATTCGCCCTCCGCGCGCGGCACGAATTTTTCGCCGGGATGGCGCACTTGCAAAAGAACCTTCGGCTGTTTCGACCAGCCGGTATCCTTGCCGTGCAGGAAATAATCGAAGAAGCGGCGCTGCTGCTCCCGGCCGTAATCGGTATAGAAATGCGTCCAATGCTCGATGCCGTGCGCTTCCAGCCATTTGTCTTTGGACGCGGCGCGCACGAAGCCTTCGAAATTTCCGCGCGGGTGCAGGCCCTGGCCGCCCCAGTTGGCGGCGGAGAACATCGGCACCTTGATCTTCGACCAGACCGGCGAGCGCGCCTTGTGATAGTCGTCGTCGATCGGGTGCGTACGGATGTCGTCGCCGAAATTGGCGCGGTTCTTCGCCAGGTCGTGCTCGGACAAAGTCTCTGGGCCGCAAACGAGATCGTTATGCACGCGGCTGCGCTTGCCGCGCTCGCCGGCGCCGTATTGCACGGTCTTCACTTGCATGTCGTACCAGTTCTCCCAGAACGTCGAGAGAATGCCGCCGTGGTGCGTCATGTCGCGATACCAGTCGGCGGCGCCTTCCCAGATGCAGATGGCGGCGAGGTGTGGCGGCTGCAAAGACGCGACGTGCCACTGATTGATGCCGTAATAGGAAATGCCATTGAGGCCGACTTTGCCGCTCGACCAGGGCTGTACGCCGGCCCATTCGATGCAATCGTGATAATCCTTGGTTTCGCGCGGCGAGAAGTGATCGATGAATCCGGGCGAGCAGCCGGTGCCGCGTGAATCGACGCGCACGCAGACGTAATTGTGCGGCACCCATTTCTCCGGATCGGCCACTTCCCAGCTTTGATAAAGATTGCTCGATCCCGCGGTGACGTCGGGATGCTTGGTCGCCATGCGCTCCCACGCGCTCGGGTATCCGTCCTGGAACGCGAGGTTCTTGGCGTAAGGGCCGTAACTGAGGATGACGGGGTATTGGCCGTCCTGCACCGGGCGGAAAACGTCGGCGCGCAGGATGAGGCCGTCGTCCATCGTGACCGGCACATCGAAGTCGATACGCATGCCGTCGCGGACTTCGGTACGCTGCTGTAACAGTCGCATCGTTCTCTCCCGCCAACATTCTTTTGTTGATCGAAGGCTACAGAAGCGTGGTGGGCGGAGGCAAGGTGGGAGGTGCGTGCCGTAGTCCGCTCATTCCCGCACCCGCCTGCGCGGGTGCAGGCTCCAGCGGGAATCCAGAATGGTAATTGCCCGGCTGGGATGTGAAGCGCTGGGTCCCCGCGTCACGAAAGCGAGGACGAACGGAATCGAGATCAACTTCACTCCTATCGCTTGCGTCGTTTCACGCCGGCCTTCTTCTCCAGCACCGCGCACACAGCCGCGGTGTCTTGCGCGCCCAGACCGCCGCGCATGGCGGCGACATAGACCGGTTTCGAGGCATCGAACATCGGCGTCGGCACGCGGATCTTCTTGGCGTAGTGGCCGATCACGTCCATGTCTTTCTGCCAGATGTCGATCTTCATGGTGGCGTCATTGTAGTCGTTCTTCACCATCATCGGCGCGCGCAGTTCGAACACGCGTGAATTGCCGGCGCCGGCGGTGATCAGATCGAAAATCATTTGCGGCGGCAGACCGGCCTTCATGCCCAGCACCATCGCTTCCGCGCTCGCCACGTTGTGGATGGCGACCAGCAAATTGGCGACGTATTTCATCTTGCTGCCGTTGCCGAAGGCGCCGACGTCGTAAATGCGGCGGCCGAAATCCTCGAACATGGGCTTGAGGCGCGCGACCGCCTTGGAATCGCCGCTGGCGTAGAACACCAGGTCGCCGTTCCTCGCCTGCGCGCCGGTGCCGCTCACGGGACAATCGAGCATCGTGTGGCCGGCCTTGCGAAAGACGCGCTCGGCCTTTTCCTTGTCCTCGATCTTGAAGGTGCTCATCTCGGCGACGATGCGGCGCGGCAGCCTGGCGGCGGCGATTTCACGTGCAGTCGCCGCGAGCGCTTCCGGTTTTGGCAGGCTGGTCAGGATGACGGGCGCCTGGGCGGCGACGTCGGCGGCGCTTTTTGCAATCTCGGCGCCGTAGCGGCGCGCTTCGCTGCAACGCGCGGCGCTTGGATCGAAACCGATGACGTGCCAACCGGCGGCGCTGAGATTTTTTCCGAACGAGCCTCCCATGATGCCAAGGCCGATAATTCCGACCTTACCTTTTTTCTTCTTTGCCGCGGCCATTCCCGATTCTCCCCGATTGTCATGCGGCGCGAATAAATACGCGCGGTATCCCGTTCCGTCTTAAGCGGTCGAAGCCGTTCCTGTCGAGTGGGCTACCGTCACAAGGCGGCTTTCATGCTGCGTGCCGATCGCTTATCGTCGCCCGCAAAGAAAAACGGGAGTAGCCATGAAAATCGGAATCCCTGGCCTCGGCGGCATGGGCGCGGCCATCGCGGCGCGTCTGATCGAGGTCGGCCACGACGTCACCGTCTGGAATCGCACCCCTGCGAAAACAAAACCGCTCGCAGATGCCGGCGCCAAGGTCGCAGCCAGCCCCGCCTCGCTCGCAAGCGGATGCGACGTCATCGTCACCATTCTGACCGATGGCGCCGCGATCGATCAGGTTTACAACGGCGCGACCGGCCTGTTGTCCGGCGACGTGAAAGGCAAGCTGTTCATCGAGATGAGCACGGTCGCGCCCAAGGTAGAAACCGACCTTGCGGCCAAAGTGCGCGCCAAGGGCGCGGCGCTCGTGGAATGCCCCGTCGGCGGTTCGATCTCTCCGGCCCGGCAAGGCAAATTGCTGGGCCTCGTGGGCGCGGATGCCGCCGACGCGGCGCGCGCCAGGCCGATCCTCGATCAGCTTTGCCGCCGGGTCGAGCATTGCGGGCCGGTCGGTGCCGGTTCGTCGATGAAGCTTGCGATCAATTTGCCGCTGATGGTGGCATGGCAGGCTTACGGCGAAGCGTTCGCGATCGCACGCGATGTCGGCTGGGAGCCGAAGCGCCTGCTCGATCTGTTCGTGGATACCAATGGCGCCAATCCGGCGCTGAAGAATCGCGCCGAGATGATCGTGACGATGTTCGAAGGCCGCGACCCGGGTCCGACCACGTTCAGCATCGCCAATGGCGTGAAGGATCTGCGCACGATGGTCGAGGCCGGCGCGGCGAAAGGCGTCGACATGCCGGCGACCAAGGCCGCGCTCGGCTCGTTCGAGGAGGCGGTCAAAAACGGCGCCGGCGGCGGCGACGGCTCGCGCATGTCGGTCTATTGGGCGCAACGTAAAAAATCTTGAGATAAAAGAGGATTTGAAAATGTCGGTGACGCTTGCTCAGGCTTCCACCATCGTCGATGTCGCATTGAAGACCGCGCGCGATAAGAAGCAGATGCCGCAAACGATCGTGGTGCTTGACGCCGGCGGACACGTTGTCTGCGCCAAGCGCGAGGATAACTCCGGGATATTCCGCTACGAGATTGCGGTCGGCAAGGCTTACGGCGCGCTCGGTTTCGGCTGGGGTTCGCGTACCAGCATGGAGCGCGCGGCGCAAAATCCTGTTTTCTTCGCGGCAGTCGGGATGGCGAGCGGCGGGCGTCTGGTCCCTAATCCAGCCGGCGTGTTGATCCGCGATGCGAACAACAAGGTGTTGGGTGCCATCGGCATCTCCGGCGATACTGGCGACAACGACGAGATCATTGCGATCGCCGGCATCGAAGCGGCCGGGCTGAAGGCCGATCCGGGCGGGGCGAAGAAGTGACAATCTATCCCCGTCATCCTTCGAGGCTTGCTTCGCTCGCACCTCAGAGTCTGGCCGAAAAATAAGGACTTGGAATCGAGGCAGATGCTTGTCGCGTTCCCCGCGCGCGGTGCAGCACACCGCAAGTCGGATATATCCGACTTGCGCATATGAAGTGCCGCACATCGCGTAAACGCGACGTGCGGTGTGATGCACCGCAGACGCGGGGTCCCGGTTCTGCTTGACTAAACCGGGGTCCCGGGTCTGCAGCGCCATAGCGCGTCGAAGACGCGCGTAAACGCGCTTATGGTTTCACGCTGCGCTGCGCCCGGGACACGAGCCTGGAAAGCCGGCATTCTTTTCGGTCAGGCTTTCAGGATGACGGATTGAGTGTTGGTCTCACAAGCTCAGGGAGCATTTTCGATGAAACTCTTTTCCTTCTGGCGTTCGCTGGCGACGCACCGCGTGCGCATCGCGCTCAACCTCAAGGGCATCACGCCCGAGGAGGTGATCGAGGTGAACCTGATGAAGGGCCAGCAACGCGAGGATGCGTTCCGCACGGTCAACCCGATGATGGCGATCCCGGCGCTGGTGGACGGCGAAGGACCGGCGCTGTTTGAATCGCTGGCGATCGTCGAATACATCGACGAGGTATATCCGCACCCGCCGTTGCTGCCGGCTGAGCCGAAGGCGCGCGCCCGCGTGCGCGGATTGGCGCAAATCGTTGCCGCGGACTCCCATCCGCTGATCGTGCCGCGCGTGCGCGAATATCTCATGCACGAGTTCAAGGTCGACGAGGCCAGCGTGATGAAGTGGGCGCAGCACTGGCACCGCGCGGCGCTGACGGCGCTCGAAACGCATCTTGCAGGCGACGGTGGCACCGGCCGCTATTGCCAAGGCGACCAGATCACCATCGCGGATATCTGTCTTGCCAGTCAGGTCGCCGGTGCGGGTTATTTCAAAATTGATGTGGCGTCGTTCCCGACCGTCAAACGCATCGTCGACACCTGCATGCAAAATGACGCGTTCGCGCGCGCTCATCCGCTCAAGCAGCCCGGCGCGCCGGCGGCAGGATGATGAGCGTACTTGCGCCTGTCGATAAAGTTGAGATCCAGATACTGGTCGACAATTCGACGGATGGGCTTTCGACGACGCCTGCCAATGTGGAAACCGAGTTTTCCTTTGCAACGCGCCGGGGCCTGCGCGCGTCGTCGGGGCGATGTCTTTGTTGCGCGGTGCACGGCCTTTCCTGTCTCCTCACGGCTTATCGCGACGAACAAAGCCATTCCGTGTTGTTCGACAGCGGGCCGGAAGACTACGCCTTCGAGCGCAATACGAACCGCCTCGGCGCCGACCTTGGCAAGGTCGAAAGCATCGTGCTGTCGCACGGACATTGGGATCATTCCGGCGCGATGTTTCTGGCACTCGATGCCATTCGCGCGCGGAACGGCGGCTGCGAGGTTCCTTACTACGCGCACCCCGGCATGTTTCGCTCACGCGGCATGATGCAGCCCAACGGCAAAGTGCGCCTGATGGACGATGTGCCGGCTATCGACGATCTGACGAACCGTGGCGCGCGCGTCGTCAGTACGACCGAGCCGCGGTGCTTCCTCGACGATATGTTTGTCGTCAGTGGTGAAATCCCGCGCGTCACCCCGTTCGAGCGCGGATTGCCCGGCCAGGTACGCAGGACAACGGACGGGCAGGGCTGGGAGCCCGACGAATTGCTTGCGGATGAACGCTGGCTGGCCGTGCACGTGAAGGGAAAAGGCCTTGTCGTGCTCAGCGCCTGCTCGCATGCGGGAATCGTCAACGTGCTTCGTCATGCGCGCGTGTGTTATCCGGATGTGCCGCTGCATGCAGTCATGGGCGGGTTTCATCTGTCGGGCGCGAACGAAACAATAATTCCGCAGACGATCGAAGCCATGAAGGAGTTCAGGCTTTCGACCATCGCAGCCGGTCATTGCACCGGATGGCGTGCGATGGCCGCGCTCGCCGCGGCTTTCGGTGACAAGACCGTGGCGCCGACCGCGGTCGGCAAACGATTTATATTCTGACGCGCAGTTCTGTTCGCGAAACCGCTTTGGTTTAGTCTGGCCAGCGGGCGTTAGCGTTGCAAGTTCCGCCGTCGGAACAACCGACACGCGAAATGGCCTAATTCCCGCCTTCAAAACGCACGAACGCCTCTCTATCGCGGCCTGCATCGGGCGGGGGCCCGTTCGGGGAGTTACCAATGTTCATGCGTTTGAGTGCCGCGCTTTGCGGCGTGATGTTGTTTGTTTGTGCGCCGGCCGCGATGGCCCAATCCGGCATTGCTTCCATCTACGCCTATTCGGGCGAAAAAACCGCGAATGGCGAATACGCCCGGCCCGGCGGACTGACGGCCGCGCATCGCACGCTGCCATTTGGCTCGCACGTGCGCGTCACCAACAAGCGTAACGGCCGCAGTGTCGTTGTGCGGATCAATGACCGTGGTCCGTTTGTGCGGGGCCGCATCATTGATGTTACGCCCGCAGCGGCGCGGGCCTTGGGCTTTTCCGGACTTGCATCGGTGACGCTATCGGCCAGTCACTCGTAGCGGCATCGGGGGGCGGCTTGCCAGTCCGGGAGCAGAGGACGCGATCGCGTCATTCCATCGCTCGTGAATATGCGCAACTTCTTCTTCGAATCGCTTGAGGAATAGCCGTGCCTGCGTCGACAGCGTGCGCCGCGTCGGCTGAATCACGACATATTCCGCGTGCGCCTCCGGTTCGACGATCGGATTGACGATCAACTCACCGCGGCCGATGTCGTTCACCGAAATGACGCTCGGCAAAATCGTCACCCAGTCGGAACGCGCGACGTATTCAAGCGTGCCGATCATCGCGTCCATTTCCAGCAGCGCGCCGATCTCGACGCCGTGCGTCTGGAAATAAGTCTCGAGGTTGCGGCGGCGGATATTGTCCGGCCCGGGGATCACGATCTTGAGCGGCTTGCATTGCGACAGCCGCACCGGCGCCAGCGGTGTAAAGCCCGCGCGCGGACCCGAGATCAGCATCTCGCGGTCGCGCACCAGCAGGCGTGATTTCAGGCCGCGCGTCCCCTCGTAGGCCGGCACCACCGCGAAATCGAGCTGGTCGTTGAGCACCATCTCGGTGAGCAGGCCGCTGTAACCTTCGATGATGTGCAACCGCACCTCCGGGCGTTCCGGCACGAAATCGTCGAGCACAGGCGCCAGCACCGCGCGGGTGAAGGTCGGCATCAGACCGATGCGCAATTCGCCGGTGACCTTGCCCGCGAGCGCGCGCGCTTCCTCCGCCGCATTTTCCAGGGCGCCGACCGCGCTGACGCAGCTTTTGTAGTAACGCAGGCCCGCCGGTGTCGGGGCTACGCCACCGGCCGTGCGGTCGAACAATTTGACTCCCAATTTGCGCTCGACGGCGGCCACGTGCTGCGAAATGCCTGACTGCGTGGCATTTTCCCGCTCGGCGGCACGGGTGAAGGAGCCTTCCTCGCATACCGCAATGACGGCGCGCACCTGACGGAGCGGGATATTACGCATGAAAACCTGACATTAAGAAAAGTAATGGCCAAGGCCAGAATATATTATTTTGTCCAGGGCCGCCACCCGCATAACATTTTGCCTCACGGACATAACGAAAGGCGCGTCTCGCGCCGGCGGGAGGACAGCATGGGTGCGAATTTCGGCATTGCCGGCATGGACTGGCAGCAGCGGGTCAATTGGGACCGGCTGCGCGAATACCGCATCGAGCGCGCGCGCAAGATGATGAAAAAGCACGGCCTTGGCGCCATGCTCTGCATGTACGACGAGAACGTGCGCTACATCACCGGCACGCTGACGCCCGGGTGGTGCCGGCTCAAGCCCGGCCTGCGCTACGCCATGCTGTGCGGCGACGGGCGGCCGATCATCTTCGAGCAGGGCGACATCGGCTTCCAGATCGAGCGCCACAGTCCGTGGATTCCGAAAGAAAACGTGCGCCACTCGTTCGCCTGGATCAAAGGCGCGGCCGGTCCGGCCTCCACGCAGCAGGTGAACAAGTTCACGAAGGCCGTGTTGCAGGCGATGAAGGACAACGGCGTTGCCGGGCAGAAGCTCGGCGTCGACTTCGTCGACATCAACATGATCAACATCTTCAAGGAGAAC
>Ga0134126_10004934_pt1 | contig 16664 bp, 19 predicted proteins | sample KB31752_FD_96881 | JGI IMG/M metagenome (GOLD analysis project Ga0134126, IMG submission 96881) | Terrestrial soil microbial communities with excess Nitrogen fertilizer from Kellogg Biological Station, Michigan, USA - KB3-175-2 | ecosystem: Environmental > Terrestrial > Soil > Unclassified ...
ATCACAGGCGTCGGCTTCGTGGTAGTAGCGGGGAGGGTCGCATAAACATAGCCGTGCGCGTCTATTTCGGCATCCGTGAGGCCCACAGATTGCAGTTCCTGTACCAGGAGGCGACCGAGGTCCTTTTGCTTTTCGGTAGAAGGTTGTGTTTTGGATTGCGGATCGCTTTGGGTATCGATCCTGACATAGCGGAGAAATCTTTCGGCAACAGTAAAGGCGTAGTTCTCGAACATTTTTGAGTAAATTACGTCGCGAATATAATACCTATGTCTGAAGCGGTTGTAAAAAATCCCGTAATCCGGCAGGGCTGGTTGCGGGTGTTGTTGTTTGCTGCGGCATTTTGCCTGCTCACCCTTTTCATCGCCATTCCTGCAGCGATTTTGCTGGCCGGCGTCACCTTCGATCAGCTGAAATCGAATTTGCTCGATTCCCTCGAGGGACTATTGACAAGCAACTATCTATGGTTGATGATCCTGGTGGAATTTGCGATCTCGGTGCTCAGCGTTGGCTTCTTCCGATTTTTTATCAATCGCAAAGGATGGAAGGGGCTGGGCTGGTCACCGGAGGGCTTTACGGGTGAGGCCGTCATGGGGTTGTTCTTGGGACCGGCGGTGATGGGTACTGCGGCTTTGCTGATGTGGTGGAGCGGCCATGTAGCCTGGGTGGACATTTCGTGGGATCCCAGTTCGCTCTTTGTTTCCGTGGGGCTGATGGCGCTGATCGCTTTTAGCGAGGAACTCGTCTTCCGGGGCTATGTGCTTGCGAATCTGATGGAGACCTTTTCGAATAAATGGGTGGCGCTGCTCGTTTCTTCAGTACTATTTGCCGGATTCCATTTTACTGCGCCGGGTATCCATGCGCTGGCGTTTCTGAATCTTTTTCTCGCCGGGTGTTTATTGGGAGTTAATTATCTCTATACCCGGAATCTTTGGTTCTCCTTCTTTTTTCATCTCAGTTGGAATTTCTTCGAGGGGCCGATACTTGGATTTAAAGTAAGCGGACTCACGTTTCCCTCTTTACTCGTGACGGAAACGAAAGGAGATCTATTAATCACCGGTGGCGATTTTGGGCTAGAAGGATCCATCCTGACCACCGTCGCCGCTTTCATCGCGTTCTTTCTGGTGGCCTGGGCATTTGAAAGGAAATATGGTTCTGCTGACTCCCCTACCGTTCCGGCTTGATTCGATTGGATTCGATTATGGCATGATGATCCGGGACGGAGTGTTGATATCTACGAGTTCCAGATCGAAGATCAGATCCTGACCGGCCAATGCGTGGTTGGCGTCCAGCACGACTACATCCGGCCTGACTTCCACGATGACCACGGGGATCTGCTGTCCCTGTCCATTGTTCATGGCCAGCTGCATGCCTACTTCGGGCTGCATACCAGGAGGGAAACGATCTATGGGGAATTCGATGATCGCTTCGGGGTCTTTGGGGCCATAGGCTTCGTCTACAGGGATCTCGATGGTCTTTTTTTGGCCGACAGTCATACCCTTGACACCGTCATCGAAACCTTTTATCACCATCCCACTGCCGACTTCGAATTCGAGGGGTGCGCGACCTTCGGAAGAATCGAAAGTCGTTCCATCGGTAAGACGGCCATGGTAGTGGACCTTTACAGTATCTCCTGCTTTCACTTCTTGTGCCATATGACGATAATTTTTGATCGGTGGATTTGCCAAACCGGACCTGCAAGGTAGGATTAAATAATTAAATTGCGCCCAAAATCAAACACAGCAAAAACCATGCGAAGACTGTTTTTGGCACTCGGATTTGTGGCGATGCAACTGCTCGTAAATGCGCAGCCATATCAGGGTGCCGAGCAGATGAGCGGGTACCTCCCTTTGTTGCAAGGCAAGCGGGTAGCCATCCTCACCAACTACACCGCCCGGGTGGATGGCACCACGGTGGTGGACACACTCGTCAAAAAAGGCATCAACATCGTGAAGATCTTTTCGCTGAAGTGGTTGTTGCAGGCCTACCGGCTTTTCCCCGATAAGAACCATTTCTTTAATAAGAACGGCAGCGCGTTCGACCGGCTGGCGGGATCTTCCATATTACGGCAACAGATACGCGATGGATTATCCGAGGAGGCGATCCGCAAAAGTTGGGAGCCCGGGCTGAAACATTTTAAAAAGATCCGAAAAAAATATTTGCTTTATGCATAATGATTTATCTCAGCAGGCCGCTTCGCGGAGTTACCCGCGGATCGTGTTTATGGGTACGCCGGAGTTCGCGGTGGCGAGCCTGGATGCTATCCTTGAAGCAGGCTATAATGTGGTCGGCGTGGTGACGGCGCCGGACAAGCCTGCGGGCCGGGGAATGCAGGTTGCTCAAAGCGCGGTGAAGAAATATGCCGTTGCCAGGGGGCTGCATGTCCTGCAGCCGGAGAAACTGCGCGATCCGGCTTTTCTTGCAGAGCTTGGCTCGCTGCGTGCCGATCTGCAGATCGTTGTGGCCTTCCGTATGCTTCCGGAGGTTGTTTGGAGTATGCCGCCGATGGGGACGGTGAATCTTCATGGGTCGTTATTGCCGCAATACCGTGGCGCCGCGCCGATCAACTGGGCGGTGATCAATGGCGAAACTCTTACGGGGGTGACGACCTTCCGGCTTCAGCATGCTATCGATACGGGGGGAATTTTGTTGCAGGAGAGCTTTTCAATTGCTGATACCGATACGGCCGGCGATGTGCATGACAGGATGATGAAGATCGGGGCCGATCTTTTGGTTAAGACAATTGCGGGGCTGGCGGCGGGGACGCTGCACGAGGTGGCGCAGCAGGATTCGCCGGAGCTGAAACATGCGCCGAAGATCTTTACCGAGACTTGCCGGATCGATTGGGGCCGATCGACAGTGGAGGTCTACAATCTTATACGCGGGTTGTCGCCTTTCCCCGCTGCTTTTACTTTTCTTGAAGGGAAGATGCTGAAAATTTTTCGGAGTGAGAAAGAGGTCCTGGGCGATGTTTTTCCGGGCGGCGGCCCCGGAACGCTTCATACCGATGGAAAAACCTTTCTGCGATTTAGTACCGTGGATGGGTGGATACGCGTCACAGAATTACAGTTAGAGGGGAAGAAAAAAATGCAGATTGGAGATTTCTTGCGGGGGTATAGATTCCAATGATACTATTACGCCACTTCTTTTTCCTTGCGTCTTTCCATAAAGAGGTCGTAGTATACCTGTACCCTTAGCCAGTACTCGGCGGGAATATCAAGGAATTTTTCCAATTTCAATGCCATAGCCGCGCTAACATGTCGTCTGCCGTGAAGCAACTCGCTTAAATGTCCCGGCTTCACGCCTAGCTGTTCGGCAAAAAACGACTTTTTAATATCCCGTGCTTCCAGTTCATCCTGTAGAATTTCACCCGGATGCAATGTGATATCCGTCTGAATCTCCTTACCGCGAGTGTTTAATATTTTATAATTGGCCATAGTCGTACTCAACGCAAGTTACTGATAATGGTTTGTAAGGTCATGGACGGTAAGAATTTCAGTAATTCTCACGCCTTCGTCGTTATCTACAGTTAAAATCAGCCGGTAACAGTAATCAACCCGCACAGAAAAATACCCCTTCCAATCGCCTTTGAGCGCCTCAAAATTCAAACCTTTTTGCGCTTTGAGTTCTCTGAGACTATCGGCATATTTCAGCCTCAAGACAGTTTTTTTGAACTTTATCACCACATCGCTACTAAACCGGGGCTTACCAGGTACAGGTTTGCCTTCGAAGAGTTTTTCGAGGTAAGCGTTTTTAAATTGCAGGATCATTGATTAAAAAAACTAAGGTCGAATTTTATAATCAAAATCTCCCTGCTAAATTTTACCAAAAATAGGTAATTTTTTAGAAGTTACCAAAATTTGGTAATCAATTATTTCAATAGCTGATCTGCACGGCGAAGCGGGTATCGCTTTCACCGAGTTCCGCTGCGGCGGCGTTGCTCATGCGGATGCTGAGGCCGGCGCTTTCTTTCATTTCCGGTAGTTGGCCGAGTATCTTGGCGTAAACGGATTTATTGGTCGAGGGGTTCGTGATCCGGACGATGGTGCCTACGGTGACGCCATTCATCAATGCATAATATTTTCCATCCTGCCAGCCGCTGGTACTTTTGAAGATACCGGCCTGGCCGGAGGCTGTTTTGCCGCTTTCGCTGTAATCCGAGCGGAAGTTGCCGCCGTCGAAATGCGGAGCCGGGGACGCAGGGGCCGGGGACACTACGGGTACAGGGGGCGGCAGAGCCGAGGTTGCCGGTGCTGCCGTGGCGGGGGCCGACGTCGCCGGGGCCGATGTCGCGGGCGTTGTGGTTACGGGCGTCGAGATCGCGGGCGGGGGGCCGGACGGTTTGGGCATTACGGCGGCGGGCTGGGTGGACGTCGTTGACGCAGACGCTGCCGGTTCAGCGGCCACGGATCTGGTGGTCGTGGCTGGTTCGGCGGCTGCGTGTTTGGGCGTTTCGGCGACGGCTGACGAGGCCGCGGGTTTTGTTGATTCGGCGATGCGGGGGGCCGTGGCCGACTCGGGTGCATTTGTCGCAAGAGCCGAAAGGCCCGTTTTCACTTTGAGATAGCCGACGATGAGATGCATACCCGGATGAATCTGGTCCGGCGTCACGTTGTTCCATTTTTCGATATCGGGGATCGGCACCTTGTTATGATCCACGCTAATGCGATACATCCACTCTTTTTCCCTCGTAATATGATACACAGGGATCAGGGTCTCACCGGAGGTTTTGACGTTATTTTGCGAGAAATTAGTGGCGGTAAGGGGTATTTGGAGGGTCTGGCCGATGATAAGCGGCTTACCCAGCGTAAGATGATTGAACGGCGCCAGATCTTTAGGACTCACATTATACAATCTGCCGACACTATACCAATTCTCTTTTGGGACTATGGAATGTTCCAGGTAGAGTTTTCCTGTCACACCCTGGATGATGAGTTCATGGGATTGGGATCGGGCAAACTTTGCAAAAAAACAGCTGATCAGTAGGAGGACGGTCGCTGGTGATCGCATAGAATATTAAGTTTGAAAGCAATTATACAAAATTATTCTTTCCTGAGTATCCGCCATTCTTTGGGGTAATAGTTATTCCACCTATTTGGCAGGATCTTTACCCAACCGAGATTGTAGTCGTCATGGCGAACCAATGCCCAGCCGCGGATCGTGGTGTCGATATGCAATTCTTCTTTCCGCAGGTATTGCAACGCCTGCTGGTGATCGAGTTCGACGGCAGGTAAGTCCGCGGCGATGATGGTGCTCATGGCGAGGTCGTGCTCGGGGATAAGCTCTTTTGCAGAAGCGATTCCGAGCGTGATGCCGGCTTTTTTGAGATAACAGGCCGATTGCAGGATCGGCAGGTCGGCCGCCAGTGTCGGCGGCAGAGCATGCACCTGTTCCTGGTGGCGGAAGAAAAAAAGGGGGACATCCTGACGAATCCAGGGCTGTATAACTTCCTGTTCTTTTTTTGAGATGCGTTCCGGCGGGTTCATTTTCCGGGGCGGGATAAAGCTGCCGCCATCCGTTTTGCGGAGACAGGCGATAAAAAAACCCTCGCCGTCCAGTTCGTGCGGATAGAAGCGATAGCCCCAGGCGCCGTTCTTTCCCCGGGTCTCTACGATATTCCATTGGGGATCGAGATCGAGGCGACATGTCTCCGCGTTGAGATCGGTGGTCAGCCAGTCGAGGATGTCTTCGTCTTCTTCGCGGGAATAGCTACAAGTGGAATAGATCAGCGTGCCACCGTTCCGAAGGGCAGGCCAGCAATCGGCAAGGATACGCTGTTGCCGCTGGCTGCAAAGCTGGACATTCGCCGGGCTCCATTCGCCGATGGCTTCGGGTTCGCGCCGGAAGAGGCCGCTGCCACTGCAAGGTGCGTCGATGACCATCACGTCAAAATAATTCTGCAATGCCGCAAAATCGCGCGGATCATTGTTTGTGACGATGGAATTCGGGGCACCCCATTTCATCATGTTCTCCCGCAGGATTGCGACGCGATTGCGGATGACGTCGTTGCTTACGAGGAGGCTATCGAACGACAGCAGGGACTGCAGTAGCGTGGACTTGCCGCCGGGTGCGGCGCAGCAATCCAGCACACGCAGCGGCTGGGCCAGATCGACGGTTTGCCGTAATGCCTGCTCGAGGAACATGCTGGAAGCCTCCTGTACGTAATAGGCGCCGGCATGGAACAAGGGGTCGAAGGTGAAACGCGGCCGTACCGGGAGGTACCAACCATGGGAGGACCAGGGGACAAATTGGTCATCGGTGTGAAGACCTGCCTGTTCGAGGAAACGCTGTTCGTCCATCCCGGGTGGGATCTTTGCCGGGTTCAAGCGAATAGACGTCACCTGCCGGCCGGAGGCATGGATGGCTTCGAAAGCGGCGGCGTCGTAACCGGGGAATCCTTGAAGCGAGGATAATAATTCTTTTGGTAAGTCTGAGTGCACTATTCGTGCAAAAGTAGAACAAAATGACCGTTCAGAACCGGATAATAAAATCCTGCTTGACTTTGAAATCCTCGCGGCGGAATACAATGCCGATAAAAAAGAGATCGATCGTCAAGTATACGCGGGGATCACCACGGATGGTGTCCCATGCTGTTTCCATTTCTTCGCTCCAGTGAATGTCGTCGAAGATCAGCGCGGATGAGGCTGCGGCTTGCTGAAAGATAGCTTCGAAATAGCGAATGGTGGGCTCGCAGCGGTGATTGCCGTCGATAAATGCCAGCTCCGCCGGGGGCATGTCTTTTAGCAGACCGGAAAGAACCGCATCGAAATTGCCGGTGAGGACGTTTGCTTTCGCGCCTATCGAGGCAAGATTTTCCCGGGCCTTGGCCGCTATAGCCGGTGCGCCTTCGATGGTCCATAGTCGTGCATGCGGCGCCCCCGCAGCCAGATAAGCCGTCGAGAGGCCCAACGAGGTGCCTAGTTCCAGCATAGTGGCGGGCGAATAATGCCGGGCCACCCGGTAAAGCAGCTGACCAAGTTTGGGTGGTTTGGCGGCATGACGGGCGATGGACGCGATGGAGCGCGACGTGCTTTTCTTGTAGACGGAGCCTGCACCGAGGTCAGTTATCTCAAGTAAAGCGGGATCGCAGCGCAATGCCCGCCGCAGCTGTTCTATCGGTGCATAGGCCGGATAGCGCTGGTAGTCGTTAAGCACCCTGGTGATAAAATCGAATACAAAGGGGCTGTGAGTACCATGTCCTTTACCGTTAGCGGCGGTAAGGTAATAGTACAGGTATTTACTCGCGAGCTTTAGGGATGAATACATGGTCATTTTTTTCGTTCCCAGAGCTGAAAGCTATATGCATACGCATGTTTATCGTCGGCCGGAAAATCAAGATTGCTGGTAAGCGCCCACTGTTTCCCGTCGATCACGGGAAAGAAGGTATCGCCCTCGAGGACAGCATGCACCCGGGTCATATAGATGCGGTCGGCGATGGGCATAGATTCCTTGTAGATCTCGCCGCCACCAATGATGAAGGTTTCTTTGCAATCTGTATCTGCGGCCAGCTTGATGGCGGTAGGCAGGTCGGGAGCTTTTTGAACAGTTGGGCGCCCGGGGTCCCAATCCTTATTCCGCGTGATCACAAAATTAAACCGGCCGGGAAGCGGTTCGCCGGCGAGGGCTTCAAAGGTCTTTCGGCCCATTACGACGGGCATGCCCCAGGTGGTATTCTTGAAAAACTTCATATCATTGGGCAAATGCCAGAGAAGCTTGTTGTCTTTGCCGATGGCATTGTTCGTGCTGGCAGCGACGATGAGGCTGATGATCATGGGCTCAAATTTAGCTTGCCCTTTTCAGCAATGGGCAGCCGGAGCCGAAAAAATAAATTGACATAAGATTTAAATACATCAGATAATTATGTATTTTTATGACCGATGAGCTGATTCTACGCTAAATTCTTACAAGATGTACACGGACAAGATCCTCAACACAGCGTATTCTTTCGCGGCTGCGATCGTGGTTTTTGGCGCCTGGGCCAAACTGGAGCAAAAGGAATTCGGTGGAACGGCGCTCACCATCGGGATGTTGGTGGAGAGCGGGATATTTGTGATCTACGGATTCGTTGAATGGCGTGAAAAGCGCCAGCCGTCGGCGGCGGCTCCGGTGGCACCTGTGACCACTGCGACTACGGAATCAATCGTGACGAAATCTGCGGATGCGGACAGGATCGACGAGTTGCAGCAGACAGTGGAAAAGACTAATGGGATGCTGAAGAAAATCTTTCGCACCGAGGTCTAAACGGCTACCGGGGCTTTAATGGCCGGGTGTGCCTGGTAGTTCTCCAATGTAAAATCTTCGAATTGGAAGGCAAAGATATCCTTTACCGCGGGGTTGAGCTTCATCACCGGCAGCGGGAAGGGTTGGCGGGTGAGCTGCAAGCGTGCCTGTTCCAGATGGTTGCTGTAAAGGTGGACATCGCCGAAGGTATGGATGAACTCGCCGGGCTCAAGGTCGCAGACCTGGGCAACCATGCCTGTCAGCAGGGCATAAGAGGCGATGTTGAAGGGAACGCCTAGAAAGACGTCCGCGCTGCGCTGATAGAGCTGGCAGCTCAGCCGGGGCTTTCCGTTCGGGCCATCCGCCACATAGAATTGAAAGAGGGCATGACAAGGCATCAGCGCCATTTCCGGCAGGTCGGCGACATTCCAGGCGCTGACGATCAGGCGGCGGCTATCGGGCGTTTTTTTTATCTGTGCGATGAGCTGCGTGATCTGATCGACCGCTTTCCCATTAGCGCCTTCCCAGCTGCGCCATTGTTTTCCATATACGGGGCCGAGTTCTCCGTTGGCATCCGCCCATTCGTCCCAGATAGAAACGCCATGATCATGGAGGTATTTGATGTTCGTTTCTCCTTTGAGGAACCACAACAGTTCGTAAATGATGCTTTTGAGATGCAGCTTTTTGGTGGTGACCAGGGGGAAGCCTTTCGACAGATCGAAACGCATTTGATGGCCAAAGACGCTCAGGGTGCCGGTACCGGTGCGATCGGTCTTTCGGGCGCCGGTGTCCAGGATATGTCGAAGGAGATCGAGGTATTGCTGCATGGGTGCAAGGTACAGCCGCCGGCAGGAAATTTGCCCTGACGGAGATTTGAATTTTCCACCCGGATAGCTTATTTTACGCACATCCCCCGAAGCGGACCACGGGTCCGCTGGCCGAATTTACCCATCATAAGATCCCGTGCATCGGGATGGGTATTTTTCGGCGAACCCAACCCGATGCGCGACCCGCAATACGTGAAATTGCTGAGAGTCAATAATTTTTCCAGCGAACCATCGCTGAAACAGGGCAAGCTCTTTCTGACGACCCGTATCAGGAAGCCGCGGCGGTTCGATCTCATCAGCTACCGGGCCATTATTCCGCCTAAGGGCATCACGATCCTCACCCACCGGCTATGTGGTGTTCCCGGCGACACGCTGGAGATAAAGGCCGGGGTATTGTATGTGAACGGGCAGGATGTGGACGTCGAGCTGCGGTTGAAACATATCTTCAAGTTTGCCGCTCAGGATTGTTCGGATCTGGTTTACGATCGGAGACAAGCCTATACTATCCCGCCTTATACCAACACACTTTATATCTCGCTGGAAGAAACCTATGTCCGCAAGCTCAATGCGGCTTGTGAACGTTATGTGCTGCCTGCGGGGTTGCGGGACGAAGAGATCTTTCTTATGTTCAAGAAAAACTGGAACCGGGATAATTTCGGCCCTGTGCGGGTACCCGAGGGCCGGTGGTTCGTGCTTGGCGATAACCGCGGGAATAGCAAGGACTCGCGGTATCTCGGGCTGATCGAGCAGAGCAGGTACATTGGAACGGTAATATGGAAATGAATACACTAGCTTAACATCGACTGCATGCCAAAGGCGGTCAAAAAGTTCTCATACTGGTCTTTTACCTGTTTGTTTGCAATTTCGGAGAAGTTGCCGGTTACAGGATCTACAACGGTGCGTAATGGTCTTTTGCTCCTGGGTGCATCGATGAGTTTTACGATGGCGTCGGCGACCAGTTGGGGATCGGGTTTCATCGCTTCAAACATTTGCCCGATACCAGCGCCGATTTGAGCAGGAACGTTTGCCAGGTCACCATATTCCGCGATCACTTCCTGATCTGATCCGGCGATTATTTTTCCCCAAATGTCCGTAGGAAATGCGCCTGGTTGCAGGGACACGATATCCACCCCCAGGCGTCGTAGTTCATAATGCAGGCATTCCGTCAATCCTTCGAGGGCAAACTTGCTGACATTGTATGCCATTTGAAATGGAAAAGAAAATCGGCCGGCTACGCTGGATACATTGATAACCAGCCCTTCTCCCTGTTTCCGCATCTGCGGTAATACTCCTTTTATTGTTCTCCAGGCTCCATTTACATTTACATCCAGTACTTTTTCCAGATCTTCTTCCGTAAATGTTTCGGCGATCCCGGTTGCATAGAGACCTGCGTTGTTCACCAACACATCGATCTTACCATGTGTTTTTACGACAGTCGAAATCGCCCCGGACACGGCCCTTCCATCCGTAACATCGACTTCCAGTACCCGGATATTGACCTCCTGGGCCAAGGTCTTTGCTTTATCTGCGTTGCGGCTTGTGGTATCCCGCATAGTGGCGTATACACTATGTCCTGCGGCGGCGCAGGCTTTAGCTGCCAGCCAGCCAAAGCCGCTGTTTGTTCCGGTAATCAATACTACTTTGTTGTCCATTTTTTAAAATTTAATGAGACAAAGCTACAAAGCCGGTCCCGGAGGGACTGGGTGTGAAATAGACATTCTGCCGGGTTGATCCGGACAAAACAATGACTTAACTTTATTGAAATGTTCTACTATGAAGCATGTAACCATTGTTGTTCCGGATGGTTATGCAGACCTAAGCAGCATAACGGGTTCTTTTGATATCCTGATGAGGGCAGACGAGCTCTGGCGAAACAGGGGAAATCAATCGAAGCTCGAGATGCACATCGCCGGTTTCGTCACAGAACTAAAATTGGATGTCGGCTTTTTTTCCATCTTTCCTGAAGATATCAGGGATATAAAAATTACGGACTTGGTGATCATCCCTTCCGTTGGCGATTATTACAATGGAACCGTTGAAAAAAATGCGCCGCTTGTCACATGGATCAAGGAGCAATACAACTATGGGGCTGAAATTGCAAGTATCTGCACGGGCGCCTTTTTGCTGGCTGCTACCGGCTTGTTAAATGGAAAGGAGTGTTCCACTCATTGGCACGCGGAAGACGATTTCAAACGCCAGTTTCCCAACATCCGTCTGCGTACCGATAGGCTGCTCACCGCTGCAGGGGGAATCTATACCAATGGCGGCTCTTATTCATTTTTGAACCTGATACTTTTGCTGATCGAGATCTACTTTGACCGGCAAACAGCGATCGTCTGCTCAAAAATGTATCAAATCGATATGGACAGGACAATGCAATCGCCTTTTATCATTTTTAAAGCGCAAAAGAACCATGGCGACGATCTGGTTTGCCAGGCACAAACCTATATCGAGGAAAATCTAACAGAAAAGATATCTTTCGAAGACCTGGCCTCGCGTCTGGCGATCAGCAGGCGGAACTTCGACAGGCGATTTGTCAAAGCCGTGGGGAATACGCCGGTGGAATACTTGCAACGGGTAAAAGTAGAAGTGGCAAAAAATTCGCTGGAAAATGGACACAAAAGTATTTTCGAGGTGATGACGGAAGTAGGATACTCCGATGATAAGGCGTTTAGAGAAGTGTTCAAAAGAATTACAGGTTTGTCTCCTCTGGGCTATAGGGCAAGATTTGCCCAAAAGGCGCGTTCCGCCTGATGCGGGAATTGCGATCAGTTTTTAACGGCAAGGAGGTCGCCCACGATGGTATAGAACTCCGCTTTTTGGTCGTCGTAGTGGGAACCGGTACCAGGGCCGCTGAAGCCGGTGTGGATCTTCTCGATCTTTCCCGTTTTGCCGACGAAGATGGTAGTGGGAAAGTCGGCGATACGTTCCAGCTGCGGCAGGGTCTTGGAGGTGCGATCCGGATCGCCGACGGCTACACCGGTAATGAGCATGGGATATTTTACCTGAAATCGTTGTTTTACGTTACGCAAGCTGGCCTGGGAGCGGGCGAAATCGGTGCTGCGTTCATACGCCAATCCAATGACCTCGACACCCTTTTTGTGGTATTCGTCGTAGAATGCGCTGAGGAAACGGGTCTCATCCATACAGTTAGGGCACCAGGAGCCCATGATCTGCACCAGCACGACCTTTCCCTTGAAACGCGGGTCGGACAAGGAGACGTCCTTGCCGTCGAGGTCTTTGAAGGTAAAGCCGAAGGGCATGTCCTTGTTCCATTTCGTGATGGCGAACTGGTCCTCCAGGTGTGCGTTGGCATCCTTGGTGGCGGTCCAGGTCTCGTGCCCTGCGAGGCCGCTATAATGCTGACCGTCGGTGAGGGTATGGCCATTGTCCGTGACAAGGGCGGTAAAAAAATATGCGTGTGTGCCATCAAAACAGGAAAGCTTCAGCGTGTCGCCGGTCACGACGCCTTCGAGATAACGGAGGTCGCCGCCCGCATCGAGGAAGGTGCCGGTGACATGGGCCCCCTGCTGGCGGAATTCGCCGACGCGAAAGGTCGAGTCTTTGCCGTCGAGGGTCCGGAACATGGCTGCCCAGCGGCCGGAGAGATTGACTTTTTCCGCCGTATTGGTGCTTGCAAAACGATAGTTTTCGCCGTAATAAGCTTTGAAGGGGACCACTTGCCAATCGGAGACCAGGTGTCTGAGCCACACGCCTTCCAAATTACCTTCAGGCGTCACACGTGCGCGGAGCTGGGACTCGTAGAAAGGCATTTTGATCCAGATCGAATCACCCTGGCGGGTGATATCATCGACCAATAGCCGTTCGCCGGCGTTACGGATATAGATGATCTGCCTGCCCATGCTGTCTTTAACCTCGAAGTTGAAGACGATGTCGTTGCCATCTTTTCTTTCCAGCAACGCCCTGTATTCTCCGTTGCGGAAATTGGGGGAGGGTGCGCTCACGCCGGTGGCCGGTGCCGGGGCGGGAGACGCCAGGGTGACTGAAACGCAAAATGACAGCAGGAAGAGCGAGGTCAAAAGTCGGGACATGGGACCAGAGTTAATTTGAACGCGCAAATTAACGAAAATCCGGGATTAATAAGTCTAGTAAAATAGTAGGGTTGGCAGGAACGGCCTGGTGGCCGTTGGGATTGGTAGGCGTTGAACGCAATTATTTCAAATTCGCGAGCATATCACTGGTCATCCGGGAAAGGTCGTATTCGGGTTTCCAGTTCCAGTCCGTGCGGGCGACGGAGTCGTCGATACTTTGCGGCCAGCTGTCGGCGATATGCTGCCGGTAGTCGGGAGCATACTGGATGGCGAAGTCGGGCACCTGTTTTTTGATCTCGGCGGCGATCTCTTTGGGCGAGAAGCTGAGGGCCGAGACATTGTAAGAGGTGCGGACAGTGAGCTTGTCGGCCGGCGCTTCCATGAGTTCGATGGTGGCGCGGATGGCGTCCGGCATGTACATCATCGGCAGATAGGTATCCTCGCGCAGGAAGCAGGTGTAGCTATGCTCTTCCAGCGCTTCATGAAAGATCTCCACTGCATAGTCGGTGGTGCCGCCGCCAGGCGCGGATTTGTAGCTGATGAGACCGGGATAGCGGATGCTGCGGATGTCGACGCCATAGCGTTCGAAGAAATAGTTGCACCAGAATTCACCGGCATATTTGCTGATGCCATAGACGGTGCTGGGTTCGATGATCGTTCGCTGGGGACAGGCGGTCTTGGGGGAGGTCGGTCCGAATACGGCGATGCTGCTGGGCCAGTAGACCTTGTGCAGTTTTTCTTCCCGGGCGATGTCGAGGACGTTGAGAAGGCCCTGCATGTTGAGATGCCAGGCGAGGTTGGGGTTCTTTTCACCGGTAGCGGAGAGGATAGCGGCCAGCAGATAGACCTGGGTGATATTCTGCCTGATGACCTGTACGTGCAGCATTTCCTTGTTCATCACGTCGATGGAGACATAGGGGCCCGTGCCTTTGAGGAGATCGTTCTCTTCCCGAAGGTCGGAGGCTACAACATTGCTATTCCCGTAAATGCGTCGAAGGGCGAGTGTGAGTTCCACACCGATCTGCCCGCTGGCGCCGATAACGAGTACTTTTTCTTTAGCCATGTAGGTGGGTTTTGGGGTGCAAACCTAGCACAAAAATCCAACTTTAGATTTGGCTAGGTTCACCGAATCCTTTGAATAGACATTTTGGTCCTGAGGTAAACCTACAGTTTTTTGCGGTAGATGCTAATGTTGGATTTTTGTGCTAGGTTTGCCCCATGCAATTCTTACACGACTTATTCAAAGAGCAATCGTACGATAAAAAGAATTTCTTTCTTATTGCGGGTCCCTGTGTGGTGGAAAGCGAGGAGTTGGTGATGGAGGTGGCCGATAAGGTTTCGGGCATCTGCAAAAACCTGGGGATACCGTATATTTTCAAGGCCTCTTACCGGAAGGCGAATCGTACCAGCGCCGGCAGCTTTACGGGAATCGGCGACGATAATGGCTTATCGCTGATCAAGAAGGTGGGTGAGAAGTACAAGTTGCCGACTACTTCGGATATCCATGCGCATGATGAGGCCGCGCCGGCGGCGAAGTATGTGGACGTGCTGCAGATCCCGGCTTTTCTTTGCCGGCAGACCGACTTGCTGCTTGCCGCGGCGGAGACGGGAAAGGTCGTGAATGTAAAAAAGGGACAGTTCCTCAGCGGGCCTGCGATGAAGTTCGCTGTAGAGAAAATTCGCAAGGCGGGAAACGACAAAGTGGTGTTGACGGAGCGGGGAACGACTTTTGGATACCAGGATCTCGTGGTCGACTATCGCAATATTCCCTGGATGCAGGAGCATGGTACTCCAGTGGTGATGGATTGCACACATTCGTTGCAGCAGCCGAATCAAACCAGTGGAGTCACCGGCGGCAACCCGCAGCTGATCTCCACGATCGCGAAGGCTGCTATTGCCACCGGCGCCAATGGGCTTTTCATAGAGACACACCCCAATCCGGCTGTCGCTAAAAGCGATGGGGCCAATATGCTACGTTTGGATCTTCTACAGGGATTACTGGAACAACTAGTCAAGCTACGTCGTGTGATTTCTGAACTATAAGGCGAAGGATCATGTCGGGGCCGGCTTCCAGCCGGCCTGGTGGTTTTCCCGGAAGGAAATTAAAAACGGGTTAAGCAAAGGTAGTATGTATGAGGGGTTTGGCCTACCCACAAAGGAGATTAACTTGGCTGTAAAAATTTTTTAGCAAAGCTTTTGCATTCGCCAGGTGCTGCTAATAAGTAGTGAGCAATTTACTGGGTAAAAGTCCAAATTCTTTTTTGAAGGCGATGGTGAAGTTGCTGAGGTTGGAATAGCCCAATTCCATGGCCACTTCTTTGACCGAGTGGCCGCCTGCCAGGAGCTTGTCGCGTGCGGCCTGCATGCGAACCTTTTGGAAATATTCGTAAACGGGTACGCCGTAGAGTACCTTAAAATCCTTTTTTAGCTTGGATTCGCTGATGGACACCATGCGGGCCAACTGGCTTATGGTGGGCGCGGGTTCGAAGATGTCTTTTGTCAGGACGGCTTCCACGTGCATGACGCGGTCGATATCCGTCCTGGACAGCGGGATGTCGAAGTAAGCGTTCTTCCGGCGTTCGTAGAGCCGAAGAAAAAACCGTTCGATGAGCAACATGATCCTGTTTTGGATCACTGCGAGCCGCATGGGGTTGGATTGCTCTACATCGACGATCTCCCGGATCAGCCGGCGGTATTCGCTGTCGAGCGGTTCGCGGTGGACGTTCTCGACTTGCAGCGAGAGATAGGTGGACAGGACGTCGTCGGATGGGCGGAGGCCCAGGTAATCGGCTAGCCAGCTTGCGTTGAACAGGACGTCGATGCCTTTGTAGACGGTACCTTTGGAAGCAAGATAGGCCCAGTCCTGCAGACTGTTCGTTAGATAGGCGATCATGCGGGTGGTATTGCTTTCTTTGAGCCGTTCGTCACCGATGCGGATCTCCAGTGTGTCGGGAATGATGAGTTCGTGGAAGCGGAGGGTATAGAAGGCCTCTTTGGTCTTTCTTCGCCAGATGAGCCAGTCATCCGTAAATCGGGCGTTGATGATATTGACATGGATGCCATTGGGTAATTTCACGAAAGTGAGGCTCCCGGTGGCGACCCGCTCCGGAAAGATAAGCTTATTGTTGATCACCGGCACGTTGAGCCGCTCGGCCAGATCGTTTATCAATTGCTCATAGTCGGTATAGGCGAAATCGAACTGAAACAATCTAAAGGCTTTCCTGTACCCCAGTAAGATACGAAAAATACTAGCCCGGACTACAACCGTGAGTGGGTATTCCTACACAATTACAGGTACCTTAGCGGGTTTCGACGGGCGGACAGGATGTAGCGCTTGATATTCATCCAAAAGGCGAGGACGAAATAGAGGATGAGCGGCGAACCCATCGTAAGGAAGGAGATGTAAATGAACCAGGTTCGGATACGGGAAGTGGCTATACCCATTCTCTCACCTATCGCCGTACACACTCCAAAAACCTGCCACTCGATGAAGTGTTTAAACTGTTTCATAGCATCAAAATTAGTAAACGTATTGTATATATTATAACACCCGAAACGCATTTTTTGG
>Ga0134126_10004936_pt1 | contig 16660 bp, 11 predicted proteins | sample KB31752_FD_96881 | JGI IMG/M metagenome (GOLD analysis project Ga0134126, IMG submission 96881) | Terrestrial soil microbial communities with excess Nitrogen fertilizer from Kellogg Biological Station, Michigan, USA - KB3-175-2 | ecosystem: Environmental > Terrestrial > Soil > Unclassified ...
TGCGAGGGTAACCGTTTGACCGATCTGCGCGCTTCTTAATTCTCCACACGTGTGTGTTCGATACATTTCCTGATTTTGAGCTGCAAAGGTACTAAAACCCAGCATTTTGACGTATTTTGAGAATATGAATCTCCCGATCCAGCATGTCGTCACCCTCCTGGTGGCCGTACTCCTTCTTGCCATCGTGAGCAGCAGGATCAGGACATGGGCCCGGCAACGAAGACTACGCCGGCTTTTTGAGACCAAAACCAGCGACTATGATACCCTCCTTGCCCGTTGCAATCCCTATTATGGCAGCCTCAATAAGGCCGGAAAAAGGCGATTTTTGACCCGGGTACAGCATTTTATCGAGGTCAAGACCTTTAAATACATCGATCTTGAACCCGACGAGAGCATGCCGCTGCTCATTGGCGCCGCGGCTATTCAACTGACCTATGGGCTGGACCATTACCTGCTCGACTATTTCGAGACCATTCATGTCCTTAAGGACCGGTATCGCTTTGGACTGTATGAAACCCCCTTCGAGGGACATGTGAGCGAAGACGGCATCTATCTTTCCTGGGCGCATTTTGTAAGGGAATTCATCAATTACTCGGACGGACAGAATGTAGGCCTTCATGAGATGGCCCATGCGCTCACTTACGTCAATTTTACGGTCCGGGAAGGCCGCGATAAAACCTTTCATGATCATTTTACGGAATTCTCGGCGGTTGCCCGACCGATTTTCGACCGCATGCAGGCCGGCGAAGCCAACCTCCTCGACGCCTATGCCGCTACCAATTACCAGGAATTCTGGGCCGTTTGCATCGAGACCTTTTTCGAACGTTCCAATGCCTTCCGCAAACAACTGCCCGAGCTCTATAGCTCCCTTTGCTCGCTCCTGAACCAGGACCCACTTACCGCCGAAAAGATACTGCAACCGGATGGCGGGGGAGCCATGCTCTCTGTTATGGCTTGATAATCAAGTGGTCATGAGAATGGAAGAAAACCTTTGCACAACGCTTTTACTTTTCAGGAATTCTTTTTATTTTGTCTTCCATCCGTACGATTCATTCCTCTTGATTAAACCCGCCTATCGATTTCCCACTCTAATCTGAAAGCGATAGTTCCGTATCCACTAGCCAATGTAAGACCTCGGTTTTGTCGCTCATTTTCTTGAAATTCAAAAAGGATTATGAACCTTATGGAAATCGTCGTCATTTTCTCATTAGTATTGGGGGTCTTACTACTCAATCGGCCAGTTACGCTTTTAGCCCAACGCCTTTATACAAGACACCAGTTCAAACGCTTTATCTCCAGCGAGACTTTCTATCATTCTGTTGTTTCCAGCCATTTCCGCTATTATACTCGCCTGGGTCTGGAAGACCAGCGCAAGTTCCTGTTCCGGACATTTCAGTTCCAGCATTCCAAGAACTTTCATTATATAGAGGTGGAACAAACGGCCGAAATGCCCATCCTGGTGAGCGCCGCCGCCGTGCAGCTGACCTTCGGACTGGAAAAGTTCAAGCTCAATTATTTCGATGATATCTTTATCCTCCGTGATGACTATCACTATGGATTCTATTCCCGTCCGTTCATGGGGCATGTGGATCAAACCGGCATCTATTTGTCCTGGGACAATTTTATACGCGGCATCTCCGGCTATACGCCCAACTGCAACGTAGGCCTGCATGAGATGGCCCATGCCCTTGCTTATGTCAACTTCATCACGCAAACCGAAGAGGACAAACACTTCAAAAAGGAGTTCCCCAATTTCTCCAAGGTAGCGCGTCCCATTTTCACCTCCATGCAACAGGCTGGCGTCAAAAACCTTTTGGGTGATTACGCCGCAACCAACTACCACGAGTTCTGGGCCGTCGCCGTGGAGGTCTTCTTCGAAAGTTCGGTCCATTTCCGCCACGAGCTCCCCGAACTCTATCAGGCCATGGCCCGTGTCCTCAACCAGGACCCGCTGAGCTGCCTCACCGGCAACACGACCCTCATCGTCCGCCCCGCGGCTGAGAGCGTCGAAGCGACCGCCGTGGCTCATTGATCATGCTGCCTGTATTGCGTCATCGGCTTAAGATTTTCGTAAACCGCCGCACATCCGCCTCGGGCAAAATCGCCGAACCATCGACGATATGTCGCACCAACTGCCGCGCAAAGAACGGCGCCAGCGAACAGCCCTTGGTGCCCATCCCATTCAGGATGCCCACGGCCGGATGTAGCGGATGGAATCCTACAAAAGGCCGCCGCTCCAAGGTCGCCGGTCGCACCGAGGCCACATGCTCGAGGACGCGGAAGGGCAGTTTCACCCATTCGCGCAAGGCCGCCTCCGCCCGCCGGCGAAAACCCTCCGTAGGTTCCGAATTGTCAAAGGACCATTCGTAGGACGAGCCCACCCAATACAGCCCATCCCGCCAGGGCACGATGCTCATGCCTTTTTTAAATACCGTTTTGAGCGCCCCCACCGCCTCCGCGAGTCCATCGATCTCTACGATCAACGCTTCACCCTTATTGGGTGCAAAAGGCAATCGCAAAAAATAGGGATTGTTAAAACTCTCGACTCCGTCACAAAAGATGATCCGCTGCGCAGTGATATCGCGATACCGGATGCCGTGGCCAACATCCGCCGCAGATCCGGCGCCAGAAGCGGTAGCACTCTCAACCACGAGCTCCTCCCGCTCGAATCGCTCCTCCCGCAGGATCCCCCGCGCCGTCATCCGCGCCCGCGCCGCGGCCAGCAGTCCCGGCATATCGACCAGGTGACAAGACGTGATGATCCCATATCCCAATTCGCCATGAAAACAGCCGTCCCAGGCATGCTCATCGCCAGGTAGCTGCAGATAAGCGGCATCTTCTTCCAGCCGCTTCAAAAAGGCCAGCCGCATCTGCGCCGAAGGAAAGAAATCGATGACCCGGGCCGGAGAACAAAAGGACGCACCCAGCAGCTCTGCGAGACGTGCATAGGCATCGACCGCAAAAGGAAGCAACTCATCGATCATCCACGTAGTGACGATACGCCGCCCGGTCACCGGGTTGATCAACCCGGCCGCCGATCTGCTCGCGGTAAATGGCCGTTGCTCGTCGATTACGAGATGCGCGACACCGGCACGCTCCAGTTCCATGCTCAAAAAGGTTCCGCAGACACCCGCTCCAACCACCAATACTTCCGTGTGTTCTCCCATCCGGTAAAAATAGGCAACTGGCGCGGGTTTTGCACCTGTTACCCAAAAGCGGTTATGACAAGGCGGCGTATTACGAACCGGCTCGCACATTACGGTTTCCGAAAGGTGTTCGAAAGCATCAACCAGCATGGTATAAAGCGAGGCGTGAGTACCATGGGACTCGATGGATTTATCCAGCATTGCGCCCGCTTGTCGGCAGGCACCGGCGCCATCACCGGCATGGGCGGGACGATGTCATTGCTGGTAGGCCTGCCCTTCGACGTGATCAACAATATCACCCAGCAATTCCGGGTTACCCTGGCCGTTATATACGATCGCCGGGGTAGCTATGAAGTCGGGTTCGACGAGTTCATGTCGATCGTCGCCGTTTCCCTCGGGGTCGAAGCCGGCCTGGTGATGACCCGCTCGCTGCTCGAAAATATCGCCGAACGGCTACTGGTCCGCATGGGTGCCAAGGCGGGGGGCAGGCTGATCCCCGTTGCCGGCGCCTTCATCGGTGCGACGACAAATTATCTTTTCATTAAAAGTATCGGCGCCTCGGTAAAAGCACTTCCCCTCCACAAGCCCCAGGATATCTAGGGCGCCGCTTCCACATTCACCCGGATGCCCTCGCTGTGATAGGAGAATTCGGGCGCGTACATACATTCGATGGTGGTGACCCCATTGCTGAAATCCCCCGATTGCCCGGCCAGAAGCGTATATTCAAAAACATGCGTGCCACGCGGCAGACTGCTGAAAAACAGATCGGTGCTCGCGTCCTTCGTGGTCTCATAATAACCAAGACCATCTTGCCATTTATATCCGCTGAGGACATTCTCCGGCTCGAAACAAGCCGCCCGCATATCTTTTACATGCACGTATTCAAAGTCCCTGTCCGCCCGTACGATCATTCGCACGACAACCCTGTCTCCGGCTCGTAGCGTCGCATTGTCGGCGAGCGTATCCAGCACCGGCCCGCGATCCGTATTCCGTTTGATATAAAGTTTTTTAGTGACGCTCAACGCCGGCTTGCCACTGCCCGGCGGCGTGATCCGGTCGAGCATGTCGAAATATTGCCAGTATACCGCTCCCCAGGCCGGTGATCCGCCGCCGCCTTTGGTCCGCATCGTCACCGTGATATTCCCCATCGCCGCACTGATGAAAGGCGCATCGAAGATCTTTTTGTAATAGCCGATACCCGCATCGGCGGCCGAGCCGGCATCTGCAGGCCATTCGATCGTCTTATCCCCCAGCCGCACCTCGACCGAACGCTCGGCATTCAGCCAGTCGGAGCCACCCAGCAACAACGCATAGCAAGCATTGGCGGTCGCCGTCGTCGTCGGCCAGTTATGCGTTTGTTTTTGCCGCAGCAGCCAGGTCTTGAGCTCCCTGTCCGCCACCGCATCCCCGGTGATCTCATGAAAGGCCTCGATCAAAAGACTTTGTGTCTCCACCGGAGCTTGAAACCAGAAATAGCCGCCTTCCATCCCCTTCCAGTACATCCCTTTTTCTTCGTCGACAATGGCATTTTGCTTCAGCGACTTCAAAATATCCTTTGCGGTTTGTATATCGCCTGTGCGATACAACGCAAGCGCGATCATCGCCTGCATGTAATTGTTCCGTTCTACCCATCCCTGCTGCGCCTTCTTCCGATAATAGTTGACGGCCGGGAATACATTCCCCGGTATGGCATAATCCGGGAACAGACTGCGCATATACAGATAATCGATAGCGAGCGCGTCAAGCCCTGTGGTCAATGGCTTGCCGACCCGCTTTTCGGCTGCCTTCGCCGCTTCATAATCTTTCTTCAACTGCCCGTCCAGATAAGGCATCGCCGCCTTCACGATCGCATTCGCCTTGTCGGTCAGCTCCGCGGGGATGGCCTGTAATTTTTGAAGATGACCGATACCGGTTACTATATACTGCGTGATATACCGGTCGTCGGCGCCGCCCTTGAACCAGGGAAAACTGCCATCTGACGATTGCATAACGGTCAGCCGGTCGAATGCCGATTCCAGCGACCGGCCCATCACGCTCATATCGAATAGCAAGGCGATATTCTTTCGCTGCTCGGCTTCCGTTTTACCCTGTAACACCCAGGGTGTTTCCTCGAGTAACACCGACTTGAGCTCCTGATCTTTTTGCAGGTTGCTCAGCAGTGCCGCCGTATCCGCCGTCCGCCATTGCTCGAATACCTGTTGTAGCCGCGGTGAGCTTGTGGCGATCTTGCTGGCCAGGGCATTGGCATAGGCGCGTTCGAAGGTTTGTTCCGCACATTCGTAGGGATATTCGGCGAGATAGGGGAGACTCTGAACGGCATACCAGGCAGGATTGGCCGTAAACTCCACCGTCAAAGCATGATGATTCAACGTCTCGCTGCTCCCGCTTTTTAATAATTTGTCGAAGGTAAAGTGTTTCGTCCCATCGCCTGGAAGGTTCAGCGGCAGACTTTCGGTGACCAGCATCCGGTTGCTGACTACCGGCAGGGTGGCTTCTTCGCCGTCACTAAAGACGCCAGCCTGTGCCACTACCTTATAGGTCACCGGTCGGTTATATTGATAAGGGATATCGAGCGGAAAGCTAACGACAAAGCTCTGGTGCGCCTCTACGGTGAAGTACTGGTTGGGCTGACGGTTTACGAATATGCCATCTGCCGTTTGGCCCGTGGTGGGGTCGGTGAGCTGCAGGCTCATCTGACCCGTGAGTTCGGAGTCGGTCATGTTAACGACCTTGACTTGTAGCTCCATTTTGTCACCTTCGCGCAAAAAGCGCGGCGCGTTGGGCTCGACCATCAATTCTTTTTGTGTAATCACCTGTTTGCTCGAATACCCGAAGGCCAGGTCCCGCGTGCTTGCCAGCGTCATCCATTTCCATGTCGTCAAGGCATCCGGCATGGTAAAGGAAAAGCGCACATTGCCTGCGCTGTCCGTCCGCAGGTCGGGGAAGAAGAAGGCCGTCTCGCGGAAATCGGATCGCGGCTGGACCATGGGTTGCGTCGCGGATTGCTTGATGTTGTAGGTAACGGAATCGGATGACGTAAAATCGAAGTAGCCACGTGGCATGGCTTTAAGTTTATCCTTGGACAGGACGGCATCTTTATACACTGCCACCCCCGGCACCCGCCCCTCCAAAGCTACTGGCGCACCGTCGCTAAGCCGCATTACCCCGCCCCGAATTCTTACCCGCAGCGGACCCAGCGGCTCCATCAGCTGGCTGTAAACCTGCGGGAAACCGAGCAACTTCATGCGATCAAAGCTGAGAAACTGCGAAGCATCCACCTTAAAATTGTCGCGGGTGCTCCATTCGCCAGCGTAGCCCACTACAGGATAAAGATCAGGTGTCTCCCAGCTATGCAGGGCAAACTGATCCAGCGACGCATCATAAAGCGCCGTCAGGACCTCCGCCGCCACTTTCTCGCCCCGACGCCCGCTGATCGACAACTCCCATTTTTCAGCACTCCCGGGCTCGGTCTTGTCCCGGAAACTGGTATAGTGAATATCCAGCTCTTTATTGGTCCAGGGTACATGTACCACCGAAGACTTTGTATACAGCCGGTTGTCTTTTACAAATGCGTCCGTTACAGCGAAACCACCGCGATCCTTTTCCGTGATTGCCCATTCCGTTTGCTTCTGGTTCGCGTTCAAGATAAAATTGCTGTACTGTGTGCGGCCGTCTCGCTCGAGGCTGCGAATGACATACACGTCTTCGGCCGAGGTCCCCATACGCGTAAGCGCTTTTGCACCCGGCTCTACGGCGTCTTCATCGCCTGACCCCCAGCAATATTGCGGACTCGCAGGGCTGCCTGTTTTGTTGTCGTAGACCTCCACGTACTTGAGGTCTTTGACTTCATCACCATAACTATCCTTCGCCAGGACTTCGATGACATACCACCCGGGCTTCAATATCCTGCCGGTGACATCAAAGCGCTCCTGTCCCTTAAAAAAGATCGCCTCACCGCCTGGCCGTTCACCCATCAAATGTCTCTCGGTAATCCATACCTTCCCCTTTCTGGGCCAGCTTTCCTTTTGCGTCTCCTCCCGGTATTCATCATGCGGAAAAGAATCCAGCCACTCCTTCTCCGAAAGGGTATATAGATCGGGCGCATCCCACAACCGGTTGCGTATCAGCCGATCAGGCGCCTGCAAAGGACAGATAGTGACCCGTACATCGGCGTCCACGGGCTTCCCTGCCAGATTGCTCGCGCTCACCAATATGGAATGCATACTGTCCGCCGGCAGACGATCACCACCCGGCACATCGATGGAAAGCTTCACTGCCGTATACCCGGCTACGATAGCCGTTGACCCTGAACGCGTCTCGCCATTGATATCGGTGACATCGGCATTCACCTGAAAATCGAATTCCGGATTGTATTTCCGCTGGGCATGCTGGTCGGGTGTCGCGAAAAACACAAAGCTGAATTTGCCGGTCGCGTCCGTGGTGAGCGTTCCCGAAGCGATCTCCTGATCCGGCTGGTATGGTGGCCTGATCCGCCAGAACATCCAGGAGTATGGGTATCGGGTCTTCCTTACTACGTGATAGCTCACCCTGGCGCCATCGATGCCATTCCCCGCATACCCTTTGGCGCTCCCTGTCACCCGGATGCTGTCGCCCGCACGGTAGCTCCCGGTGAGTTTATCGTAATCGACATAAAATTTCGGCCGTTTGTATTCTTCCACGGAAAAAGTAAGCTCGCCGTCCATCGTGCTGGAAACGCGGAACTGCCCATTGAGCCGGTTCTCCGGCAGCTTGAACGAGCCATTGAATGAGCCAAATTCGTTGGTCGTCAACTTTACCGAGTCTATCGTCTGGTTGTTGACATCGTATAAAGTTACCATAGTCGTATGTCCGGAAAAAGGCTTCGGAGCATGGGTGTCGATGTCTTCCGTGGTTGCGATGGCTTTGAAATAGATCGTTTGTCCGGGCCGATAAATGCTCCTGTCCGCAAAGAAATAGCAATGCGCATGTTCTTCCTCATATTTATTTTGATCGGTGATAGCCGCATCGTCCTCCGTGGATTCCGAAATATATTCGCTTTGCAGCGGCCAAAGATGATCACCGGGGGTTCTAATATCCAGATCTGCCTGGAACCCCCGCTTGCCGGGCTTTATGTTCTCAAGAAAATATCCGTTGGCGTCCGTCGTATAGGACGCAACCACCTTTTTCGACTCACGTCCCCTCGAAGAATAGGTTATCTCCAGGAATTGCGCCTTGGCTCCGGCGATGGGTTTTCCCGTCTCGCGGTTCACCACGAAATAATCGTTGCCTTTGTTGATATAAGCGATCGAGGACACCACAAAATACTGGAGCCCAAGCACACCTTGTTTCCGGCTCCAGGCGCTGTCGGAACCGGACAGCAAGGCATAGGCACCCGGCGGCAGCGAGCCGATGGCGATCTCCGTCTTATGCGATCGGAGGTCTTGTGTCTCCGGCAGTTCCTGTGCATATGCCCGATACGCCGGCAGGGAGAGTAGCCGGCTTAGGTTGCTGCTATCATAAATGTCTTTCTGCATCAGCGAGGAAGCCGAGTTATCATCCAGCCGGACGATCCGCAAAAAAAGCCGGTTAAAGTTCTGCCACGTTACCAGCGCCGGGAAGGGCCTGAGGGGGATGGGAACCTTTTCCATCTGGAGGGTAAGCTCTTTTCGAAGAATAGTCTGCAAAAGCTCGACACAACGCGCCTTGCCTTCGCTGCTATCGGGCATTGAAATGACTTTTTCACAGATCGCCCGTGCTTTGACGCATCCGCTGGAGTCTACAGGATCCTCCCCACGGACGGCGTCCTGATAGTGTTGGTTCGCCTGATAGTACCAGGCCTCCGCCGTCGCGGGTGAAGCAGGATATCGCGCGGTGATCCGGCCAAGCGCCTGCTTATAGACATCATCCAGCCTTCCCAGAAAATTATTGGCGTGTACAAATTCCAGCCGCTCGATATCTACGGCGATCAGCGCATCGGGTCGGGCATCGGCTAAATGCAGCCGGATCAATTGCTGGAACAGCCGGATTGCCATGTACCGATAATCCAGGCTATCGGCGGTGGCAAGCCGGTACTGCGCAAAAATTGCAGCCTCGTCAAAAAGATGCGGATCATTAAACAAAAAGGGATGTTTGGAAGGCGCGTCATAGCTCATCCCCGTCTTGAATTGATCCAGCGCCCGATGCGCCAAAAGGTCCCAAAGGGTAGGGCGCAACGAGGGTGATTGGCCTTTTATAATAATGGCTTTATAAGAGGCCAGATCGATACGCGTCAACAGTTGTTGCGGCTCTAATGACTGCCAGTAGAGTTCGGTAATCTTTCGGTTGAGTTCGGGTATCGACCACGTGGTGAGATCGCTATCGGTTTTTTCAACGGGCTGTGTCCGGCTGGAAAATTTCCACGAATTTTCCATCAGATAGGTCGCATAAAGACCCGCCAGCATATTTTGAAGGACGGCCTTCACGGCGCCGCTGCTCGAGTCGACCTGTTTCTCCAATACTTTGATGGCAGCGGGTACACCTTCATCGGATCGTTTTTGCTCCAGCCGTATCCGGTAGAGCAGGGCCTTGATCAGCTGTCCTTGGTTCTTTTCGCGGCGGGCAAGGCTGTAGATGGTATTTACTTCCGTCAACGCCGATACGGTCAGTGCCTTTTTGTCGATGAGCGAATCGACAATATGCCAGCGACGGTCATACGCATTTTCCTGTGCATGGACTAAAAAACCCGTTACACATAAAAGCAATAGGAGCAGACCTTTTTTCATACGTAGGAAGGAATTTGTTTAAAGATACTTTTATCTAAGATGCCCCCGGTCATGCGATTACACAGCCCAAAATCCTTTTAACATAGCTCTAACGTATCTTCCTTAAACACAACAACTTGCCAGCCATCTTATATATGCGCTCGCTAATGAGCGATAACTTAAAATCTACTAAGATGAAAACGCAGATTCACGAACTCCTTAATAAATCATTTATGGTCGTTCGTAAAACGAAGCTTACATTCCTCCTCGCCGCCGGTTTATTACTCGGCGCCGTTACTACACAAGCTCAGGGCCGGTATGGAAATGACCGCGATATTCATCACGACCGCGTGGATATGCGCCACGACCGCCAGGATGTTCGGTATGACCGCCGGGACATAAATCATGACCGGATGGATGGGAATTATGGCGCCCTGCGTAACGACCGCCGGGATCTGTACCACGATCGTCGCGACCTCCGTTTCGATCGCCGAGATCTCAACCGTGATCGTTGCTACTAAGCATAAAATAAAAAGGGCCCCCGAGAGGGGACCCTTTTTGCTATTGTCAATAACCTTATTTTTTCTTGAGCACCTTCGCCATCGTAGACCCGATCTCCGCCGGTGTCTGCACAACGGTGATCCCACATTCGGCCATGATCTTCATCTTGGCAGCAGCAGTATCGTCCGCACCGCCGATGATAGCACCCGCATGACCCATCCGGCGTCCGGGAGGCGCGGTCTGTCCGGCAATGAACCCAACTACGGGTTTGCGGTTGTTTTCCTTGATCCAGCGTGCGGCCTCGGCTTCCATGCTACCGCCGATTTCACCGATCATCACGATGCCTTCCGTTTCCGGATCGTTCATCAGCAACTCCACCGCTTCCTTCGTCGGTGTACCGATAATGGGATCACCCCCGATACCTACCGCCGTAGAGATACCCAGACCGGCTTTGGCTACCTGGTCCGCCGCCTCATAGGTCAGCGTTCCCGACTTGCTCACGATGCCGATCTTGCCTTTCTTGAAAACGAAGCCGGGCATGATCCCTACCTTGCATTCACCCGCCGTGATGACACCGGGACAGTTAGGCCCGATGAGCCGGGTATTCCTACCCTGCAGGTAATTCTTAGCCCTTACCATATCCTGTACAGGGATGCCTTCCGTGATACAGATCACCAGCGCGATCCCCGCTTCCGCCGCTTCCATGATCGCATCGGCAGCAAAAGCCGGTGGAACAAAGATGATCGACACATTCGCCCCGGTGGCCTTAACCGCGTCTGACACGGTGTTGAATACCGGCCGTTCCAGATGCGTGCTGCCACCCTTACCCGGGGTCACACCACCTACCACCTGCGTGCTATATTCGATCATTTGCGTTGCGTGAAAAGTCCCTTCTGTTCCTGTAAAGCCCTGTACGATGATTTTGGATTGCTTATTAACTAAGATTGCCATGAGGAGAGTAGTTTTGAGGCCCTTACGACCATTCGGTGGGCAAAAATAGGGGAAAAATGTCATTGTTGTGCATACATCACGATCGATGCCTTTTGGATCGCATTTCCATTGAGATAAAAACCCACGATGGCCGGTGTCGCATGCTGGTCCAGCGTCAGCTTCGTCTTGAGGGCATACACCGTGATGATATACTCATGGATCGCTCCGGGCGGAGGGCAGGGGCCGCCATAACCGGGAACACCGTAATCGCTATTGCTTTGGATCGACCCCGCCGGGGCCAGATCCTTGCTCACATTGCCGGCATCGCTCTTCAGCGACGTGACATCAGCCGGGATATTGAAGATCAGCCAATGCCAGAAACCACTGCCCGTAGGGGCATCCTTGTCGTACATCGTCACGGCAAAAGACTGTGTCCCCGCCGGCGCATTCTCCCATTGCAAGGCCGGGCTGATATTCTCCCCATGACAACCGAATGTATTGGCATACTGCCGCATCGTAGCCTGTCCGCCAATCTCCGAACTCTTTAACGTAAACGTCTGCGCCGAAACACTTCCCGCCACGACCAGGGCCAGGATCAAAGTACTCAGTAACTTTTGCATAATATTCTTTTTAATGTATGGCAGAAATTGCGCTTTCTGCAGAACATAGCGCAATTTCTGCAAAACGCCTATGTCTGTCCTTCGGACCAAGATGCTACCGCATCTTGTAGGACAAAATTACCGCGGACTGCACCCGGCCCATTAGGGCTTTTCGTTCAAAAACTGTAGGTAAACGTTCATAGATCGGCAGATGCGGAGCTGTGCCGCCGTTGCTGATATTCTCTCGGTGTCACACCATAGACCTGTTTAAAAGATTGCGTGAAGCTGCTGTGATTCTCATAACCCAGCTTAAAATAGATCTCGCTGGGCTTCTCCCGCCCGTTGAGCAACACCGCCGCCTGCTCCATCCTTTTTTGCAACAGCCATTTGTTGGGCGTCGTGCCATATAGCCGGCCAAACCGCCGGTTGAACGTGCTCAGCGACATATTACAAAGAAAGGCCAGTTCTTCGACCGTGATCGCATGATTGAGATTGCCCGTCACCGCGGCCATCAGCTGCTCATCACTGCTATCTCCCGGCAACAGCCGCCGCAGGGTATGTAGTCGTTGCGGATATCGATCCGCCAGATACAGCAACAGCTCTTCCAGCTTCAGCTGTTGCAAAGCGCCTTGCGATGCCGGCGCCTGCTCCGCCAACAGCTCGAGCGAACGAATGAAGTTGCCGATAAAAGCATCCGTTTCAAAACACACCACCGGCTCGCCGCCGCCCGCGATGGAAGTGCCGCCCGACCCATGAGTGCCGCCCCCGGCCCGCATCGCGGCCCCCTGATATTTAAGAAAGAAATCCGTTAAAAGCCCATCGTCGAAAAAGAACAAAAGGCTGCGATACCTTCCTTGTGTAGAAAGCTTTTCGGTCATCAGGCAGTTGCTGCCCGCGATCACCAGAAATTGACCCACAACGACGCGGATCGGATCACCGGGCCGGTGAACGACCTTCTCCCCTTCCAATAAAAAACTAAAAAGATTCTTGCGGATCGTGACTCGTGTCTTGATGGAAGACTGTGTGCTGTCGTAACGCCACAGGGCCGTTCTTCCCGGGAACTCCGGACATTCGCCGTCGGGAAAAAGATCGGTAGGTATGGAGATCGTTTTACCCATAGGTCAGCCCTTTTGGGCAAGATCGTCCAGATCCTGCGAGTCGATCTTCCCCTGCGCTTCCAGCATCCGCATGTTCTTGGCATCCTGCAGAAAGTCCGATGCAAAGATGAAATCATTCAACAGCTTGCTCTTGCTGAATATGATCTCCTTATTGGACCCTTCCCATTCCTTGACGCCCTGGTACATATACATGATGTGGTCGCCGATCTCCATGACGCTGTTCATGTCATGGGTATTGACCACGGTGGTAATGTTGTATTCGGTGGTGATCTCTTTGATGAGCTTGTCGATCAGCAGCGAGGTTTGCGGGTCTAACCCGGAGTTGGGCTCATCGCAAAAGAGATAACGCGGATTTAGCACGATCGCGCGGGCTATGCCTACCCGTTTTTTCATCCCCCCGGAGATCTCACCCGGGAATTTTTGATTGACACCCTTGAGATTCACGCGTTCCAGCACTTCGTTCACCCGCCTGAGCTTTTCGGCCGGGGTATTCTTGGTGAACATATCCAGCGGGAACATCACATTCTGCTCGACCGTCATGCTGTCGAAAAGGGCCGAGCCCTGGAAAAGCATGCCGATACTTTGCCGCAGCTCCTTCCGGCCTTCTTCGTTCATCTCGGAGAAGTTCTTCCCATCGTAGACGATCTCGCCGCTATCCGGTTCGAAAAGGCCCACGAGGCATTTCATCATCACCGTCTTTCCACTGCCGCTGGTGCCGATGATGAGATTGCACTTGCCCGTTTTGAACACCGTGCTCACGTCGTTGATCACCGTTTTGCCGCCAAAGCCTTTCTTAATGTGACTTATTTCTATCATAAATATCTTTTAGAGAAGTATCGCGGAGAGGATATAATCTGCAAAGAGAACTAATATACAGCTCACCACCACCGCCCTCGTGCTCGCCCTCCCGATCTCCAGCGAACCACCCTGTACATTGTACCCGTAGAAGGCAGGAATGCTGGAAATGATGAATGCGAAGGTATAGCTCTTGGCCATCGCAAAAAACACGTTATAAGGCTTGAAATACTGATGCAGCCCCTTGTCGAAAGCCGCGGGGGAAATTATCCCCGTGAGCGTACCTGCCAGGCGGCCGCCAACCATGCCCAGCACCATGGATATCACGACCAGCATTGGGATCACCACGCATGAAGCCAGCAGCTTGGGAAAGATAAGATACGACTTGGTGTTGATGCCCATGATCTCGAGTGCGTCGATCTGCTCGGTGACCCGCATATTGCCCAGCTCGCTGGCGATCTTACTGCCGACGACACCCGCCAGCACGATACACACCAGCGTAGGGGAGAATTCGAGAATTACCGTATCCCGGACGATCTGCGCGATGGTGGAAAGGGGGATCAACGGGCTCACCAGCTGATAGGCCGTTTGCAGGGTCGATACCGCACCCATAAAGACCGAAATGATAGCCACGATACCGAGCGAACCGATGCCGATCTCCGAACATTGATGCATGAACTCCTTCCAATACATCTTGCCGTTCTCCGGCTTGGTGAACATTCCTTTCAAGGTTAGCAGGTAAAGCCCGAATTCGTGAAAAAACTTCATCAATTAAAGTATAAATAAGTGACGATCCTCCCGGCGGCGGGTCAGGTTCAATGTTTTGTCCTTTTCCACCAGGGCGCTTTCTTCGCCTCTTCGTCGGATGGAGCGTTCTTGCATTTGATCTGTGCGTCCACGATAGCCACCAGCGCCACGTTATAGATCTGTCTTACGGAGCTGCCCAGCTGAAGGACATGCACCGGTTTCTTTAGCCCCAGCAGGATCGGCCCGATGGCATCAGCGCCGCCTACTTCCTTCAACAGGTTGTAGGCGATATTGCCCGCCGCCAGATTCGGGAATACCAGGACATTCACCTCCTGGTCCACCAGCTCGCTAAAGGGATAGTTCTCTTTGATCAGCTCGTTGTTCAGGGCGACGCTGGCCTGCATTTCCCCGTCTATTATCAGGTTCGGCTCTTTTCGCTTGACGATCTCCCGCGCCTCGGCCACCAGCCGGGCCTCCGGCGAATCGCTGGTCCCAAAATTCGAATAGCTCAAAAGGGCCACCCTGGGCGTAAGATTGAACTGCTGCACTTCGCGTGCGACGAGCAGTGTGATGTCCGCCAGCTCTTCCGCCGTAGGATTGAAATTCACGGTCGTATCGGCGAGGAACAACGGCCCGCGTTTGGTCAGCATCAGGTACATGCCCGCGATCTTCTTGACCCCGTCTTCGGTTCCGATGACCTGTAAGGCCGGACGGATAGTATCGGGATAGTTCTTGGTGAGACCCGAGATCATCGCATCCGCCTCCTCCGTCTCCACCATCATACATCCAAAATACAGCCGGTCACGCATCCGCTTATAGGCCTCGTATTTGTTGAAACCGCGTCGTTGCCGTTTCTCAAAAAAGATCTCTCCAAAACGTTTCCGCTGATCTTCGTATTCGTCGTTATAGGGGTTGATCACCGGCATGCCCTCGATATCGATCTGGTTGGCAGCGGCGATGTGCCGGATCCTGCGTTCGTCACCCAGTAACATCGGGAAGGCGACCCCATCCGCATAAAGCATCTGGGCAACCTTGAGGATCTTCAGGTTATCGGCTTCGGCGAAGACCACGCGTTTGGGATTTAGCCGGGCCTTGGTGCTCAGCACCCGCATCAGCTGGTTATCCAGACCCAGCCGTTTGTTCAGCTCGATGGCATAGGCTTCCCAGTTATCGATATGCGTCTGCGCCACCCCGCTCTCCATTGCCGCCCTGGCCACCGCCGGGGCAACCGTCGAAAGCAGCCGGGGATCGAGTGGCTTGGGAATGATATAATGCGGTCCGAACAGCAGGTTCTTCTCGTTATAGGCCATGTTCACGATATCCGGCACCGGTGTCTTGGCCAGATCGGCCAGGGCCTTTACCGCGGCCAGCTTCATGGCCTCATTGATCTGTGTAGCCCGGACATCGAGCGCGCCCCGGAAGATAAAGGGAAACCCCAGCACATTGTTTACCTGGTTGGGGTAGTCGCTCCGGCCGGTGGCCATGATGATATCCTCGCGCGCCGCCGTAGCATGCTCATAGCTAATCTCGGGGTCCGGATTGGCCATGGCAAAAACGATGGGCTTCTTCGCCATGCTCTTCACCATTTCCGCCGTCACGACGTTGCCAACACTCAGACCTACGAATACATCCGCATCCTTCATCGCCTTTTCCAGCGTCCACTCGTTTTTGGGAACGGCAAATCGTTTCCGCTCTTCGTCGAGATCGGCGCGTTCGCTATGCAACACCCCATCCTTGTCAAAAAGGATGAAATTCTCCGGCCGCGCGCCCAATGCGACATAGAGCTTCACACAGGCCATCGCCGCCGCACCCGCGCCGTTGATCACAAACCGGACCTTGTCGATCTTCTTTTTTTGTAGCTCGAGGGCATTCAGCAACGCGGCGCTGCTGATGATGGCCGTGCCATGCTGGTCGTCGTGCATCACCGGGATCTTACATTTCTCCCGCAGCGCCTTCTCGATATAGAAACATTCCGGCGCCTTGATGTCCTCCAGGTTGATCCCGCCAAAGGTGGGCTCCAGCGCCTTCACGATCTCCACGAACTTCTCGGGGTCCTTTTCGTTGATCTCGATGTCGAAGACGTCGATGTCGGCAAAGATCTTGAA
>Ga0134126_10004938_pt1 | contig 16658 bp, 15 predicted proteins | sample KB31752_FD_96881 | JGI IMG/M metagenome (GOLD analysis project Ga0134126, IMG submission 96881) | Terrestrial soil microbial communities with excess Nitrogen fertilizer from Kellogg Biological Station, Michigan, USA - KB3-175-2 | ecosystem: Environmental > Terrestrial > Soil > Unclassified ...
CTGATCTACTTCCCTCGAACGACGCCGCGCGCAAGACCTGGATCGTTGTCGGCAAGCGCCTCGTCGGCCTCCCCGACGGACTCATGTTCCTGGTCCCCACCAAGCTCGTTCCCACGGCCCTGACTCCGCTCTTCAGCCTCGGCACCAAAATTCGCATGGGACTCGAGCTGCTTCATCCACCGCGCCCCAGCACGAAAGACGAATCGGTAGCTGCGCTGGTCGAGCGCCACTTCGGACGCGAAGCTGTCGAGCGTCTCGCCGATCCGCTGCTCTCCGGAATCTACGGCGGGGACGCGTGCCAGCTCAGCGCCCGCACCGTGCTGCCCCGTCTGGTCGAGATGGAAGAGCAGTACGGCTCCCTCACCCGCGGCATGCTGGCCGCGCACAAGAGAATGAAGGCGGCGATGGCCGCAAAGGCCAAGGCGACTGAAGCCGGTCCGTCTCATCCTCCCGCTGACCGTCTCAAATCCATGGGCGGACCCGGCGCGGGCGGGCCGGGCTCGGGCGGACGGGGCGTCTTCACCACCCTGCGCGGCGGCCTGCAGCAGATGGTCGACGCGATCACCGCGAAGCTCGACCCGCTCTGCGTTCGGCTGTCCACCCAGGTCGATGCCATTGAGCGCACTGCCGCCGGTTGGCAGATTACGGCCGCAGGCGAAACCGCCACCTATGACACCGTGATTGTGGCCTCGCCCGCCTGGGCCGCTTCCGCTTTGCTTGCCCGAGTGGACGCAACACTCTGCCAGGAACTGGCCAGGATTCCCTACTCGTCCTCGATCACCGTCAACCTGATCTACGACGAGGCTGCGCTCGGGCCGCTGCCTGAGGGATTCGGTTTTCTCGTGCCCACCAGCAGCGGCCGCGCCATGCTGGCCTGCACCTTCGCGCACCGCAAATTTCTGGGCCGCACCGCCCCCGGCAAAGCCGTGCTGCGCGCTTTCCTTGGAGGCATGCGCAACGAAGCCCTCATGGCCGAGCCCGACAACGTCCTCATCGCCACCGTGCGCCGCGAGTTGGGCGAGATTCTCGGCTCCCGCACCATCGGCCTGCACATCGAGCCTGAGTACGCCGAAGTGAACCGCTGGCGGCGCGCCATGGCGCAATACGCCGTCGGCCACCAGGAGCGCATGGTGCGCATCAGCGATCGCGTGGCGGCGCTCCGCGGCCTCTACCTTGCCGGCAACGCCTACGACGGCATCGGCATTCCTGACTGCATCCGGCTGGGACGAAGAGCCGCGCGCGAGTTAACGAAGGCATAGCCCAATCCAAGGCAAGAGCACGACGGCCACATAACGCGCGGCGCTTTTTCAACCAGTGTTCTCTCGCCTCTGAGAAATTGCTCGTGCAGAATTTCCTGATTGACACTGTTCCGCAATCCTTGCCAACATTGCTCACACCAGTTAACAAGACACACCGAACTGTTTCCCCATTTCCCAGCAGCCGTATCTGCGTGATCGACCAAAGTGCATCACGTGGTGGCGAATTCTCATTCGCCGTCAGCGCGAGATTGCGATCCCGTTGCACATACATTCCCATATGGGCGCTGGAGAAAGGTCCCGATGACCCAAGACCCCAATGACAATTCTCTCTATACAGTCGCGTCTACCGAGCGAGTAACCCTCTCTCTGCAATCCGTGCAGTGCAATTGCCTCACCTCGGCGGGATTCGACGGCCAGACCCTGGCGAAGCAGAGTGCCGCCCCGGATGTTTACTCGTTTGATGTAACGGGTAACAGCGGGGACCAGAAGGTCTTCGCGGGAGTATGTACTTTCTCTCCCAGCAATCCGCCGACTGCTCATTACACCGTCCAGGTATCAGGTTCGCTCGGTGGTTCATTTCAAGCCTCGTCGGTGTTCAAGACGTTACCTGCAGCCGCATTTCAGTTATTCTTCACGATCGCATAGAGCCGGGTCGAGGACCCGCCGCAGGAGAGCAATGCTCAAATTGCCAGGTAGGACCGCACTCTTCATCGCTGGTGTGTTCATGGTCGGGATCAACACCATGGCGCAGAGCCCAGCAGCTCCAAGAGCTCCAGCTCAGGCGAGCGGCGCTCCGGCGTGTTCTTCGTTGAAAACCACGGCTCTTGAAAGCGATCCGGATCTCGTCAAAGCGGTGGCGGCAGTTGTTGCGCAAATCGTTGGTAATTACGACAACTCCCGATCTGCGCAGCCTCCGGCAATCCGGCAGTTCTGGGGCTCTTTCAATGCAGCGGTCCTGGGCGAAATGCAGCCGAAGTGTGTGTCCGCCGATGGCCTGGGCAACGCGGTGCAGAACGCGGTGAAGGCGCAGGCCGTCACTGCGCAGACCAACAAACAGGTCGCGGCGCCTCCCGCTCAGGGGCAGAGTACTTCACTGGTGCAGAAAGTGGGAATCCCGCAACTTCTCGCCTTTGCCGTCGAGAACGGCGCCATCACCAACAAAGTGAGCGGTACGACCATGACTCTGAGTACATCTCCGTATGCGTTCCTGACCGCGTTCGGCGCTGGCTCGGATACGCAGGCGAATTACAACGCATCCGCCTGGGCAACGCACACGGGTATCTCCGCCACATTCAATGTTTCCAATTCTTCCGATCCTCTGGCCAGCGTTTCGCGCAAGCAGGTAAGCCAATGGCAGGCAAAGGCAACGTTCCGCGACACCTCAATCCGATCGAAAGCTGTTGCCGACCTTTACGCGAACAGTGACTTGAAGAAAGTGGCGGATGCCGTTGCGGCCGATCTGAGCAATTCCTGGTTTGTCAGTGTGAGAACGGACTTGGACATCCCGGCTGATAACGCCTATCGGAAATCGTGGGCTGCGAGTCTGGATACAGATGTTGCAGACGCACAGAGAACGGGCGACAGCACGAAAAACGATGCGATCGCAACGGCCCTTCTCAAGATGCTGGATGCGGATCAGGACTATCAGACAGGGCTGAAGAATGCTTATGCCCAGATCAGCAGCCAGGCTTCACTGTCCGCGCTGGTAAAGAAACTTCACTCCGACCGGGCCGACTTTGATCAAAAAGAAGCGGACTTTGAAAAGCAGGTCGCGGATCTGGCAAAGGGCTGGAACGGCGACTTTGCGTTTTCCGAGCAGTTCCCGGCAACAGTCACTTCCACCACTGCCTCGGGAACCGCCGCCAGTACGACCACAGCGATGATGCCGGCGTATTTCCAGGCCGAGCTGGACGTTACCTGTGAACCGTATTCGGCCACCGACAATACAGGAAAACCCTGCCCGTTGCGCAGCACCGGCACGTTAACCTTCAATGCTTCTGCAATGTTCTATCCCAATCCCGTGGCTTCACTCAACGAAAAGACTTTCCGGGGAGCGCACGCGGCTCTGGAAGGACAGTGGGCGCTCGGACCAGGCTTTCTGCGCATTAAGCAAGAGAACGACAAGAGCAACATGACCCTCTCGCTCAGCGCCAATTATGAGCGGCTGCAGGAGAACAAAGACCAGCCCAAAAAAAGGCCCGACCTCGCCATTGGGAATATCAAGCTTACGATTCCAATCTCCGCAGGTGTCGCTTTTCCGGTGTCGTTCACCGTGGCAAGCGCAGGCGAACAGAACAATGAGAAATATGTCCGCGGCAACTTCGGAATCACTTTTGATCTGGACAAGCTGGAAGCTCTATTGAAGGCGAATCGATAAGGCGATCAAGACGCCCGGTGGGGGACGTCACAGTCCCCCACCGCCCATCAAAAGTCCGATCCCGTACGTCACCGCGCCTTCGAGAGCGCCGACCACCGTCATCTCCAGCCCTGAGGACCACCACGACCGCACTGTGATCAGGCTCTTGGCCGCGCCTACCGCGAAATGCGCGATCAGCGACACCACCGCCGCGGCAATCACCGCGGGCACGCCGTGCAGGAAGAAGAACGGTACAACAGGAATGATCGCGCCCACCGCCGTCGACAGCGCACCCGACGTGGCCGAAACCATCGGGTTCGACAGCGCCTCCTCGGTCGATCCCAGCCGCTCGCTCGACAGCGCGCGCAGCATCTGGTCGGGATCGCGCGCGATGTGGTCCACCACTTGGAACGCATCTTCCTCCGGCAGCCCTTTCACCTGGTAATACAGCGCCAGCAGTTCGCGTGCCTCCGCCGGGTTCATGCGGATGGCCTCCCGCTCGCGCTCCAGCTCCGCGTCGTAAATCTCGCGCTCGCTTTTGGCTGCGAGATATGCGCCCGAACCCATCGACAGCGCCGAGGCAATCATCCCCGACAGCCCCGCCAGCAGCACATATTTACTGTCTCCTGCCGTTGCGCCGGACACGCCCGAGACAATTCCGAAGATCGCTCCCAGCCCGTCGTTCACGCCGTAAATCGCATCGCCAATCCAGCTTCCCGCCTGCTTGCGCCCTTCGTTGCGCTTGGCCAGCAGCTCGTCCAGCACTTCCTTGGGATCGACTTTCGGCGCGTTTGGCGCCGGCGCGTAATGGCCGCGCAACAATGAACCCAATTCGCGGTGGTGGTCGCGCTCATCCTCAATCACGTGATTGAGAATTTCGATCGACTGCTCGTCGCCCAGGTCCTTCAGTTGTTTGCCGTAGTTGGCAATGTGGCGGCTTTCCTCGATCTCCAGGCGGCGCAGCGCCATCCGGATTCCGCCTGCGCGGTTGGGCAGCGAGTCGGCATCGCCATGCGGCGAGCCCTTGTAGACCGGCGCCGGCCCGCCCAGCTCCTCGATGCGCGCCGCCCACAAGGCTGCGTGCTCGTCCTCCGCGCTCGCCAGGTGTCGCAGCACCTGCGCGCGCACCGGGTCGGTGTCGCGGTCGGCCAGCGCGCGGTAGGTGTAGCAGCCCACCATTTCCGCCTGCCAGTTTTCCTCCAGCGCTTCGAGAATCTTCTCGAGACGCGGACCGCGCAACGATTCCTTGGTCAGGGCCATTCCAGTGCTCCTTGTTGAAACTTGAGGATAGCCGAAAAACAGAGACTGCCGTTAATCCACCTGGATTCCACACCCTGCGCAGTCGCCACCTTACTCCCATCTCCCGTTCCCTCTATCCCGAATCCCTGTTGCGGGTTCCCTGTTGCCTGTCTTTCCCCCTCTTCCCTTCCCACCCGCGCCGGTTCCCGTATAGTGTTGTTGCAGCGAAAAATCAGGGCTCCGGCGCGGCTGTGGGCGTTTGCGGACAATACGGCCCGGCAACCCCCGACGTGTGCCGTGTTCTCCTACCTGCACCACGCTCTTACCGGGGCGGATTTCAGAGGAAGTGAGGGAACTACCTCCCATGGCAACACGATCCACACCCACCACGGCGCCGAGTGCGCCGAGTTATCTGGGACCGTTCATCGCGGTCGCCATCCTGTACTTTGTCTTCGGATTCGTCACCAACCTCAACATGGGCCTGGTGCCATACCTCAAGCAAATCTTCGAGATTCACAGTTTCGCGAACTGGCAGGCCATGCTGGCCGAAGGAGCCTTCTTTACCGCCTACTTCGTCTGCTCCGCACCCAGCGGTAAGCTCATTGAGGCCATCGGGTACAAGGGCACCATGGTGGTGTCGCTGTTCATTCAGGTGATCGGCGCCCTCATCTTTATTCCCGCAGCCTCGCAGGTTTCCTTCCCGCTCTTTCTTCTCGCGATCTTCGTGGTGGGTGCCGGCGTAACCGCCCTGCAGACGGCGGCCAATCCCTATATCGCCATCCTCGGTCCGGAAAGCACCGCGCCCGTCCGCCTCACCCTCGCTCAGGCGCTCAATTCGCTGGGCGGCACCATCGCTCCCTGGATCGCGGGCGCCTATATCGTCACTTCGAAAGCTCTGGATCCCGCCGTCGTGTCAAAAGAATCGCCCGAGGCGCAGCACGCCTACCAGGTGAGCATCGCCCACACGGTCCACAATCCCTACATCATCATCGCCATTGGCCTGGCCGTCATGGGCGTCGCCATCGCCCTCACGCATCTGCCCCACATCACCGGCGCCACGGAATCCGAGGCCAACGCGGAAATCCACGGAGCCATGAACCGCAGCATCTGGGCTTACCGGCACACCGTCCTCGCCGCCCTCGGCATCTTCCTCTATGTCGGCGTCGAAGTCGGCCTCGCCACCCAGATGGTCCTTTACTTCAGCGACTCCGCCCACCATGGCCTGGCCGCGCTTACGGCCTCCGACGCCCAGAAACTCGTCGCCTATTACTGGGGCGGCGCCCTCATCGGCCGCCTGCTCGGCTCGTGGATGCTGACCAGGATCAAGGCCTCCAAGCTTCTCACCATCTTCGGCATTGTCGCCGCCGCCCTCGTGGTGACCTCCATTCTCAGCACCGGCACCGTCGCCATCTGGGCGCTCATCATTGCCGGCTTCTTCAACTCCATCATGTTCCCCAACATCTTCGCGCTGGGCATCGCCGGCCTCGGCCCCATGACCAGCAAGGGATCGGGACTGATCATGACCGCCGTCTGGGGCGGCGCGTTGATTCCGGTCTTTATCGGCTGGATCTCCGACCACTCCACCTACGCGCTGTCGCTGGTCGTACCTGTGATCTGCTACCTCTACATCGCGTTCTATGGCCTCGCGGGACACAAGCCCACGCGCACCGCCACAACGTAATTTGCGCTTCGCCGTCTTCACCGGCGGCAAGGGTCCAGGCCCGGCGGACTGTATAGGCACGGGGCTGGATCGGTAGTACAAACTGAAGGCCCTCCGCATCGCGGAGGGCCTTCGCATCTGCTGCGAACCCCGCCACAATTCCCACCCTCCAGCCGCGCTCCGCGGTTTGACGCCAGGTGGAATCTGCGCTACCTTTACGTTTCCCCCAAAAACGATGTTCGAAAGGTGGCGAGCAATGTCGATGCTCCGGATGGCCACTCTCTGTGCGGCTATCGCAACGATGCTGGAATTCATTGTGGGCACGGTGCAGATGTTCGAGTCGGACACCCTGCACTACCTCGCCCACGCGAACGCCCTCGCGTGGGCCGGGCAAATCGTCTATCGGCTCACAACGGTCGCACTCTCGGTGTTCTTCTTTGCCTTATATGCAAGGCAGAAAGCGTAGGTAACTGTGGCTGACGATCTCGGATTCCTGCTGGACACGCCGGCGAACTCGGAAGCAAAAACCACGTCCACTGAAAACGCATCTGCGCTGTGGTCCCGGAAACTGGCGCACCGCTACACGGACGCCTACCGCACCGCCGGTTTTGTGGTGGGGATAGGGACGGCAATCAAGGTGCTGGGATTCATCCTCGGCGCCGTTGGATTTCTAGGTGGCGCAGTGCTTGGGTCAGGAGGAAGCTCCGACTTCGGAAAAGCCATGCAGGCGCCGGTCGGAATAGGCCTGATTGTCATCTCAGTCTTGATATTCGTCTGGTTTTACATCCTGGGCGTCATTGTGTCATCCATCGGCCAGATGCAGAAGGCGTCTGTCGACAGCGCAGTCAACAATTCGCCCATGCTCTCAAACTAGCAGCGCGCCGAGATCATGCACTTGAATTGATCTCCATCCGATTCAGCCGAAGGCCTTCCTCGCTAGGGGAGGGCCTTCGCATCTACTGCCTCGGTTTGCGATCTACGCCGGCTGCACCTGCCCCACCGCCGCCTTCACCGTCTCTGCCACATACGCGATCTGCTCCCCCGTCAGCTCCGGATAGATCGGTAGCGCCAGCACCTCGTTCGCCGCCGTCTCCGCTTCGCCCAGCGATCCCACAACCCGGCACTTGCCCGCGAAACACTCCTGCAGATGCATCGGCACCGGATAATAAATCTCCGTGCCCACTGTGGCCTCCGTCAGCGCCTTGCGCACCGCATCGCGATTCTGCACGCGAATCGAATACTGGTTGAAGATGCTCACGCAATCGGGGCGGATATACGGCGCACCCACGGCGGACGCCGCAAACGCAGCATCATACACCGCTGCATTCCTCCGCCGCGCAGCCGACCACGCCTCCAGATGCGGCAGCTTCACCAGCAGCACTGCGGCCTGCAGCGGATCGAGCCGGAAATTTCCGCCGACAAGCTTGTGGTAGTACTTCGGCTTGGACCCGTGCGAGCGCATCAGCAGCAGCCGCTCGTGCAGCGCCGCGTCGTTGGTTACGCACATGCCGCCGTCGCCCGCGCCGCCGAGATTTTTTGACGGGAAGAAGCTGAAGCACCCGACGGCGCCTAAGCTGCCGGCCTTGCGACCTTTGTACGTCGCCGAAATCGCCTGCGCCGCATCCTCGATCACTGGAATCCCGTGCCGGTCCGCGATCTCCATGATCGGGTCCATGTCGCACATCTGCCCGAACAGATGCACCGGTATGATCGCCTTCGTCTTCGGCGTGATCGCAGCCTCAATCTTCGCCGGATCGATGTTGAACGTCTTCGCTTCGATGTCCACAAACACAGGCAGCGCACCCACGCGCGCCACGCAGCCGGCCGTCGCGAAGAACGTGAACGGTGTCGTGATCACCTCGTCGCCCGCGCCGATCTCGAGCGCCATCAGCGCGGCCAGCAGCGCGTCCGTGCCGCTCGACATGCCCACCGCGTATTTGCAGTCGCTCAGGGCGGCCACCTTCTTCTCCAGTTCCTCCACCTTGGGGCCGAGGATGCACACCTGTGACTCCAGCACTTCGCTGACCGCCTGCATCACTTCTTCGCGAATGCCGGCGTACTGCGCCTTCAAATCGAGCAACGGTATCTTCATGATTCCTCTTACTTCCTTCCCCTTGCATTCTACGGCGCAGCCAAGCCTCGCCCATCCCCCGTTGGCACAGGCCAACCCTCCCCAAACGGAGCAGTTCCCGCCCAGTCCAGTCCAGTCCAGTCCAGCCCGGCCGTTCCGGTCTGGTCCGGCGCGCTCCGCTAGCATCAATCCATGGCCACCTTCGCACAGCGCCTCCGCTCCCTGCTGCGATGGCCGCCACCTTCGCTGGTCCCGAACGAGCCCGCGCACCCCTTCGACGCCGCTCACGGAGTGGACACCTCCGGGCTCTACTACGCCGACCGCCTCCCCACCGGCCACGCTCACGACCGCTACAGCGAGGGCTACTACGCCACCGCGCCATCGCTGTTTTTGGGTGCGCTGGCACAATGGCAGGCGACGCTACCCACTGCAGGGACCCTGACTGCGGCAGCAGGTCTGCCAGGAACCGCCCTGCGCGTCGAAGACTACACGTTCGTCGATCTGGGATGCGGCAAAGGACGCGTCGTGCTGATGGCGTCGCGTTGTCCGTTTCGCTCGGTGCGCGGAATCGAGTTGAACGCGGGGCTGGTGCGGATCGCCCGGCGCAATCTGCGCCGCTTTCGGGGGAATCCGAACCCTGAATCGCGAGGTGGGGCGCAGGTGTGTCATGACGTGAAAGTGGTCTGCGCGGATGTGCTGGGATCGGCAGAAGATTCTGTGCTGGACCGGATTTTGCGTTCCGACACGCCGGTGGTGCTCTTTCTGTTCAACTCTTTCGGGGCCGAAGTGCTCTCGGGCCTGATGGAAAAGCTGACCCGCTCGGCCCGCCCGCCGCGGCAGGCGCCCATCGACCTGATTTACGTCCACCCCGAACACGACCGCCTGGTGGCGGCCACGGCGAGCATCGAACTCCTGCGCCACGCCGACATCCCCTTCAGCTACGAGGACGTCGAGGCCGACCTGTTCGGCGTGTCGTCTGATGTGTGCTCGGTCTACCGGCTGGGAGGGATGCGGTAGTAGGGATGGTATCGCGGAGCTGTGCGGCGCAGCCACCCGCCAAATTGAAGTCTCAAGTCCGAGGCGTGCGGGTGAAACTTGCACCCACGATTTGTGATTGCAGGTTATAGAATTGCGGCATCGTTTCCCTGCAGCTTTGCTTTTGAGGTCGATTCCGTGAAAAATCTGTTGCGGTTTCAGGCGCTGGGCGCCTCGCTTGTTTTCTTTGTGGCGGCGGCCGGTGCGGCGGCCCAGGTGCCGGGATGGAAGACCCACAGCTATCCCGCCGACGGGTTTAGTGTGTCGTTGCCCGCCGACCCGCAGATCCAGTCGCAGGACATGCAACTGCCGGCCGGAGGGAAAGCCGAAACGCGCCTGTACCAACTCGGCGTGGGGGATGCCGGGTTGATGATCGGCATGTTCCACGCCGGGGCGATGGTGCCGGGCAAGACGCCCGACCAGGTCCTCCAGGACGGCAAGAACGGCGCGCTGGCGAAGACCCAGGCTCACCTGATTTCGGAAAAGAAGATCACGCTCGGCGACGCGGCAGGCCTGGAGATGGTGGCCGAAAACCCGACCCTCCATATCAAGGCGCGCCTGTTTGTCGCGGGCACGCGAGTGTATACGATCATGGAGGTTTATCCGATCGGTAAACCGTTCGCGCACGCGGAGGAATTTCTGGACTCGTTCCGGATTGTGCCGGTGGAGGCGAAGTAGGGGTTAGTGACCAAGCACAAGGGACGCTCGCACTGCGCAGACGGTCGAAGGTAAAGGTATGGCATGACAGGGAAACTCTCCGAGGGCGTGGTCCATAACGTGCCGGCGGATTTGCGGGCAGCGCTCGTCGCGGACACGGCGGCGCTGGAAAAGTGGGAGGATATTACCCCGCTGGCGCGCAATGAATGGATCTGCTGGACCATCTCCGTCAAGAGGCCGGAGACACGGAGGCAACACGTCGCGAGGGTGTGCTCGGAATTGAAAGAGGGAATGCGCCGGCCTTGTTGCTGGCCCGGGTGCCCTCACCGTTGAGAGTCGGTCTGGACAGCCTCGAAGACGGGATCTGCGAGCGGTCGTGGTTTCCCACCTTTGAATCGAAACAGCCGATTCAAGGATGGGGCACCCAGGGCTTGGGGTCGGCCAACGTTGAAAACCGGTGAGCGGGCCACCTACCCACCCGCCGTGAATTCCCTTTAAATACGAATTCAACGATTGACAGGTCGGCCGAGTGTCAAAATACTGCTTACAAGCCGTCCCCGAGTTTAAACAGGAATTTGTATCTGTCAGACATTCGCACTTCAGTTCCAGCCGAGTTACCACAGTCATGGTTTTTGGAAAGGCGTTCAGCAGCATGAAAATCCTGCCTAACCTGATTCGCGGGCTTGGATGCGTGTGCTTTGTGTGTGCCGCCGCATCGGCCTTTGGATGCGACCAGGTTCCCGCCGGCGAGACTCTTTGGGTTCGCCTTACCGCTCCCATCAGCACGTACTCCGCCAAGCCCGGCGATGCGGTGCATGCGGTTCTCACCGAGGACCTGGTCTGCGACAACGAAGTCGTGCTGCCCATGGGCGCGCCGGTCGAGGGCGTCGTCCGCAGCAGGCACAAGGTGGGATTTGGCTTTATCCACGAGACCGCGTCTCTCGAGATCGAATTCACGCGGGCCACGGCGCGGCCGGGCATCCCACTCGATCTCGTCGCGCGCGTCGAAGAAGTCGAAAATGCGCGCGAGAAGGTTCGCAATGGCGTGATTCTGGGCATCCGCTCCACCGCAACCGTTCAGGGAACCGCCAACAGCCGCCTGAAGCATCTGCCCACCTGGAACCCTTATTCCGACTTGATTCTGATTACCTACGCGGCGACCTTTCCCATCTTTCCCGAGCCGGAAATCTATTATCCGGCCGGCACGGACATGCGCCTCGAGACCATGAAAGAGATCGCGCTTCCCCCCGGAATGGCAGCCGCCGGGCACCCATCCCCTTCCGCCAATCCGCCCGAACCCGATCAGCCGGACCCGGATCAGCCGGAAGAGGACAGTCTGCGGCAACTGGTGGCCGAGATTCCCGCGCGTGTCACGAACACGAGGCACGTCGAAGCCGACCTGATCAACATGGTCCTGCTGGGCTCAGAGTCCCAGGTGAAGTCGGCATTCCATCTCGTGGGGTGGAATGGCGCAGATTCCCATGGCGCGGGCGCCTGGGCGAAGAACTTCTATGCGCTGCTCAACAACAGCGGCTATGCAAGGCAGCCCATGATGAAGTTCCTGCTCGACGGCAAGCCGGAAGACATGAAATGGCAGAGAAACCTCAACAGTTACGGCCACCGCGATCATCTCCGCCTTTGGCAATGGACAGGGAAAGCAGCTACCGGGCCGGTATGGGCCGGTTCCTGCACGCACGATAACTCCGCGGCGTTCAATTTCAGGCACTTTCGTTTTATGCATCATGTCGCGCCTCACATCGACGACGAACGATCGACCGTGTTGCGCACACTCGCTTTTGCCGGCTGCGTAAAGTCTGTCAGCTATGTGCCGCGCCCCGACCCGATCACATCCCTGCGCAGCACCATGGGAGAACTGATGCTCACCGACGGAGACGTGGCGGTTGTCACCCTTGAGGACTGCCGGCCCGTTCTTCCGGAGGCCGATTTAAGCGCGAAGCGCGCCCGCTTCAAGCCGGGCAATTATGCCTTCCGCTATATCCGCCGCCAGGTTCTCGGCTACCGCAACCTCATCTTCCGCGAGAACTTCATCTACGGCGCGTACGCCCTCGGCCGCGTAACAGTAAAGGCCCTGCGCCCGAAGCCGCCAATTGCCCCCATTGCCAAGGCAACTCCGCCGCACACGAAGACGCAGACGCGAACCGCCGTAGCCGCGACGCGCTGAGTGATAGCTCCCCGTGGCCCCGAGTGGGGGACCCTTCGGCTTCGCCTAGGGCGGGCACCCTCAGTGTGGTTTCGGGGCGAGACCGGGGCGATCGCCTACTTGCCCTTATGATCCAAGCAACGGGCCGGGCGGCTCAACCTTGTAGCTCCTCCAGTCGGAGGTGAGCTGGATCGCATCGTTGTACAGCGATAGGACAAGCTGGTCCTCCGCTATAGCAAGGCATTGCCTCACTTCGATGCCCGAGGCTCCGCCCGATGCTGCATCCGGGTCGCCTACCCCGAATAGATCGTAGATCTTTTGGATCAGGGCTTCCAATCGCTCGGAGTCAGAGTCCTCTTCCTTAGGGCAAACTACATAGATGCTAATGAAGTAGGGCTCCCCTTCTGGACAGTCGCGCCTCTCTTGGCCTTCATCGAAGAGCAGGAGGATAGCGGACGTACAGTCATTAAACTCTTCCAGAAGCTTCCAGAATTTGTCCTCCATTTTCTTGAAACGGGAGCCAAACTCATTTGGTAGCGCCGCTCGCTTGTACCTTGCCGACAGCCAGTTCACGAATTCCTTCAGGCCACGTCGATTAAGGAGATACGGCCGCTCCAACTGCAGATCCCAGAGGTGCCGCTTTTCGATCGGCCGCTTCAGCGTGGCATCAATCCTCGCCGCTCGAATACCGTCAAGATCGGCATCTCGTAATTCAACATCGAGGAGTCTGGAATTCCTCGTGTGCGCGTATTGTGAGCTAATCTTTGCGATCTGTTCGATTGGGATTATTTCGATATATGGTTCTTTTTCGGAAGAAGCCTCGATGTCACAATCATGGCTTGCGACAATTGCCCAAAAGCCGCCGTGACACTCTTCTTTCCCCCCACCGCTCTGCGGGGTTGAAACGCCAACTGGTATACGGAGGATATCGCCTTGCCGCAGCGGGACCTGTCCCCGTAACTGTTCCCGTGGCTTCTCAGTCTTCTTGCTCATCCAGCAGCGGCACCCCGAACTCCTGAAGTGCCGACACTCTCCTCTTTTTTAGATTCTGTTGTTGAATGAGCATTTTACGCCGACCCTGTTCGTTTCGTGCTACGCCCCAGACTTCTTCGACCCAGTTCCGAGCGGAATCGCCAGAGTGCAATGCGTCGAGTAGAGTCAAACCGCGTGAATTGCGGCGTCTGCTGAGCCCCGCTGTTCTCGGGCCACGAAGGCGCGAGATCAGATTTGCTGCATGAAAGAGATCGTCGAAGCGCTCTTGGTTCATTCCGGACATCGGGCCGCCCGAAAGCCACTTATAGACCGCCTGTCTCGATACGCCGAGCGCACTAGCAACATCAGAAATCGATAGCGCGAGGGCACTTTGGATCACTCGAAGCTGGGGCCGAAATGCCGCGCCTAGCTGGTTCTGCGAATCAGGGACTATGGTGAAATACGGAACTCGGCCTAATTGCATGGACGGCCGTGCTACATCGAACCCACACATGACGCTCGTCGGGGCCGCGAGAACGTTGAGGCGCATCGCCAATTCAGCAACATCAGCAGCGAAAATGCGACTCCCAGTCGAGTCCATACGAATCTGGTAAGGAGAGTAAACAAATACCGTAGGAGTTTCGTCGAAATTCCAACGGTAAATTTGCGCGGAGCTACGGCTACATTCAATCCGACTCGGGGGCGAGAGATTTGGATATGGGTGGCCCGGGAAAAATCCGGAGGAAACAACCTGCCCGCCTCCTGAGGTCCGTTCCAACCGAGGATAGCTCATAAGCAACTCCTCATTTCCATTCGGAGATCGCGAACTCTGTCGAAACCGATCGAAGTGCTTCTCTAAGGTTCTCGTGCAGGTTATTGAAGGTGTCCCTGATGCTAGAGAGATTCATTTCAGAGCGCGCCGCCAGAAACGAGTCCGTATCGATGATCGCGTGTGGCCCGTCGAATCCGGTGATGGTGGGCTTCACCGTGACCGGTGAAAATGCCAAGTCGGGAGGAAGGGCAAGTTGGCCCCTCCCGGAGAACACGCGAATGACCGTCGTACCCTCTCCATGAGAAAACACCGATTCGGAAAAAGAGTGCACCAAGGTCCCAGAGAACCTGGCCTGTGGTAGCCCAAGAACCTCGGGCACTAGGTATTCTTGCACCGCGGATCCATCTCGAGGAATCACCACGTCGACGTAACGCAGTCCAATCCTTTCGGAGAGGTCGGGCGCGATTAATTTAACTATTCCGTTGAGAGGGTCAAGAAATCGGTTGAGGAACCACTCGAAGTCCTCGTAGTCCGAAACGTGGAATGTCAGTGCGCTCGCTTCGAGGATAAAAGTCTGGCTGCTATCGCGGTTTGAGAAAACGTAAGCCGGGAGCCTCTCCACCGGAATTTGCGGCGGCTGGGAGGCGCCCTCTGGAAGGTTGAGAGAGAGACCTAGCTGGAAGTTGAAGCGCTGCGCGAAAACAGGGAATCCGTTTTTCCGGAACTGCTCTTGGATCGTTGGCAAATATGATGAGAGACTGAGTACCGGACTAAAACGCACCTGACCAATCACGTATACGACTGGAGCATTGCTCCATCTTGCCATTCTGAAGCTCCTTGCGGTTAGACGCGTTCAGTTTACACTTTGGTTGACAGAATGGAAGAATTTCTTTGAGGGGCAGCGTCCCTAGAGTCACGGGAGTTAGGTGGGATGTCTGATTCGGTTCTGTAGGTGGCGAGTGCTGGCGGGGTGCCCTAAAGAACCCGCTATGGGTAGATGCGGTGGAGGGTGCGGGCGAAGGGGATGGTCTCCCTTACGTGATCCAGGCCGCAGATCCAGGCTACGATTCGTTCGATGCCCATGCCGAAGCCCGAGTGGGGGACGCTGCCGTAGCGGCGCAGGTCGAGTACCACGGGAATTTTCCAAAGCCTGTTGAGCCCCTGGAGTTTCTCGCCTTCCCTCCACACAGGATGCCCTTCTCAACCCCGCCTCAATCGGGCCGCCAGGATGCTCCACCGCCCCTGTTCGCTGTTCGCTTATCCCTTTGTCCCTTTTTTCCGTTTATCCCTCTGTCCCCGACCGCTTATCCCTGGTCCCTGGTCCCTCTGTCCCTTGTGTCCCTGACCCCTGAACCCTGTTCCCTGTTGCCTGTTGCCTGTTCCGTCACACGCACCCGTGACAGCCATCACAAACGCCTGGCCGCCATTATGCTACTGTTCCTTTGCTCCTGGAGAAATCCGGAGTTCAACAGGACATAGCGGCTGGAAACAATCCGCAATTTTTTCTTTTTTTTATTTTTTTCGTTTTCCACAGCTTTTTGGAACCATCGCGTAAGGAGTAATGGAACCAGCAGCTTAGAGGAAAGCGGAGTCAAACGGTATTCTTTGCGACCCAGCAGAATGCCGGCCTTCCCCGCCTCATCTACCATCCCGGGAGAGCTGTGCCTGCCCGGCTTCCCGCCTCGCCGGAGCCTTTGACAACGAGCTGAAGAGCCCCGGTTGGGGACTCTTAAGGACTAGCTAGGAACGAATCTCGCGATTCGCCTGCTAACCAGCACACCACCGGATGTAGCCCTCACGGGTAGATGCGGTGCAGGGTGCGGGCGAAGGGGATGGTCTCCCTTACGTGATCCAGGCCGCAGATCCAGGCTACGATTCTTTCGATGCCCATGCCGAAGCCAGAGTGGGGGACGCTGCCGTATCTGCGCAAATCTAAGTACCACTGGAAGGCTTCTTTGGGCAGGTTGTGGTCTTCGATGCGCTGGTTGAGAAGTTCGTAGCTGGAGACGCGCTGGGAGCCTCCGATGACCTCGCCGTAACCCTCGGGGGCGAGGACGTCGACGCAGAGGGCGTAGGTGGGGTCCTGGGGGTCGGGCTCCATGTAGAAGGCTTTGACCGCGGCGGGGTAGCGGTGGACCATGATGGGTTTGGCGAACTGCTGGGTGAGCCACGTTTCATCGGGTGACCCGAAGTCGTTGCCGTACTCGAACGCGTTCTCGAGGTGTCCGTCGATGTGGGCCTGCTGCAGCATCTTGGCGGCTTCGTCGTAGCGGATGCGGGGGAACGGGGGGGTGATGGCCTCGAGTTTGGCGATGTCGCGGCCGATGGTCTCAAGTTCTGCGTGGCGGTTTTTGAGGACGGACTGGACGATGTGGGAGATGTAGTTTTCGGCCAGGGTCATGAGGCCGTCGAGGTCGAGGAAGGCGACTTCGGGCTCGACCATCCAGAACTCGGTGAGGTGGCGGCGGGTTTTGGA
>Ga0134126_10004939_pt1 | contig 16653 bp, 15 predicted proteins | sample KB31752_FD_96881 | JGI IMG/M metagenome (GOLD analysis project Ga0134126, IMG submission 96881) | Terrestrial soil microbial communities with excess Nitrogen fertilizer from Kellogg Biological Station, Michigan, USA - KB3-175-2 | ecosystem: Environmental > Terrestrial > Soil > Unclassified ...
CGAAGTAGCCGCCATCTTCGTGGTCGGCCGCGCGCTCCCACCAGATCGGCAACGCCTCGTCGAGCAGCCAGCGCTGCAGCCGCGCGGCGGCCGCGCGGATCTTCGGCGGCGCGCTCATGCATGACCCTCGGCGCCACTTTGGGCGATGGCGGCAAGGTAGGCGCCGTAGGGGCCGGACGCCTTGGCGAGCGCCATCAGCGCCGCGCGGTCGATCCAGCCGTTCTGGAAGGCGATCTCCTCGACGCAGCCGAGCCGCAGGCCCTGCCGCTCCTCGATGGCGCGCACGAACTCGCCGGCCTGGATCAGCGCGTCGTGGGTGCCGGTGTCGAGCCAGGCGAAGCCGCGACCCAGCATCTGCACGCCGAGCTCGCCTAGGTCGTGGTAGCAGCGGATCAGGTCGAGGATCTCCAGCTCGCCGCGCGGCGAGGGCTTCAGCGAATGTGCGAAGCCGCTGGCGCGGCCGTCGAAGAAGTAGAGCCCGGTGACCGCCACGTTGGAGCGCGGCTTTTCCGGCTTCTCGACCAGGCTGACCACCTTGCCGGCCGCATCCAGCTCGACGACGCCGTAGCGGCCCGGATCGGCGACCGGATAGCCGAACACCACCGCGCCGGTGTCCTTGGCCGTGGCCGCGCGCAGCTGCGCGCCGAAGCCGGAACCGTAGAAGATGTTGTCGCCCAGCACGAGGCAGCTGGGCTCGCCCGCCACGAACGCCTCGCCGATCCGGTAGGCGTCCGCCAGGCCCGCCGGGGTCGGCTGGGCGGCGTACTGCAGCGCAAGCCCGAGCCGCGAGCCGTCGCCCAGCAGCCGCTTGAACGCCGCCTGGTCGTCGGGCGTGGTGATCACCAGGATCTCCCGCACGCCGGCCAGCATCAGCACCGACAGCGGATAGTAGATCATCGGCTTGTTGTAGACCGGCAGCATCTGCTTGGAGACCGCCAGCGTCAGCGGGTGCAGCCGCGTGCCGGACCCGCCGGCGAGGATCAGCCCGCGTCTCATGCCGAACCTGCCTGCAATCCAACCCCCTCGGCCCTTCGCGGACGACATCAGCCAGATAACACCAGCTTGGCGACGGCGCCGCACTCAAGCCGCGGCCTCGTACATCGGATCACGGGCTGCGCGATAGAGCGGCAAGCGTCGCCTGCGACGGCCCCCTGCGACCGCAAGGACCGCGCCGCCGCTTTCAAGTGCGCCGCGTCCCCCGCTATGGTCGCCGCCAACCAAGTCCTGGGGGTGCGCCCGTTCCTACGATGACAGCCGCCGATCCGATCCTCGCCGTCGAGAGGCTCAGCATCCGCTTCGCCACTCACGACGGGACCGTGGAGGCCGTGCGCGGCGTCTCGCTGGCCGTCGGGCGCGGCGAATGCCTGGGCGTGGTCGGCGAGAGCGGCTCGGGCAAGAGCCAGACCTTCATGTCGGTCATGGGCCTCCTCGCCGCCAACGGCCGCGCCGAGGGCTCGGCGAAGTTCAAGGGGCAGGAGCTGCTGGGCCTCAAGGCCGGCGCGCTCAACCGCATCCGCGGCTCGAAGATGACCATGATCTTCCAGGACCCGCTGACCGCGCTGACCCCGCACGTGAAGATCGGCGAGCAGATCGCCGAGCCGCTGCGCCGCCACCTCGGCATGGGCGGGCGCGCCGCGATGGACCATGCGCGCGCCTGGCTCGAGAAGGTGCGCATCCCCGACGCGCGCCGGCGTCTCGGCCAGTACCCGCACGAGCTCTCCGGCGGCATGCGCCAGCGGGTGATGATCGCCGCGGCGATGGCCTGCGGCCCGGACCTCTTGATCGCCGACGAGCCCACCACCGCGCTCGATGTCACCGTGCAGGCCGAGATCCTCGACCTGATGGCCGAGCTGAAGCGCGAGACCGGCGCGGCGATGGTGCTGATCACCCACGACATGGGCGTCATCGCCAGGCTCGCCGACCGTGTGTGCGTGATGAAGGACGGCGCCTACGTCGAGGAGGGCGAGGCCGAGGCGCTGTTCGCCAGCCCGAAGACCGATTACGCCAAGAGCCTGCTGGCGGCGATCCCGCGGCTCGACCGCGCCGACCGCGGCGGGCGCCCGACGCTGGCCCCGGCGCCGAACGACGCGCCGGTGATCGTGCGCGGCGACGACGTGAAGGTGTGGTTCCCGGTCAGCGAGGGCTTCCTCGCCAAGAAGCGCCAGCTGCGCGCGGTCGATGGCGTCAGCTTCGAGATCCGCAAGGGCGAGACGCTCGGCGTGGTCGGCGAGAGCGGCTGCGGCAAGTCCACCCTGTCGCGCGCGGTGCTGAACCTGATCCCGGCCACCGGCGGCGCGGTGACCGTGCTCGGCCGCGATCTGACCCACGCCGACCAGCAGGCGCTGCGCGCGGCGCGCAAGGACCTGCAGATCGTCTTCCAGGACCCGCTGGCCAGCCTCGATCCACGCGCCACCGTCGGCGACTCGATCGCCGAGCCCTTGCGCGTCTACCGGCCCGGCATGTCGCGCGCCGAGCGGCAGGCCGAGGCGGCGGCGATGATGCTGAAGGCCGGCCTCTCGCCCGAGCTGGTCAACCGCTACCCGCACGAGCTTTCCGGCGGCCAGAACCAGCGCGTCGGCATCGCCCGCGCGATGATCCTCAGCCCGCAGCTGGTGATCTGCGACGAGGCGGTCTCGGCGCTCGACGTCTCGATCCGCGCGCAGATCATCGACCTGCTCATCGAGCTGCAGCGCCAGATGGGGCTGGCGATGATGTTCATCAGCCACGACCTCGCCGTGGTGCGCGAGATCAGCCACCGCATCCTGGTGCTCTACCTCGGCCGGGTGATGGAGATGGCCGACCGCGACCAGCTCTACCGCGACCCGCGCCACCCCTACACCCAGGCGCTGCTGGCCGCCGCCCCGATCCCCGACCCGGTGCGCGAGCGGAACCGTCCGCGGGTGCGCCTCGAAGGCGAGCCGCCCAGCCCCCTGGACCCCCGAGCGCCCCTGCGCTTCCTGCCCTCGAAGCTGAGCGTCGAGCCGCCCTACGTGCCCAAGCTGATCGAGGTCGAGCCCGGCCACCTGGTCAGCGAGTTCGACCCCGCCTGAAGCGATTGGTTCCTCCGCCCGGCGCCGGGCTTACCCGCGTCACCCGCCCCGTAGCCGGGAGGGGAGCATGCGCGGCATCGGCCGCCGCCGCTGATCCAGAGAGTCCGACGAGCTAAGCCCGCTCCAAATGGAACACCGCCATCCCGCCGGGACCCAGCAGTGGCAGCGGCAGGCCCATCACCTCCAGCAGCCGCCCCGTCGCGGTCGCCGTTCCCAGCGGCGCGTTGCGGGCCGGGGTCAGCAGGCGGATTCGATAGCGGGCGTCGGGATCCAGTCCCGCCAGGCGCAGCGGCGCCAACCCGGCGTGGCGCATGGTCTCCAGCCGCGCGTAGCTGACCAGCGCGCCCGCCGCGCCGACCACCATGAAGGCGATGGCGCCGGGCTCAGCCTCCAGCCGCAGCATGCGGCCGCCGTGCAGTAGCGCGCGGTGCTGCTTGTAGAGCGCGATGATCTCGGCGAGCTGCGCGCGCTCCGCGTCCGAGAAGCCGCGCACGTCGGCCTCGATGCCCATGTGGCCGAAGAGGGCGGTCCAGGCGCGTGTCGCCAGGCTGGTGCGACGGCCGGTGGTGTGGCTGGGGCTGGGTCCGACGTGCGCGCCCATCACCTCGGGCGGGAAGAACACCGAGAAGCCGCGCTGGATGGACTGCCGGTCGAGCGGGTCGTTGTTGTCGGAGGTCCAGATGCGGTCGGTGCGCTTCAGCACCTCGTAGTCGGCGCGGCCGCCGCCGGAGGCGCAGCTCTCGATCTCGACGGCCGGATGGGCGGCGCGCAGGCGGTCGATCAGCGCGTAGGCGGCGAGCGTCTGGCGGTGGCTGGCCGGGCGCCCGTGGCTGGCCGCGTGGGTCAGGTCGCGGTTCATGTCCCACTTCAGGTAGCCGATCGGGTGCGCGGCCAGCAGCGCGTCGAGCTGCGCAAAGATCGCCTCGGCCACTTCGGCGCGGGTGAGGTCCAGCACGTACTGGCCGCGTCCGAGCGGCTGGCGGCGACCCTCTGCATGCAACGTCCAGTCGGGATGCGCGGCCAGCAGCTGCGAGGCCGCATTGGCCATTTCCGGCTCGACCCAGAGACCGAACTCCAGGCCGAGCCCACGCACGTGGTCGATCAGCGGGCCGAGGCCGTCCGGATACTTGCGCGGATCGGGGCGCCAGTCGCCGAGGCTGGTGGTGTCGTCGTCGCGGCCCTCGAACCAGCCGTCGTCGAGCACGAAGCGCTCGGCGCCGACCTCAGCGGCGAGATCGGCCAGCGCCTTCAACTCGCCGAGCTCATGGCGGAAGTAGATCGCCTCCCAGGTGTTGAAGTTCACCGGCCGCGGCTTGCCCGCCAGCCGGCCGCCCAGGATGCGGCGGCGCACGAACGGGTGAAAGCGGTCGGAGAGCCCGTTCAGCCCGGCCTCCGATCGTGCGGCATAGAGGATCGGCGTCTCGTAGGCCTCGCCGGGCGCCAGCGTCAGCTCGCCGGGCAGGAAGAGCTCGCCGCCTTGCGCCTGCATCCGCCCGTCGCGCAGCCGCTCGAAGAGCAGCCGCGCATCGCCACTCCAGCCGAGGTGAACCCCCAGCGCCTCGCCGTGCGCTTCGCCGAACCCCGGCTGGCCGACGACGGCGAACGGCGGCGCGTGGTGCGAGGTGCGGCCGGTGCGGTTGTCCTTGACGATCAGGCCGTCGGCCAGGCGCTGGCGTCCGGTCTGGAACTCCAGCGACCAGCGCCCGCCCCACAGCATCACCTCGTCGTGGGCGAGCGGCAGCGCCGCGGCCGCCATCCAGTCGATCCGCAGCGGATCTGCGCCGGTGTTGACCAGGCGGCTGCGGAACGCGGCGACGCCGCTCCCGGGATCGAGCCCGATCCGCAGGCTGACCTCGACGCCCGCCGCCGGATCGGCAAGCACGATGACCTGGTCCTCGCCCTCGGCCCGCGCCCCCGCGAAGGCCAGTTGGGTGACGAAGCCGCCGTTCTCGCGCGAGAGCGCCAGCGCCGGATGGCCGGTGAAGCCGCGGCCGGCTTCCGGGAAAAGGTCGAACGCCTCGCCGGCGTCGAGCTGGCCGCCGCCGACCGCGCGGGCGCCCAGCGCCTCCACGGCCGCCGCATCGATGTCGGCCGGCAGCGCCGGGCCCCAATAGGCGAGGGTCGGCCGCCCGGCCCTCGAGTTCAGCAGCATCGTCTGGCCGCCGCCGTCGAGCCTCAACATCTCGGGTCCCAGCCTCTCGGACCGCGGCATCTCAGGCGCCCCGCCAGATGGTGAGCACGCTCTCGCGGTGCTCGCCGCAGACCCGGATGACATCGCCGCGCCGGACCTGGACCGGCGCCGGCAGCGGCCAGAACGCCGGCCTCGCGAAGGCGCGCTTGTCGGGATCCGGCCTTGCGTCGAGCGCCGTCTCGGCGTCGAGCTCCAGCCGCAGCCAACCGATGACCCCGTTCAGCAGGGCGTCCTCGGCCGCCTGCAGCGCCACCTCGGCGCGGCCCTGCCGCGGATGGTCGCTGGCGAGGTCGAAGCGGAAGAGATCGGCCGGCTCCGACAGCAGCTTCAGGCCGGGCGTCCCGACCGGCGTCTCCACCTTGGCCGGCGCGAAGCCGGCGAACGGCGCGAAGTCGAAGCCGGCGGCCGAAGAGATTTGCGCCAGCAGCGGATACTGCTCGAAGTGCGCCAGCGCGACGCGGAGCACGGCGGCTGCGGGGATCACGCGGGCGTCCGGCTTGCATAGCCGCCGCCGCGCGTCGGCCACGAGCGGCAGCGGATCGAAGCTCACCAGGTCGTCGCCGAAGATGTCGCAGAAGAGGAGGTCGGCAGGCTCGTCCAGATCGACGCCGACGGCGAGGTCGAGCGACGACTTGGCGACCACATCGATGCGGTCGGCGTAGCCGTTCGCCTCGACGATCTGGCTGGCGAGCCGCGCCATCAGCGGCGAGATCTCGCAGGTCGTCACCTTCCGGGCGCCGGCGCGCGCCGCCATCAGGGCGAGCATCCCGGCCCCCGTGCCGATCTCCAGCGCGCGCGTCTGTGGGCCGATCGCGCGGCGCAGCGCGCTGTCCCAGGCCGCGTTGCGGCCCGGCTCGTTCATCATCCGCACGTGGTAGCGCGGCGCGAGCCCGTGCAGCAGGCGGCGCGCCCGCACGACCACTTCCGGATCGTCCGGCGCCGCCGCCAGCGCCTTGCAGGCCAGCTCGTACGCCTTCAACGGCCGCTTCTCGCGGCGGGCCACCTCCGCCAGCCCGGCCATGCCGAGCGCATAGCCGGGTCGCCCCTCCAGGGCGCGCTCGAAGGTGGCGATCATCGCGTCGACCGACGCTTCCGTCTCCATCGGTGTCCTCGGCCGGCGGGCAGGGCCCCGCATATGTCCGGCTTCGCGGCGCGTGGGCAAGCCTGCCGGCCTGCCGAAAAACACCGGTCGCACCCTTAGGGCCCGCATCCGGGGGACCATCGAGACGCCGGCTGCGTGGTTCACCCGATGGGTCGGCCCCGCCCGCGGTGGTTAGGCAGAGGTTCCGCGTGCTGCCACTCGAGGTTATATCGCCGTGCGGCTGACCTCCTCTTCCTTCCGCCGCTTCGGCGCCCTCGCCGGCGCCGCCTTCCTGCTCGCCTTGCCGGGCTGCCAGAGCCTGCCGCGGCTGCCGGCCGAGCCGCCCGACGAGGTGGCGACGGTCGAGCCGGAGATCGCCGGCTGCCTGCCGCCGTCCACCCTGCAGGCCGTCGGCCGGCAAGGCGAGGATCTCAGCCGCCTCGACCAGTGCCGCTTCCTGCCGGCCCGCGACATCGCCGGCTACGCGGCCGAGGCGCGCGCCTCGGTGCGCCGCGAGCTGGCCTGGCGCCGGAGCACCGGCCAGACCGGGCCGCTGCCGCCGGTCAGCATGCTGGCGATCTCCGGCGGCGGCGACGACGGCGCGTTCGGAGCCGGCCTGCTGGTCGGCTGGACCGAGGCCGGCACGCGGCCGGAGTTCAAGCTGGTGACCGGCGTCTCCACTGGCGCGCTGATCGCGCCCTACGCATTTCTCGGCTCCAGGTACGATCCCAAACTCACCGAGGTCTACACGGCGGTCTCGCAGCGGGACATCTTCAAGCAGCGCGGCTTCATCAAGGGGCTGCTCAGCGACGCCATGGCCGACACCTCCCCGCTGGTGAAGCTGCTCGACCGAGAGGTCACGCAGCAGATGGTCGACGAGATCGCTCAAGAGTACGCCAAGGGACGCGTGCTGCTGATCGCCACGTCCAACCTCGACGCCATGGAGCCGGTGATCTGGAACATCACCGCGATCGCCGCGAGCAAGGATCCACACGCGCTGACGCTGATCCGCAAGATCCTGCTGGCCTCGGCGTCCATCCCGGGTGCGTTCCCACCGGTGATGATCGACGTCGACCAGGGCGGCCAGCGCTTCCAGGAGATGCACGTCGACGGCGGCGCCGAGTCGCAGGTGTTCGTCTATCCGCCCTCGATCCGCATCAACGAAGCGACGGCCGAGATGGGCCTGCAGCGACCGCGCGCCCTCTATGTGATCCGCAACGCGCGGATCGACGCCGAGGAGATTACGGTCAAGCGCAGCACGCTGCCGATCGCCACCCGCTCGATCAGCGCTGTGCTGCAGTCGCAGGGCGTGGGCGACCTCTACCGCATCTACTTCCTCGCCCAGCGCGACCGGATCGACTACAACCTCGCCTACATCCCCTCCAGCTTCACGGTGAAGCGGACGACGGGACAGTTCGACCAAGCTTACATGAACGCGCTCTTCAACTTTGCGCGGAACCTGGCCAAGGCCGGCTACCCCTGGGAGAAGTGGCCACCCGGCTATATCGCGCCGGCGCGCGGCGATGCGCCCGACCGGTAAATCCTGAAGGTCGCAGCGAAGCTCCGCAACCATTCCACAAGGGTTGGCGCCTATCGTCGCGCCGGTTGTTGGGGCCGGAAGGACGCTTCCGCTTGCAGATCGACGTACTGCGTCCGGGAGAGCTGCCGGCATCCGCCATGGCGGCGTGGCGCGCCATGCAGCGCGCCGACCGCGGCGCCGACACCCCCTTCCTGTCGCCGTGCTGGGCGCGCTCGGTGGAGCTGGCCAGGGGCGGCGTGCGCATCGCCATGCTGAGCGAACGCGGCGGCGAGCCGCGCGCCTTCATGACCGTGCAGGCGGGCCGCATCACCGCGCTGGCGGCCGGCGGCGTGATGGCCGACTACGAGGGCCTGGTCGGCGATCCGGGACCGGGCTTCGATCCCACCCAGCTGGTCCGCGCGCTCGGCGTCAGCCGCTACGACTTCAGCCACATCCCGGCCGAACAGGACACGTTCGGCCGCTACGCCCGCGGCGGCTCGGTGTCGTGGGTGATCGACCTGCCGGGCGGCTACGAGGCCTACGCCGCCCAGCGCCGGGCCGACGGCGTCTCGGCGCTGAAGGAGATCGAGCGAAAGCGCCGCAAGGCCGAGCGCGAGGTGGGCGTCGTGCGGTTCACCGCCAGGTCGGCGAGCCGCGCCGACTTCGATCGCCTGATGGCGCTGAAGCGCGCCCAGTATCGGGCCACTGGCCAAACCGACGTGCTCGCCGCCGGCTGGACGCTGAAGCTGCTGGAGGACCTGTTCGCGCTCGACGCCGCAGGCTTCGGCGGCGCGCTCTTCACGCTGCATCTCGGCGACCAGTTGGCGGCGATGCAGTTCCACCTCATGGGCGAGACCACGATCCACGCCTGGATGGTCGCCCACGAGGCCGAGTTCGAGCGCTATTCGCCGGGCCTCATCCTGTTCCAGGACATCCTGAAGTGGACCGACGCCCAGCCGTACGACCGGCTCGACCTCGGCTACGGCGACTACCGCTTCAAGCGCGAGCTTTCCAACCTGCAGCGGCCGCTGATGCACGGCTTCGTCGGCGTGCCGTCCGCCGCCAGCTTCGTGCGCGAGGCGGCCTATGGCGTGCGGCGCGCGGCCGAGGCGCTGCCGCTGGGCGCGGTCTCCGAGCTGCCAGGCAAGGCCATGCGGCGCATTGACCTGATCCGCGGATTGCGGTGACGGGGCGCCGTCGTTAGGTTGCGCGCCTTTTCCGCCACCCCCTTCCCGCCATGACAACGCTCACCCTCGACGACATCAAAGCCGCCTCCAGACGCTTGGCGGGCCACATCGAGCGCACGCCGTGCCGCCGTTCGATGACGCTGTCGCAGATTACCGGCGCCGATGTGTGGGTGAAGTTCGAGAACCTGCAGTTCACCGCCTCGTACAAGGAGCGCGGCGCGCTCAACAAGCTGCTGCAGCTGACCGACGAGGAGAAGCGGCGCGGCGTGATCGCCGCCTCGGCCGGCAACCACGCGCAGGGCCTCGCCTACCACGGCCAGCGGCTTGGCGTGCCGGTGACGATCGTCATGCCCCGCGGCACGCCCTTCGTGAAGGTGCAGCAGACCCGCGACTTCGGCGCCAGCGTGGTGATCGAGGGCGACACCTACGACGACGCCTATGAGCATGCGCTGAAGCTGCAGGACGAGCGCGGCCTCGTCTTCGTGCACCCGTTCGACGATCCGGACATCATGGCCGGCCAGGGCGTGGTCGCGCTGGAGATGCTGGAGGACGCGCCCGACCTGGAGGTGCTGCCGGTGCCGATCGGCGGCGGCGGCCTGATCTCGGGCGTCGCCACCGCCGCCAAGGCGCTGAAGCCCGACATCCGGGTGATCGGCGTCGAGCCGGCGATGTACCCGTCGTTCACCGCCCGCATGCGCGGCATCAACGCGCCGTGCTCGGGCCAGACCATCGCCGAGGGCATCGCGGTGCGCGAGGTGGGCAAGCTCACCTACCAGACCGCGCGGCCGCTGATCGAAGACGTGCTCTTGCTCGAAGAGCCGTTCTTCGAGCGCGCGGTGGCGCTCTACTGCAACGTCGAGAAGACCGTCGCCGAAGGCGCCGGCGCGGCCTCGCTGGCGGCGCTGCTGGCCTTCCCCGAGCGATTCCGCGGCAAGAAATGCGGCCTCATCATCACCGGCGGCAACATCGACCCGCGCCTCCTGGCCTCGGTGCTGACCCGCGAGCTGGTGCGCGCGCAGCGGCTGGTCAGCTTGCGCATCATCGGCGACGACCGGCCCGGCCTGCTCGCCACCGTCTCGGCGGTGATCGGCAGCCTCGGCTCCAACATCATCGAGGTGGCGCACAACCGGCTGGCGCTCGACGTGCCGGCCAAGGGCGCGGAGTTCGACATCATGATCGAGACCCGCGACGCCCAGCACACCCAGGAGATCATGGACGCCCTGCGCGCCAAGGGTTACCCCCCGAGGACAGTTTGATGAGGACGGCGTAGCGTGGCGGCCGCCGACCGCGCCGAGCAGCTCTGCGCACGGGCGATCCCGATCCTGGAGCGGCTGATCGCCTTCGACACCACCTCGAACCTCTCCAACCTCGCGCTGATCGAGTGGGTGGAGCGCTATCTCTCGGGGCACGGGATCGAGGCGCGGCGCATCGCCAGCGACAACGGCGCCAAGTCCAACCTGCTGGCCAGCGTCGGGCCGGCGGCCGAGGGCGGCGTCGTGCTCTCCGGCCACACCGACGTGGTGCCGGTGACCGGCCAGGCCTGGACCAGCGAGCCGTTCGAGCTCACCGAGCGGCGCGGGCGCCTGTTCGGCCGCGGCGCGTCCGACATGAAGGGCTTCCTGGCGCTGGCGCTGGCCGCCGTGCCGGACTTCCTCGAGGCGGGCGTGAAGCGGCCCGCGCACCTCGCCTTCTCCTACGACGAGGAGATCGGCTGCTTCGGCGCGCCCCGGATGATCGAGGTGATCGGCCGCGCCCTGCCGCGCCCGGCGCTGGTGGTGGTCGGCGAGCCGACCAGCATGGAGGTGGTCTCGGCCCACAAGGGCATCGGCTACTGGCGCGTGCGGGTGACCGGCCGCGAGGCGCACTCCTCGCGCACCGACCTCGGCGTCTCGGCGGTGATGGCGGCCGCGAAGCTGATGGGCGAGCTTGCGCAAGTGGCCGAGCGCTTCGAACGCGAGGCCGATCCCGCCTCGCCGTTCCTGCCGAAAGGCCCGACGCTGACCATCGGCACGGTGGCGGGCGGCACCGCGGGCAACATCCTGGCGCGCGAATGCGTGTTCGGCTTCGACCTGCGCGCCCTGCCGGACGACGCCTCGCGCGCCGCGCTGGCGCCGTTCTTCGCGCTGGCGGGGCGGCTCGACGCCGAGCTGAAGGCGCGCGCGCCGGAGGCCGGCGTGGTGGTCGAGCAACTCGCCGAGGTGCCGCCGCTGCGCGCCGTCGCCGGCGGCGAGGCCGAGGCGTTCGTGCGCCGCCTGGCCGGCGACAACGGCCCGGCCCGCGTCGCCTCGTTCGCCTCCGAGGCCGGTCAGTTCCAGGGCGCGGGCCTCCCCACCGTGCTCTGCGGCCCCGGCTCCATCGACCAGGCCCACCAGCCCGACGAGTACGTGGAGCTGACGCAGATGCAGCGCGGCGCGGCCTTCATGGCGCGGCTGGTCGAGGCGCTGGCGGACTGATCAGTCCGGTTGGGCGCCGTGCGCCGCCGAGCGCGCATGCTGGTGCGTCTGGATGCTCTGCAGGTAGGCGATGATGTCGCCTGCCTCTTCGGCCTCGAAGTGGAACTGCGGCATCTGCGGGTGGCCGACGATGATGCCCTCCGCCAGCGCTTCGCCGAGGTCCTCGACCGGGTAGCGGCGGTGCAGGTCGCGGAACCGCGGCGCGAGCCGGTTGGGGCTGTCGCCCATCGGGCCGATCGCGTGGCACATCCCGCAGTTCTTCACCACGAGCAGGCGGCCGCGGGCGATCTGGGCGTCGTCAGGCGCCGCCGCAGCCTGGCCGGCCACGATGAGAAGCGTGCTTGCCACCAGGACGGCGACGCGGCGGATCGTCATGCGAGACCTCCAGGACCCTGCATCGGAATGCGACGCGCCCGCGCTCGCCTTGATCGATCTCAAGTCGTGTCGGCCAGCCGGCCGAGCGCCCACGTCGCGGCGTCGCGCACTGCGGCGTCGGCGTCCGCCAGCCGCGCCTGCGCCGCCGGGATCAGCGCCGCATCGCCCGAGTTGCCGATCGCGTAGAGCACGTTGCGCACGAAGCGGGCGCGGCCGATGCGCTTGACCGGGCTCCTGGAGAACAGCGCACGGAACGCCGCGTCGTCCAGCGCCGCGAGATCGGCCAGCGGCGGGCTCTGCAGCGCGGCGCGCGCGTGCAGCGCGGCCTCGCGGCTCTCCCGCGCGAACTTGTTCCACGGGCAGACCGCCAGGCAATCGTCGCAGCCGTAGATGCGGTTGCCGAGCGCCGTTCGATATCGCTCCGGGATCGGCCCGGCGTGCTCGATGGTCAGGTATGAAAGGCAGGCGCGCGCATCGAGCTGGTAGGGCGCCGGGAACGCACCTGTCGGGCAGATGTCGAGGCAGGCGCGGCAGCTCCCGCAGCTGTCCTCGCCCGCCGCGTCGGGCTCGAGCGCCAGCGTGGTCAGGATCGCGCCGAGGAACAGCCAGGAGCCGAACTCGCGCGAGACCAGGTTGGTGTGCTTGCCCTGCCAGCCGATCCCCGCCGCCTCCGCCAGCGGCTTTTCCATCAGGGGCGCGGTGTCGACGAACACCTTCACCTCGCCGCCGAAGCGCGTCTGGATCCAGCTCGCCAGCCGCTTCAGCCGCTTCTTGATCAGCTCGTGGTAGTCGTCGCCCTGCGCGTAGACGCTGATCGCCGCCCGCGAGCGCGCCTTCAGCCCCTCCAGCGGATCGCGGTCTGGCCCGTAGTTGAGCCCCAGCACGATCGCCGAGCGGGCGTCCGGCCACATTGCCCTGGGATGCGCGCGGCGCTCGGCGGTGCGCTCCATCCAGTCCATCGTCCCGTGCCGCCCGGCGTCCACGAACTCGGCGAGCCGCGCAGCCGCCGGCCAGGCCGCCTCGACGCTGGCGAACCCGCAGGCGCCGAAGCCGAGCTGCGCCGCCGCCGCGCGGATGGCCGTCTCGTTGGTCGTGTCAGAAATCGAGGTCGTCATAGTGACCGGCCGGGGCGAGCCCGGGCCACCGGTCGGCCAGCAGCGGCCGGAACGCCGGCCGCGACTTGATCTTCATGTACCAGGTCTTCACCGCCGAGACGTCGCGCCAGGGCACGTCGCCGAAATAGTCGAGCACCGAGATGTGCGCCGCCGCCGCGAAGTCGGCCAGCGTCAGGCGCGGCCCGGCCAGCCAGTCGCGCGCCTGCAGCAGCCGTTCCATATAGGCAAGGTGGCCGCGCAGCGCCTCGCGGCCGATGCGCATGTTGGAGAGGTCGGGCGCACCCATCTTGGTGAGCCGCTTTTCCAGCTTCTCGGCCAGCAGATAGCCGTTCACCTCGTTGTCGAACTTGCGGTCGAACCATTGCATCAGCCGCCGGGTCTCGGCGCGATCGACCGCGTCGCGGCCCATCAGCGCCGGGAGCGGATGCTGCTCCTCCAGGTATTCCAGCAGCGCGCGCGCCTCGCAGATCACCGTACGGCGGCCCGCTTCCATCTCCACCAGCACCGGGGTCAGGCCGGAAGGATTGAGCTTGGCGAAGTCCGGCGGCTCCTCCCAGTAGCGCACGCTCACCGCCTCGAAGGGCAGGCGCTTCTCGCCCAGCGCCAGCCGCGCCTGGCGCGACGCCGGATCGAGCGGGAAGTGGTAGAGGGTGCGGTCCACGGCAGATCAAAAGCGCCAAGGCTCGTTAAGGGTCTCTTTACTCAAAGCCCGTCGGCGCGGGCAGCCCCCCAGATCACGCACATTGGATCACGCACTTTGCGCGTCGGCTTCGGCGAACGCGCCGCCGTGCGGCTCGGCGCGCCCGCGCGGGTCGGCGTGGATGATGATGTCGGCGTTCGGGAAGGCGTCCAGCACCCGCTTCTCGGCCTCGACCACCACGTGGTGCGCGGTCTCCAGGCTGAGCTCGGGGTCGAGGTCGGCGTGCATCTGGATGTGCACGGTGGGCCCGGCGGCGCGGGTGCGCAGCTGGTGGACGCCGGTCAGCCGCTTGTCCTCGGTCATCAGCGAAACGATGCGAGCGCGCGCATCGTCGGGCAGCTCGCGGTCCATCAGCTCGTCCGCCGCCTGGCGGAAGACGCCGATCGCGCCGCCGAGCAGCACGGCCGCCACCAGCAGGCCGCCGACCGCGTCGAATCCGGAGATCCCGAACAGCGCCGAAGCCCAGATCGCCGCCAGCGCCACCACGTTTGAGACCACATCGGCCAGATAGTGGGCGCGGTCGCCGGTGACGGCGACCGAGCGGGTGCGCCGCAGCACGCTGGTCTGCACGGCGACCAGCAGCAGCGTCAGCGCCGTGGAGACCGCCATCACGGCCACGCCCCACCCCAGGTGCTCCAGACGGTGCGGCTCGATGAAGTGGCGGATGGCCTCCTGGGCGATCAGCGCCGCCGAGGCGAACACCAGGCCGGCCTGCACGAGGCTGGCGAACGCCTCCGCCTTGCCGTGGCCAAAGCGGTGCTCGGCGTCCGGCGGCGCCGCAGCGTAGCGGACGGCGATGAAGGTGCCGAGCGCCGCCAGCAGGTCGAGGCTGGAGTCGGCCAGCGAAGCCAGGACGGTGACCGAGCCGCCGTCGAGCCAGACCACCGCCTTCAGCACGGTCAGCAAGAGGGCGGTCGCCACCGACAGCGTGGTGACGCGCCGCGTCAGCCTGGCGCTTTCCTCACGACTGATCGTGTACGCAGCGGACATCGCCCGAGCGTAGTCGCTCGGGCGATGCGGCGCAAAGAACGGATCCAGCGGAGCCCCCCAGCTCCGCCCGGCGGCGGCCTACCGCGTCGCCCCGGCGACCGCGTTGCCAATGCGCGTGTACATGCTGGTTTCGTTGGTCGCGAACAGCGACACCCCGCCGATGATCGCCAGGAAGATCAGCGACACGATCAGCCCATACTCGATCGCCGTGGCGCCGGAATCGTCCCGCGCCAGCTGCGCGCCGATCAGAGAAAGTCGCGCAACCAGGCCACCAGCGGCTCGTCGGCCGGCGGCATCGGATAGTCGCTCAGTTTGTCGGGCTTCACCCATGCGATCGCCTCGTGTTCGCGCGCCGTGACGAACCCCTCCCAGCGCCGCACGAGCCAAAGTGGCATAAGCAGATGAAACGATTCGTAACCGTGACTGGTAAAGACGAACGGCGCCAGGCAGGCCTCGGTAACCTTTATGCCGAGTTCCTCATCAAGCTCTCTGATCAGACATTGCTCTGGAGTTTCTCCGACTTCAACCTTACCACCGGGGAACTCCCAGAAGCCCGCCAGCTGTTTACCATGAGGCCTCTTAGCTATGAGAACACGCCCCTCGATGTCGACCAGCGCGGCCGCGGCGACCAGAATCACGGGCTTGGCGGCGCTTTCGGCTTGCATGCCGGCGCAATAGCCCGCTGGGCCGCGCAGGCAAAGCCGGCCGGCCGTTCGGCGAGCGAACGAGCGCCGCAGGCGCTGTCCTTTCAACACGAAGGTCACGAAGAACACCAAGCGGCGCTTCGCGCCGGTCAGCTTCGGAGAATCGTTGGAGATCGGACGGCGCGCCGCCGGCGCGCCCTTCGTGTCCTTCGTGCTCTTGGTGTTTGAAATAGGGATGCTCGCCGCAGTCACGACGCCGGCCAAGTGGCGCCGCTCCCCGTTTGACGGACCTCGCGTCAGCGGCGGAGGTTCGCGGCCGTCGAAAACGAGGAGACCGAGATGAGAGCGATGGTCCTGGAGGGCGGCGCCGGGTTGGATCACCTGCACATGGCCGAGCGGCCCGAGCCGAAGGCGGGCCCCGGCGAGGTGCTGGTGCGGCTGCAGGCGGCCTCGATCAACTACCGCGACCTCGCCACCGTCACCATGATGGCGCCGTCGCGCCCGCTGATCCCGCTCTCCGACGGCGCCGGCGTCGTCGAGGCGGTCGGCGAGGGCGTCACCCGGGTGAAGCCGGGCGACCTCGTGATGCCGGGCTTCTTCCCGCACTGGGTCGCCGGCCGGCCGACTCCGCAACGGCTGGCGGCGCTGGGCGGCGCGCTCGACGGCGTCGCCTGCGAGGCGATCGCGCTCACCGCCGAAGGCGTCAGCAAGGCGCCGGCCGGCTGGACCGCCGAGGAGGCCGCGACGCTGCCCTGCGCCGCGGTCACCGCCTGGCGCGGCCTGATAGTGGAAGGCAGGCTGACCGCCGGCGAGACCGTGCTGGTGCAGGGCACCGGCGGCGTCTCGATCTTCGCGCTGCAGTTCGCCAAGCTGGCGGGCGCGCGGGTGATCGTCACTTCGTCGTCCGACGAGAAGCTGGAGCGCGCCAAGTCGATGGGCGCCGACGACGTGATCAACTACCGCACGACGCCCGACTGGGCGACGGCGGCGCGCGAGCTCACCGGCGGGCGCGGCGTCGACCACGTGGTCGAGGTCGGCGGCGCCGGCACCTTCCAGCAGTCGATTGCGGCCTGCGCGCTCGGCGGCTCGATCGCGGTGATCGGCGTGCTCTCGGGCTTCGTGAAGGACCTCAACGTCGCGGCGATGTTCGGCGGCAACCTGCACATCAACGGCATCACCGTCGGCAGCCGCGAGCACGTCGAGCAGATGGTCGCCGCGATTCAGGTGGCGAAGCTGAAGCCGGTCATCGACCGGAAGTTCCCGCTGGCCGAGCTGCCCCAGGCCCTCGCCCTGATGCAGTCCGGCGGCCACTTCGGCAAGGTGGTGATCGACATCTGACGCGACGGCG
>Ga0134126_10004940_pt1 | contig 16653 bp, 9 predicted proteins | sample KB31752_FD_96881 | JGI IMG/M metagenome (GOLD analysis project Ga0134126, IMG submission 96881) | Terrestrial soil microbial communities with excess Nitrogen fertilizer from Kellogg Biological Station, Michigan, USA - KB3-175-2 | ecosystem: Environmental > Terrestrial > Soil > Unclassified ...
ATTGCTCCAAAGTAGGAATGCATTGCTCCGAATAAGGAATACAACACTCAGAATAATGAATTCACTGATACAAATCAGTAGCATAAGGTCCACCCCAAACCATCGCCACAGGGGTATTAATGAATGTGCCATTTGGCACATTTCCAACACCCCTAACAGGTACCAACCACTAAGGACACCGTCCATCTAAGGGCATTTTGCCAGGAGCCCCGCCGACTCGCACATAGACCATTTTGGGCATTCTGCCAGGAAGTTCACAGGAACGTCGTCAGATGGAGCTGCTGTAGAGCGCCGCCAAGCGCCGCCAAACCATTTTAACCTGACGATCAGCGCCGCCAGACGCCCCCAACGTGCGACAATCTTGGTTTTACGCTGTGAGAAGCCGAGTTTGGCTGTTCTAGAGCTTGTTGTTAAGAAACAATAAAAGTTTTACCGCATTTCGAGCGTTGCAGCAAAATCGGCGGAGATCCGGGGCTCCAGAAAACTATAACAAGGAACAGTGCTACCCGCATCAAACAGTTTAAAAATCGCCGCCCAAATGCCACGCGTTCTACTGACAACGCCTGAAGAATCTGATAAGGTATGTAACAAATTATATCATATACATAGGGGTGAAACTAAACTAATCAAATTATTAATACCCATATAGATTAAATAGTTTTGAAACAATGTTAGTCACATTTTTTGTCTTTTATAATCGGTTACGTTTCATAAACGCAAAATTTATATTTTTGGTTTAGAGAATACCATAAACTGTGGAGGATTACAGCATCACTGTTTTGCGAGATAAAACAGGCGGGCAGAAAAAACCAATCCCCAAGTGAGATGGCAAAACCTCTAATTGGTGGCGGATAGGGACTTTGAGATCCCCTAATGGTTTGTTTTAGGTGACGCCTGTGAGCACTTCTAAATGACCCCGCGGAATAAAATAATGTTGATTTTAAAAAGGGCGATTTTTACGGCCAAACGAAAAAGCCAAAAATTGAAAGATAATATTGAACTAAAACGCTCCATTATATGTTAACTAGGAGCGAATCGAGGTGAAGATCAAGCTCCCGGAACCCGAATCGAGGTGGAGATCAAGCTCCCGGAACCCGAATCGAGGTGAAGATCAAGCTCCCGGATCTTATTGAAAGACTTCATTTAATGTCACAAATTTCTTAAAACGCTGTTCAGCTCGCCGGCGAAGTTTGGCCAACCTCCAACAAAAACAGCAAGCAAGAAAAACCAACAATATTGTCGAAATTATCGATAATACCAATATGGCGGGCAGTTATTATTAAGAAACCTCTGCCACAAGGGAAGATGATTGGATTTTTCAAATATTGGTTGGGTAACATTTCACATTTATCACTACCAGCAACCCTCATTCAAAAACTGTTTGAATTTTTGAGAGACGAATGTAAGTGGTACATATGGCGGGGCCGCCGCAATGATATGTTAAATTCAGATTGTGTTCAATATTTTTGCACCAACCGGCATTTAAGAGCCGAGAACATTGAATGTTATGCGCAGTTTAATGACATAAACTGGGGAAATCGGTGGATTAAATCACAAAGCACTGTAAATGTTGTGGGCAGATTTGGAAGACTGCATATTTTGACACGAAGTTTAATCTTGCAATTATGAATTTGTTGGTGACCCAAGGATGTTCATATTTAACATATCTGGATTGCAAATATTTTATGAAAGTCGGTGGAATTTTTGATCATCCAATTTAATTTTAATGTAACAAATAATTGATAGTAACAACAAAACATTGGAGCATAATCTTATTAAGGTACATTTTTTGTTAAATAGACACGATTGCATCATATGCCCTCACCATAAAACTTATTCAGCGTTTTCTGTAAACGAAAAAACGTTATAGTTCGCTCGTTTTCATTTTTGTGGTTGCAACTCGTTTCCTGTAGCATTAAATAATAAAGCAAAATAAGAATTGAACTGGGTCAGCAAATATATCATATTTTCGGAAAAACATTTAGTTTGAAAATAGAACAAGATGGGAAACATAAAGAGTGTATACCGGCGCGGTGATTATCGTGGTAGGTTGTTTTAGAATTTAAAACGATTGCCAGTTTTAATACCCGTGTGCATTAATCAGTGATTAAGATTTTGTTAATTGGGCGCAAATAAGTGGTGTTGTGACACGGCCTAATTATAATTTTTAGTTCCGCAATGCGTGGTTCACGCAAAAAATGAGATGGAGTGCAGGTACGAGGCGATGTTGTATGGTAGGACACCGGCCTCAATCCGGTACGCATTGGGAAGGCCGGAGCCCCCACGCCATTGGGTAAATGCTCTTTATGATTTAAACAGAGAGGAAATTAAGAAAAATACTACTATAAAAATTTATGAGCACATTATTTTAATGTAAAACCAATAAGATAAACAATAATGGGGTAATCAAAAAATGAGGAAACCGTTTTGAAATTTACAAGCTTTTATGGTTTTTGTTTAGTTAGTTAGCCGCACCGATATGAAAGCAAATTTAGTGTTTTCGAAAAATATACAAGCTATACATTTTTTTGTTTTTAACAGGCAATCAGATGGATACCACCAGGGGAAAAGAAAAAGTATTGCCCCATACACGATGGTCGGCGCTAAAATTGCTCGGTGTTTATTTTTCAGTTTTAACATCTCCAATAAACACATCTAAGGTCAAAAAGAACATTTACACCCCTAATATTTTAGTTTTAGGCCGCGTTTGCAAAATTTGTCAGAAGACAAACGTTTACTTGTGGCAGCTGTGCCAAAACACCACCAACTTTTCAATTTAGCCAAGCCTATCCCCTAATTAACACACACAGAAAACAAAAGGAGCAATAATGACGCCAGCTTAGTGAATGAATTGTTATCACTAATCTGGGCTTGAAAAAAGAGCGATTATTTACCAAAAACGAATTTGCCCAGCAGGATGAATTTGACAGAATTTGTTCATATTATAAACGAAAAAAACGACACGCACAAGCAGTAATGGAGCGCCACCAAACGCGCCTCCAACAAATTATTTTAGTTTCTGTTTTCTTCTAGCAAGTTTGTACAGTGTGATGGTGTCTGTGAAGCCCGCCACCGAGCGTTTTTTATCAAAAACAAAATTTGTGATAATTGATGATCGGGCGGTTTATCTTTCAAAGATATTTCAGCGAACCCTCTGCCCCCCAACTTATATTTATCAAACAATATCAAGCGGGCGTTTTTGGATTCCTGTGATCAAATCGCTCAGTATTTAAATCAAAAACAAAACGTTTCGTTTTGCCCTTTTACCGACTCTGCCTGCTGGCTGTCTGTTGTTGTGAAAACTGATTCAAAAAGGCACCAACACGCTCGTTTTAAGTTTTGTCAACAATTCTCCAGACAACCGAGAAAACGACGGGTTTGATCACACCTGCATGAAATTGTCTCTAAACGAATTTAAACGTTTGAGGGCTTTCCTTCAGTAAACATTAACATCACCCTAGGAATTGATTATTGTGTTAGATCCGTGAAGGCAGATCTGGTAAGATTGAGCAAAAGTGGTGGGTGCAAATAAAAATTTTTTCATTTCGATCAGTTGTAAACTTCCATAATTTTGTGTATTTTTTTTGCTTAATTTATATTCAAGATAAAAGCGACAATTGTGTTCCTCAGCAAAAATTAGAATCATGTGGGATGAATGTGGTAACTGGTCAACCTGTCTCGCAACACAGGAAGACATCACAACTTCAAGTTTTATAGAAAATGCTGAAACGAAGGAAGATGACGAAAACTCGATAACCTGCTTGACACAGGCGCGCTAATTAGGAAAATAGGGCAATGTATTATTTTATTGGCATTTAAAACCGCGGCCGTGAAACCCCCATGATATATTGTGGTTTTGATTAATTTTCAGCTGTCACCTACAATTTCGAGCGAAACCAAACAAGACGAACACGCAACAAATCTGAGCGTCCTTGCACAAAATAAAGATGAAGATAACTCAGATTCAAAGGTAATTAATAATAACAAAAATGTTTTTTAAAAACTATGATCGTGGAGCTGTGTGCGTGACTGTTTTTATTTGGATTTGAATATGACGCCTAACCTCAGTAACACACACAAGATTTTATTTCAGCCCCTGCGCCACTATATCCAGCATAAATTTGAACAGTTCCTCACCAAAAAAGCCAACCGCACGCAAAAATTGCGATTTATTGCATAAATTATACCGCCTGTAAACTGGTTTTGAAGTTATTTCGAACGAAACGCTCACAGCCAATAGAAAAATGTGATTTTAGCGGGAATTGAATTTACCATAAACCTTTTTGAATGAATCTCATTAGTGTCTACCCTTTTAATTTTTAAACTTTAGTTTTTAATTGAAAGATATTAATTGATTTTTGATTATTTTTCAGACACCGGTTAACTGGAGCAGCGAGGAACAAAGTGACAGCGGCGACAATTTAAATGCCCCTGTGCAAGCTGATGGTGGTGAGGGCTCAAATTTAAAGGTATTAAAACGTTTGGAACCAAAATTGGTTATTACAAACTGGCAACCTCAAATTAAACTAAATGGCGGCCCAATAAAATTTCGATGAGATTTTAGTCAATTCCACCAGCTCTCTATTACATTGATTTGGTACAAAAAGCCCATGCGGATTAAAACGGTACAAAACAGTCTCCAAAACACGTTTAACAGAAATATTTTTAATCCTTTTGTGTATTTAATGTTTTAGATCGACTCGGCTCCTGCGCACTCATCCAACACACATCGTCAGAAGATAAAACCAAGAAAAATCACGAAACGGGTTCGTTTTTAAGTTAAATCGAAACGCGTTGTTATAAAAGGCCCACCAAGAATAATTCGTATACTTTTTAATTGAAAGCCACAAAAAGTTTTAGGTAACAATCACGGATGGATTTGAAATCGTACTTACGCTTTCAATAATAATTTTCAGACTAAACCGGATGTCTTTTTGTCAATGGAACTTGCATTTGAGCAGCTCTCGAAACACGCAAAAGAACCAAAATTGGCAACAAATCGTTCGGCAGGGTTCGATTTATTTAGTTCATCCATAGATGACGTCATCATTGCTCCTGGTGAAAATGCAACAATACCAACAGATATAAGAGTCAGATATCCCAAAAACACCTGCGGATTAATCGTGGCAAGGAGCGGGCTGGCTACAAAAAATAAGCTAATGGTAATGGGTGGATTGTGCGACCCGGATTATGAAGGTGGAATACGGGCAATTCTGTTCAATGCTGGTTCATCTCCATTTATTGTTTCTTTAGGCAATCGAATTGCTCAGCTAGTTGTCATTAAATGTTACTTTCCTTCCAAAAAACAGATAGGCAAAAAACGCGGACACCAAGGTTTTGGCTCAAGCGGGCTGTAATAAATATTAGGCCTAACGTTGAATTATGTAGTCTGTCGTAGCATTTCAACAGCTGCTGTCTATGTAGCAACGACATATATCAAATAACAAATAAAAAGAGAAAACAAACAAAAATAAAACGGCCCTGAATTTTGTTTAAAGAAAACAACTGTTTCACGGTTCCTGCCCAAAACCCGTTTATTGAACATTATAAGTGGTGTTGAACAAATCAATAAAATCGTTGCAGAGTGTATAAGCAATATGAGTCGTGTTAATCAAAAATATTGGTGGGAGCTGGAAAATGCGCTTGCCGGCATTCCTAAAGAAATTAGGCCAAAAAATATAACCCTTATTCCCAGCACATTTTCCTTCCTCGAGTGGTATTCCTTAACCCTAAATAGTGTTGTTACCTGGGAAGACATGAGTGTCTCCGCAGAAATCCCCCCTTCTCAAACGATTCCGACCGCAAACAAACAGCACAAAGATTGTGGCCTGTGGGAGGAATATAGTGAGTTATTTTGATTTACCTTTCTTTTTAAATAAATGTTGGGCAACAAACCCCCCAATCTCCAATTTTGTTTCAAGGGATTCAGGCTCCAAGAATTTGCGGACATCGGCGTTTGAGTTGGATTAAAATGCCAATCTGTGTCATTGAAGCTAAAAATACATCCGATTATTTTACGCTTGGGCCATCTTGCGGATCAGACAACGTTTCTGCTACAGACAGGTAATTTTTTAATTTTAATCGCTAACCCTAAATTTATATTAATTTAGTCATTTAATATCGTTGCCCTATATACTTTTAGGATATATCTGAAGCCTGAGAAACAAGATGGAGTGTGGCTTTGTAATATTTGCCGGAAAGAATACAATCAGATTTCCGGAAATTATAAACAGTGGCAACGATTGGCCCAGACACATAGAAACATTTTATTTCATACATTTTCAATTTTTCCCCCGTTTAATCTGTTTGAGCACGAAAACATTCCATATGAAAGGCTGATGGAAAGAAGTATAAAATCATACAGCGTTAACTTGTAAGTGTTAGTAATACTGAGTATTTCATTTCAAAGTAGAACCAAATAATTTTGAAAAAATATGTCTTTTGGGATTTCCGAAACACCTCACCAATTATTAACCCTCCCCAGAATGTGGTGTTTGGACCAGGAATTGAGAGGTCGGATAGAAACGGGTTATGGATTTTATGGAGGTTTGGATAGAGGCCATCATGCAGAAGGAGAACGCGTTCGAGACGAAATTTACAGTCTGGGACCATATTGCTCCTGGAAATCGCCGGTAACAATAAAATTAACTATATGTATTGTCTATATTTCCCATCAAATATTTTCAAAAATGGATTAGTGGGCTATTTTTTATTTTAGGTCGCTCAATACCATTATGATTCCAGATATAGATATGGACTTAAACATTACTATTAGTCAGAAATATGTGCAAACCGGCTGTTGGTTGTTCTATCACGTAAGTTGAAACCGCTCCGCGAAAATAAGCTAACTTTCATTGGCAAAGACAAAGCATAAATTAAAAATAGCTAAATGTATGGAAATCTTCATCGCTGTTGGCACTTTAATATCTAACATCCGCCAACAAACACAAAACGACTACTTTAAGTGCAAAGAATTTTGGAAGCATTTCCACCTTATTTTTTACTATGTAACAGCGTTGTGACATCAGGAGGCGGTCTCTAAACAGAACGGTTTGCGAAATGAAAACGAATCCGTCGGACTTTTTGCGCCAAAATTAAGAGGTAAATGAGTAATTTTCGCACAAAAAATAAAAGCTATTAAATCGTTTTCTGTTTCAGGCTGGCTGTGTGTTATTGCGAAACTTGGAATGGCAAGTTGTTTGATTAAATGTGGAGTCAATAAAGATTTGAAACAAAATAAAAGAATGCCCAGATTCTTTTTGAAACCTTTTTGTTTTTTCCGCGCGAACGAAAATCAGAAAATAGTGACGATCGAATTTGTCATGAGAGTTTTTGCGAGGTAATTAAGAAAAGAATTTAGCCATGAGACAATTGCCAAACGACAAAAGGTTGGTATAAATACAAAAAGCCGACTTATTCATGAAATCATTCGATCATGGCGAGTGTTCCACCTTTGGTTAACGACGCGTGGTTAGCTCAAGCAGATCTGGAATGCGTCAACGAGTTATTAGACCCCATTCAAGTGGTAATTACATATTGTGTTAAGAACAAAGCGTAGAAAACAATGTGCTATGTCCATTTTCTCCAATAATGAGTTCATTTTACCCGCTCTGTCACATCTCTAATTATTACCCAAAGATAGATTTGTTGGCCAACTTTCAAAATTGAACTGGGGCTCGAAAAAAGGAAAAATTGACTTTTAGTTTAGTGTAGAAGGTTGAAATTTTTCTTGAATTTATTTCGCCGGCAAATTGTACAGGCAACCGGCGGTGTACAAACGGAAAGCGAATTAGCAACAACAAGTGAAGCGACGGCGCAAGTCTCTGAATTAAATAGAGAGGTATTGAATAAAACGTAAAAGACAATTAAAAATATTTTAAAAGTGAACCAAAATTGAACCGATAAAAAATAATTTTTTATTTCAGGTTTACCAATGCCTGTTTTGTCACAAAAAATACTATCATCAAAGATCATTAAATAAACATCAAAATAATGTTCATTTCAACGATCTGGGGCAAAGTATATGCCCGGTGTGCAATAAATCATTTATGTCCAGCACAGGACTCATTCGCCACCGTCGAGAAGTACATGAGAAAAGAAAGGTAAATTAATAATTATTTGTTTTTATGACAACAATGATGAAACAAAACTCGGGCGCAAGTGAACAAACGCGTCCTTTTTCAACCGAATCCCTGAAAATATGTCCATCTTTTTCAGGATTGTCAAAGCCAGATTTAGGGTTGTCAAAGATTACAGACTTGATCATTATTTGAGGCATACCGCGCCCGGTTGCAACATTATTCAAATTTTATTTTACCACGAAACCATTGATTAAAGCTTAGGATCACAGGCGCGGCTAAAAAGACGAAAGAAAAAGCTTCTCATCAGAAATAGTGCAAACTTTTCGCGCATTTGTTAATCACCAAGAAGTCAAATAGAAATAATGACAATACGTTAGATTTTATAACTCTCTGGAATTGGTAGGGAAACCGGAGGCCCAAATTTGTCGTCTCGAGCTCATATTATATACCTTTAAAGCGGGCTAGAATAATGATTAAACACAAATTTTGAACAATTATACCATTTTTAATTGCAGAGAACGCGAACAACCGCTTTAGTCAATCATCGTTGTCGTTGTGGACTATGCAAAAGATATTTTTAACAAAATAAACTGATATTCAAAAATTATACAATTCAAAGAATAATTATTTTGGCTCACTTCCCAAAAACTATAATTAGACTGTTACTCTGAAACGCACGCAACTGTTTTGGAAAACAAAACCAGGGTAGTTGTGTGAGCAGAGTGTGCGTCGCTTGCTGTGGAAGTAAGATATTTTGCGTTATTTTATATTTTTCAAATTGTTGTGTTTGTTATTTTCCCCGCGACCGCCACGAACTTGACATCTTTTTTTAATAATTATTTCAAAGTTAATTTCCCAAATAGACATACGTTGGCCCCCTATTATCAAAACAAATTGTCAAATAATTTTTGAAAAGGTTTTCTATGGTTCTAATCTTCCCTTCTCCAATTCCTTTTGTTGCGCGGCAGTCACCGGCTTTAAATCTTTTTAGTATTTTTATAATATCATTTCAATTGCAGTAATGGAGTCAAATCTGCGCTGTTTGGTTTGCGAGAAGGTGTTTGTTACCAAAGTAAAAAGGGACCGCCATCATAGCGCCAAACACTCTGCAAACGAAATAGCAGACGCTTTGTTTGGACCAACAAACTCATCTGGTTAATAATTTTAGAAATGTGTGGTGGGGTACCGTTTAACCTATTATTTCCACTTTTAATCTCATTCGCTAATTTTTGTTTTGATTTTTATAATTTTCTGAAGCTTTTATAATATTTTTAGAAATGGAAGCACAAGCCACCAGTTTGGTGTGCGAGGAGAGAGGCGTGGACTTCGAACAAGATAGGCGACTGACAAAGGTTAATTAAAGAAAATTATATTGTTCAAAACCAAATGGGAAAATTATATTGTTCAAAACCAACTGGTGCCATTTATTATTCTCTAGAGTGTGCTCAAAAGCCAACAAATAGAGCAAATTAATAATATAACAACAACATTAAATTAGTTGTTGAAATCATTGACCACCAATCCTATAATGATTGGTAGAAGGTAAAAACCCAAATAAATGTTTTAGGTTTCATGAAATGCTGGATATGCCAAAATACGTTTCGGAAACGGCGATTTAGAGAACATTCGGCCCTGCACGCTAACGGTTTGTCTATTCATGACGAAGTGGATTGTAAACAACACAAAGGTAAGAATTTTCCTCTCAGTTATGTTATTGAACCTCAGTTCTCAAAAATAATTAAAACTCGAACGTATTATACAACTCAGACTCAAAGTCGCTCCCACTCTTGATGAGTGTATCAATAAAAGGAAAAATAATAAATTGATTTTTATCTTATACTAGACGAACACAATGCTGATGATTGTTATCGTTGCCATCTCTGTTCCTTCAGTTCCAACAGAGCTTGGCGTTTAAACCGGCATCTGAAACAGATGATAAGACGACACCAGAAACAGATGATAAGACAAACTGGGAAAAGGCACGCTAATTAGAATAGGAAATATTTTGCTTTTTATTAAGAGCTGTATAATTTAAGGCATAAGACGCAATAATATTTTCTTAACTCACAATTTTTGTATCATTAATCAAACCGCGCCTCATTCTCAGAACTGACAGAACGTTCTCTTGTTTGCTCTTTAACTGGCGATTTTGGTTCATATCCTGAAGCATAAATAATTCAAAATTGATAATTTCGCCAAGCATATTAGAATGGGATTTGACAACGTTTCATTATCTTTCTTCTTAGACTGCCGTTCACGAAGAATCCTTGATAAGAGAGGGCTTCAACTTCAACAAGAATGCAACCATCGCTGACATTTATTTATTGATGCCAACATACAGAACATTTTTCAACTGAGAGACTACAAATTTAATAGTCCTAACTTTTGTCTTCAAACAATTAATATGTGCGCTGGCGAAGTGAACAATTAATATATGTGTTAGCGGTAATAGCCAAGCAAACCATTACAAGTTTACTACTTTTACGTGTTTTGATTTATTCTCCGCAAGACTGTTTCTCTAGTTTAAAATCACTAATTGGACTATTACAATGATACCCGATTAATCCAGGGACATTGCATCATCTTCATTACCCTCCCCATCCTCTTTGTCGCGCCAAAGATTATTTCTGCACCAAACCGGATCATTTAGTTGGTAATGACCGAAAGGAAGCGTAGATATACCGTCGTTGAGCACCACCCGTTTGCTGTCGACCGCATCCAATGCGCGTTTTCCAATAGCCATAGTGTAGATTTGATGCCGTTCACTTCGGATCGTTAGGGCTTCTGCTCTTACAACATCGTTAGAACGCAACACTCGAAGGTAATCGTCGTGAGTAATTCGCTTTTTCAGCGCCACTGATGCTACACCTTTTGCCACTTTCTTGTCCAACAAATGATCAGCAACTTGGATTGAATATACCTTTGATTTCAACGCGCAGATTTCTTCTATCGGTTGGGAATTCATTTCATCTTTCATTTTGCCAGGCACCTGTTTAAAACAAGAATTAACCTCTAGTAGAATCAGTTCTAATTCTCAAACTCTATAGCAAAATAATAATTATTTATATTTTTATGTAACAAACCTTTTTGTTTATATCTGAATAGGCTGGATGGTCTTTTGGATAATCGCTTGTGTCAAATAACTCTCCGTGCTTCAGGATGTCCCCATACAGATCTTCTGTGGTAATTTCATAAATCAGGCTATCCGTATCTGTGTAACAGAGCTGCGATTGATCTCCAGGATATTGACATTTGATGTAGCCGTAGTGAAATTCATACATGAGCATTTTGCTCAACTCCAAGATGGTAAATCCAATGTAAATTGGTTTGTTCATAACGATTCGACTTTTCAACACTTCTATTCCAACCAAGGTGTCCGTAAATATGCGAAATTGTTTGAAGGCGGCTTTTGCGACCCATTTCTTCAACTGCCTTCGTGTTGTCACCAACCTCACGTCTCTGTGACCTCGGATGTTTTCTAAAGTTTTCCCTGAAAAGCAAAAACGTCTTTTAGCAGAATATGTTTGGCTGCGACTAAATTCTTTTGACCAAGATCAAGGCTAAAGGCACCTGGCAATTCTCTCCAGATAATACCAGGCAATTCTCTCCAGATAATTGATCTATAATATTTTAAAATGGTCATTCAAGTCACAAATTGGGAGTCAGAATATACTAAAAAGATTTTGGTTTAAAAACTCGCCATAAAAACTGTTGTTGAAGAGCTTATAAAACATCTTTCCGAATTCGTTCTTGGACAACTTTCTTCTTTCTGTGTTGAAATCAATGTAGGGCTCCAACCAGGCGCTTTGGCGGAAGACAATTGCACGGTGGATTCGTTTCAGTTGAAGGCCATATCTCATATACGTTTGGAGGAGGCGAAAGTGAACGATATATTTTTCTTTATTGAACAGGTTGGGCAGTAACTTTTTTGCTCCGCTTGGCTGTGCTAGATGTTGCAGATGTGGCGGCAATCGTGAACTCGTCACTGCCATTATTTCGGGAGCGAGTGGGAACTCTGCATGTTCATCATGCAACTCTTCAGGATAATCCATATCAACTTCAAGGATGTATCCAACATCTCCATTTGGATCTACGCCGTCGATATCCAACTGCTCAATTTCTTCATCGGATAACCATCTGAAGCCGGCGACTGGCAATTTTTGTTTCATGGCCCATCCATACTGATTATTAGCATCCCAATTGATTAGCCATTTCAGCAACAAATCGGAGTCATATGTAGCTGGAACAAGCGGATTATTGGCTCTTGCGTATCTCTTGAACGCGCTGCACACACCGCCACGGATACCCCGCTCAATTAATAAATGCATGGCTGGATCTGATAGCAGTTCCAGTTTCACCCCCGTTTTCTTCAAACCGGCTTGCCAGCTGACTCCGCTGGTAGTATATAAATGGAACGGCTCAATGGCATATGCTTCATCTCTGCACATCCTCCTGAAATTCTCACACACGTCCGCGAGCAATAGGACATCGGTTTTCAGATAGAGATTGTGATATTCAGCAAGATTCGCCATTTTGAACGTTGAAGATACCTGCAGCACGTGTTTATAGTCTTCTTCACTGCACTGCTCCTCTTTAAGTCGATTATAGAAGGCCTCTTGTGGAAGTGGTAACTTTTCGTCGAATCGCTCCCAGCTGTTCAGATAGTCGTAGGGAAAGACACCTTTACGCAGAAGCAGTTGTCGCTGTTCATCATTTGGGTAAAATGCTTTTAACATGTGAAATTCCTCATCTCCATCCTCTCGTAAATTTTTAACCAGCTCGTCCAACGACGCGGGCATAAATTGAAAAGAGTCGAGAAACTGAAGGCGGCCAATTTTCACGGCCATATATTTCTCCAACGTGTTTGGGATGCAGCTGATATAACGATTTTTGCAATTTACTCTCTGCATCAGGAGATGGCTGTCATAATTACGCAAATTATGAAACACTACAGGGATCTTTTTTGACTCTTGATATTTAAGATTACAGGAGCGGTGTGCATAACCTCTGATGACCCCCGTATAGTGATCGTGATCGGTCACTGTCTGATTGTGTTCATTATCGGGGGTAAGTCGCTTACCACAAAGAAAACAATCAGTTGGCAGAACTTTACGACTACTTTCTGGTAACATTCCAACATTGGTATCATACTTGATTTTCAAAATTTCTTTCTCCCACTGCTGTATTTCAGACAGGAACCTGGTCATGGCTTCTTTGCCTCTATACTCAGCATATTTGAGTTTCTCACCATGTGGGCCAACTAATAACATTGCATAACTGCATACTTGGTGCAACTGAGTTTTAACTGTGTATGACGCGTCCTTTGGTTTATTAAGGCTGTGCTCCAGCGGGGTAAGGATGGATTCAAAATCGGCATAGATCACATGACTCAATCGATGTTGAAAATGAATGGCGCTGAATTCGAGCACGGCGTCTTTACCAGATGGATAGATCACCGTCTGCGGATCGAACTGACTACAATCTTCAATGTGTTTATCTCTTTGCTCTTTTTTGTTGAATCCTTGCAAACATCTTTGACAAAAGTAGCGATACCAGTCATTGTGATCTCTCCTAACCGATCTGGCAAACGAGTCGAAATTTGTGATTGCAGCATAATGTCCAACTTCCTGTTCTCCATCGAAGTAGAGAAGCTCGACATGATCTTCATATATTTGCTTAGACAGCCTGACTGGATACAAGGTCTTCTTCTCACCATCCCAACCAAACAGATTGATTCGAAAGGCGTTTTGTTTTTCCAACTTCGCTAGATCATGAAAGGTGAGTGGGAAATCCATTCCATCGTATTTTATTGAATCCTTCCATTGCATGTAACTTGCAGGATCTTCCCTTAGCGCCACACGGTCGCCATATTTAGCTGCCAATATAGCCCACAAAATGCAGGCATCATCATTGGTATTTTTAACATTGATCAGCGATCGTATATTTTCCAATGTAGGTGGAAGAGGGATCCACCTGCTGCCCGTAACTGGATCTGAGAGCGCAACGAACAGTTCCAATTGTTCAATGTGGTGAATTGTCCAATTGCTGCCCATGTTCTGGTATTCGTCCAAAGATCTCATAATTTTATCTAGACTTCCGCAGAGTGTGATTGGAGGATCAGCCTGAAGCAGCGGCTCTGATTCCCCCTTAAAACATGGCGGTGGGTCCGAGAAATCGTTGAAAGGGCGCACCATGCACACCCGCACGGCAATGCTCCATTTGATTGAGTGCATTTTCTGCAGCGATTCGTTCAACCGTTTCTGGATATCCTTTGTATGAAGTTGAACGTGTTTGCGTATGTCATAATGCTCTTTGCTTTTTGCCAGATACACATATTTTCTTGCATCACCTTCAATTGATTCGATCAATTCGGGCTCATCAGGATTGTAGCTTTCTTCTTTCACTTCCATATTGTCATTCGGGGGATGAACCAATTGCAGATGGCGCTGCAATGTTGTTTCATTTTCAAACCTTGTGGTACAGGGATTAGCTGGATCTTCAGAATACAAACAGGGGATGTGTCTATCCTGCCGCATTATTCGAGTATATTCTCCCAGATGCCTCTTTTTGGTGTGTGAAATTAGGCGGAACCTTGTGTCTGCACCATATTGGCAAAACAGGCAGCTGAATTTTTTATTCTGAATCTTGAGACAGTGGTGTTCGTGCCTTTTCAACTTTTCCCCAGTTCTGAACATCTTGGAGCAGTGGACGCATCTGAATTCTCTGCTATGTGTTTGCATATGTTTTCTCAGATAATGTGGTTGGTTGGTTTTAAAATCACACTGGGAACAAGTTATCGTTGGCGTTTCCCCATGTTTAATAGTTCTCTCGTGTTTCATTCTTGCTCTCTTTGTTGTAAACTGCTTTCCACAAACTTTACATTGTAGGTCATTAATCACGATGTCTCCTTCGGTTGGTAGTTCTTCAGATCCATGCTTTTCTTGATTATGCTTGCTAAGTGCGCCGTGCCGTTTGGTCTTAAAATGGCATTTTTTACAGCGAATCCAGCGACTGAGCTCGTGGGCGGCTATCCCCCTTAACTTGGAGCGGTTCGACTTCTTTTCTCCTTTTCCTTGTTGTTTATTTTCGGTTGTAGTGACTGGTTGTTCTGCTTTCTCCTTTATTCTTAAGGTGATAATTTCCACTAGACTTCTAATCTCCTTATCCGTTTGAAATATGACACCTGTTTCCCTTGCGCCCATATTAGGCCTCTTTACCAAACTAACAAGTGGTATAGACTCAGTCAATTGATTTCCATCATTGCATTTGCAGAAAGCTAATTGGAGAAATGTCGATTGAATGCCTCGGTTCTCGCCCACCAACGCTTGGCTGACAATTGTGTGTAGTTCCGCCTGTTCACCATTTGGTTCAAAGAAGTTGTGTTCTGATTTCAGCAGAGCGTACATCCGCTTTTGTTCTTCTGGTGACGATGTTTTCAAAATCTGATCTTGCAAGTTTTGAGCCGTGTCCTTAACGCGAATGATGTGATCCATCTGGAGTTGTAAGGCAACAAGGTCATCTTTGGGTATTGCGATCGAGCGGTATCGTCCGGTGGCAGGTTCCATCAAATTGGTGAGTCGAAGATGGTGTTTGTTGCCGCGCTTTTTTACCCAGCCAGAGACGAAATGCCCATGTGTTAATGGGCTTTGACCAAAGTATGGCGAAATCCACAACCTTTTTGCGCCGGCGGCGTTGTTATCCTCCATGGTTGACGATATTGGTGTCTAAATTAAATAAAAAATTTGCGTTTACTTGAAACTCCTGCAAATGCCTAAAAATTGTTGTTGTTTATTTAAATCTGACGGGTGTTGGAGATATGCCGAATGAAACATTCATAAAATAAAAAATTCGCGCTTTTACTAAAAGCAGCAAATTGTATAAAACAGTGTGCGGGGGTGGACAAAAGTTGCGATAATGATTTACACAGTAGCTAATTCTATGTTAGGATTACATCTTCCATCAGCGATAATACTATTTCGAAAATCTTTTGATGAGAGAAAAACACAAAAACTTTTCCTAACAAAAATCCGAATGATGCGTGGTTCTTTTTTATTTCATATATTGCAGAAATGCTGTTCAATTATTTGAAAGCCAACATTGCGCCAACCGTTCATCAAAATTCTTCAAAAATGATCCAATAATAATATATGCTTGAACGTTGACCAGCGCGTCTTAGGCTTTACATTGTGGCTGATGGAAATTAGAACATTTAATTTAATGCTGATTTATTTGTTTGCGCTATTCATAATAGCAACTTTTGCTTACCCCCACATTTGACTAACATTGTTTCAAACTAATTAATGAATATAACTATTAATAATTTGATTAGTTTGGTTTCAAAACTATATAAATAATTTAATTACTTGCCTTATTTGACTCTTCTGGTTCTATCAGTCAGACACGTGGCGCTTGGGCAGCGATTTTTAAACTGTTTGATGCGGGTAGCACTGTTCCTTGTGATAGTTTTCTGGAGCCCCGGATCTCCGCCGATTTTGCTGCAACGCTCGAAATGCGGTAAAACTTTTATTGTTTCTTAACAACAAGCTCTAGAACAGCCAAACTCGGCTTCTCA
>Ga0134126_10004942_pt1 | contig 16649 bp, 19 predicted proteins | sample KB31752_FD_96881 | JGI IMG/M metagenome (GOLD analysis project Ga0134126, IMG submission 96881) | Terrestrial soil microbial communities with excess Nitrogen fertilizer from Kellogg Biological Station, Michigan, USA - KB3-175-2 | ecosystem: Environmental > Terrestrial > Soil > Unclassified ...
GCCTCGGACCGCCCGGCGGCCTCGGACCGCCCGGCGGCCTCGGACCGCCCGGCGGCCGGCCCGCCGGTGTCCCGGCGGTCCCCGGCCGGGCGGCCGCTACCCTGACGGCCGGCTTCCTGCCCGCCGGCGGCCTGCCCGCCGGCGGGCAGGAAGCCGGCCCTGGTGGCGGTGGCGCCGACCAGCGGCAGCGCGACCAGCGAGTCCCCGACCGGGGCCAGCGCCACCCGGCCGCCGGCCCGGCCCAGCGGGGCCAGCGGGCTGGTGGTGACCAGCGGCGCCGGGCTGCCCCGGCCGAACAGCTCCTCCACGGTCATGCCCAGCGCGTGGGCCAGGGCCAGCGCGACCCGCAGCGAGGGGTCGGAGACCCCGGACTCGACCGCCGACACGGCCTGCCGGGAGATCCCGGCCATGCCGGCCAGCTGCTGCTGGGACAGGCCGCGGGCCTGCCGGGCCAGGCGCAGCTGCGTGCCGCTGACCCCGCCCGAGCCGTCGCCCGGATCGGGCTTCATGCGCTCACCTGGACCGGCCAGGCGGCGCCAGGACCGTGATCGCGGAGCCGCACGGCCTGGCCGCCGGGCCCGAAGCAGGGCGGGTCGAGCGCGGTCACGACCAGCTCGCCGGCCTGCGCCGCGGTCCGGTCGGCCAGTCGGCAGGTCACCTCGGCCGCCGACACCAGCAGGTCGGCCTCCCAGCCGGCCCCGACCGGGCGGCCGCCGGTCACGGTCCCGGTGAGCACGATCCCGCACTCGGGGTGGGCGCCGGGGGTGACGCGCTCGGGATGGATCCCGGCCACCACTTCCCCGGTCAGCTCCGCGGCCCCCTGCGGGTGGACTGGCACGAACCCACGGTATCCGACCAGCTCAGCCACGCGGCGCGACGCCGGCCTGAGCACGACCTGGTCCGCCGGGCCGTCCTGCAGCAGGCCTCCGGCGTCGAGGATGGCCAGCCGGGTGGCGAAGGCCTGGGCGTCGGGCAGCTCGTGCGCGACCAGCATGGCCGGGATGCCGCGCTCGGTGACCAGCCGGACGACCAGGTCGGTCAGCGACCGGCGCAGCCCGGCGTCCAGGCCGGTGAACGGCTCGTCCAGCAGCAGCGCGTCACAGTGCGCCAGCAGCAGCCGGCCCAGCGCCACCCGGTGCGCCTGGCCGCCGGACAGCCGGGCGGGCATGGCCGTCAGCAGCCCGTCCAGGCCGAGGGTGGCGGCCAGCTGGCTGAGCTCGGCCGGGTCCCGGCTGGCGGTCCGGGAGTAGTGCAGGTTGGCCCGTACCGACAGGTGGGGGAACAGGCCAGGGTCCTGGCGCAGCAGGCCGACCCGGCGCTGCCAGGGCGGCACCGCGACGACGGGCGGGGTGGTCGAGGTGAGGGTGCGCCCGCCCAGCACGATCCGGGCCCGCTGCGGCGTGACCAGCCCGGCGATGGCCTCCAGCAGCGTCGTCTTGCCCGCTCCTGACGGGCCGAACAGGGCCAGCCGCTCCCCCGGCGCCACCGACACGGCGGCGCGCACGGCGAAGTCCCGGCGGTCAACCTCGACGTCGGCGTCCAGCACGGGCGCTCCAGATGTAGGCGGCCAGCGGCAGCGGCAGCGCCACCACCAGCAGGACCAGCGCGTACGGCAGCGCCGACGGCAGGCCGGTCTCCTGCAAGGTGGTGAAGATCTGCATCGGTATCCCGTAGGGGTGGTAGGCGATGATAATCACCGCGCCGAAGGCACCCATCGCCCTGGCCCACGCCACCGCCAGGGCCATGGCCAGGCCGGGCGCGGCCAGCGGCAGGGTCACCCGGCGGAACGCCCGGCGGGGCCGGTCACCGAGCAGCTCGGCCTGCTGCTCCAGCCGCGGGTCAACGGCGGCGAACGCGGCCTGGGCGCCGACCACGTAGTACGGCGCCGACTCGTAGACCTCGGCCACGACCAGGGCCAGGAAGGTGTTGGTCGCGGTCAGGTGCACGTGGCTGATGAGCTGGCCGATGCCGGTGTAGGGGCCGACCATGAACACCAGCAGCAGACCGATGACCAGCGGCGGCAGCAGCAGGCTGAGCAGCACCCCCGCCTCCCACAGCCGCGGGAAGGGCAGCGTGCCGCGGGCCAGCATCCGGGCCAGCGGGGTGGCCAGCACCAGCAGGACGGCCAGCGTGACGGCGCCCGATTCCAGCGAGATCACGAGCGGATCGAGGGCGCCGGGCACCTGGAGCGCGGTGACGACCTGGTGCCAGGACAGGTGGGTCAGCAGCGTGATCACCGGCCCGAGCAGGGCCAGCCAGATCACCGCCGCCCCGATCACGGAGGCCAGGCCCGAGGCCGACCGGGCCCGCCGGGCCAGGCCCGCCCCCGGCGGGCCGGGCCGGCGCGGGCCCTCGCCCGCGCCGGCCCTCCCCGGAGCTGGGGCCTGGCTAGCCGCCGGGCTAGCCGCCCAGTTCACTGCGGATCTGGCTCGGTACCGCGCTCGACGGACCGGTCAGCGTGGGCTTGAGCAGCGTGAACCCGCCCTGCTTGTACTGGGCCAGGCCGGGCTGGGACAGGGTGTAGGCCACGAAGGCGATGGCCGCCGGGGTCGGCTTGCCGACGATCGTGATGTCGATGACCTGCGGCGAGCCGCTCTTGGTCGTCTTGGGCCCGCCGGGCGGGGAGATCGTGAGCGTGGCCTTGGCGTACTGGTCGGCGTCGGAGAAGTCGCCCAGGTCGATGGCGGCCGGCAGCCTGATGTAGCTCAGGTGCAGCTCGGTGGCCTGGGTGATGAACGCGCTGGCCGCGTCGAGCTGGCCCGATTCCAGCGTGGAGTCCAGCGAGGACTCGGCGAAGATCTCGGACGAGCTGGCCGAAGAGGCCGGGCCGCCGAGGATCTTGGTGACCGTGTTCGCGGGCAGGTGGTAGTACATCTGGGCCAGCTCCAGCATGAAGATGAAGTCGCGGCCCTGGGGGTCAATGTTGGGGTCGGTCCGGCCGAGCTTGAGGCCGGGCGTCTCCAGCAGCTTGAACAGGTCCTTGATCGGCTTCTTGCCGTCGGCGATGGCCTTGAACTGGCTGGCGTGCTTGCCCTTGGGGTTGTAGGCCACGACCATCTGGACGCCCGCGTACTGGACGTACCACTTGGCGAACTTGGGCTCCAGCGGCGTGATGTTGTCCGCGCCGACGCTCTCGAAGACGTTGGGGTGAATCTCGCCCCCGGCGATGTCGGCCTCCAGCTGACCGGAGGAGGCACCCTCGCCGGAGTACTTGAAGTTCGCCGCCGAGGCGAAGGCCGGACCGGCCTCCTTCTCATTCAGGAACTCCAGCGACGACGCGTAGGCCACGTTGGCCGTCCCGCTGTGCGTGCCGCTGCTCTTCTTCCCGCCCGAGCTTGAGTTCGTGGTGCTGGAGCTGGCGCAGCCTGCCGCGGCCAGCCCGATGCAGGTGATCGCGATCAGCACGCTCATGCGTGCCCCGCGGGCTCTCGTCAAGGCCATCATTCCATGCATACTCTGAACATAGCCACCACTGGTTGCGCTCCGCAAGAAGACTTGACATGCCGTGATCTTGCCGCGATGTGGCCGCTGACCTGGTTTCGCCGGGCCTGCTCAGGCGCTGGAGGCCCAGGTCACCGCCGACCTCACCCCGGCCGAGCGCGACCAGTTGCTGGCGTCGCTGGCCCAGGTCCACCGGACCGCGACCGCACTTGTGGACAGGGTGGGGCGAGACCGGCGAATCCTGATCCGCGGGCTAGCGGGCGTTCAGCTAGTTTTCAGCTTGGACCGCTTGGATGGACGGGCGACCGAACCTGCGGCCGGGGCCTACCATATGGTCTGCGGCGGCACGGGGACGTTGTCGTGCCGCGGCCGCGTGCACCGGCCGCTAGGGCGAACTTAGTCCCGGAGCGGCACGTTGTGCAGGTAGCAGCTTCCCCACACGGCAAGGCAGGACGGGCATGGGCAAGGCGGAGCAGCTCACCGCCGGGGCGACCGCCGGCGGCGCGGCGATCATCTGCCACGCTACTGGGGGCAAACCCGGACGTGACGGCAGCACGGCCGGAGTGACCAAGGCGAGCGGAGCGATCTGATGGCCAGTCAGCGCCAGGCCAGAACCGGCGGAGCGGCCGCCGGCACCGTCAAGACCAGCACCGTCAAGGCCGCCAGCGCGGCGGCCCGGACCCGCGGCGGCAAGGCGGCCGCGGGCAAGGCCCAGGCCAAGGCGGCGCGAGACGCCAGGGCCAGCGCCGAGGCGGCCGGCGCCGAGCCCCGCGCCGCGGGGGCATCGCGCTGGCAGCAGCTGCGCCAGCAGATGGTCCCCGAGGACCTGCCCGCCCCGGCGACCTGGCTGCAGTGGACGACCTGGGTGCTGGCCGTGGCCGGCCTGGGCCTGTCCATCTACCTGACGATCGTCGAGCTGGCCCCGGCCGCGCTGATCTGCTCGTCGACCGGCATCGTCAACTGTGCCAACGTGCTGCACAGCCCCGAGGGCCACATCATCGGGATCCCGGTCGCCTACTTCGGCCTGGCCTTCTACGTCTACCTCGCTGCGCTGCTGTCGCCCTGGGTATGGCAGCGGAGAGAGCTGTCCATCCAGCGGCTGCGGCTGGCGTCGATCGTCGTCGGGATGCTGTTCGTCCTGTACCTGGTCTTCGCCGAGCTCATCGAGATCGGCAACATCTGCATCTGGTGCACGAGCGTGCACATCGTCACGTTCGTGCTGTTCGTGCTGATCGTGTTCGATGCCACGTTCCGCCGCCCGCCGATCGACGCGGCTACGCAGCGCCTCTAGTCAGCACTCATCCATAGTCTGTCACTGATGGGATAATCCTTCGAATGGGCAAGGCAGAGCGGAACAGAAACCAGAGCGCCAGGGAGCGGATCGCCGCTCAGCAGGCGGCGGCCCGGAAGGCCGAGACGCGCCGCCGGTTCCTGATCGCGGGCGGCGCGGCCGTCACGGTGATCGCGGTCGTGGTGGCGCTGGTCCTGGTCAAGGTGCTCAACAACTCGAGCAACTCCAGTAACAGCGGCGGGTCGACGGCGTCGGGCGGGGTCAACGGGACGCTGCTCCCGGCCGAGGTGGCCAAGAACGTGAACTCGGTGCCGGCCAGCGCGCTGGACACGGTGGGCACCGGCTCGGTGCTGTCGTACAACAGCAAGGCCGTCACGGCGATCAGCGGCACCCAGCTGACCAGCGCGGGCAAGCCGGAGATGCTCTACATCGGCGCCGAGTTCTGCCCCTACTGCGCGGCCATGCGCTGGTCGATGGCGGTGGCCCTGGACCGGTTCGGCACGCTGTCGCCGCTGCACGGGATCCACTCCTCGAGCACGGACACCGACCCGAACACGCCGACGCTGACGTTCTACAAGTCGACCTACACGAGCAAGTACCTGACGTTCACCCCGGTCGAGAACGAGACCAGGACGCACGCTCCGCTGCAGAACACCACCTCGGCGCAGCTGGCGATCTGGAAGAAGAACGAGCCCACCGGCCAGCTGGGCTACCCGTTCATCGACTTCGGCAACAAGTACGTCATCACCGGGCCGCTGTTCGACCCGGCCGTGCTGGCGAACATGTCCTGGGCCCAGGTGGCCAGCGCGCTGCATAACCCGTCCAGCGCGGTGGCGCAGGGCGCGCTGGGCGCGGCCAACTTCATCACCGCGGCCATCTGCAAGATGACCAACGGCCAGCCGGGCAACGTCTGCACGGCCAAGGGCGTCACGGCGGCCGCCGCCCACCTGGGCTGACCCGGGCGACTTTAACGGCAGCGCCCCCGGCGATTTCATCGCCGGGGGCGCTGTCATTCCGCACATAACCCGGCCCGGGCGGTTGAACCGCTGGGCGCTGTCGTGCGTGCTGGATCTTGTGCCGATGCTGCCCAGATTCCGTCGCTGCGCGACCGCCTGCTGCGCGCTGGCCCTGCTGGGCGCCGCGGGACTGCTAGTGGCGGGCTGCGGCACTGACACGGCCGCGCACCGTTATTCGCCTCGGCACGCCGCCGGGCGAGCGGTGACCGCGCGACAGGCGCCGCCGAGCCTGACGTCGCTGGCCGCCCGCTACCTGCGCCTGGCCCGGCCGGCCAACCATCGGCTGGACGTGGAGGTGGACGGGTACGGCGACGCCGAGCGCGACGACCTGGCCCGCGCCCGTGGCGACCTGCGCGCGCAGGTGGCGACGGAGCGGCGGTTCGACGCCGGGCTGCTGGGCTTGCCGTTCCCTGACTTGATCGCGCAGACGGCGCGGGCGCTGGTCCGGGCCAACCAGGCGCGGATCGCGCTCACCGAGCGCCAGGCCCGCGCCAGCACGCTGACGGGCATGCGCCGCCTGGACGGCCGCCACCGGGCCGCCGACGCAGCCGTGGAGGCCCAGGTACGGCTGATCCGGGTGTTCCTCGGCCTGCCCCCGCCGTCGGCGAAGTAGGCCGAGCCCTGAAAGTCCGGGCCGGGCTAGAGGTGGCCCCAGCGCCCGGTCAGGAAGCGCAGGATGGCGTGGGTGAACGCGACCGCCAGCCGCTTCTGGAACCAGGAGGTCCTTAGCAGCCGGGCGTCGGTCGCGTTGCGCATGTTGCCGGTCTCGATGAGGATCTTGGGCTGGGTGGCCAGGTTGAGGCCCGCCAGGTCATTGCGGAGGATGACGCCGTTGTGCCCGTAATAGTCGCTCACGGGCATCCGGGTGTACTTCAGCAGCGCCGAGCGCACGTCGCCGCCGAACCTGATCGACGAGCCGATGACGTGGTTGTTCGGGCCGTCGGCCACGGGCTCCAGGACGGTGAAGCCGCGGCCGCTGGCCGGGCCGCCGTCGGCGTGGATGTCGATGGCGACGTTGGAGTGGGCCCGGTTGAGGATCCGCGCCCGGCGGTTCACGCACGGCCCGACGCCGTCGTTGTTCGGGCGGGTGAACACCACCTTGGCGCCGAGCTTGCGCAGGTCGGCGCGCAGGTAGGTGGCCACGCTGAAGTTGAACCTGGCCTCGGTGTAGCCGCCGTCGGTCTCGGTGCCCGTGGTGTCACAGGCCTCCCACTCACGCCCGTTCCAGATCTGGTGGTTGATGTAGGTGGGGTCATCCTTGTTGCGGCCGTTGTGCCCGGGGTCGATGCCGATGGTCTTGCCCGCCAGCGGCCTGCGGGCCGCGCTGTCCTGCGCGCCGGCCGGGGAGCTGGCGGCCGAGCCGGAGGACGCGGGGTGGCTCGAGGCCTGGCCGGCCGGATGGCTGGAGGCCCCGGCCGGGTGGCTCGCGGCGGGCGAGGACGGCGTCGTGGCGGCCGCACTGCCGCCCCGATGGGCCTGCGCGGAGGCGGTTCCGGTCCCGCACGCGGCTGCGAATAGGGCCACTGCCAGCGGCGCGCCCAGGCGCCAGTTAAGTCGCACGGTTATTCACCGTAGCCGCTCGGCCCGCCCGACAGTTCGGTGATCGGCTAATCCGTCCTCGGATAGCGGCCGACGCCGTCCTCGCATGCGGGCGGCACCGCGGCGGCCATCCAAAATCAGGATTCCGGCCCGCCTTAACGCGGTCAGCCATGATCATGACCGTTTTACCGGCGGAATCCGGGGCATAACGGTCATGATCATGGACAAGCACCTGGCGGCGGGGCCGGACGCGGCGTCAGGCACCGGTCCAGGCCTCGCTGCGCTCCCAGAGGATCTTGCCGAGCTGCTCGGTGGCGACCGCGCTGGGCTCGCGCTCCCGGCAGTTGTCGTAGAACCGGCCGGTTTCCATGGCCACCTGGGGCGAAGTCGCGCAGTACAGGCTGGTCGCGGCGCCCTGCTCGGTGGTCAGCATCCGCGCGGTCATGAAATTGCGGGCCGGCCAGGGCACCCGGCGCCAGATGTCGGAGGCCACCACCCCTGGGTGCAGCGCGTAGGTGGTGACGCCGCGATCGGCGGTGCGGCGGGCCAGTTCCTGGGCGAACAGCACGTTGCAGAGCTTGGACACGGCGTAGGCCTGCAGGCCGGTGATGCCCCTGGTGCGGCGGCGCAGGGCGGTGAAGTCGATGCCCTTGGCCTGATAGTGCGCGTCGCTGGACACGCAGACCACCCGGGCGGGCGCGCTGTCGGCCAGCCGGTCGAGCAGGGCCATGGTCAGCGCGAAGTGGCCGAGGTGGTTGACGCCGAAGGTGAGCTCGAAGCCGTCGCCGGTCAGGCCGCGGTGGCCGGCCACGCCCGCGTTGTTGATCAGCACGTGCAGCGGCTCGCCGGTGGCCAGGAACGCGTCGGCGCAGGCCCGTACCGAGCCGAGGTCGGCCAGGTCGAGCGGGAGGTACACCACGTCGGCGTTGCCGGTCTCGGCGACGATGCTGGCCACCGCGTGCGAGCCCTTGCTCTCCGAGCGGCAGGCCACGTAGACCTTGCCGCCGCGCCGGGCCAGCTCGGTCGCGGTGGCCAGGCCGATGCCGGTATTACCGCCGGTGACCAGGAACGTCCGTCCGGATTCCGTGTCGGATTCCGCACCCATCGTCTGCCTCCTCGAAGCGGCCGTCCCGCGGATTCCTGCACTGCTTTCCCGCACTGAGCACTGTGACCCTGCATTGTGACGGAGTACATCCTGCCAGCGCGACATCCCGGTCGTAAGTCGCGCATAGCCTCGAATGCGTCAAGGAATCGCTCGGTTAGACAGCCCGCCGCAGGGCAGAGCGACGAGACGATCTCGGAGGGAGACAGTTTCATCAGCGGGCCGGAGAGGCGCGGCAGCGCCGGGACTGAAGAGCGCTGGACCGAAGACCAGAGGACCGACATCGAGGGCCGCGGGGACGGGGTCCGCGCAGAGGCTGAGAAGAAGAAGAGACGGGGAGGGCTGGACGTGACCGCCACTCAGGCGGTCTCCAGCATGCTGGCTGCCCTGACCGGCGCCGTGACGGCGTCCCGCCTCGGCATCGCCGGGACGCTCATCGGCGCGGCGTTCATGAGCCTGGCCAGCACGGTCGGCTCAGCCATCTACAAGCACTACATCACCAGCAGCAACGCGCGGCTGCGCGCGGCGGCGGCTACCTTCGCGCCCAAGGCCAGCTACAGCGCGGTGGCCGAGGCGGTGGCGCGGCACCATGCGGAGCAGACCCAGACGCTTGGGTCGCCAGCGCCTGCGGTGGGGGGACGAGGTCATGTCTCCCCGGACCGCGCCGAGACCCAGCTCATCGGGACGATCCGGCTGAACGGCGAGGCCGCGTCGGTCCGGACACAGGCCTTCTCCCGTGACCAGGACGGGCGGGAAGGCATGGACCGCGACGCGCCGACCGCCTGGGAGCGCGGGCCTGCCGACACGGTCCGTGACGTGGCGGCGGCCGGTCTCGCCGGGCCGCCGGGCCGCGGGCCGGCCGACGAGGCCGGCGCGGCGAACCGGGGCACGGACACGGGCTGGGTGTGGCCATGGAGCAGGCGCCGGTGGGCGATGGTCGCGGCCACGGCGCTGGGGGTGTTCGTGATCTCGATGGGCGTGGTCACCGTGGTCGAGGCGCTGGCCGGGAAGCCGCTGGACGCGGTCGTCTGGCACCAGCACGGCTCGGGGACCACGGTGGGCGGCCTGGTCGGCGGTTCGGGCGGGCACCACCCGTCGCCGAGCACCAGCCCGTCGCCGTCGCACTCACCGGGCCCGTCGCATTCGGCGCGGCCGAGCCACTCGCCGTCCCCCTCGTCCTCGCCGACGCCGACCTCGACCGCGCCGACCCCGACGCCGAGCGGCTCCCCCAGCCCGACCTCGTCCAGCACCGGCGCGTCCTCGCCGACCACGACGAACTCGCCGCCCGCGGCCCAGTCCGCGTCGCCAGGCGCGTCCTCGCCCAGCCCCTAGGCCACGTCAGCCCCATCAGCCACGGGGCATGGCCCGTGATCCCTTATGGATGCGTCGTTAGCTACACCCGGGTGTAGCTAACGACGCATCCACGGCCAAGCTCGAGCGTGGGGGGCGCTAGCGGCGGACCGGGCCGCCGGCGTAGATGATCTGCTGGAAGACGGTCATGGGGCCGCCGCACTTGCGGTGGGCGCGGCGGATGACGCCGGTGATCCGCAGCACGAAGCCGCCCGAGCCGCTGATGTGGCGGTAGGCGCCGGTGCCGTGGCTGAGCACGTACCCGCCGCGCAGCGTCTCCCGGATCATGCAGCTCGGGGTGGGCAGCGGCAGCCACTGCCGGGTGATGTGCCGGGTCATCAGGAATGACCCGTTGGATAGCACCACCCGGTCGGTGGACCTGAGGGCCACGAGCCGGCCGGGCACCAGGTAGCCGCCCGCGGTGAACGCGCCGGTGGCCAGCACGCTCTGGCGCCGCGAGTTGGTGACGGTGCTGATGATCCGGAAGTGCTCCTGAGGGACGCGGTCGGGCCGGCTGGGGCTGGCGTCGGCCACCGCAGCGCCGCTGACCACAGCGGCGGTCGTGAGCGCGGTGACCGCGGCGACAAGCGTTCGGCGCATGCCTATTCCTCCACGGTGAGGTTCGGGGCTAGGACAACCGGGACGCGCAGGCCGCGGCGGCCGCGGCCGCGATGACGAGCAAGGTGATGCCGTCGAGCCTGCGCCAGTACATCGAGGTGAGCACCAGCCGCATGGGATCGGCCGCGGCGGCGCCGGGCCGGGCATCGCGCAGCAGGGCCAGGGCCCGGCCGGTGCCATGCGCGAGCCCGATGGCCGCGGCCAGCAGCACGGCGGACCGCTCCGGCCCGGCCGCGGCGACAAGAATGGGCAGCAGGAAGAACCCGGCGTAGGGGTTGCGGGTCAGGAACCCCGGCCCGAGTATCGAGCCCCAGACCAGCAGGCGCCGGCGCCGGGACGCTCCCATGACCATGGCCTGCGGCACCTGCCAGCGGGTGCCGGGCGCGCGGGGGCGCAGGCGGCCAGTGGTCTCGGCCAGGCCGTAGGCGGCCGCGTACAGGGCCGCCGCGACCAGCGCGGCCGGGGCCAGGGGCAGTACCCCGAGGCAGCCGCCGAGCACGGCCCAGGCCAGCATGGCGGGCACGGCGTAGGCGGTGATCACGAGCGCGGTCCTGGTGAGCCTCCCGACCGGAAGGCCGGCGGTGAGCGACGCCGCCGAGTTGGCGCCTCAAGGCGAGTACGCCTTGGCGAAGCCGTTGGCGGCGGCCAGGGACACGCCCAGGACGGCCAGGACAGCCAGCCACCCGGTCACGTTCTGGCGCTCGCGGACTCGATGCGGTGCTGCTCGGCCTTCAGGTCGTCGACCGTCTTGCAGTGGCAGCAGATGCACTGGCTGAGGCAGGTGCACCAGTCCGGGCAGCCGCCCTTGCCGATGCAGTCGTAGCAGACCTTGTAGCCGTAGCCGCTGCCCATGTTCATGCAGGCGATCCAGGTACCGCTGGGCCACTCGCAGCGATAGCCCTGGTGGTTGAAGCAGCTGCTGGTGGACGAGCCCTTGCACAGCCGCATGCCCGGCGGGCAGCCGGTGCCGGGACAGTTGGAGCAGCGCCGCGTGGGGCCGCAATTGCAGAACTCGGCCGCGGCCAGGGCGGGCCGCTGGCCGAGCGACAGGGCGGCCAGGCCGGCCGTCCCCCCGACGACGGCGCCGCGCAGAGCGTCCCGGCGGCTCAGCCTCCTGACGGCCCGCTCGGCCGCACCGCTGATGCGGGCGTCCAGTGTATAAAGCCCGGCGCTCCATCGTGTCCACCCCATGAGCTGCGGTCTCCCTTCTCGATCACGTCGTTACCGGAAGCAGTGCGCCGGGCGGCGGAGCCAGCAGGCAGGCCTGGCGGAAGGCCCCGATGTCGGCCTGCCGGGCGACGGTGCCGGCCGCCCGAACCACGCCCCAGCTGTCCAGCGCCACCAGCAGGGGGGTGGCGGTGGCCCGGTAGGGCTCCAGCTCGTCGCGGTCGAGCAGCCGTCCCAGCTCGAGCTCGGTGGCGCGGAAGGCGGCCGAGATCTGCACGTAGTCCGGCGGGTCGGCGGTGAGCAGCAGGACCTGGGTGTCCTCGAGCTCGCCGGCGTCGCGCGCGGTGCCCAGCGCGGTGACGAGCTCCTCGCAGGACGGGCAGGTGGGGTCGACGAAGGCCAGCAGCGTGACCCGGCCGCCGCCGGGCACGAAGGCCAGGACGTTACCGGCCTGGCCTGCGGCGGCCGCGTTCGGCAGGCGCTCGTAGGTGATCCGGCCGGGGCGGCTGCCGACCTCGGGGCCGATGCCCTCGGCGGGCCGTGACGGGCCCAGGACCCGGCCGAGCTGACGGTAGGCCGTAATGACCAGCAGCCCGAGGGCGAGCAGCAGCGCCCACTGCGCGACGACGAGGAACAGCGGAATCCGCATCAGGGCACCATCCCTGGCTCGGGGTCGGGGCGGGCGGGGAGCGACGGGCTCGGGCCGGTGCTACCCCGGCGGGCCGAGCCCCAGGAGACCGGGTCCGGGCTCGCCGCCAGCACCCGGGCCGCCGTGAACGCGCCGGCGGCCAGCAGGAACGCGGCCCCCAGCAGCAGGCCGCGGTCGGCCGGAGCGAGCCGGACCGCGGACGCGGGCAGGCCGGCCAGGGGGACGGCGGCCACGGCGGCGATCAGCACGGCCCGGCCGATGCCGGCCCGGCCGAAGCGGCGCCGCGACAGCGCGCCGAAGCACCGGCAGGACCGACCGCGGTGGCGCGCGTAGCCGATCCCGGACACGATCACGAAGCCGCCGCCGGCGGCCAGGACGACCGGGTTGACCCAGCTGGCCGCCGGGGCGGCCAGGCTGACACCGCCCAGGGCCACCTCGCCCAGCGCCACGGCCATCGCGATCCAGCGCGGCAGGGACCGCAGCGGCGGGCGGAGCAGCCGGGCCGGCACGAACAGCCGGACGGTGGCCGCGAAGCCGTCTGGCCCGGCCAGCTTGGCCGCGCCCGCGACCAGCAGCAGGACGGCCAGCCCGGCCTTGGCCCCGGCCACCGCCACGTCGACCGCGGTCCCCATGGCGCTAGGCCGCCCGGCGCGACGGCCGGCGCAGGCCGGCCCGCGCGGGGCGACGGGCGGTCCGGGCCGGGCCGATGGGCAGGTCGGCGAGCTGGCGCAGCTTGGCCAGCTGCCAGTCGTAGTTGACCAGGCTGGACGCGCGGACCTGGCCGGCGTCGTCCACGAAGATGGCGAACGGGCCGACCCGCACGTTGTAGGCCGCGTACAGCGCGGGCGAGCCGGTGAGCACCGGGACTTCCAGGCTGGGTGTTTGAGGCAGGCCCGCTGGCCGGGCCAGCAGCATCCGCAGCAGCGGCTCGGCCAGGTCGCTGCGCTGGCGGAGCAGGACGACGATCTCCAGGCCCGGATCGTCACCGGTGGCCAGGTCCCGCAGGCCGTCCACGACCGAGGGAAAGGACTTGAGCGAGTGATCGGCGAAGATGATCAGCTGGAGCGGCCGGGCGGGCGGCGAGTGATGGACGGCGCCGGCCGAGTCGGACAATGACCAGCGCGGGGCCTTGCGCCCGCGGGCCAGGCCATCGCGCTCGATGGCCTCCGGGCCGGACAGGTACACGTGCGCGGCGCCCAGCACGGCCAGCACCGCCGCCGCGCACAGCGCGACAGCGAGGGTAACGAACCCGACCGCGGTGATCACTCCGGCGAGCATCATGCCGGCCCCGCCGGGCCTGGCTGCCTGTGCCCCATGCCGGAAGTAAAGAGTTAAGCCCTGCTCTGGTCCAGCATGACCCAAGCTAGAGCGTTTCTAGGTCATAGGCCGTGAATGCGTCTCAGTACCTACAATTCACCTCAGAATTCCCAGGAGAACCCGGCGACGGCCCGGTCCAGGACGTCGAGCCGGTGATAGACGGCGTGCTCGTTGTCGAGCGCGAGCGGCTCGCGGCGCAGCACGACCGCGTCCGGCGCCCGGTAGTCCTGCCACTCGGTCCACCATACGTAGTGCGGCAGCCGGCCGGGGTCGAACTGAACCCGGATGGCCACGTTCTCGAGGCGCTCGTGCGCGACGCGCCGGAAGCAGGGCTCCACCGGGCCGGCGTAGCTGAACCGGGACTCGAACTCCAGCGAGTGGGCCTCGCCTTGGCGCAGCGTGCGCGACAGCGTGATGTCCACCGCCCAGATGCTGGCGGCGCGCTGATACGGCGGGCTGGCCGTGCCGCCGATGACCCGGTCCAGGGTCAGCTCGCTGGTGTCATAGCTGTAGCGGTAGCTGTCCAGGCCGTCCACGAGCGAGCGGATGTCGCGCAGCGTGCGGTGCCGCCGCGGCCGCCCGTCGGGACCGAGGTAATGGAACTCGTGCAGCAGGATCGTCCGGTAAGCGGGTAAGTCTCGGCCGCCCGCGGCGGCCAGCGGCGGCAGCTCCCCGGTCACGACGCGGGCCAGCTCCGCGCCCTGCCACTGCCGCCACAAGATGGCGGCGTGCTCCTCGTCGATGTCGAACGCCCGGATGAACAGGCCGAGCGTCTGGCGGCTCAGCACTTCGCCGCGCAGCGCGCGCGACACCCGGCGGGTGAGCTGGAGGTACTCGACCTCGTCCTCGTCGCGCCGGTGCAGGAAGTCGGCCAGCACCTTGGCCACCGCGACCTGATGGACATCACGTTCGCGCCGGGCGCCGTACCTGGCCCAGCGATTGCGGTACGGATCATGCTGCAGCAGCTCGCGCAGGTACTGACCTGCCTGCCGCACCCCGATCTCGTGGGAAGAATGCCCCACAGAAAGCCCCCATGCGCCCCTGAGATTTAACTGCCCCGTAACGAATCTAGATTAATCGCGGGATCTTCGTTGTTATGCGGCAACGCCGAGGGAGGGTGGTGGCGGGCAACCGGGGCGCCCGCCTAAACCGCCCCTCACGAGATCCCGGCCAAGCCCCTGAGCAGCCGAAACGCCGCGAGCTGCGGGCTGGCGTCCGGTCCGGGCGCCGAACAGGGCAAGATGTGATCGTGACGTGCGAGCCGGCCGGTGCAGCGGACATCGATCCGCAGGCGGTGCTGGCCCCGCTGACCGGCGCCGCGATCTTCCTGGTGGCGGTGGTCACCGAGGACACGGGGTCGGCCGACGTCGTGCGCGGCGTGTGCGGCGACCTGGCCGGCCTGGTCCGCGGGGTCAATCAGCGCGACCCGGAATCCCATCTGACCTGCGTGACAGGGATCGGCGACCGGCTCTGGGACACGCTGGCCGGCGGACCACGGCCGGCTGGCCTGCATGTGTTTTCCGAAATCGAAGCGGGCGGCAGACGTGCCGTCTCGACACCGGGTGACCTGCTGTTCCACATCAGGTCGGCGCGCATGGACATGTGCTTCGAGCTGGCCAGGGTGCTGATGAACCGGCTGCGCGGGGTGGTCAGGATCGTGGACGAGGTGCACGGGTTCAAGTACTTCGGCAACCGCGACCTGATCGGGTTCGTGGACGGCACCGAGAACCCGACGGACAACGCGGCCGTCCGGGCGGCGCTGATCGGGGACGAGGACCCGGACTTCGCCTGCGGCAGCTACGTGATCGTGCAGAAGTACCTGCACGACCTGCCGGGCTGGGACGCCCAGCCGGTCGAGCAGCAGGAGCGGATCATCGGGCGGGAGAAACTGTCCGACACCGAGCTCCTTGACGACGTGAAGCCCAGCTTCGCCCACAACGCCTTGACCCAGATCGTGGACGACAACGGCGACCAGGTACAGATCCTGCGCGACAACATGCCGTTCGGCGCGCCGGGCATTGACGAGTTCGGGACCTACTTCATCGGCTACGCCAGGTCGCCGGGCACGACCGAGCAGATGCTGCGCAACATGTTCATCGGATTGCCGGAGGGGAACTACGACCGGCTGCTGGACTTCAGCACCGCGGTCACCGGGACCCTGTTCTTCGTGCCCTCGGCGACCATGCTGGAGAGCCTGGGCGACGGACCGCTGGACGACAGCACGGACACGGCGGACGCGCCAAGCACCACGGCGGCAGCGACCGGATCGCTGGAGATCGGCAGCCTGAGAGGAGCCTCCCCGGATGAATAACCTGCATCGCGAGCTAGCGCCGGTCTCGGACGCCGCCTGGGCGGAGATCGCCGAGGAAGCGGCCAGGACGTTCAAGCGTCACGTGGCCGGCCGCCGGGTGGTGGACGTGGCGGGCCCGGCCGGGGAGCAGTTCTCGGCCGTCGGCACCGGCCACATCCGCGAGATCGACTCGCCCGGCGACGGCGTGCAGGCCCGGCAGCGGCACGTGCTGTCGGTGGTCGAGCTGCGGGCACCGTTCTCGCTCGACCGCGAGCAGATCGACGACGTGGCCCGCGGCTCCCAGGACTCCGACTGGCAGCCGGTCAAGGACGCCGCCCGGATGCTGGCCTTCGCCGAGGACCGCGCGGTCTTCGACGGGTACCCGGCGGCGGACATCGACGGCATCCGGCCGGGGTCCAGCAACGCCTCGATCGCGCTGCCGGCCGAGGCGACCGGCTACCCGCAGGCCATCGCGCAGGCGCTGAGCGAGCTGCGCTCGGCCGGGGTGAACGGCCCGTACGCGGTGGTGCTGAGCGCGGCCGCCTACACCGAGGCCAGCGAGACCTCTGACCACGGCTACCCGGTGATCGAGCACCTGCGCCGGATGATCAGCGACGACATCGTGTGGGCGCCGGCCATCGACGGCGGCCTGGTGCTGACGACCAGGGGCGGCGACTTCGAGCTGCAGCTGGGCCAGGACGTGTCGATCGGCTACCTGTCGCACACCGACAGCAGCGTCCGGCTCTACCTGCAGGAGACCCTGACCTTCCAGCTCCTGACGGCCGAGGCCGTCGTCCCGCTGACGCCCAGCGCCTGAGCGGCGCCGGCTTTCGCGGCATGACCGCCGCCGCGCCGGGCTCTCCAGCGCC
>Ga0134126_10004943_pt1 | contig 16644 bp, 13 predicted proteins | sample KB31752_FD_96881 | JGI IMG/M metagenome (GOLD analysis project Ga0134126, IMG submission 96881) | Terrestrial soil microbial communities with excess Nitrogen fertilizer from Kellogg Biological Station, Michigan, USA - KB3-175-2 | ecosystem: Environmental > Terrestrial > Soil > Unclassified ...
CCGGCGCATCGCAGCGTCCTCGGTCGGGCCGATATTCCCGATATCGGCACCTCCCTCGATCCTTGCGCTGCTTGGTTACCGACCGCTCAGGACATCACGGCGACGTGGAATCAATCATCTAGCGCGAGGGTGCCTCCGAACCGGCGCCGGTCGGCATCGCCGGCCCGTCTGATTTGGGGTCGGCCCCCTGAAGGCGGCGCAGTTCGTCGACCGGGATGTGGCAGCGGATCGCGTGACCCGGCTGGATATCCGCCAACGGCGGCTCGGTGGTTGAGCAGATCTCGCCCAGTTTGCGCGGGCAACGCGTGTGGAACACGCAGCCTTGCGGCGGATCCGCGGCGCTGGGGATCTCGCCGTCCAGCCTGATTCGATCGCGCTGGATGCCGTCGATGCTCGGCACCGCCGAGAGCAACGCCTCCGTGTACGGGTGGTGAGGCGCCGAGAACACTGCTTCGGCGTCACCCTGCTCCATCACGCGCCCGAGATACAGCACGCAGATCCGGTCGGAGAGGTAGCGGACGACCCCCAGGTCGTGGCTGATGAACAGGTAGGCAACCCCCTCGTTGCGCTGCAGCTCGGCCAGAAGGTTGAGGATGGCGGCCTGGACGGAGACGTCCAGGGCCGAGGTCGGCTCGTCACATACGACCAGGCGAGGGCGTCCGGCGAATGCGCGAGCGATCGCGACGCGCTGTTTGAGTCCCCCGGAGAGCTGTGTAGGGCGCATGCTGAGGTACCGGTCGGACAGCTTCACCGATCGGGTCAGCTCGACCAGGCGCTGCTCGCGCGCGCGTCCGCTGAGACCGGCCAGTTTGGTCAGCGAGCGGCCGACCAGCTGGCGCACGCTATGCCGCCGGTTGAGCGCCGAGTCAGGGTTCTGGAACACGATCTGGATCGCCTTCACCTGATCCCGGCTGCGCTTGCGTGTCACGCCGGCCAGCGGTGTGCCCTCGAGCGAGAGTGAGGACCCCTGATCCGGTTGGACGATTCCCAGGAGAGCCCTTGCCAGGGTCGTCTTGCCGCTGCCGGACTCTCCCACCAACCCCAGGGTCTCGCCGGCCCGGATGTCGAGGCTGACGCCCTCCAGCGCGTGCACGTCGACCCCCGAAACGCGAAACGTCTTGCCCAGGTCGTCGGCGTGCAGCAGTGGTTCGCCCCCCGTCACGGCAGGTGTGACCGGTTCAACCGGCATCACCCGTGGCAGGTCCGGCGCGCGCTCGTGGAAATGGCAGCGTGACTCGCGACCGGCGGCAACGGGATACATGGGGGGTGGATCGTGATGGCAGCGGTCCTCGGCGATCCCGCAGCGCGCGGCGAATATGCAGCCTGCGGGCGTCGAGCCGGGGTCGGGCAGGAATCCGGGAATGGTGTCCAGCATGCCGTGGTCCTTCAGCCGGCCGCGGCGCGGCAGGCAGCGCAGGAGCCCGACCGTGTACGGGTGGCGAGGCTGGTTGAACACCTCGAGCGCCGGCCCCTCCTCGACCATCTCTCCGGCGTAGAGAACGCCCACGCGGTCGCACATGCGTGCGATCACGCCCAGGTTGTGGCTGATGAACAGGAGCGACGTTGAGATCTCACGGCGGAGAGCGGCGACCAGGTCGAGCACCTCAGCCTCGACGGTGGCGTCAAGCCCGGTCGTCGGCTCGTCCAGGATCAACAGCGCCGGTTCAACCGCCAGCGCCATGGCGATCACGACCCGCTGCTGCATGCCGCCGGACAGCTGGTGCGGGTATCGGCGCATCACCGCACCGGGATCGGAGATACGCACCCGGATCAGTGCCTGCTCCGCGCGCTCGAACGCCTGTTTGCGGTCGCTTCCGGTGACCTCGAACACCTCCGCCACCTGGCGCCCGATCCGCATGGACGGGTTGAGGGCGCGCGACGCATCCTGGTACACCATCGAGACGGCGCCGGTGCGCATCCGACGCAGCTCGGCATCGCTCAGGTCGTAGGGGTTTCGTCCGTCGATCAGGATCGATCCGCCCGTCACGCGGCCGTTGCGGGGCAGGTAGCGGACAAGCGCGAGCGCGACCGTTGACTTGCCGCACCCGGACTCGCCCACCAGGCCGAACGACTGGCCTCGGCCGATCTCGAACGAGAGACCGCGGATGGCGGGCCGGTCGTTGCCGCGGATGCGGTAGGCGATCTGGAGCTGGTCGAGCGCCAGCGCGGCGACCTCGCCTGGGAGCTCGGCGGCGCTCACTCGTCGGTCACCTTCTCGATCGCGTCGGCGACCAGGTTGACCGCGATCACGAGCGAGGCGATCGCTCCCGCGGCGAACAGCACCTCCCACCAGTATCCGGCCGTGACGACCGAGATGTTGTCGGCGATGTCATCGCCCCAGTCAGGGGTCGGCGGCGGAATGCCGAAGCCCAGGAACGACAGGGTGGCGACCGTGAACACGGCGTACCCGAGCCGCACGGTAAACTCCACCATCACCGGTGACAACACGTTCGGCAACAGCTCGAACAGCATGATGTAGGGCCCGCGCTCGTTGCGTAGGCGAGCCGCGGTGACGTAGTCGAGCTCGCGCTCTTGGATCACGGCAGTGCGGACGGTGCGCGCAATCAGCGGAGCGAAGATGACGCCGATGCAGACGGTCACGGTGACGTTGGACGGGCCGAGTGCGGCGATCACGACCACCGCTGTGATCACCAGCGGCAGGGCCAGGAGTGCGTCCACGAACCGGCTGATGGTCTCGTCCACCCATCCCCGCATGTAGCCCGTGATCAACCCCAACACCGTTCCCAGCACGGTGCCCAGCACCGTGGCCAGGAATGCCACCACCAGCACCACCCGTACGCCCGTGATCACCCGGGCGAACACGTCGCGGCCGATCTGATCGGTGCCGAACCAGTGCTGTGTCGAGGGCGAGGCGTTGGTGTGCAGCAGATCCTGCTCGAACGGCGTGTGCGGAACCACGCGGTAGCCGATCACGGCGCAGACGATCCAGAACACGAGAATCGTTGCTCCGACCAGGAACGTCTTCGACTTGCGCAGCTCCCGCCACTGCTCTCGGCGAACCTGGGCGGCGCCGGAGTCGACCGACCCGGAGCCAGGAGCATCGTCGACGATCGCGGTCACCTGTCACCGCCGATTCGCAGCCGCGGGTTCAGGAGCGTATAGGTGATGTCAGCGATCAGCGTGGCGACCAGGTACACGACGCCGATGGTGAGCACCGTTGCCTCCAGCAGCGGGAAGTCCTTGGCCTGCGCGGCCTTGAACGTGAGCGAGCCGATGCCGTTGTAGTGAAACAGGTACTCCACCACCAGCAGGCCGCCGATCAGGTATCCGATCTGGGTTGCGACCACGGTTATCGTCGGCAGCAGCGCGTTTCGGAGCACGTGGCGCCACACGACTGTCCTGGTTGGCAGCCCCTTGAGCACGGCCGTGCGGGTGTAGTCGGAGTTGAGTGCCTCTATCGTCCCGGCCCGGGCCATCCGCATGATGTAGCCGAACAGCACGCATGCGATGGCGATCGCCGGCAGTATCAGGTGGTACACCTGGGTGAGAGGGCCGGCCCCCGCCGGCGGCGTGGCCCCGACCGGGAGCACGTTCAGCCAGATCCCGAAGATCATGATCAAGAACACCCCGGACACGAACTCGGGCAGTCCCAGCAGGGACAGCCCGAACACGCTGATCGAACGGTCGATCCATTGGCCGGATTTGAGCGCAGCGATCACCCCGGACGCGATCGCGAGTGGCACGCATATCAAGAATGCCACCAGCGCGAGCTTGAGCGAGTTCACGAGAGCGGTGGTTATGAACGGCCTGATCGGCGCCTGGTACGAGTAGGAGGTACCCATGTCGCCGTGCGCGAGGTTGGTCACCCAGTCCCTGTACTGGGTGACGATCGACCGATCGACGCCCAGCTTGTGATCGAGCGCGGCGACGCCCGCGGGCGTCGCGAGGTTCCCCAGGATCGTGCGGCCGGGGTCGCCCGGGAGCTGCTGGCCGACCCAGAAGATGATCATCGAGAGGATCCACAGGGTGATGAGGGCGAGCCCGACGCGTTTGAGGATGTAGACCGCCATCTCGACTCTCCGACGCGGAGCCCGCAGCGGGTCCGCCGCGACCGGCTCCTGGTTCAGGACTCAGGCGGTCACCGGCCCGGCGCCGCTCAGGTAGATCTGTCCCATGCCGGTGGTGACCACTCCCCCGATCGCCTTCTTGGAGACGCTCAGCGAGTCGAAGTAGTACGCGCAGATCCAGGGCGTCTCGTCGAGCAGCAGCGTCTCGATCTGGCCGGCGATCTGCTTCTGGGTGGGGAGATCGAGCGCCGCCACGTATTGCTTCACGAGTCCGTCGTACTGGGGATTGTCGAAGTGGGCCGCGTTCCAGGCTCCGCCCTTCGTCAGGGTTGCCGTCAACACGACGTTCGGGACTCCGCGATGCCCGTAGTCGACGAGGCTCATGATGCCCGACAGCCAGTGGTCCTTGTAGTACGTGGCCTGGTTGTCGATGTGCAGGTTGATGTTGATACCTATGGCCTGTGCAGCCTGCTTGATGATCTGGGCGTAGTTCTTCATCTCCTGATAGTCCTCTGTGTACAGGTCGGTCGTGAACCCGCTGGGGTGGCCGGCCTGCGACAACAGCTGCTTGGCCTTGGTCAGGTCCTGGGCGCGCTGCGGCACGGAGGTGTCGGTCGAGCGGAAGAACGGAGCGAAGGGGTTGTCGTTTCCCAGCTGGGCGTAGCCCTTGAACAGGGCCTGTGCGATCTCCGGCCGGTTGAGCGACAGGGCCATCGCCTGGCGCACCAGCTTGTTGTCCCACGGGGCCTTGTCGCAGCGCATCGAGAGCTCGCGATGCTGGGACGACTTGGTGTCCAGCAGCGTGTAGTCAGGATTGTTGAGCACTCCTTCGGCTCCCGCCGGCACGATCAGGTTGACGATGTCGACATCGCCGCCCTGCAGCGCGGTGATCTGCGGCTGCTGGGTCTGGTAGAAGATGTGCTGCAGCTCGGCCGGAAGCACCTTACCGCCCCACCAGCTGTGGTTCGGAGCAAACGTCGCACCGGTGTTGGCCTGGTAGGAGGTCAGCTTGAACGGCCCGGTGCCGATGAACGTCTTCTGCCACTTCGAATAATCCGTGCCGTTCGGCACGATGATCATGTTGTAGTTGTCGGAGGAGATCAGATAGGAGAAGTTGCCGTTGGGCGCCTCCAGGTGGAACTCAACGGTCTGATCGTCGACCTTTTTCACGCCGTCGTTCGTCAGCACACCGTTGAAGACCGAGGCTGCGTTGACGTAGACCTTGGGGTTGGTGTTCTGCTGGAACGAGTACACGACGTCATTGGCAGTCATCGGGGTGCCGTCGCTGAACGTGACGCCCGGCCGCAGTGTGTATGTCCAAACCGAGGCATCGGCGTTGGGCTTGAAGCTCGTGGCCAGCATCGGCTGGAGGATGTTGGTCTTGGGGTCGTTGAACGAGAGGTACTCACCGGTCTGCTGGATCATCGTCAGCCCGCCCTCGTCGTAGATCTGGGCGGGGTTGATGGCGCTCGTCGGAACCACGCCCGCGATGCGCAGCTTGGCCCCAGCCTTCGGGGTTCCGGTTGACCCGGATGAGGCGGTTGAGCTCGAGTTGGCACCACCGCACGCCGTGGCGATCGCTCCCAGCAAGGGAATCGACAGGCCGATGATCGAGCCGCGCCGCAGGAACTCTCGGCGGCTGATGCGCCCGAGAACGTACTCATCGATGATGTGGTTCTCGATCTCGCTGCGTCCATTGCGCAGCTGATCGAGCTTCTGCGGGTCGCGGTGCATGGTCATCTCCCTCTGGACAGCGGTGGTCGCAGCGACGCTGCGGCTTCTGATATTGGACGGTTCGACATCGGCCGCCATGACCCGAGGCGCCGTGCGCCAGCATGGTCGGGAAGCATCCGGTATCCGGGCGGCAGGGACCAGTCTGCCACAACGCGGCGCGGCTCGGGCGGGCGAGCGACCACGGTCACAGCCGCGACCCAATCCGGTCCCGGGAGACGGTTTCGACAGGCCTCGTCAGCCGATGATCCTTGGAACTGTCCATGTCGGAGGCGCGCCATGCTACAGAGATTGGCGGATAGTGACAAGTGCTGATTCTCACCCCATAGGAAGGTGGTCGACGGGCGAGAGGCCGCCGGGACGGTGCTTTCGCCCGTACCTATCTGAACGGCTTCTCAGCCACGATGGCCGTCGCAGTACCCCACGGCGCCTCGATGTCGAGACCGGTTCCCAGGGCCGCGTGGCTGATGTTCACCATCGCGTAGCCGAGGTTCTTCCGCAGGCGAGGTGAGTACACGGCCACGGTCACCTCGCCGATGCTCGCTCCGCCCGCGGTGACAGGCCAGCGCGCCTCGAACGGGAGCGGCAGCGGCTCGCCGGCGATCTGGATACCGACCAGCATCCGCGTGACTCCCTCATCCCGGATCCTCGTCAGCGCCTGCTTGCCGATGAAGTCGGCAGGCGTGTCCAGGTCAACCAGCCGCTCGAGCCCCAACTCGAACGGGTTGGTCGTCATGTCCATGTCGGAGCGGTAGGCGAGGATGCCCGCCTCCACGCGATTGGCGTCCGACGGACCGGTCACCGCAATCCCGAAGGGCTGGCCCGCGGCAAGCACCCGCTGCCACAGCGCATCTCCGTTTCGCCCGTCGTACAGGAAGATCTCGTAGCCCACCTCGCCGCTCCAGCCGGTGCGGGAGACCACGACCGACATGCCGTCGAGATCGGTCTGCACCAGCTCGTAGGGAGCCAGGGTGACACGACCGCCGAACAGCGCGTCCATCACGCCGGTTGACTTCGGCCCCTGGATCTGGACCGGCGACACGTCGGGCTCACGGATCTCGACATCGAGGCCCGAGTTGATCGCAACGCCCTTGGCCCACAACAGCAGGTCGCTGTCCGACGTCGACAACCAGAAGCGGTTGTCCGCCAGGCGGAGCAGCACGGGATCGTTGACGATGCCGCCCTCAACGCTTGTGACCAACGCGTAGCGGCAGCGGCCGACGGGACATCTCGACACGTCCCGTGGGGTCAGCATGTTCGTGAATGCGAGCGCGTCGGGCCCGGTGATCTCGACCTGGCGCTCGGTGCCGACGTCCCACAGCGTGACGTCGTTGGCCAGCTTCCAGTACGCCTCCAGAGGATCCCCGAACGAGGCCGGCTGATACATGTGGTTCGCGAACGAGTAGCGGTTGCACCCCGCACGCTGGGTGGCCTGAAAGAACGGCGATCGCCTGATCCAGTAGTCGAACGAGCTCACCCGAGGCATCCGAGCGCTGTGTGTGGCCGGTTCATGGTCTCCTTCGCGTGCGGATCTTCAGTCGGAGCGGATGGCTCCAGCGCGCGGAGCGTACGCCCTGTGCCGGGATGCGACAACTCACGATTATCGGCATATGAAAACGGTGGTTGCGTCGAGGTTCCGCAGAGTGGCAGACATGATTCTCACTCTACGGTTCGGTCATGGTAGGGTGGGCCGATGGTGGTCCTCCCTGAAGGGGCTTCGTCCGGAGGCGGCGGGGGGACGTCGCTGGAACGTGGTCTGCGCGTTCTGCTGGCCGTATCCGATCGCGGCTCGGTGAGGGTCGACTCACTTGTCGAGCAGCTCGGCTTGCCGGCCAGCACCGTCTATCGCTACCTCCGTACCCTCCGCGACCTGGGCTTGGTGGAGGAGACGGACGGCTGGTACCGACCCGGTGGGCATCTCGGGACCACCAGACGCGTTTCCAACAGCACGCTCGCCTCGCTGGCGAAGCCGATCCTGCGGCCGCTTGCCGCCGAAACCGGCGAGACCGCGCTGATCACCGCCCGCGCCGGAATGGCGGCCTTGTGCGTGGAGCAGGTCGAGTCGCCAAGCCATATGCGGATGACGTTCGAGATCGGCCAGGTGCTGCCACTGCAGGCCGGAGCCGCGTCGCGCGTGCTGCTGGCCTACGCGCCCCCGGAACTGATCGAGCGCGCGCTGGGCGGACGTCTGGCCGTCTACACCCCGTCCACGCCTGATGCCGAGAAGCTGCGGCGCCAGCTCGAGAACATCCGGGCAACGGGCTTCGCGACCTCGCGGGGCGAGTTCATTCCCGGCGCGTTTGCCGTGGCCGTGCCGGTGTTCCACGGCGAGGCGGTGGTGGCTGGGCTGGCGCTGGCCGGCCCCGCCGCACGCTGCACGCACGATTGGCAGGTGCGTGCTCGCCCGCGACTGGCCGATGCGGCTCGCTCGCTGAGTGCGTTGCTGGGGTAGTTTCTCATTATTTGAGAATGTTGACTATCGGATGGCAGGAGGGTGCGGTACAGTCGCGCTTGACCGACCTCAAGGAGGAATGCATGAGCACACCGCCTCACACCTCGACCGCCGCGTCGGCTCGAGACCTGATCGACATCGAGCGCTATCCGATAGACGACGTCGACGGTGCGGGATCAGCACTGGTGGCGCGCTGTCGCGCCGATCTCGCGGCCACGGGCGCCTGCCAGCTGGACGGCTTCCTGCGCGGCGAGGCAGTCGATCGTCTGGTCGCGGAGGCACTGGGCCTGACGGATCGGTCATTCCGTAACGAGGCCGTCCACAACGTCTATTTCGAGGACGTCGACCCGTCGTTGCCCGACGACGATCCGCGACGCATGATGGAACGGGCCTCACAGGCCACCGTCGCCTACGACCTGATCCCTGATGGAGCGGGAATCCGCGCGCTGTACGAGTGGGATCCGCTTCTGCACTTCGTCGGCGCAGCGCTGGGTAAGCATCCCTTCTATCGCAATCGCGATCCCCTTGGCGCCCTGAACCTCGTGTACTACACGGAGGGCGACGAGTTGGGCTGGCACTTCGATCGGGCCGAGTTCGTGGTCACGCTGATGCTTCAGCCCGCAACCTCGGGCGGGGATTTCGAGTACATCCCGAACCTCCGCAGTGAGAGCGACGAGAACTATTCGGCGGTGCGGCGCCTGCTGCAGGGCGACCTGACCGACGTCATCCATCTGCCCAGCGTCGCCGGCACGCTGGCCTTCTTCCGCGGGCGCCACTCGATTCACCGGGTGACGCCGATCGTTGGCGATCGCCTGCGCACGAACGCCGTGCTCTCATTCGCCGAAAAGCCGGATCAGCGGCTGAACACGCTCACCCAGGAGCTGTTCTATGGACGCACCGCCTGAGCGGTGCAGCCTCTGGTTCGCCGATCTGGCCTGGCTGGGCGAGGTGGTCGAACGTGTCACGATCGGCGTTGCGGACGGTCGCATCGCTTCGCTGACGGCTGACTCGACCGCGCCTCCGGACGCGACCCATCTGCGCGGTTTCACGATCCCGGGCCTCGCGAATGCGCACTCGCATGCGCTGCATCGGGCGTTGCGCGCCCGCACCCAGACCGACGCCGCCGACTTCTGGGCATGGCGCGAGATGATGTATGACCTGGTCGAGCGGCTGGATCCGGATCGCTACTACGCGCTTGCCCTGGCGACCTATGCCGAGATGGCGTTGGCCGGCATCACGGCCGTGGGGGAGTTCCACTACCTCCACCATGATGTTGGAGGCCGCCGCTACCAGAATCCCAACGCAATGGGCGAGGCGCTGTGCGCTGCGGCAGCGGACGCTGGACTGCGAATCACGCTGATCGATACGTGCTACCTGCAAGCCGGCGTCGGTGGGGGCGCCCTCGAGGGGGCCCAACTGCGGTTCTCGGACGGCAATGCGGGGGCGTGGGCGGAGAGGGTGGAGGCACTCCGCGAATCGCCGACAGCCCGCATCGCTGCAGCGATCCACAGCGTCAGGGCGGTGGATCCGGCATCGATGCACATCGTCAGGGATTGGGCACAGCGGCATGACGCGCCGCTGCACGTGCACCTGTCCGAGCAGGTGCGCGAGAATGCCGAGTGCATCGCCTTCAGGGGCATGACCCCGGCCGCGGTGCTGGCCGAGGCCGGTGTCCTGGGTGCCACCACCACGGCGGTGCACGGCACGCATCTGACCCAACTCGACATCGAGATGGTGGGATCGTCTGGAGCCACCGTCTGCCTGTGTCCCACGACCGAGCGAGACCTGGGTGACGGCATCGGTCCGGCCTCCGCCCTCGCCGCGGCCGGCTCGCCGCTGGCCGTTGGCAGCGACATGCACGCGGCCATCGATCTGTTCGAGGAGCTGCGTGCGCTCGAGCTCGACCAGCGTCTCATCGCCGGCCGCCGCGGTTTGCACCGGCCCCCCGATCTGCTGCGGGCAGCAACCACCGCCGGCATGCGGTCGCTCGGCTGGGACGACCGCGGGCTGGCGGTGGGCGCGCCGGCCGATTTCACGACCGTCGCCCTCGACTCGCCCCGCACCGCCGGCGCGACGCCGGAGACCGCGGTCGAGCACGTCGTGTTCGCGGCTTCTGCAGCCGACGTGACCGATGTGATCGTGGCGGGCCGGCCGGTGGTCGAGCGCGGCCACCACTCCCGCATCCGTGATGTTGGAGCCGCGCTGCGGGACGCCATCCACGCGCTCTTGGAAGGCGCGCGATCCGCAACTCCCACCACCTGAGACATGCCCTCCAACCCGTGAGCAAGGAGCCATCCCGATGAGCGCGACGATCAAGAACGAGGTCCTGTATTCGGTGACGGCGCAGCGTGGAGACTCGCTCCGCTGCAAGGGCTGGAAGCAGGAATCTCTGCTTCGCATGCTCGAGAACAACATGGAGGTGGCTGAGAAGCCCGAGCAGCTGGTGATCTACGGCGGGATCGGCAAGTGCGCCCGAAACTGGGAGTCCTACCACGCCATCGTCGATTCGCTGATCCATCTCGAGAACGACGAGACGCTGGCCATCCAGTCGGGCATGCCGGTGGCGATCTTCAAGACGCACCGGCTGGCTCCGCGGGTGGTGATGGCCAACACCAACATCATGAAGGCCACCTGGCCGGTGTTCTACGACCTGCAGGACAAGAACCTGACCATGTTCTCGCAATACACCGCGGCGCCCTGGGAGTACATCGGCACCCAGGGCGTGATCCAGGGCACCTTCGAGACGCTCGCGGCGATCGCCGAACAGCACTTTGGCGGGACGCTGGTCGGCCGCGTGCTGTTCACCGCCGGGATGGGAGGCATGGGCGGAAACCAGACGCGTGCGATGACGATGCTGGGCGGCGTTTGCATTGCGGTCGATGCCGATGAGCGCGTGATCGAGCGCCGCATCGAGCGAGGATTCTGTGACGTCTTGGCGCCGTCGCTGGACGAGGCGATCGAGATGGCGGACGGCGCTCGAGCCGGGGGCGTGCCGCTGGGCATCGGGTTGGTGGGCAACGCCGCAGAGGTGTTCCCCGCCGTGCTGGCTCGGCAGTGGCGGCCCGACATCGTGACCGAGATGTGCCCGTGCCACGACCCGTACTCATACATCCCGGCAGGGGTCACCCCGCAACAGGCAGACCGGCTGCGACTGGACGATCGCGACGAGTACCTGCGCCGCGCCAGGCGGTCGATGGTGGCGCACCTGGAGGCGATGATCGCGCTACATGACGAGGGCATCCAGGTGTTCGAGTACGGCACCAGCATCCGCAAGGAGTGCCGTGACGCAGGCATGCCGGAGGAGCGGGCAATGCAGATCCCCGGCTTCGTTGCGGCCTATCTGCGCAAGTTGTTCCTGCTGGGGCGCGGACCGTTTCGCTGGACGTGCCTGTCTGGCGAGGCCGACGACCTCGCTCGGCTGGACGATCTCGTGCTGGAGATGTTCCCCCACGATGAGACGACGGTGAAGTGGATCAATCTGGCTCGCGAGCACATTCCGATCGAGGCGTTGCCCGCCCGGGTCTGCTACCTCGGCTTCGGTGAACGCAAGGCGTTCGGGGTGCGAGTGAACGAGTTGATACGAACCGGTGAGGTGGCTGGGCCGGTGGCGTTCTCCCGCGACAACCTGGACTCCGGGTCGATCGTCAACCCGACCTTCGAGTCGGAGAAGATGCTGGACGGGAGCGACCTGATCTCGGACTGGCCGTACCTCAACGCGCTGCTGAACACGGCGGCGATGTGTGACCTGATCGCCATCCAGGCCAACTACTCGATGGGTGAGGCCGTTCACACCGGGGTGACCATGATCGCCGACGGCAGCGAGGAGGCCGACCTGCGGCTCGACGCGTGCCTGACGACCGATTCCGGCATCGGCGTCGTGCGCCACGCCCAGGCCGGCTACCCGGAGGCGCGCGAGGCTGCCGATGGAAACGGCCCGCTCACCACCGACACGATCAACGTGCCGCTGTGGTGGACACCAACCGCCACCTTCGGCCCCGAGGAGACGGGTGGATCCGAGTAGCCGCGCCACGGCTGATCTGCTCATAGGCGGCGCTTCACAGCTGATCACCTGCGTCGCGCTGGGGGATGATCCGCTGGGCGTGATTCCCGGCGGGGTTGTCGCCATCGCTGGGGAACGGATCATCGATGTCGGCTCTGCCCAAGAGATCGCCGAACGGGTCGACACCAGCCGTGCATCGGTGATCGACGCAGCCGGAGGGGTGGTGTCGCCCGGGTTCGTGGACTGCCACACCCACCTGGTGTTCGGCGGGTCGAGGGTGGACGAGTACGTGGCTACCGTCTCCGGACAGCTGGCTGCGTTCGTGGCGCGTGAGCCCGTTACCGGGATTCTCGCGACGGTGGCGATGACTCGGTCCGCGTCGGTCGAGCAGCTGACCGAGGCCGCCACGGCACGGTTGCGTGGGATGTTCGCCCACGGCACCACAACCGTGGAGAGCAAGACCGGCTACGGGCTGACGACCGAGCACGAGCTGAAGATGCTCGAGGTGAACCGCCTGCTCGACGGCCAGCAGCCGGTCGACGTGGTCAGCACCTTTCTCGGCGCGCATGCGATCCCGCCCGGCACCTCCGGCCGGCGCTACACCGACCAGGTGATCGCGGAGATGATTCCCCAGGTGGCCGAGTTGGGCTTTGTCTCGTTCTGCGATGTGTACTGCGATGAGGGCTACTTCACCGTGGAGGATTCGCGCCGCATCCTCGAGGCCGGACTGGAAGCCGGGATTGCGGGGAAGATCCATGCCGACGCGTACTCGGCGATCGGCGCGACCGAGCTGGCTGTCGAGCTGGGCCTGACGTCGGCTGACCATCTCAACCACACCGATCGGCCGACCATGCAGAGGCTCGCGCAGCGGGGAGTCGTCGGCGTTGTCATGCCGGCACTCGATTTCGCCGTCGCTCACCCCCGCCCGTTCGACGCGCGCGCCATGCTGGAGTCGGGGATGAGGCTCGCGCTGGCAACCGATCTGTGCCCGGGGTGCTGGGTTGAGTCCCCGCAGCTGGTGATGGCGCTGGCCGCCAGGCTCTACGGCGTCCCGCCATCCGTTGCGCTGCGCGCGGCGACCGTAGAGTCGGCCCGCGCGCTCGGGCTCGAAGACCGCGGATCACTGGAGCCGGGGAAGCTCGCCGACCTTCAACTCTGGGACGTGAGCACCTACGATGACCTGATCTACAAGATCGGGCGCAACGCAGTGACCACAGTCATCAAGCGCGGCCGCGTGTACCCAGCCGTGACGGACGGCGGCCGATGACCGTCGTCCTCGATGGGGTCAGTCTTCGGCTCGACCAGGTCATCTCCGTCGCCCGTCAGGGGGCCCGGGTGGCGTTGGCTCCGGAGGCGATCGAGCGGATGCGTCGTTCCCGGCAGGTGCTCGAGCAGGTGGGTGCGGAGGGTGCGCCGATCTACGGGTTTTCGACCGGTGCCGGCGCGCTCAAGCGGGTCGCCGTCGACGCGCAGGATGTTCACGAGTTCAACCGGCTGCTTGTCATGAACTGCCGGGTCGGCCAGGGCCCGCCGGCGAGCGATGAGGTCGTGAGAGGCACCCTCCTGCGGCTGGCGAACAATCTCGCCCGGGCCACAGCAGGGGTCCGGCCCGAGCTGGCCGATCTGGTTGTACAGGCGCTCAACGAGCGGTGGCCGATCGCGATACGAATGCTGGGCTCGTTGGGCCAGGCCGATCTGGCGCCGATGGGCGATGTGGCCGCGGCGCTGATCGAGAGGGTCGGGTTCCGGCTCGAGGCCGGCGAGGGCATGGCGATGGTCGACAACAACTCGTTCTCGACCTCGATAGCCGCCTTCGCGGTGGCCGACTGCACGCGCCTTTGCGATGCACTGGACGCGGCGGGAGCGCTCGAGATGGAGGCGTTCCTCGCCAACCCGTCCGTCCTGCACGCGGTGCTCCGGGAGCGCCCGTACGATGGCCTGCAGACCACCGCCGCCCGCCTGCGCGAGCTGCTCGCAGGCAGCCGGCTTTGGCAGCCGGGGGTACCGCGCAACCTGCAGGATCCGCTCACATTCCGCTGTTTGCCGCAGCTCCATGGCGCGCTCCGTGACGTGCTGACCTACGCGCGCGGTCAGCTGGACATCGAGCTGAACGCGGCTCAGAGCAACCCGCTGGTGGATGTCGAGGACGGACGGGTGGTCTCGGTCGGCTGTTTCGACATACTGCCCTTGGCCGCCGCGCTGGACTTCCTGCGCATCGCGCTTGCTCCTGTGCTGACCAGCGCCAACGAGCGTATGATGAAGCTCCTGCACGCGGGCTTCTCCGGCCTTGCTCCTGGTTTGGCGGCACGCCCGGATCGCGGCGACGACGGCTTCAGCGAGTTCGGCGTGGCCGGCCAGGCGGTCGCGGCGGAGGCGCGCCTGCTGGCCGTTCCGGTGTCATTCGAGATGGCGAGCTCGACCCAGGCCGAAGGCATCGAGGACCGGACGACGATGGCGCCGCTGGCGGCCCGTCGGCTGACCGAGATGGTCAGCCTCGGCGAACGGCTGGTCGCGATCGAGCTGGTGGTGGCGGCGCGGGCCATCGATCTGCGCGCGGGCCCACGACCGCTCGGCGCAGGAGCCGAGGCCGCACACCGACTGGTGCGCCGGCACATCCCCGCCACGAGAGAAGGAGAGCCGGTGCCGGCTGACCTGGAGCCGCTGGTCGAGCTGGTGCGCTCCGGCGCGCTTGGCGACCTGTAGCCGTCCGGTCGCGGGGCGTCGAATGGCCAAACCACCGCAAGGAGCCAGAGAGATGAACCAGCCGAAGCCTGATCAGACCGAACGGCCGGCCCCGGGCGGACGCGTCGCGCTTGTAACCGGGGCAGGGCGCGGGATTGGACGTGTCATTGCGTGTGCGCTCGCCGCCCGCGGCGACCGGGTGATGGCCGTCTCCCGCACCGAGCCGGAGCTAGCCGACCTCGCCCACGAAACGGGAGTCGAATACCTGGTCGAATCCGTCTCGACGCCGGAGGGCTGTCAGCACATCATCGAGGAGACCCGGACACGACTCGGCCCCGTGGAGATCCTGGTCAACAACGCCGGCGTGCTGTCCCCGGATGAGCTGCCGATTTACGATGAGGATCCGTCGGTCTGGCATGACGTCCTTGCCACGAACCTCCACGGTCCCTTCGAGCTGATGCGGCGCGCCGCTCGCGACATGATCGAGCGCCGCTTCGGGCGGATTGTGGTCGTGAGCTCGAGCGCCGGTGAGTTTGGCGTTGCCAGCATGCCGGCCTACTGTGCCTCCCGGAGCGGCTTGCTGGGTCTGATGCGCGCGGTGGCTCAAGACGTCGGTTCGTACAGCGTCACGTGCAACGCAGTGCTGCCGGGGTGGACCAAGACGCAGATGGCGGACGATCTCGTCAGACAGACGGCCGAGAGCCAGGGCGTCAGCTTCGAACAGGCGTGGGATGAGGCGGTGGCAGCCTACCCGGCGCGGCGTCCGGTCGACCCGCGGGAGATCGCCGACACGGTCGCCTTCCTGGCCTCGGATTCGGCCAGTGGTATCAACGGCGAGGCAATAACGATCGCGCTTGGAGGCGTCTGGTGAGCGATCGTGTGGCGCCGCCATTCTGACAGCAGGTGGTGAGGCCTACGACTCGTCCCGCCGGCCAGCGTAGTCCGCCGCGACCAGGTTCCCGTGTTCGGGGTGTTGCTCGATGTACCAGGCGATGAAGGGGCAGAGCGGGACGACCGTCAGTCCCTGCCGGCGCGCATCGGCCAGCGCGGCCTCGGCCAGGCGGCCGCCGAAGCCCCGGCCCTCGTAGGCAGGGTTCACGTTGGTGTGTGTGAACGCGATCCGGCCCTTCCGCTGCCGGTAGGCAAGCTCCCCGATCCGCTGACCGTCGAGAAGCAGCTCGAACCTGTGCGCCTCGGGGACGTTGACGACCGTCGCTTCGCCGGGAGATGCCGTCCGCGGCTCGAGCTCACCCGCGTCCCTGAAGTACTCGAGCAGCTTGCCGGTCGCATCGGATTCACGTGCCTCGCGGTGATCGGCGAAGCGTCGTCGATGCGCCGCGGCGAATCGCCACGGGTCGCGCTGCCGGAGGTGCGCAAAGATCTCACGGGTGCCGCGGAGGAACCGTCCGTCCTCGGTCTGCATGACCGGGATCTGATCTGTTCCCGCCAGCTCGCGGAGCCGCTCGCGTTGCTGGGGCCAGGGTTCCACCTGCCGCATGACGGCATCGATGCCGAGCTCGGTCAGCACTTCGCGAACCGCCGAGGAGAAGGGGCACCACTCCGCCTGGTACAGGGTGACGAGGGAATCTGCCATCGGTCTTGACGTCCTTCGAATCGATGTGGGTGAAGTGACGCATGGTGCCACGGCATCGCCTCCAGGTGAGGGCCCCAAGGGCTCAAATGCAACACCGGCGCCTGGCACCGGTGTTGCGCCCGATTCTACGAATTTCGTAGAAAACAGCCCCCTATTC
>Ga0134126_10004944_pt1 | contig 16643 bp, 17 predicted proteins | sample KB31752_FD_96881 | JGI IMG/M metagenome (GOLD analysis project Ga0134126, IMG submission 96881) | Terrestrial soil microbial communities with excess Nitrogen fertilizer from Kellogg Biological Station, Michigan, USA - KB3-175-2 | ecosystem: Environmental > Terrestrial > Soil > Unclassified ...
CGGCTTAAGCGTATGGTCAAGCGTTGACATAAGCCGATCTCCGTCCCGAGATCAGCAGAATCGACCATCACGCCCCTCAACGGAAGGTGGGGTCACCACAGCGCTTACATCTGGTTCGCGAGCGCGCTCCATTGTTCGGCAAGCCGCTGCAGGGCTGCGCGCGCCTCCGGGCTCCGGACAGCCTCCGCCTCTTGCAATGCTATAGCTGCTTTCTTACGGCAGTCGCTTGCTTTCAGCATTGTCTTCCTACTGTGCTCGATGGACTAGCGCACTTTGATCTACGGACAAGCGAAAGCCTTGTACTAAGGGCTCCAGCCCCCCGCCTCTCGCTCGAAGTACAGCTCATGGAAATTGAATGGGTAATGCAGTGATTTTATGGCGGGGCGGCTCATGGATATTGGAAGAGGGAGGAGAGGTCGCGGTCTCAGTTCAGCCAGCCAGAGACGATCGGTTGGCAGCGCTATGAGGGTCGCGAGAGCCGTTAGCGTATGACGATAGGGCGATCTATTCGGCAAGTGCGTGCAGCGGTTCGATCAGCAGCGATATACCGGGCATCGATCTCGGGCCTCACGACCGCCTGCGCATCGGTCGAGCCGTACGATAGACTCACAACGGAGAGATTGGCGGGAGTATGAGGTTCAATCTTTTTCGTCCACGTCCCCGGTAATCGCAGGATAAACACGAAACTCCAGTTCCTCTCTAAGGCGATCGATCGCTTCATGCTCAGTCGCGCCATGGCCAATTGGATCGCCCGTTTGCCAGTTCTCGGCATAGGCAATCCAGTCGAGGTCGCGCACCGCGTTTGGCGTCTGGAGATAACTCGTGACAATCTTTACTGCATCGTACTTGCTGTCGATGCGGATCACCAAGTAGTGCTGGATCATGCCGTCCGCTGAATGGCTATCGCTAATAGTGTGTCCTTCAAAGGTCATCATACGGGGCCGCGCCCCGCCGCAAGCTCACGCGACGACAATCATGCGCTGAGAAATCGAGGCCACGTGGCTATAGATAATGCGTCAAGCTCAGACAGCGATACGAGGCTAGGCAGCCAAAGGTGTCTTGAGCCGCTTGCGAGGGTCGGGAGATAGCTCCTCGATGTCCTCCGCTTTTTCGGCAAGGCTGGCTGCCATTGCCTTGAGCCGTTCAGCTAGGTGCTGATCCTCACAGTCCTCCGCCAAACGAGCACATACGCGAGCTTGCCGCCGCAAGCCAATTACCAGCACCATAGAGTCCATCGCCAACACCGGAAGCACGGCCTGCTGTACGAACCAAATTTGTCCAGGGTATGACGACTTGGTGTGTTGCGATGCAAGAACGTGCGGTGTTTCGAGCGAGCCGACTTACCCGAGGGCATTGCGCTCGGAGAAAGTGAATTTCGGGAATCAAGGTGATTAAGTCTGGCGACTGGCCGGCCTTTCGACCGAGGGTTACGAGGTGGAGCCTTTGGACAGTGCCTTTCCGCTGCCCGCAGCGACACAAGGCGCCTGTCTAGAGCCCCGCGGTGGGTAAGGCGGCGCGGCTTTGATTTTCATTCGCATAATCCTGCGGGGCGTGGCTAATCCGGAGGGGCTAAGCCACGGCCAATAGCGCTGAAGGATCATGAGACGGATCGGCCGAAACATTCGCCCCAAAGCGACGAAAAGTGACCGCGGTCACGGTTCTCACGGGGCAGCCGGCCTATGGTAGCGGCAAAGTCAGCGCGCCCAGTAGCGACCAAGCGCCCCACAGGCCAACATGGGCTCGGAGCCCCACTTTAGTGCTCGCTTGGTTGCGCGCTTTTATATGGCAATATGAGGCAAACTCCCCTTTTGCGGCATCAATTACCGTTGGACTATGGCGGTCACAATGGGCGTTTTCGTCAGGGCATGTGGCCCGAGCGCTACAGACAACGCCCGGGTTTATCGCTACTCATCCAGGGACACTGGGGGGCTGGTCATGATACGCGAAGGTAGATTGCTCTGGCTTACGACGTGGGAGTGGTCGCTCCTGCTTGCTAGCGCAGCCCTTTGTGGCTGCCTAACGCTGCTCGGCGCCTAGCTCACCGACGCAGCGAGCCACTTTCAAATTTTCCGCGCTTGTCTTGCCGCGGTTAGCTTTGAGCGAAGTTGCGCTGCATCGGCAGGCATACGCCGCCGGCCCAAGTTCGTGAGTTAATCTAATCGATGACCTTATGGTTTAGGCGGCTGAGGTATGCATGGCCATGTAAGAAATGAAGCCATGTTACTGGTCTTAGGGAGTCATGCCTTGCGCTTTAACTTGGACCACGCTGTCGGAGACCACCTTTATCAGTTTAATGACCGATTGACTCAGCGTCACAAATTGCACAATTTCATGTTCGAGGCGTCTACCATCGGTCCCCAGCTTCTCCCGCAGGTGTTGCAGGTCGCTGATGAGCGAGTCAATTTTACCGCACGAAGCTTCCGAGCCTCATTTAGCTAGTTGTGGCGGCGGCAACCCGTTTCGGGTTTGCAACGGCGGTTGCGGGCTATCGTAATCATTTGGTTGGCTTGGGCCGCATAGCTGCTCAAAAGTTCCGTATACGCGCGTCGTTTCCCCCGCTAACCGGTACACGTCGTTCCCATGTTCGGTCCGTCGCAGCGCCTGATGGAACAGAAACGATTGCATAAAGATTGCTAATACGACTGCCGTTAAGAACAATGTAAAAACATGAGATCCAAGTCTTGGCTCGTAAAGAGCAACGCGCCGGATCAGGTCAAAAGCGGCCTCAAACCTTCGGGCCTTCACTCTTGACAGCGGAACCCTCAGCACGACGTTTGCGGCGGCGTCAGTAACGACGATTTGCCAAGGCACTCGTGGTATCGGATGACGTAAGATATCTTGGGCTAGGCTGATTGCTTCTCGCTTAGCCTGGTTCGCGTTTGCTAACGAAACACCCAGCGAATCTCTCACAAGATTCGCAGCTTTGACGTCAAGAAAATGAAAATGGTAGCGGGGCATTGTTGGCGGTCGCTCTGTCGTCCGCAGCTTGTATCAAATGCCTGCCGCCAAGTCTTCTGTCCGAAAGTATAGCGCCATCGCACGCTCGGTTTGTTCGGGAATGCGCAGCTGGTTAGTAGTTGGTTTGTTGGTGTGTTTGCTTTAGCGCACGTTGCCTCACGCTTTAGTAAGTCCTGTGACATGCCCATTATAGGAGCGGCAAACCATGGCGGGTGGACGCAGAAATATCAGGAGCTTCGCGCGCGCATGGGCAAAGCACTTTTGCGCGCGAGCTTTTCCACCGCAGAAATCGACAGTCCACGGCGACCGGGGCACAGTAGCTTGGCTTGCAGGCGGATTTGCTCGCCTCAATGGTCTTCACCGGTCGTTTTGATCATTCCGCAACTTCGGCACGGTAGCCCTCAGCCACGTCGATTGCTACTCTTCGATTCACCAGTTTTCGGGGAGATAGGAGGATCGGCACGTGGATATCCTCGAATTGGCTGATGTGATTGCGCTGCTACGATCCGAGGTGGCGAAAGCTGGCAATCAACGAGCCTGGGCTAACAGGACCGGCTTAGACCGGACCGTACTAAACCAAATCCTCAGGGGCCGTCGACCGCCAACCCCTCATGTAATCGAGTTGCTCAAGCTGCGAGTGGTCTTCACGCCGCTGAATGGCTCTCAAGTATCACAGCATGGACAACGAGCAGGCGCGATGGCGGTCAAAAGACTTGGAAATCTGGGAAAGCGGCGATCTGCGAAGCGCAGCTAACGACCGCCCAAAAAACGCACCGAGACCTAATCTTACGAGATCAACCATCATGCCTGCGATACCAGTCGGCGAGTTTATGAAACAAACATGTCGCACCAACACCGGTATCCTGATCATCGCGACAGCACTCGTTGTGAGCATCTGTGCGGCGAGTGCGCAGCAACCAGGTGTCAGCCAAGCCTCGAAACGGGGGAGCGCCTATCCGTCCGGATCAAAGCGCGGCACCGCCTTCCCCAAACCAGGCGCGGCTCGTGTCCCGCGACCTCCGCCCGTTGCGGAGGTGCCTGTTCCTTCTGGTCAGCTGCCAGATTGTCCGACGTGGGATTGGTCAAAGGGGGCGCCACCACCCATGAGCCCACCGTTCGATAGATCAAAGCTCTATTGTCCTCCGCCACCTTTTCATCCGCCAAACCCGCCGATCGGGTGCGTTTGTCGTTAGCATCCGGCGGTCATCGGCCTGGCCGAAACGTCACCTGAATGGACCGTGAATTTCGCCGGGCGTTGGCCCGAGCTAGACTTGCCGTTGGCTTCGCTCCGAAACGACGAAGTCGGTGCAGCGAAAGCGATGGAGCAAAATCATGACTATTAGGGCGGGTCGCGAATTCCTAGCGATTCCCGGTCCAACGACCATTCCCGATGAGGTGCTACGGGCAATGCATCGCCCGGCGGTCGATATGTATTCGCCGTCTCTGATAGCGCTCACTGATAGTCTACTTCACGACCTCAGCCGCTTATTTGTGACGGCAGGACGATCGTACATCTACATTGGCAACGGCCATGGGGCCTGGGAAGCAGCGCTGACGAATGTGCTTTCCAGAGGCGACAAGATCCTGGTTTTGGAAAGTGGGCGGTTTGCGCTGGATTGGGGTAATGCTGCGGCACTTTTGGGCGTCGAGGTCGAAGTGTTGCGGGGCGATTGGCGCCGGGCGATCCGGCCTGCCGAGGTTGAGGCTCGCTTAAGGAACGATACCGGCAACACATTCAAGGCGGTTCTCGCCGTTCACATCGACACCAGTTCGGGGGTGATCAACGATATTGTGGCGATCGGCGAGGCGATCAATGCCGCGCATCATGATGCGCTGTTCATGGTGGATACGGTCGCCTCACTGGGTTGCGTGCCGTTTGCGATGGACGCGTGGCATGTCGACGTCGCGCTGTCAGCATCGCAAAAAGGTTTGATGGCACCGCCAGGCCTTGCTTTTGTGGCCGCGGGCGACCGCGCGCGGTGGGCGCATCAGAAGGCCGGCTTGCGGACGCCGTACTGGGACTGGACCGCTCGAGATGGAGAGACCCACTACCACAAATACGCGGGCACTCCTCCTGAGCATCTCATGTTCGCATTGCGTCGTGCGCTCGACATGCTGTCCGAAGAGGGACTGGACAACGTCTTTCTGCGGCATCGTCTGTTAGCCGAAGCGGTCCGCCGCGCCGTGGATGTCTGGCAGCAAGGAGGTGTGGTTGAATTCAACATCGTCGACCCGAAAGAGCGTTGTGATACTGTCACTACGGTGCTGATGAACAACTGTGACCCGGGCCCATTACAGGCTTACTGCAACGGCAAATGCGGTGTCGTACTCGGCGCTGGATTTGGCCAAATGAGGGGGAGAGCGTTTCGCATTGCCCACATGGGCCACATCAACGCCCCCATGGTGCTCGGCACGCTCGGGGTTGTCGAGCTAGGGCTCGGAGCACTCGGCATCGCGCATGGCGAAGGGGGTGTTCAGGCCGCCATAGGATGGCTCAAGGAGAATGTCAGGCCATAGGGAGGCATTCATCAACCGCAAATCGTCCCCCTCGGTAAGTCGCGCAGGAAATCATTTACGAACCTGATGTATAGCCACAGAGCCGGCGCCGAATATGGTCCGGTCACAACGGTTGCTCACTTAGCCCCGCCGGCTGGTCCGGTGGGGCCTTTTTGCTTTTGCGGGTTAACCAAAACCAAAGACAGCCGTATCCGGCGTGAATGGACGATGTACGTTGGGGCTGCAAGTCGGATATATTGCTGGACGCGAACTGTCAGACATTCCCTGGCCCCGCCGAAAGGCGGGGCTTTTTTCAGTCACCAAAACTCACTGTGCTGGCTCGTCCCGCTGTGTTGCGCGCGGCCGTGGCATCTGCTTCACGCTCCAAGAAACCTAATGACGGTAGCGTCGCCGCAGTTTGGACACCGAGAGGAATATCCTTCGGAATTCATTTTTGGAGCCGACTGAGTAACCGCGTATGAGGGTGCTATGAGTGAAAGAGCGCAAAGTTTTCTGATCCATTGGTTTGCAGGCCACATCCAATCATTGCCGGAGCCGCTCAGGCTCGCGCAGGCGGTACGGCTTGCAACCCGATGTCGGAAGGATGCGAGCGCGGCTGGAATACCTCTACAGGAGATTAGAGAGGTCGCGGAAGGAGATCTTATTCGCAAGTTGCTCAACGCCCTTGATGCTGCCGCACGTCTAGACAACGATGCTCCGCTCGCTCCGCAGATTGAGGCCGTTGCCGAAGAGCTCTCGGAACGGTCGGCCTAGCTTCCTCCGAAGGAGGTCAGGCCGGATAACTTAGGCTGACGCTCACTGCCAATCACTGACCCGCGCGTCGTCATCTGCTGCGGCGCCCGCAGTCCCCAGTCGGCGTATGTCTGCGAGCTGTTGGAGAACTCGCCGGCGACCAGTTCGGCAGGGCGAATGGTTTGCGTCACGTCAGACTATCGCTCAATGCGGCGACGTCGATGATCAGCAAAGAATCGCCGCAGCCGCGTAGCCGCGCGCGAACGCGAAAGCAGGCACACGCGGCTCTTAAAGAGCTAGGAGCGGCCGAAGCAGCAGCCTCTGAGCCGTAGCCCAATCCATGGTCCCGCTGGAACGGACCGGCGCATGCACACTGCCGGGAGGGCAGAGCATTTCTCCGGTTGCCTCTGCCTCATTGCTACCGCGAGCGTCGCTTTGCCTCACGGCGATCGGGCTCTCTGAAGCAACTAGTCGAGATGAGGGGGACAGAAAACTCCGCACTGGGGACAGAAAACCCCGTACGCATGCCGGGCCAAAGTCAGGGAGTACGGACAAGAGATCCTGGAGGGGAAGAGAGGGGGGTTGGGCGCCCGATCGCCCCGATCGAAGTACAGCTAGCGAAGCGCGTCGATGAGGCGCAATGATGCGCTCCTAGCCCCGAAGATCCGTTGGTATATCACCGCGTATTCACTTGACCGATCCAGGATAACGACGGATGTTGACACCAATAATCCCCGTTCCGAGAGCGTTTGCGCCTCGAGCCGGCATTGACGAGATGCAGATAACGAGCTGCGCTTCGCAGAACCTCGCCGCAGTCCCTCGTCGGGCGGAACGCTGGTAACCGGGATCATGCTCGGACCGACAAACGAGAAAAATAGCTTCCTTTCCGGACTTTCGGCAGCCGAATATGCACCGTTGCGCAACTATTTGGCTCCGGTGGAGCTGCTCGTCGGTCAATACTTGCATTACCTCGGGGCTACTATTGACGCGGTGATCTTTCCGCATTCTGGATTGATCGCCCTGCGCATGCCGCTGCGGGACGATTTTGGGGCGGGGGCCTTGATTGGGCGCGACGGCATCGTCGGCGCGCTGGGGGCGGTAGCGGGGACGCCGGCTGAGTCCGATGCCCTAGTGCATATCGCCGGACATGCTTCGTGGCTGCCTGCCGCTGTATTTCGTCAGCTGCTGGGGGAAAGTCCATCGCTACTTCGTCGTGTGGTGCGTTACACCCAGGCGCTGGTCGCGCAGTCACAACAGAATGCAGTGTGCAGTGCCGTGCATCCGGTCGAAGCGCGAATTTGCCGGTTGCTTCTGGCCGTCCAGGCGCGCTGCGCCGGCGACAGAGTGCCATTGATCCAGAGGACTCTGGCGCAAATGCTAGGTATCCGCCGCTCGACCCTGAGCGTAGCCGCTGGACGGCTCGAAGCGCTAGGCATGATCAGGTGCCATCGCGGCTACATTGATATCGTCAGTCGGGACGAACTGGAGCGGCGCAGTTGCCAATGCCATGCAATGCTCAATGACTACCTGATCGAGCTCCTGTCGGCGTCAGCTAACACCGCGCCGCCCGCCGAAGTCTCCCGCGCCGATCGCTCCTCATCAGGCGCGGTCAATACGGGTGAGATCAGCTTGAAGTAATGGACGGCGTCTTCGGCTACGAGCCGTGAGAATTGACCCGCCGTGTGGGCTCACTTCGACGCGTCGTCTGCTTCATTCGGCTTCGGCGGCGTCGAGAATCCTTTGGCGATCGCATCAGGCAACCATTCTGCTAAGGGCCGCGGATATGTTTTTGCGGCTCCTCCGCCGTCGCATTGGCAGGCGGATGGCACTCCCGCCCAGCGCGTGATCTAGAGGCAGGTACACTCGGTTGCTCCGAAGTCAATCCGAGGGCTAGTAGGGTCAGCGCGGCCTCCGCGTCGGAAGATATTAGACCCGTCTCACGACTTGCATCACGTTCCTGGAAAGCCAGTTGAGCGAAACTTCTTGCCATTTTGTAAAAGGCGTTTCGAACCTGCGAGTCTTTTTCCTCCGCGGCCCATCGCTCACAATTTTGCGCAAAATGCCAGCACTCGTCGGTAACAGCCATGGCTCTTATCCCCTGATCGTTGCCACAAAAGTGGTTTCGCTGCCGAGCACTGGTGGGCCGCGGCACCGCCGGTCAGAACGGCAAGGATAGACTCAGTATGTTCGATGTTCGCGAATACCTGATCAAGCTCCGAACGGTCGATACGGCACGCGCGATCTTTTTTGCCATGGTCAGAGCTGCCAGTTGCTCGCAGTCGGAGCGAGAATGACGACGAATGTGCCAATTTTGACGCGGTTATAGAGGTCAATCGCGTCCTCATTGGTCATGCGAATGCAGCCGACGGGTATCGCTTGACCGATATATTCTGGCTGGTTGGTACCGTGGATGCGGTACAGCGTGTCCCTGCTGCCTGAATAGAGGTAGAGTCCCCGGGCACCCATCGGATTATCCGGGCCGCCAGGCACGAAGGCAGGTAATGGACCGAGCCTGCGCTGTTCGCCAGCAGTGGGGACCCACGGCGGCCACTTCTCCTTACGACCTATATTGGCGACTCCGCTCCAAGATTGCGCTTCTTCCCCCAAGGTGACCCCATAGCGTATCGCCTTACCATCCGGCAGCACGTAATAGAGAAACTTGCTGTCGCTATCGACGACTATAGTTCCTGGGAGTTCCTTGCGCGGATAATCGACCAACTGTCTGCGGTAGCGTTCCGGAATACTGGCCGAAAGGAAGGGCAGATTGGAGATTGCTAGCTTATCGCGCGGACTCCAATCACCCTGCGACCCTGGCGCGGGTAGTTCATGCGCACAGCCGCCGAGTATCAAACCGAAAAACACAAGCGCGATCGTCCGCATGGTCATCTTGTGGATCACCAGCATCTCGCGCCTATGGCGCCGCGTGGTCAGAAGAATATGAGGGTCGCAATCTCCTTTCAGTCTTGGGAGATGCGGACTCTCGGGAGCAATGAGTGGCGCTCCGGCCAAATAGCCTATATCATGTTGTTTGTTTTCTTTCAGGAGCAGCATCAATTACTGGTTAAACAGGCGATAACGGCACGCCCAACTGCTTGGCGCTATTCTCAAAATGGCAATCCCGGTGAAAATATCATGGAAAGGCTACTGCAATGGTATTGAGGCGGCGGCAAGGATATTAGAGGCTGCGCCTACAGAGGCAGGAGACCACTAATTGAAGTGCGGCCGTTTAAATATTTCTGGCGCAGCTAACAAGTGCCGCGCTATGTGCGGCGGTTTTCTTCTTCTGGTCACGATACTTGAGGTCCTTAGGTGCGGCGAGCTCCGGCCAACCCGCAGCGCCTGACCAGTAAATTGCTTTGCTTCTCAGCAGCCAGAGCGAAGGCTCTTATCGCCGGGTAAGCGCAGCCGACGTCCGAACGCTGCTGAGGTATTCATCGTCGGCTCGCAGCCCGATGATCTGCGAGTCGTACAGTCTCTTACGCAACGTGCAGATGTTTATGGGGTTAATCAGATGCGCGCTGCGCCCCAAGTTTGGGCGTCGGTTTCAGCGCGAATGTGAAATGGTGAGCCCCGCCGCGAACGGCAGGGCCCGGCGGGGACGAGGGGTGTTAGGGGATCGGGCCGCCCCGCCTGTACAAGAAACTTCGTTGTCCCTCACCTAAGCCAGCGAAACTCGCCGACCTATCGGCAGCCGATAGCGCTGCCGGGGAAGGCGGACGGCTTGCCCCTGTGGGCAAATCAGCCGCACGACTAAGGCGGGCGGCCCATAACGAGCCAACAGGCTCGATCTGGGCCACCCAGGCCGCGGGGGCGCCCAAGAGCCAAAAATCGCACTGGAGCGCGCCGCATTGCCTCTGGGCGGGGTTCCGTACAGTGAGTTGCGCTGACAGGCCGACCGGGCGGCTCCATGCGCCGCCCGGGCCGACAACAGCCTAATGTCAGCCAACTTGACTAGGCACCTACCCCGGGCAGCGGCTCGTGGGTGCTTTTGGGTCCCGGAAGTTGGCGGTGCAGGTTGTCAGGGGGCTGTGCCATTTTTGCAACGCCCTCTCGAAGCTCACATCTCGCCTGCCCATTCTGATTCATTCGGCCAGGCGCCACGCAATCGGCTTTCCTCGAAGCAACTTAGCCCCGTCGCTCGATCGGCGGGCCGGACGCCTTGCCTGGACCGCGCAAAAAACTCGTCAAAGCAAAACTGGCTGATGGCGACAGCTTATGTCCGATCTCGACCAGCTCGGCTTGCGGCACGATCAAGAGTGAGCCTTCGGTCACCGCTAAACTGTCGGCCGGAATGCCATCGGCAACGAAGATGACGCCACGCGCAATCGCGCCGCCGCTGTGCAGGATCCCATCGTATGTCGCGAAATATTGAAAACGTCCCGGCGCAACATAATAGCTGATCTCCTCGTTAATCTCGCGCACCACGCACTGAAGAAAGCTCTCGCTACGCTCGCGATGGCCTCCAAACAGCCCAACGTGTCCAGGATAAAGAATTTCGGGCGCGTTATCGCGCTGCTGGAGCAGGAAGCGCCCATGAGTATCGATAAGAATTGCAGACGAAAACTCATGGAGAAGCTGGCTCATGCTTTGCCTACTCGCGATCAACGCCTCTAATGCTCCTGCCGCCCGGCTGCCGTTTTTGTCGTTCACGTGTCCCCGGCGCCCACGGATTCTCGGCCTTGACCCAATGTGGCGAGCGGCCGAACCGCCAGCGTGAACTGAGCCACGTTGAGACGATGCCCTTGTAGCCAAGCCCGTAGCCGTGCTTGTAAATCACGATGCTGTACTGCCGCTAGCTCTCATTGAGCGCAATGCCCGGGTGTGCGACAGACGCAGCAGCCCCGTCAAACGGCGCTTGCGGGTCTCGACCGGCTCCGAGCGTATGCCCCCGTGTCCACCACAAGCAGATCGGCGCGTTGGGCCGCCATTCGCAAACCGAGTCGAAGACGGCAAAACCGTTATCGTCGCAGACGATAGCATCGCCATCGGTCACGCAAGAGCGGGCCGCCAGAGGTTCGATGGCATCGGCGGAAACGGGGAAGCGATCGACTAGCTAAAATCATGCCCATTGCGCATGATCAGGCGGACGTGGCGACCGTCCCAGTACCCCAAGATGCGGAATCCGTCGTACTTGATTTCGTGGATCCAGCCGGAGCTAGACGGCGGCGCTTTTGGCAGGGGACGGTGGACAAGGCTTGATCGCGCCGATGCCGCGGCGCGCCACGCGTTCACGCAACAAAACCATTCGCCTCAATAAATGCCTTCCCTTTACGACTCCAGATTCGACGCTTAAGCTTCACATCTTCTCCAGACATGGAGGTGGGGGCCCTTCATGCGTTCCCGGTATTCCAATGCGGAGTGGGGCTATGTTGCTCCCGCATCTGCTTTCTTGCGCATTGTGGGTATCGTTGTGGTTGCGATGGTAATTGCCGCGGCCGCTGCTGTTTGCGTGGCGGTTTCGCTCCTTGCGGTCACCGGCGCGGATAGTTCGATTAGCGCACGGCACGCGTCGTTCACCGCAGCACCTGTCGTAGGGCCGCCGCTCGCTTCGGCTGCGCCCGATATCTCCGCCCCCGCGAGTGGGGGCGGGTTGCTGGAGCCCGAAGCCGCAAATCTGAGTGAGATGCCGAAGGCCGATCCGGTCGTCTCAGCCGTCGCGGAGCCAGCTCACGTCGAAGCGGGCGCCGTGATGGAGCAGGCACTGAAGAAAAAGCGCGCGACCAAGCCCAAGACGCACCGTGCCGGGACCAGATGGCGCGGTGATCGCATCCTACAACGCGCGGCACTGATGGAGCGCCTGAAGCCGCAATGATTGGCCGCCGACCAGCTTGCTTGGCGCTGGTCCAAACCGAGACTAAGATAGGGCTGAGACTGGGCTACAGGCTGGGCAGTCGAATCATAGTCATAGGACAGTCAGAGCAAGATGTAGGCGAATTGCGCAGGTCGCCGGGACAAAAATGGCGAGATCGGCCGAAAGCACGGGAACACGTTATGCTCGCAACCGTGCTCCATGGTGAGTTGGGGCGGTGGAGGGGATGCGATGCGTCATATCAAGTGGGGCATTTTACTTGCTGGATTTCTTGTTGGGTCGGCATCTGCCCAGTCTCCGGCGGCTATTCCCGGAAGAGACTGTCACACGACATTGTTCGGTGGAACGTCGTGTGACCAATCAAGAGCCGTGGCGAAACCGAAAGAAGCCAAACCTGGGGCCGGCGCCTGCCGACTGGGCACGGATGCCTTTGCGCGGCTGGCATGTGCCGACGCGAAATTGGCCGCATCGCGGGCTCAGCTGGAGCGAACCTATCAATCTGCCAAAGAATCAGCAGGCCCGAACGGAGCCTCGGCTTTGGCCAAACAGCAGCTAGGGTGGATTCGCGAAAGAAACCAGAAGTGCGGTATCGAGGCGAAAGACCAAGCCCCGCTTTCGCAGCTTCGGCCCGCCGCAAAATGCTTAGAAGACGAAATCAACGCTCGAATAGCTGCGTTGAACAACGCGGCAAGGCAAACTTCTGGCGGACCTGGCCCTTGTCGGTCTAGCGCAAGTCCATACGACCGGCTTGTTTGTGCAAACCCTGATTTGGCGCAACTCAATCTCGCGCTGCGCAAAGCGCTTGAACGAGCGCGAGGGGCGGCTTCTCCGTCTGACCGGGAACGATTGAACGCCGAGCAAGCCAATTGGATAAAGGCGCGAGATGAGAAGTGCGGTTTGAGCGGCAACGATCCAATCTCGATCGATGAACTTCAGAAGTCGAAGCCCTGCATCGAGCAAGAAATAAAAGGGCAACTCGTCGCCCTGGCGGACGATCTCAAATTCCCGGCAATAGAACAAAGCGCGCCTGCGAGCATCCCGGAGATCGTGATCGAGCCCCTGCTGGAGACCGGCACACCTGGGCGAGAAGTGCCCGCCGCAACGTCCCATATATTTCGCCTTTCAGCCGTCAAGGATGGAATCAAAGGCCAGGTTCAGTGCAGCGTTGTGTTAGAACGCAGTGCAGAGGGTTCCAACGATAAGCTGCTTGCCAAAGGCCACGTAAAGATTGGCCTTGAAGAAAACATGAGGGTCGTTCATTTGCTTGAAACCGACACCTGGAGACCCGTATGGGACAAGATTCGTTCGGCCGCTCAAAGCTCGTGCAACCGCGCATTGGCCGCTGAAAGTCAGCGCATCGGTAGCTCTGATGAGCTGTTCGAGATCTCTGTGGAGGGTGGGGTATTCACAGCATCCAGCATTGGCGCGAGCGCCGCGTGGACTGTTCAAGCGAATGTGCCAAAAGAAATGGATAAAATAAAAACGGCGCTTGGGGTGACGGACTGGGTCGAGCTAACTCGGTTGGCAAGGAATCCTTATTATTACAAAGACGCACTCGTCGCTGTGGTCGCGAAGTTTGAGCAGAAACTCTCAGAAACTGAGGCTATTTTCACGTACGAAGGGAGCGAGATAGTCATATCAAGCAGTCCAACGGAATTATCCGATGGACAGCCAATGGTCTTAGCTGCTCGCATAAAAGGAAATAAAGGCGTCATTAAACCGTCAGGAGACGAAGTTTTGCTGCCTGCAGCCGTTTACGTTGGGTCGACGAAATGCGCTAGCTCCTGCGAGGCGATCGCCAAACTGGCGGCCCTACGGAATCCACCCGAGCTCCCGGTTGAAGTCTCCCGATGAGCGTGCTATTTCCCCGCACATAACGTAAATCCAAGCGTCCGAAAGCGCTTATTGTGGTCTTCAGACACGCTCAGTCGCGGTCGCGCGCGATTCATGGAGTTCCAACTGCGACGATCTGCATGGCCACGGGTCTGCTGGTGGCTGCTGCATTGGCGGCAATCATCCTGACTGTTTTCGGTGCTGCCGAAAGAGGCATTGACATCGCATTGCAGGGTACGGCGCGCTGGTCATTTCTCCTTTTCTGGCTCGCATACGTTGGCCGTCCGTCTGAGAAGCTATTTGGTGCTTTTTTCCATCCGCTCGCTGGTCTGGGCCGGGAATTCGGGCTCGCCTTTGCGGCATCAATGATAGTCCATGTCGGCTTGGTGCTCTGGCTGTTCTACATCCTGACGGGACCGAGCGGCACAATGATGCTGTTCTGGAGTGGAATTTTCTTTACATATCTTCTGGCGCTCTTCTCCGTTCCGGCGCTGCGCAGGGCGTTATCACCATTGATGTTCGGTCTAGTCTTCACGTTCGGCATGGAATTCATCGCCTTCGTTTTCGCGACCGATTTTATTTTGCTGCCGCTCCAGGCGGATACCGTCAAGCATCCGTCGGGCTATATTCCCTTTGCGATAATGCTTGTAAGCGCCGCTGTCCTGCGGGCGGCTGCATTTGCCAGAAGCCGATTTAGCTCATTGTTACACGTGGTAAAGCGCACCTGAAGAAGATCAACTCAGCCCCAGCTCTTTGGAGAGCGGCGCGATAACTCGCCCTCTGATGTGTCGCTGGGCTGATGAAGCCTCGCACGGCTGTCGGGATTGGAAGCGTCAGCTAGTATTGTGACGGAGCTGCGTTAGCCGGCGCTGCGGCGCGGGGGCATAGGGGTGTCGCGCAGAAGCCGCCACTGAGTGCGATGCGCATATTCGGCAGACCCAAACCAAGTTCGACCGCAAGGAAGATCTTGTCCTCGTTTATCTGGCGCTCGATGTTCACCACCTGTAATGCCCGGTCCAGGGCGGTGGTTTCGTAATCTGTCAGCGTGCGTTGGTCGAGGCTGCTGCGCGCGAATGCCTGACGTGCTGTTTCGGCGAGTTCGCGGGCCTTGGAATTGGCGCGGCGGGCGTGCACGAGATCCGCTGATAGTTGGTGGATCTGCGCGACTAAGGCATGCGCGGTCGCCACGGCATTGTCGAGCCGCGCCTGGTACTCCGCCTGAAGCTGCAGGCGGGTGGCCGCAGTCTTGGCGATCGGGCCTTGGTTGCGATCGAATACCGGTAGCGCAAAGTTGAAGGTAGGGCCCGCGGTGACAATGGAGGGGGTCTCGGTGCCATAAGAGCCGCCGACGCCCAGGGCGGGAAATTGGCCGAGAATGGCGGCGCGAACGTCCTCTTCTGCGGATTGGTAGCCAAGCCGCAGGGCGCCGAGGTCAGGGCGACGATCCGGCAGCTGGGCGATCAGCATTTCGAGGTTGGGCGGTAGTGCTCCGAACTGCGGACGGACAATGCTGAAGCGGGCATTGGGTTGCAGGCCAAGGAGAGCGTTCAGGGCTTGCCATGTCTTGAGCCGATCGAGGCGCAAGCTCACGAGCGACTGATCGACGCCTGCCATGGCTTTGGCGATCGGCGCCACCGAGTCGAGGCTCATGCCACCCGCGGTGATGGCCTCATTCACCTTGGCTAGCTCGTCTGCCAGCAGCCGCCGCTCGCGCTCGGTCAACTCGATCGACAGGTTCGCGGCGTAGATGTCGAGCGCGTACTGCCGGGCCTTCTGCGCGACCTGCCACTCGCGCCACAGCAGGTCGGCATCGACGGCATAAACCTGGGCTTGGGCCGACCGAACACGCGCCCCGCGGGTGATAATGGCGGCAACCTCCTGCGAGATCCCGCTGGAAAACGTCGCTGCTGCACCCAGGCCGCTGATCGGTGCGGCGTAATTGATGTTGCCGACCGGATTGGGCAGGATGGTTGCTTGAACGAGCCCGGCCTGCGCGACCGCGATTTTGCCAGCCTCTGATTTGAGCTCGGGATCGTTGAGAATGGCCAAGATGCCGATCTCATCGATCCGGAGCGGCCGTTTGACGTCGATTTCGAAGGCGGGGTGGTCCGGGCCGTCGGGTACGATGGTCGCGAGCTCGGTTGACTTCGTGGCGAGGGTCGGTTCCGTCGCGAGCGGCAACGGATGGTAGGTGGCGCAGCTCGCTAGCGCGATCATAACCATGGCCGACAGCGCGGTACGGACCGAATTCTTGGCCCGGGCGCGAGCGGACGCAAAGGGTTGAGCGACGCGTGAAGTCATTAATCCCGAGGAGAAGAACGAGCGGATTGACGAGAGCGTAGCGCCCCGCGGCAATATACATCGGGCGCCCACACCGATGCTGACAGAGCTGCAATCTGCGATCACATGGGCAGCCATGGTGACGGGAAGTCCGCCACACGAATCAGTGCACAAATGTGGCCCATGGAGAGGGCTGCGGCAATCCAGAAAATGAGCGAAATTATGGCACGCTGGGCATTCTGTACCTCGCTTCGCGCCTCGGGCAGGGCGCAGGGCGTCGAGCGTTGGAGCAAGTTAAGCAAACAGATCTTGCCAGGGCGGTCAGAACAGATAGGTGGCGAAATGGATCACCACGTCGCCGAGGACCACGATCCAGATCAGCGTGAGGATTACACCGACTAGGAGGACCGCCTTGGGCCAATGGCGCATAATCATGGCTAGACTCGGCAATCGACATATCGATCGGGGCAACGGGCGGGAGCCGCAGGAGCAGATGAAAGTCGGTGCTCTGCAG
>Ga0134126_10004945_pt1 | contig 16641 bp, 12 predicted proteins | sample KB31752_FD_96881 | JGI IMG/M metagenome (GOLD analysis project Ga0134126, IMG submission 96881) | Terrestrial soil microbial communities with excess Nitrogen fertilizer from Kellogg Biological Station, Michigan, USA - KB3-175-2 | ecosystem: Environmental > Terrestrial > Soil > Unclassified ...
CGTGGAGAGGTCTGAAAGCGAGTAGTCGGCGTTCGCATCGACGAACAGCGGAAAGTTTCCAACCAAACTTCTAGCGGCTTTCACAACCTCGATATCGTGGGTCCGCTTTATCTTCAGTTTCAGCCGGCCATATTGGTAAGGATCGTAACGGCGTATCGCATCCTGTAACTCCGCAACATCGGGATAGATTCCGATGACAAGGCCGGAGGGTATCGGTCTGTCCGGAATCCCGAATAGCTGCCGCAAACTGAGATGACGGCGTTGCGCCACAAACTCCCATGCTGCGGTTTCCACAGCGCCGCGAACAAATCGGTTGCCGGTGAGCCGTACGAGGTCTTCTTCCAGCGCCAGCATGGACGGAAATTCACGATTCAGCACGGCAGGGAGCACGCTATTTACCAATTCAGATTCGCAGCCTTCCGGAGTTTCGGATGAATAGAAATCGCCGCCCATTGCCGAAGATTCTCCCCAGCCGTGATACGCGCCATCTCCCAGCCGGAGAAGGATCGCCTCTTTGCGGATGACCTCGCCCGAGCTAATCCGAAACGGTTCACGCATCGGAATGCAAACGCGGAATAGATCGGCTTTTGTTAGGACAATGGGGCCGGAATTGGCCGCCAAAGTAAAAGGATTGAGCATGAGATCAAACAGGCGCGTCCATTATGGATTGTATAACGCATTTTGATTCACAAGGAGCGAATCGCTAGTGGCCAAGCTTCTCCTGGATCGCCGCGGCCGCCGCCAGTAGGGCCCGGCTGGCGGCCGGGAGTTTGGTTTCGTTAAACCGCGTAGCCGGACCAGAGATGCTGAGAGCAGCCACCGGGGTCTGATTGGCATCGAGAACCGGCGCAGCAACACAAAACGCTCCGAGCATGCTTTCTTCGCGATCCAGAGCATAACCGGCCAACCGGATTTTCTGAAGGTCGGCTTTAAGGGTGCTCATCGTTGTTAGCGTATGGTCGGTTTGTTTCGGCATTCCGCATTCCTTCAGCAGGCTGCGAACCTCGTCGGGAGGCAAAAAGGCGAGATGCGCCTTACCAAGCGCGGTGGAATGCAAACGGTCGCTACCCCCGACTCGCTCGGCAAGCCGAAAGCGCTCCCTGCTTTCGCGCACATCGACATATCGGATGCTTCCGCCGTCCAGAACGCCCAGGTTTACGGTCTCTCCGAATTGATCGCGTAAAGCATCGAGATACGGGCTGGCGACAGAAACCAGATCTTTCCGGCGCAGCTTCACATTTCCCAGATCGACGAGTTTCGCGCCAAGTTGATACGTTTGATGTTCTTTGCTGATGTATCCGTGTTCGGCGAGCGTGTAGAGAATGCGGAACACCGTATTTTTGTTCAGCCGTGTCTCCACCGAAATCTGATGAAGCGAAAGGTGCTGCTGTTCGGATCTCCCAAAGACATCGAGAATGTCGAGGGTTTTTCCCAAGACTTCAATGTAATAAATATCAGACTTTCGGGTGTTCACGACTCGCATTATACAATGCATAACGGCACTTTTGTCCGTTCGCAGCGACTCGGTAGCGCCGCACGGCGGCGATCAGATTGAATTTGCCGCTGGTGAGTAGCGCGATGCAACTGCCGAAATAGCGGCCGCAATCTGATGCACGTGCGAGTCTTTCAGATTTTCGTTCCAGTGAATCGCGATCACTTCATCCAATGCGCGCTCCGCGTTGGGACACAATCCGGGCTCAAAAATTTGTGTTCCCCATTCGCTAAACGGATAGCCGGAGGTTCCGTAAGTGGCCGGTTTGGTAAACAGGGGGGAGCGATAGAGCGGGTCAACAATATAGCGTACCCAGGCAGGCACTCCTTCAGCCACCAGCGCCTCGCCAAATTGCTGTGTGAGCGCGGCGCCCCGCGCATCCTTCACTCGCAAGAAATAGAGCCAGTAGGAATGCTTTGTATTTGGGGAGACGTAAGGAGGGTTGACCATAGGAACGTCGGCTAACAACCGGTCCAGTAGCTCCGCCGCATGACGCCTGCGTCCAACAACGTCTTTCACTTTCCGGATTTGTCCAAGGGCCACCGCCCCCTGCAACTCCGACATTCGATAGTTTTGGGATAGGAACAGAAAACGGGCAGCTCCGAGAGTATGGATATCGCGCGGCCACGCTTTATCCGAGAACAAAGCGGCGCGCTGAAAAAGGCGCCGATTACGAGTGACGACCAGCCCTCCTTCGCCGCAAGTGATGTGCTTACTCTGCTGCAAGCTGAAACAAGAGATGTCGCCAATAGTACCGGCCAGTCTGCCATTGTGCTCCGCCCAATAGGCTTGTGAACAATCTTCTATCAGCGTCAGGCCGCGCGCGTCGGCTAAACTGCGCAACGAATCCATATCGCACATCTGGCCGGCGAGATGGACGGCGATGATGGCGCGGGTTCTTTTTGTAAGCCTTCGCTCTACATCCACCGGATCGAGCGTCATTGTCCGCGGTTCGACATCACTGAAAACCGGTATTGCGTTTTGCCATAGAACAGGCAAAATACTTCCAATATCGGTGATGGGCGGAACAATCACCTCATCCCCTGGTTCGAGGTCCAGTGCGGCCACACAGAGATGCACGGCAGCCGTTCCGCTCGAGCAGGCGATCGCGAACGGCAGCTCCACCATCGCCGCGAACTCCCGCTCCAGGCGCTTTACCATCGACCCGCCGTTCTTGCTTAAACACCCGGAACGCAGGGCCTCCAACACCAAACCCTCTTCCGTTTCGTCGAATGTACGTCCGGCGGCATTTTGAAAGTGAGGCAACGCCTCGCGTACCGTTTTGAGTCCGCCTTCAATAGCAAGAGTATTCATGAGACCAATGACGCCCGGTGTTTCACCTGAACGGTTCGGCCTTCCCGCGCGGATTCATAAGCGGCCTCAGCAACAGCGACCGCGGCGCGACCATCTTGCCCGGTCACGGATGGAGATCTGCTTTCTAAGATGCTGTTCACAAATTCCTGGTGCTGGGCCTGATAGGATTTCATACGGACGTTCGCGAGCATGCCTTCTCCCGCCCAGTCAATGGGCGCCTGCTCCGCGATGACAGTCCAGTTTCCTTCCCGGCCAAGCCGTAGTTGTCCGTAGGCGTCAAGCTCTAAAATTCCCGTTTCACCAACGATGCGCGCGCCGGAGGCCGTATGCGGAAATCCAGGAGAGGGAATGTCCCAGGATTCCCAAACTGTAGCCATGCATCCGGAGGTCAGGGAAAGAAGCGCCATCGTTGACGCTTCGTTCCCGCTCTTGCGATCGCGTTGAACGTGCGCGGCAACGGAAGTGACTTCCGCACCGGTAAACCATCGAATCCGATCGATGTTATGGACAGCATGACCAATGAATGTTCCGACGTTTTCCGGCCGGCTCTGCCAGGGCGGCAGCGACGCTAAGCCGCCGGACGCGAGAATCAACTCTTCGATCATACGGACCTGCCCAATTGCACCTTCACGTAACAAGCGGTGCGCCTCGATGTTGCACACGCGGAAGCGCTGGCCGTACATGATCATTAAATTGACATGCGCATTCTCGACGGCGTCCAGAATGCGGTCACATTCTTCGACCGATGTGGCCATTGGCTTATCGAGCAGTACGTGTTTGCCATGCGATACAGCAAGTAGCGCCTGTGCGCAGTGTTCGCTGTGCGGCGTACTGATCAGCACTGCGTCGATATCCGGTGCGGTCGCCAGCGCCTCAACGGACGCTTCGCAGCGCACGTTGTACTCGGCCGCTAGCGCCGGAGCCCTTGAGCCTCCGGCAATCGCAATCAGCTCCGCATTATTCAAGTAGCGGCACACGGTCTCCGCGTTAGTACGCCCCATGAAGCCGGCGCCGACAATCCCAATATTGACCTTCTTCATATTCAACTGCGATACTCACCGGCAATTCGGTTTTCAAGCACCCCAATTCCTTCTATCTCGGCACGCATCCGGTCACCCGGTTTCAGCCGGATGCCGCGTGCTTTCCCCACGCCGTCGGGAGTGCCCATCGCAATCACATCGCCGGGTTCCAATGTCAGCACTGAAGAGATGTAAGCGATGGTTTGCGGAATATCAAAAATCATCTGAGATGTATTGGAAGACTGCATCACGTCCCCATTTAGGGAGAGCTGCAAGTTGAGCTGATGCGGGTTGGTAAGTTCATCCGCGGTGACGATTTCGGGACCGAGCGGCGCGCTGCCATCAAACCATTTACCAAGCAGCCAATCGAAAAACGGATCGAACTCACGGACGTTACGTCCTTCCATGCCTGCATTGAATTTGCGTTCACTGATATCGTTAATGACGCTATACCCGAACACGTACGATAGAGCGTTCGCATCGCCTATATCGCGGCCGCGCTTGCCGATGACGACCGCAAGCTCCACTTCCCAGTCGAGAAACACATTGTTCTTGCCTAAATGAATCAAACCGCCTGGCCCGTTCAGAGTTGTGGACGGCGGCTTGCAAAATACCTGCGGGGTGATCCGCTCTTCCCCATTGACAGCGCGGAAGCCACTCTCGACAATGTGCTTCCGAAAATTACCAGCGAGGGCGAGCAATTTCGGAACATCCCGGATGGGAGCATCCAAACGTAAATCCCGATATTGAAAAACAAGGTTCGAATCCGACGCCGCGGAATCTGCCAGCACTCGCACGGAATCCAATGAACCTTCCTCCAGAAGGCCGGTAATGCTGAACAATCCACGGCCGTTCAAGCGCTCCGCAGCCGCAGTCAGGTCGATGACTTCATCACCGTGTCGCAAACCCAGATGGACTTCATTCGAAGGATGGAAAAATCGTAAAAATCGCATGTTTGGTTGCTAAAGCTGAAGCAGACGACGGGCGTTACTGCAACAAATCGATTCCCGCGCTATGTCCGAAATGCGTGCGTGCAAAATCTTTTCGAGGTTGGCCCGCCCGTGCTGGATAGGAGCGGCGCTCCCAAATAGAATTTGTTCGTGTCCGCATTCCTCTACCAGCTTGCGGATAGCTTCGTATCCCATCACGCAGGACGTTTCCAGGTGGACCGTTTCGTACTTCTTCAAATACGCCACGGACGCCCGAATCTCGTGAAGGTAGTTCACGCCGGAGAGTATCCAGGGGACACGAGGATGGCGCTCAATCAGGCCAAACATCGAAGACAGATCCAAACTCGGCACGCCCCAATTCATGATGGCGCGCATCGATAGGAGCACTGGAAATCGCAAGGCAGCCGCCTGCTCGCAGATGACATCGACAAAGGATTCGAACAGTGGATGAAAGCTGTGATGCTGCGGATAGAGCCTGATCCCACGAAATCCTTGAGCCCGGCACAAGGCTAAGTCGTGAATGTGGCCTCCGACGCGGTGTGATAACTCGAAAGTCCCCAGACAGGCAAAGGGAATAAAACATTCCGGATATTCGCGAGCGGCACGTCCGACTTCGATGTTGCCGTCGTCCCAGTTCACGAACAGGCTCCGTGTTGAGCAGATACATGCCCGCTCAATACCCCATTCAGGGAGCTTCTGCGCGACATCACCGGGACTGGATATGGAAACGGGCCAATAGGGCCACTTGCCGATGAAGGCGTTTACGTCCAGCACCATCACGCGAGTCCCATCAAGCGGAGGATATTGCCTCCGAGGATCTTCTTGAGCCCGTCCGCGGCTACATTCGTATCACGTACTTTCGAGAGTTGAAAATAGGGATCTAGTAGCGGAATATCGGTGCCGAAAATAATTTTCTCCGGACCCAACTCCCGGACACAAGTCTCCAGGAATCCTGTATCGATTGTCGAGCTTGCCGTCTCGAGATAAAGGTTCGGGTAGCGCTTGGCCGCCATAATGGCCCGATTCCAGTCTCCATGGGCATAAGGCTGGGCTGCGGCGTGCGCCATCATAAGCCGGCATTCGGGAACGGCCGCCATCAAATATTCGCATTCGAGAGGAGTGGCATGCGCCAGAATCGGAAATCCAAGATCCACAGTCTTCTCAAGAATTGGAATGGTTGCAGGTTCGGCGATTGTCATTTGAGGCGTGGAGTAGATCTTCAAACCACGCATCCCGTAGTCGTTTGCACAGCGCTCCAGTTCCTGCAACGCTTCCTCGCCAAAGCGCGTGGAGTGCAGACTGGCGTAGCCGATAATGCGATCGGGGAATTTTCTCATTTCTTCGTAAAGAAGACGATTCCCTTCATGCATGTCGTAGAACAGCGCAGTCAAATCGGTGCAGCAGATTTTCTCGAAGCCTATTTCGTCGGCGACCCGGACCAGATGCTCGCCGTCGACGTCGATCTGGAGACGCGTTGACTTGCCAATGTGCACGTGTGCATCAATCATCATCACGCTTTAGTAACCCTATCCTGAAATGGCGTCGCGGAATCCACAACCGGCACCCTTCTGGAATACCACATTGTATAACGTGTTTGCCACTCACAAACCCAAACCTTTTGCGACCTAGGGCAAACGGCCGAAGATGGCCGCAAGCAGTTTTGGGCCGAAAAATATCTTTCACCAGGTGAAATGCCGGCAAGATTAGACGGCCGACCGGACACATCAAAACAGACGTGAAAACTTCGAATAACGAGCAAAAGCGCTATAAGCATCAATTTTCATTTGTCATACCCAAATGTTGATTGACTGTATTTGACTACATGGGATAAGGTCAAATGTTATCGAAGTGATGGGAAGCACTGGAGTGCTCCAATTTGTGGCCATACATCCGGATTGCTACCTGTGACAGAACTTCGCCTCACCCTTCCCGACTACATCGTCATCATCGGCTACTTCCTCGTCGTGCTTTGTGTTGGCTTGTATTTCAACAAACGCCAGGCAGCTTCGCGGGATTACTTTGCGGGAGGGCACCAGGTGCCCTGGTGGCTCGCGGGCATTTCGCATTACATGTCCAGTTTCAGCGCTTTTACATTCATTGCCTATTCGCAAATAGCGTATACGGATGGATGGGTGGCGATTACTCTATTCTGGGTGACTACACCCGCATGCATCATCGGCGGACTGGTTTTCGCCCGGCGCTGGCGTCGCGCACGGGTTATTACGCCGGTCGAGTTTCTTGAAAAGCGTTTCAACGCCCCCATGCGGCAACTGTTCGCGTGGGCTGGCATTCCGGTAAAAATCTTCGACGATGCCTTGAAGATCTTTGCGACGGCGCTGATACTCTCGGCAAGCGTAGGCATCGAGATCAAAACTGCGATTGTCGCCTGCGGGGCAGTGACCGTCACCTATACGCTGTTGGGTGGTTTATGGGCGTTGGTCGTAACCGATTACGTCCAATTCCTGATGAAGATCGCGGCCATGCTGCTGCTGCTTCCGTTGGCCGTGTGGCGCGCGGGAGGCCCGACGCACGCACTGCGAGGTCTACCTCCGGGCTTCCTACATCCGACCGGGGGACCCTACGGGTGGACATACATTCTCAGCTTCACACTGCTCGTGATCATCAGCTACAACGCAACGTGGGCGCTGGCGCAGAAATACTATTCCGTTCCGGACGAGCGCTCGGCAAGCAAAGCTGCCTATTTTTCCGCGGCGCTCAATTTTGTAGGAACACCTCTCATGTTGTTGCCGGCAATCATCGGCCGCAAGCTGTTGCCCGACCTGATCGCGCAGCATCGAACGGCGGACACCTACGTATTGCTGGTTCTTGAGCTTCTTCCAGTGGGGATGGTGGGGATCATCGTCGCCGCGATGTTTTCGGCAACAATGGCGGCAATCAGCGCCGATCTAAACGCGATTGCAAGCGTACTAACTCGCGATTTCTACCTTCGCATACTAAGGCCGAAAGCGAGCGAAACAACGCTGGTCCGCACTGGCAGGCTCTTCACGCTTGCGCTAGGGACAGTTGTTGTCGGCCTGAGTCTCTGGGTTGCGCTGAGCCATCAGGAATCTCTGTTTCACGTCATGGTGACGGCCTTCGGGTTGCTGCTCGCCCCCACGATGCTGCCGGTTCTAGCGGGGTTGACGGTGCGCTGGCTGACATGGAGAGGCGCCCTGTCTGGGTTCCTTGTTGGCCTCGCGACCGGAATGGGAACTCTTGCGACAAAGACGTGGTACCTGCCAACGCTGCATAACTTTTCGCCGGAATGGGCCAACTACACCTTTGAAGGAATATCGATTTTCGTCAATATCGGCGCCACCTGCCTGGGATTGTGGCTTGGCAGCACGCTTCCAGCGCGGGACGCGAAAGAACAGGCACGGATTGCGCTATTTTTTCGCGATCTCGATACTCCCATCGCGCCTGGAGAAGTTCATAAGGACCAAGACGACTCTGCCCGCCCCGCACTGGGAGCTGGAACGATGGTGGTGGGTCTGCTGCTTGTTCTCGCCGGGTTGTTCGCTCGCTCGGCGGAGGCTCGCTCAATCGATCTAACGCTTGGGCTGGCATTGATGGGACTTGGCGTCAAGTTCCTTACTGCCGCGCGGCAATCGAAAAAGAAAGACTTTCAAATACCCGTATGACTATAAGCCGAATTGCATGGTTGTTCCTGATGGGCGCGTCCGCCCTTGCGGCTGAGACAACCGCTACGGGCAACGAATGGCTGCTGCCCAATTTCGCCTATCGATTGAGCGTGGAAGTTTCGAACTCAGGACGCATGCCGGTGCAGGCGCTCGCGACGGTGCCGGTAGCCAAAGCACGGGCTGTTGCGCCGGATTTTCCGGGCCGGATTGCCTTCGCCGTGGTCCTCAACGGGGCTGGTTCAGCACAGCCGGTAACAATCGTCGCCTCACAGGCGGACGACCTTGACGGAGACGGCATTCCCGATCAATTTGAATTTCCGGTCAGCCTTGCCGCCGGCGAGCGTCGCCGGGTCGATATCTATTATTCAACGACGCTCGACGACTCAATCTCATGGCCGAAACAGGTACAGGCGAAGCACAGCTATGGCTACAACCGGCAGGTTGCCGCGATCGAGTCTGAACTGATTGGCTATCGCACATATGGCGGCTTTTTCCTGGACGTGCAGGCGCGAGAGGCGGGAAGCCGTGGTCTCTATAATGACTTTGCCGCGTACGTCCCGCCAAGGTTAAATTTCCAAAAAGGGCGCGATGTTCTCCACATTGGCGACACCCTTGGGCTAGGCGGAATTTTCCTGCGGCGCGAAAACAGGCTCTACCAGCCGCCGATGAATGTCCCCGACTACGCGCACAAACCTTCGCCCGAAATGGTTCCCCACTACCGCGTGATCGCACAAGGGCCGTTGCGCGCCATTATAGAAACGACCTTGGAACCATGGACGATCGATGGGGATATCGTCAATCTAAAGGCGCAATATTCCATCGATGCCGCCAAAACATTTGTGCGCTGCCGGTTTGAAGCGATCCCCATTCGCGTGCAACCATCGCACGAATACGAAGTGGGAATCGGCATCCGCGATCTGCCCAACGAATCGCTGCTACCGGCGCCAGGTCGATTGATTGTTACCGGACAGCAAAATCAACGCGACGGCAAGATAGGGCTGGCGCTCTATTTTGACGAGAAACAATTCTGGTCGAGTGCCCCCGTACGGACTTCGGAATCGAGCAATCAGGCCGTTGTCAGCAAAACGCAGCTTAAGCCGGGACAGGCCGTCAGCGGCGAATATACGGCGACCGCAGCGTGGAGCGGCAGTGGAATCAAAGATCCCGGAACGGCCCTGGCGGCGCTTACCACGGCCGCAGCGCAACATATCGATGTCGGCGACTTCGTATTTGCCAGGAACCCACACCCCGAGAACATCGACGCAGAATCGCACTGATATGGATTTGACTTTGACAATATGTTTTTGACATAGCCAAATAGCACGAGCCAATCGTAGCTTGGCATAGAACGAAGGCTACCGCAGTATTTCCGGAATAATGGAGAACCAATGTGACCTATCGACTCCTGTTCATCACGTTGTTTTCTGTGGCAATTGCTTCGGCAACACCTGAAAAGGGAGCAAAGCTTCCTTGGTATATGCAGGAGACGGCAATGTCGCCCAACGGGCGACTGACGTTTCTCGACAAACCCTGGTGGCCCCGCGCTAAAGCACTGGCCGACGGACAGAGTTTCTCGCTCGATTTGAATCACGATGGCCGTCCCGACACACTGATCGAACGTAAAGACGGCAATATCGTCGAGATCATCGATGACAGCGGTCGCTCGTCCGATATCGCGACCAATAAGGCCGATGTCGCTTATGTCGTCAGCTCTAAGGGCAGCGGTCTGGTCGATCGCATGATCGTCTACATCGACAACGATGGAGATGACAAGGCTGACGAAATGGAAATTCGCCATTATCGCGACGGCTATCTTCGTTACGCCTGGTTCGGCGAAAATTACGACCGGGATGGCCAGCAAATCTTCGCCCTGAAGGATTGGAGTTACGCCGGAGGGAGCGATTTCGACAGCAAGTTCCGCGGGAATGTTGATTTTTACCTGAATAAATACGATCCGGAGACCCGAACCTGGGTACCCCTTTCGGAGTGTCCGTTTATTTTCTGGGACCGCCATCATGACGGGCGCGGCGATATTGTATTACGCGTTTCAGCCGCGCCTCTTTCGAGCAATACGGGCAAGGACACCGATTACGCAAACAACTACAACTACATGTGGGCGGAGAAGGCGACGCCGCTCCGCGAAATCGGAAACATGAATGTGCGGTTCAGTTACAACCTAGATCCGAGTCCGCGCCTGGAACCGGAAAAGAAGCCACACTACACTTTCGGATTCAACATGGTGGGAGCTCAACCCTATTCATATCCTGGCATGAGATATACCAATCTCCGGCGAAGACCGCCACAAACAGTGGTGCGTGTTCCCGAAAACCAGGGCATCAACATCGCTTTGCATTATCCGGCACAACGAACGGGTTTCACTTGGGACGAGGCTCGGACCGTCTTCCGATGGGAAGGCCAATTCTGGATCTATGAACGGGAATATATGCCGAATACCGGCGGCCCGGTGATGCGGTGGAACATGCGGCGCGAGTATTCGCCTAATCCCTCCAGCGAGCATAAACTCTACTACTCCGACGTCGACAAGCGATACCATCTCTACGGCGCACGCGAGGGATGGATGGAAGTGGGCCACCTGGTGAACAAAGAAAAAGACCTGGAGTTTCGGTATTTTGATACAAACGGAGACGGCTATCTCGACACAACACAGGTCTTTGAAGGCGCGAACCCCGTTCCGGTGCGGGTCAGCCACGTCACGGATGTTCGGACACAAGCCGTTACGCTGACGCGCGATTGGCTTCAGGCCGATTACAACAATAGAGTGCTGCCAGGGGCAATTCGCGAAGACGAACGACTGATTGCCGTGTTGAAACCAGTTGCTCCAATCCCACTGGCTGCCGCCTACGAAGAGGCAGCGGCAAAGTCTGAAACAGCCGAGCGACGACGCTACTGCCTGGATATTGCGCGGGAATTGTATTTTCTAAAAGCGCGAGATATCTTCTACACCCAAACTGCCGCTGGTCCTTATCCCCAAATGAATCCGGCTCCGAAGAGCATGAGAATTATAACTGCCGGGCCGGTGGACGGCGGATTCACGCTAGGCGACTCGCTCGTCTATTGGCAACGATCGAAACAGATCGAGCAGTTTGTACAGAGCTACGGCGCGGGAAAAATTGACGATGCGGTGAGCGCCGCGGAAGAACTTAGGAAATCGCTTCCATAGACCGGTTGCAATGACTATGAGAGTTCCTCTGGTCGTGTTGCCGCTCGCCGCGGCTTCCCTGCTCTGCTTGTCTCCACGCCACAAGGCGACGCCGGCGCAAGAACAAGGTCACAAGCAGGAATTGTTCAAGCGCATATTCGGTGAAAAGATCGTGTCGTTCGATCCCGCCGCGGTTGCGAAGGTCAAGACGATGAGACCGGGAGAGCGTCTGAAACTCGATACTGACGGAGATGGAAAAATCGATACCGTCTATTTCATCGACGACGATCCGAAGAACCAAGCTGAGTTTCGGCCTATTGTCGTGAAAGCCATCGATCAGGACGGGGATATGGCTCACGACGGCGATGCGGACCTAGACAGTGACTTATATGTAGCGGGTTGGCATGGCGACGGAACCGTCGACGCCGTGGTGGAGTATCGCGATACCGATCACGACAATGGCCTGGATGAAATGGCCATTTACACCTATTCCGCGCGGAATTCCAAGCTGGGCACAGATGCCATTCAGGTCTGGTGGTCGCGTGATACCGGGCATACCCATCAACTGTGGAATACGATCAACTATCGCTATCAGCAACCTGAATGCCAGTTCCGGACGGCTTTCGGTGGCGACGAGGTGTTCTCGAGCTATATCTTCGATAGCGTCCATGGAATCTGGATTCCTAGCTGGGAGAATCCGTTCGCGTTTCACGACGAGGATGGAGACAATCTGGCCGAGGTAGCGATTCGATTTTCAGGCTCCGAAAACCGAATGGAGAGCATGCGGTACAGCTTCGATGCCGACAACGATACGGCCGGCGACAATCCGCATGATTACGACTTTTCCTTTTCATGCCTGTCCTCGCGTGACGCAAAGGGCGAAGCTACAATTCCCGTCCCGCCCGCCCTGATGGAACGTATTGAGTTGCGTGGAGCACCGGTGGAGCCACTGCTCGCATGGCAAAACGCGCGGGAATTCGGCGAGAACGCGCCGTGGAAAAAGGTGATGTTCACCTGGGTAGAGAACGACAACAATATCGACTCGCGACCGAACGGGGACCCGCACGAAAGATGGGAAGGCGTCATAACCCCAGGCGCCGAACAGTTTCCGCAAGTGGGCGGTCCCGCAGTAAGCCCCTTCAACAGCCGTTACGAACTGGATCTCGATAACAGCGGGAAGATGAAAATCTACTACTCGCCGATCGACAGGCGCTTCCATCTTCTCGGCGCCGACGCAGCTTGGTTAAAGGTAGATTACAACTACGACGGCAAAGTAGACATGGAATTCCGCTACATAGACGCCGACCATGACGGTGTCATCGATACGTGGGAAGTTGATATCGATGGCGATGGCAAATCCGATCGATCTTTCCACGTCGAACATTCGCCATGGCAAATCGTTCCACTTACGTACAAGTCCATGACGAGTCGCTACAACTCGGCGCTCGACGACGCTCTCGCCCAGAATCAAGCGCTCATTGATGCAATGAAAGGAGTGTTGGCGTCAGCCGAGAGCGGTTTCCGGCAAGACGAGGTGGAATCGTACTTTACTAATGATCTTTTGAACTACCGCAAGGACGATGGAGTGGGGGAAAAAATCCGCAATAGCCGCGAAGGCACACGATACTACCAGGATTTGATTCGCGAGCGTTATTTTTTCCGTTTGAGCAAATTGCTCGCACCGCAACCGGACTTCCTACGCCGCGTGAAGGCGCTGTACAATGCGGGCGATTTTTCCGGCGCCGCAAGACTGCTGCAAAAGCATTTCCCTGCCTCCGTTCAGGATCGTGCCGGCTGGTACGGCGATTTCAGAAGCCGCTTCGCTGTCGACGTGGCGAATCCCGATTCGACGTGGAGACTGAACGAGCCGATTGTTTTGGATATCGCGGCAATTCGAAAGGCTCTACCAGATTTCAACTCTCGTAATTTTGTGTTGACAGAGTATCCGCGCCGGATTTGCAATCGAGAAATCGCCAGCCAGGCTGACGACCTGGACGGCGACGGTAAAGCCGATCAGATTGTATTTCTGGCGAATTTGCGGCCCCACGAAACGGCGCACTACTGGATCTACTACTCGCCCGCTGGCGAACGGAACAACAATTATGCCCCGAACACCGCAGCGACGGAGCAGTGGCCGGGAACCACGGATGGCCTTGGGTGGGAGTCAAATCGAGTTGCCTACGTGTTCAACGGAGGTCGAATGGAGTTCCTGGGAAAGAAGGAGCGTGCTCTCGTGCTGAAGTCTTTGACTCCTTCACAGAACTATGATTCGGAACACGACTGGGGAATGAATGTTCTGAGTTCCGGCGAGACGGCCGGAATAGGCGGCCTCACTATCTGGGACGGTGACAAAGCGCTTCCGGCCTTTAACGGCGCAGGAGGAAAGGTAGTGAGCATTAAGCGCCGCATTGTCGCGAGCGGGCCCGTGCGGACCACGGTAGCAGCGATATTGACTGGCATCGGCGCCGGGCAGAATCGATACAACGTCGAGGAGCAATTCTCGATTTACGCGAATGGCCGCTATTCCGAGAATCATGTCCGCATCGTGTCAACAAAAGGATCACGAGCGATACGGCTCGGTCCCAGTTTCATAAGAATGCCGAACGATCGCTCGTTCTTCAATGCGGCCAAAGGCTATTTCGGTTCCTGGGGCAGGCAAAACAATATCGTTCAGGAGGTCGGACTAGGAGCTATCTTCCCTATCGGTATCGCCTCGTTGCGTGATGGGGAGAATGAACGGCACATCGTGTTGCAGACGACGCCCGGTAACGAACTGACGTACTACACGATAGGCGACTGGCGGCGCGGCCGTACGTTTCCGGTCGCGCCAATTGTCACAAACTGGGAAAAGGAAGTGAAAGCTCTGGCGGCAAGAATTCACGACCCCGTTCGCGTGGCAATCGGCAGCCGCGAGAAATCCGTGGCGTCGTCCTCAATCCCCGAGCAGCCAACACCGAACCCGCGCGCAAGGCCCAACTAATCCGCATCCGGCGCCGCCGGCATATGAGAAGCCCTGGCAATCAGCTCGTCTAACTCGGTTTGCGTAAACTCCCGTTCGTTCGGAAACGCAATGCCCACGACGGCTCGTACATCGCCGGCCGCATTCGTCACCGGCACTGCCACCGCAGCTTGTGCATCCACCGCTTTTGCGCCGGGCCTCACATTGCCAGATCGATCCTCTTTGAGATTGCAGGTGTGGATCGGTTGCTTGCGCTCAAGCGCCAATCCGGCCATACCTTTCCCTTTGGGCACCCAGGCCACGATCTGCTGGACATGAGGAGGGATATTGATGGCCGTCGCCAGCTTCAAACCGTCGTTTTCACGCAAATGAATGGTTCCAGCGGTTCCATCATGCTGCGCAAGAAAATTTCGGAGCCAGTGCTCCAATTCAATGGGAGTGCTCATAGCTGTCCTATCTATCCTGGCGCAAGAAATCCGATCTGCCAATGGCTAACGGAGGAACAGCGGCCCTACTCTGGAACCACGGCGATAGCCTCGATCTCAACCAGTGCGCCTTCGCTCAATCCGGCCTGCACCAGCGTCGCGGCCGGTGGATGATCCATATCCAAATACTGGGCGCGAACCTTTCTCAGCGCCGCAGTATCGGAAAGGTCCTTCACAAAATAATTGATTTTCACGACGTCTTTGAAGCTTGCGCCGCCCAAAGCCAGGCAGCGCTTCAGATCTTCAAAAGTGTTCCTGGCCTGTGTTTCGAAATCACGCGGCAGTGTCCCATCGGGCTTTGCGCCGCCACGGCCGGAAATGAAAATCATCTTTCCGGGCATTGATGTCACCACGTGCGTATACCCTGGCGGCCGGTGTCCATCGAGATTCAGAAACTGCTTTGCCATTCGTTTGACGGGCGCGGCGCCGACACCGGCAAGCGCGCCAAGCAGAAAGGAAAATGCCAAAAATCGAGCAGTTCTTTTTCGCATCGCGAAAAGAATAGCATGATTACCGAAGCCCTGATAGAATCGCCTCCACATGCGCGTCCGATTCATCCTGTTTGGCTTGGTCATATTGTTTTCCGCCTGTTCAAAGAAAAACCCCGAAGAGCAGGCCATGACTCCGGAAGATTCAATGAGAGCAATGCACCTGAGCGACGATTTTCATGTCGAACTTTTCGCCGCCGAACCACAAGTGATGAGCCCCGTGGATATGGCGTTCGATGAGAGCGGAAGGGTTTACGTCGCCGAAATGATGGACTATCCGGATGACCCGCTTCCCGGCAAGCCGATTCTTTCGCGGATTCGTTTACTGGAAGACACGAACGGCGATGGCAAGATCGATAAGACCACAGTATTCGCCGACCATGTTCTGGCGGTGAGTGGGATTATGCCGTGGAAGGGCGGGCTGATTGTCACAAGCGCGCCAGACATCTTATACATGAAAGACACGAATGGTGACGGCAAGGCCGATATACGCCAGGTTTTGTATACCGGGTTCGCCAAATTGAACCACGAGACCCGGATCACGAACCCTCGTCTGAGCGTCGATGGCTGGGTTTACTGCTCGAACACCGGCAACGATGGTCACATCACTTCACCGGAACATCCGGAAATGGCGCCGGTACTGGTGCGCGGAACGGATTTCCGCTTTGATCCCGTCACTGGCAAAGCTGAGGCGGCTTCGGGACCGGCACAGTTTGGCTCGACATTCGACGATTTTGGCAACCGATTCATCACGCAAAATACCACGCACATCCGCCAGGTGATTGTACCGATGCGATATCTTGCTCGCGCTCCGCTTCTTGAAGTGAGCGCGGAAGCGCAGGACATCTCCGACCATGGCCGTCCTTCGGCGCGAATGTATCCGTTGACCGGGCCACAAGAATGGCGCAAGGAGCGTACCGAGCTACGCCAAAAGCGCTACAACGACAACAAATTGAATGTTACCGAGCAGGTCGGCGGTTGGTTCACAGCCGCATCCGGCGGCACGCTTTATAACGGCGATGCGTTCCCGAAGGAATACGTGGGCAATGTTTTCACCGGCGACGTCAGCGGCAATCTGGTACATCGCGACGTGATCCTTTCGGATGGCGCCACACTTCGAGCCCATCGCGCAA
>Ga0134126_10004946_pt1 | contig 16640 bp, 11 predicted proteins | sample KB31752_FD_96881 | JGI IMG/M metagenome (GOLD analysis project Ga0134126, IMG submission 96881) | Terrestrial soil microbial communities with excess Nitrogen fertilizer from Kellogg Biological Station, Michigan, USA - KB3-175-2 | ecosystem: Environmental > Terrestrial > Soil > Unclassified ...
AAGCCGTTTTCTCCGAAGCTAAGCTGTCGGGTCGTATCGACGCCCGAATAGGGTTCTCGTCAGGCGCTCAGAAGTGGCTCCCCGGGCTAGATTCGAACTAGCAACCCTTCGGTTAACAGCCAGCAGAGTAGTTTTGCCAAAACTTGCCGGAATTGGGCTTAATCGAGGGCAATCAGCTAGTTGTGATGAAACCGAGCCAGTGCTTTTCTTCTTCTCCACTCATCTCTTGTTCACGATTTGCCACCGTTTGCCGGCATTAGCGTGACATTCTTGTGACAGATTGTGACAGGTGATTTGCTGGAGACGCGCACTGCCGGATTCGAATCTTCGATCGTCTGCTTAGAAGGCGAAGGTTTTGCGGTCGTGGTGTTCGTCGTTTCCTACAGAACCTGCGGGAACTCGGCAGTTCGCTGATGAGCTGATGACGAATCCTAGCGCACATATCTCGAGTCCGGCGCTGAAAACCGCATCCATGAAATGAGGCCCCACGTGCACCTGTGTGAGATGAATTCCGGGCAGGTGCGGAGTCAGGACGCTAGACCAAAAAAGTCGGGATTTTTGAAACCATGGGAAATCCAATTCCTTGACTGGCGCGTACCATCGTCATAGAGTGAAAAGAGCCTAAATGGGTAAGAAACTAATCTTTGTGTTAGCGGCAAGTGCTTTGTTGTTCCTGCAATTTGGGAACTGTGTGTCTGCCATGACCCCGGACCAGCAGAGCATGAAGTGCTGCGCCTCTATGCCGTGCATGCCAGCGAATCATAGTCATGGCTGCTGCAAGAACATGACCTCTGCGAGAGCGCCAAACATGCTGCCCGCAGCGCATGCTTCGCTTCACGCGCCCGCAGTTGCGGTTTTCGACTACACACGAACGCTTGATAGTACGCGCTCAGTTCCCCGACCGCTTGTGACCGTCGAAGCTGCGCAACATTCGCCCCCAGAACTCTACACGCTTCACGCCTCCCTTCTGATTTAGACCCGCCTATTGGTGTGCGTCCTTGCACACCCCGCCTCCATTTGTGTCTCTAATGGGATTCTGCGCCGCTGCGTTAACAATCACAGCGCCGATCACAATTCCACTTCCGATCTGGATTTTTCAGGTCTTTTCAGGAGGCAATAAAATGTCGGCATTATGCGGCGAAACACCGCAACATAAATTTTTTCAAGCACGCATACGCTGCTGGTCTGTCGTATTCCTCGTTTTCTTTGCATGCGCGCCTGGAGCTCTTAGTCAAACGAAGACGGCAGGATCCATTCAAGCTACTGCCGAGCACGAGGAACAGGCGGATTCTCAAACGATCACTCCATTACAAGACTTGTTGAACGAGGCGGAGCGGAACAATCCGCGGATTCGGGCAGCGCGGCAGGGCTGGCAGGCTGCCAAACAGGTTCCGTCGCAAGCCTCGACACTTCCCGATCCGCAATTCTCGGTGCAACAGGTCAACGTTGGAAGCCCAAGACCTTTCGCAGGCTACACAAACAGCGACTTCGCCTATTTCGGACTCGGCGTATCACAAGACTTGCCTTATCCAGGAAAACTGCGGCTGAAAGGGGAAATAGCGACGCAAGATGCGGATGTGGCGCAGCAGCAGTACGAGTCAGTGCGGCGCGGGGTCCTCGCCGGAGTCAAATCGGCATATTTCCAACTGACCTACCTTTCCAAAACGCTTGGAATCCTTGAGAGCGACGGACAACTACTCCAGCAGGTTGAACAAGCCGCCGACGCACGCTACCGCTCCGGGATGGGGAATCAGCAAGACCTGCTCCAAGCGCAACTTGAGCAAACCAAACTGCTCCGGGAAATCACGATGCATCATCTCGAAGTTGCAAAGGTACAAGCGCAGATCAAACAGCTTCTAAACCGCTCGCAATCCTCGCCAGATATAGAAGCCGCACAACTGCCCGAGACGCCCCTGCCGTACACATATGACGAACTCTTAACCGCTGCAAAAGCCCAAAATCCTGAGATCGCTGGCGCACAGAAAATGGTTGAGAAGGAAAAACTGCAAGTCGATCTTGCCCACAAGGATTTCTACCCAGACTTCAATGTTCAATACATGTGGCAGCGCACTGACCCCACACAATTCCGTGCCTATTACATGCTCACGTTCGGTGTTCGCGTGCCCATATATCGCACTCGAAAACAGCGTCCTGAATTGGCTCAAGCCCGAGCAGAACTGAGCCGTTCGCGCAGCGACGCGGAAGCGCAGTCCCAACAGATAGCCTTTGAGCTTCGCACTGAATACGAAACGGCGCAGAAGACCACCGAACTACTCAAGATTTACCATGAAGGACTTCTGCCTCAAGCACGCGCTGGATTCCAATCGGGTCTCGCTGCGTACCAAAATAATCGCCAGGATTTCCAAGCCCTGCTGACTTCATTTCTGGATGTCCTCAAATTGGACGAGGAATACTGGCAGGACTCTGCTGAACGGGAAACGGCACTGGCGCGAATCGAAGAATTGACTGGATTGTCGTTACGCAGCGAAGGAGCAACGCGATGAAGACCTATCGCGTAGGCTTCTGGATCGCCGTGATCGGCAATATTGTATTGGCAATGGTCCTCGTTGGATTGTGGATGCACTATCGCGTCGGGAAGCCAACACCGGAAGCCAAATCGGGAAACGCAGCGACTGCTGCGCCTTCTGCTACGTCGGGAGGGACACCTTTAGTTCCGGTGCAAATCTCCGCTCAGCGACTACAGAGCATTGGCGTCAAGACTGGCGAGGTCCAGCGGAAGTTCGTCGAAGACGAAATTCGCACGACCGGAAATGTCGCAGTGGACGAAACGAAGTTGGCATACGTACAAGTGCGCTTTTCGGGCTACATCGACAAGGTTTTTGCGGATACCACCTACCAATACGTGCGCAAAGGGCAGCCATTGTTCATGATTTACAGTCCCGAGCTGGTGGCAACAGAACGCGAATACTTGGTTGCGAAACAGGATCAGCAACAGATGGCACGGAGCACAGTACCGGGAGTCGCCTCGGGCGCAGCCTCGCTGCTCGACGCGGCCGCGCAGCGGCTGACGCAATGGGGTGTTCCGCAACGGGAAATCGCCAGATTGGAATCAACCAGCAAGGTTCAGCAGGAGCTAGAAGTTGATTCGCCCGTCTCGGGTTACATAACCGAACGCAACGCCTTGCCCAGCGTAGCCGTTCAACCCGAAATGCGTCTTTACACAATCGCCGATCTCTCGACCGTTTGGGTCCAGGCGCAGGTATTTCAGAACGACCTCGGACGCATCAAGATTGGCGATCCCGCCACGCTCACCGTGGACTCCTACCCAAGCCGTGTTTTCAATGGCCGTGTGGACTTCATTTATCCTCAAGTGGACATCAATACGCGAACAGCGAACGTGCGCATCGTGTTTTCGAATCCGGGGTTGGTGCTCAAACCGGGCATGTTTGTGAACGTGGACCTCAAGGTCCCGATGGGCCGACAACTCGTAATCCCTGCGACTGGCGTTCTTCAGTCCGGCACTCGACAGATTGTCTTTGTGGATCGCGGCGATGGCTACCTGGAACCGCGCGACGTTAAATTGGGCGCTCGGGTCGACGATAACTTTATCGTGCTGAAAGGGCTGAAAACTAGCGAGCGCATCGTCACCTCCGCTAATTTTCTTATCGACTCTGAAAGTCAGCTTCAGGCCGCACTCGGCTCCTTTGTTCCGCCTCCGCCCGGCGCTGGCGCGGCGTCAGCGATCAATGCTCCGCAATCGAATGTCGAATTCAGCTCGGAACCGAACCCTCCTCACAAAGGCGCAAATACATTTCGCGTCAAGCTCACGGACGCGAGTGGCTCGCCCATCGCCGGTGCGGAAGTTACTGTGACATTCGTCATGCCAGCCATGCCAGCAATGGGCATGGCAACGATGCGTACTCCTGTCACCCTTAGCAATAAAGGGAACGGTGTTTACGAAGGGTCAGGCCAGCTTGGAAGCGGCGGAACGTGGCAAGTGACAATTCTCGCGCGAAAGCATGGGCAAACTATCGCCAGCAAGCAATTGAGCATAAACGCCACGGGAGGGATGTGACGTGATCTCCCGATGGATTGACTTGTGTGCGCGAAACCGTTTCCTCGTTTTCACGGGAATATTCCTGCTTCTGCTCGCGGGCATCTGGGCATTGCGCCGTGTTCCTCTTGATGCATTGCCGGATATTTCCGACGTGGAAGTAATCATCCACACGCCGTGGGCAGGGCAGCCACCGAATCTTATCGAAGATCAAGTCACCTATCCCATTGTCACGACTCTTTTGGCTGCTCCCCAAGTCAAAGCAGTGCGAGCGCAAACCATGTTTGGCGATTCCTACGTCTTCGTTGTCTTCCAGGATGGCACCGATCTCTATTGGGCGCGGTCGCGTGTCCTGGAATATCTGCAACAGATACAGGGGCGCTTGCCAGAAAATGTTCATCCCGTCATTGGACCGGACGCGACTGGCGCAGGGTGGGTCTACGAATACGCCTTAGTTGACCACAGCCACAAACACAGCTTGGCCGATTTGCGCAGCCTTCAAGACTGGTACCTGCGCTACCAGCTTGAAACTGTTCCTGGCGTCGCTGAAATTGCAACGATTGGCGGATTCGTTCGCCAATATCAGGTCAATCTTGACCCCGACAAGCTCCGCGCGTATGGAATTCCACTCTCTACCGTGATCGAAAGAGTCAGAAGCAGCACAAATGAAGTTGGCGGGCGTTTACTTGATTTGGGCGGCGCGGAATACATGATTCGCGGTCTAGGCTATTTGCGCTCTTTGAACGACCTCGCAGATGTGCCTGTCGCGACGAAGAAGGGTACGTCGGTGTTGATTCGCGATTTGGGAACCGTCTCGTTTGGGCCGGACATTCGGGAAGGAGTTGCGGAATGGCAGGGCGAGGGAGAGACCGTTGGCGGAATCGTGGTTATGCGGTATGGCATGAATGCCCTTACTGTCATCAATGGTGTCAAACAAAAACTGGCGGAGATCAAACCATCTTTGCCGCCCGGTGTTGAGATTGTTTCGGGCTACGACCGCTCCGGCCTCATTCGCGAATCCATCAGTACGTTGCAACGTAACTTACTCGAAGAGGCGATCATCGTGAGCATCGTCATTATCCTCTTCCTGTTCCATTTCCGTTCGGCGTTTATTCCCATCCTTACGCTGCCCGTCGCGCTAATCGCTTCGTTCATCCCGATGTCTTACCTGCACGTCAGCTCGAACATCATGTCGCTCGGCGGTTTGGCCCTCGCCATTGGCGTGATGGTTGACGCAGCAATTGTGATGGTCGAAAACGGATACCGTCATCTCTCCGAGCGACAATCCGAACACCCTGACGAAATTCATGAGACTGAAAGACGTACGATCCTGATCGACGCAGCTAAACAAGTCGGACCTGCCATCTTCTTTTCGCTGCTCATCATCGTGGTCTCTTTCCTGCCTGTCTTCATGCTGGAAGCCCAGGAAGGACGTATGTTCCGTCCGCTGGCATGGACGAAGACGCTATCCGTAGGATTCTCTTCACTCCTCGCAATTACGCTCGTACCGGTGTTGATGATTCTTTTCATTCGCGGACACCTCCGGCCAGAATCACGAAATCCAATTTCTCGCATCACGCAAGCAGTGTATCTGCCAGTCTTGCGTCTTTGCTTGCGCTATCGCAAGACAACCCTGTTACTCAACCTGATCTTTTTACTCGTGACGCTGCCGCTCGCTTTTCACATTGGCAGCCAATTCATGCCACCGCTCTTCGAAGGCTCTGCCCTCTATATGCCGACAGCGTTGCCCGGAATTTCCATCGGGCAAGCGTCGCAGTTGCTGCAAGAACAGGACCGAATCATTCGCACATTCCCTGAAGTCGAAACCGTTTTTGGAACCGTGGGGCGATCTGACAGCGCGACCGACAACGCGCCCCTGGACATGTATGACACAACGATCATGCTCAAGCCGCGCGCCCAATGGCCGGCGGGGATGACGTACGACAAACTGATTCAGGACATGGATGCGAAACTGCAATTTCCGGGTTTGTCCAACACCTGGACGATGCCTGTCGAAAACCGCCTTGACATGGAACTCACGGGAATCAAAACGCCCTTGGGAATGAAGATTCAAGGACCAACTCTTGAAGGAATCCAGCAGGTGGGCGCGCGGATTCAGCAAGTGCTATCCGGGCTTCCACAAACGCGCTCCATATTCGCCGAGCGCGTCTCACAAGGCTTCTACATCAACATCGCAGTGAATCGAGAGGAAGCCGCCCGTTACGGACTAACCGTGGCGGATGTGCAGCAGGCGGTCGAATCGGGAATTGGCGGTGAGAACATCGCCGAAAATATCGAAGGCCGGGAGCGCTATCCTGTCAATGTCCGTTACAACCGGGATTTTCGGGACAACATCGATGAATTGCGACAGGTGTTGATTGCCACTCCTTCTGGCGCGCAAATTCCCATTGCGGAAGTTGCCACGATTTTGTTCTCGCGCGGGCCAGCCATGATTCGCGACGAGGACGGCGCGCTCACCGGGTACGTTTACATTGACCTGAACACCAAGAACTACGGCGGATTCGTTCAAAGCGCCGACGAATTGCTTCAACAAAAACTCGTTCTGCCAGCAGGCTATACCTACAAATGGTCTGGCGAATATGAATTTGAGCTGCGGGCCAAAAAGCGCTTGCAACTTATATTGCCAATCGTATTTTTCGTCATTTTCCTGCTTCTGTACATGGTTTTCCACTCCGTCACGGAGGCCGTTGTCCTCATCTTTCCCACGATCTATGCGCTTACCGGCGGCCTTATCCTCCAACGAATTCTCGGCTACAACTTCAGCGTGGCCGTATGGGTAGGCTACATCGCGCTGTTTGGCATCGCAGTTGAGACAGGCGTCGTAATGGTCGTCTACCTCCACGAAGCGCTAGACCGTCGTCTCGCCACTGGCGTACCGCTCAAGCACGAAGATATCGAGACAGCAGTAATCGAAGGCGCGGTACAGCGCTTGCGACCAAAGCTCATGACGGTATGCGTTGTTCTCGCCAGTTTGATCCCCATACTGTGGGAAACAGGAGTAGGTTCGGATGTTATGAAACCCATCGCTGCGCCCATCGTGGGTGGCATGGTCACTTCAACGATTCATGTTCTGATTCTCGTGCCCGTCTTTTTCGCTTTGATGAAGGAGCGCGCTCTTCGTCGCGGCACTCTGAGAACCGCCGCGACCGCGACGACGGAGTAGAATTCGGCAGTAGGATTTCTTAACTTCCATTTGCCCCTGCTTAGCTACATTAATCACGGTTTCGCGACGTGGTTATTTCCGCGTTGAGGGTCAAATTTCTTTGAAATGTTCGTAACTTATTGAAGTGGAAAGGAGTTGGCTCCCCGGGGAGGATTCGAACCTCCAACATTTCGGTTAACAGCCAGTGGAGTAATTTTATCAAAACTTGCCGGAAATAGGGCTAACCGAGAGGAATCAGCTAGTTGTGATGAAACCGAACGGCCCAGCTTCTCCTTCTCTTTTCCCCGTTTTGTTCGCAGTTTAGCGGAATTTGCCGCGATTCGCGTGACATTCCCGTGACAGTTGATTTGCTGGAGGCGCGCACTACCGGGATTCGAATCTGACTGTCTGCTTAGAAGATCGGGTGGCAAGCCGACTGACGTCTCGCTCGTTTGGGTTTGTAAGCTATGGCTGAAATTTCCTAAGTTTCATTAGGGTGATGCTGGCGTTCCTCTTGATTACGGGATCGGTCGCGTTGCCGCGCCTCTCGGTTACATAGCGAACAGCGGAGGCCAGTCCAGTCCAAGCAAACCTCTGTGGGTTCTCGATTCGCCACTGCGCACGAGCCGTTTGCGTAGTGCTACCTAGGACAGAAGTTCCTTTGTTGGTCAGGATGAGATCGTATGCCGCCACGATTTTTCCGGACGATGAGTCAGGTGAACTGTAGCGTAGCGACGAATCTATCCTTCCCAGCTCTCGATACGTGACAATTACCTCTGCATGCGTCCCCGCGACCCATGTTTGGCGCGTTGAATAATCGTCACCGACTATGATTATGGGCTTGCCGTAGGGCATTGAGTTTGGGTGTGCGAAGAGAACACCGGCTTTCCTCCAGCCATCCGGAGTTTGCAGTTCGCCATCGATCGCCATAGTCAGAAAATGGTCTATCGCCGCCTTGGGTGATTCCTGCGATGTGGTCGCCGATTGTGCCGAAAGCGAAACTGTGCTAACTATAAAAAAAGCAAACGTTGCGATGACCTGTTTCACGGCCTTACTCCTTCAACGTAAACGAAATGTGAGTCTTGAATTAATCCACGCCATTTGTGGCCTTGTGCGACGACAAGCAACGTCGGCTCAGTATGCTGCTCTGTTCCGTAATTCTTCACGTCCGGACTACCTTGGAGTGTCCCGCTGCGACAGATGTGCATGCCACTCCTTGATGCCCTGAATCAGTAGTGCTCCGTCGAGAACCGACAAAGCCAAGCCAGGCAACACGAGGAAGGGCACATCCGAAAGACCCGTCCCTACTACGTGACGGAGCAGCAAAATACCCTGACGCACGCCCAATGGAATAAAGAGGCCACTTGCACCAGCAGCTGTTAGCCAGACGAGCCAATTCAGGGGATGAAAATACTCCCGCGTCGGCGGTTCGGAACTAGACCTTGATTTTATCGCGTGTACGATGAGCCCGATATCGCACCAGACGATCAGAGTGGTGAGGACTAGCAAAAAAAGCGGAAGCCCTATGGTTTCAAAGTCGGAGGAAGAGGAGCCGCGAAGCTGTATGGATTGCACTATGAACGCTTCGGCGCTCAGGAAAGTCACGCTGAATGCCCCAGCGATCAAGAGCCATTTGCCGGCGCGGCGAGCGTAGGGCTGGACGGCGGCCCCAACTATCAGCATCGACGCAAGTAGCAAACCGGGTAAACCACCGGCAATGAAAGTAACCGCCGTGACGAGACCCGCGCCTATTGCGAGCCATCGGACTCCCTTGGGAAGAACAGCGCCCGTGGGGCTCTCGGAGCGGCTAGTTTTCACAAAGTCTCCTTTTAACACCCACCTTACTGGGACATGCACACGTTGGAGAAAGAGCCCATATCAGCATTATACTTGTAGGTAAGCAACCAAGGGCCGATATTTCGACTGTAGGTTGTTGAAAACGTTTTCAACACCTGCACTTGCAACTGGGTGTTAATAACGAAAACCTCGGAATAGGGGAACGCGCTTCCGGAAAGGTGCCCCGTATAACATATTTGGCCGGAATTAGCCTGACCTGTGATGACAAGCTTGGTTTTTATGGAAGGCGTCAAGAACTGCGGGGAGACCAGTGGATCTTTGCCTTCAAGATCAACGTTGAAACCGCCACCGCTGTTCAGGCTGATGTTGATTGTCGGCCAAGCCGTTTGTGTATCGCCCCATTTGTCCTGGCTAGGATCGGAGTAGGCGCACCCCTTGCCGATCGGTGCCAATTGAGGGAGAAGCAGCAAGATAACGCCCGTGATCCTGGATGTTGTAGTCGTGCTCGTATTCTTAAACATAGTGCATTTGGACTCGTTCGGATCGTTTACTCCTGTTGAAAACGAGCGATTATCTCCATAGAAACAATCGGTGAGGCAAGGGGGCCTATGGATGGGATCCGGTCCAAACATCGCCCACGGCGCAAATGAGCGAATATACAACACCTGTTCAACCGGTTGACTATGACTCGAAGAGGGGGTCGCCCCACTCTCTGTCCACGGACTGCCGTCATCAGCCGTACTCGAAAGGGAGACCGCGGAGACGCCGTTGGTTCCGGCCACGTTGAGCGCGTACCACCCGTCCTGCCACGAGGAGGTCAGAGACGTGTTCAAACCCGTAAGATTCGTGGGCGTTGCGTTTCCCGATCCGTCCAGTTGCATAAAACCGAACTGCGAGTCGTTAATAGTGACGCCACCGTCGCTGGTAGCAGCCACATTGGAAACAGTATTCCCTTGGGAGGTATGGGACCACGAGATTGCGCCAGAGTTAGTGTTAATGGCTAAAACCGTATCTATGGGGTAAGAATACTGTGAACTTGCTCCAGTGAGAAAAGCGGTGCTGTTTTCACCGAGTATCAGAGGGTCAGGGTCAAGAAAGCCATCGAAGAAACCCGGTGGCTGGACGGGCAGGCTGAATTTCGAGACTCCCGAAGAAGAGACATGATAGAGAGTGGGCGGACTGTAAATGGGAACAAGCACGCCTCCCTGACCGTCGGGTATGGCGCGTTCAAACCCGCGGAACCCACCAGAGGGGCCACCGCCAGCGTTTGTGCCACTTCCGGAAACCGAGTCGAGCTGTCGAGTCGAATATGTGCCGTCCGAATGGATGGTCATCATCTGAAAGGACTCCGAGAACGTCCAATTCCCATCGGTACCTTTTACCTTGTGAGGATAACCTGGATCGTTCGGGTCGGGACTTGAGTCGCACCCAGATGCGTCGGAGGTCCCTACGCCAGTCGAGAAGGGAATGTAGACATTCCCATTCGCATCAATCGACATGGCTCCTACGTTTGCAAAGGTGTTATCATATGTAGTGCCTGATGTTCCCGGGGTGCAGTAATTGTAGTAATTGCCTGTGTTGGTGTCATACAAGTTGGAGGAATCGGCACCACTCGTGTTTTGGCCTGCTCCAGGCACAGTGACTGTGAATTTGATTTGACCGGTTGTCGGGTTGAGAGCGGTTACCGTAACTGTTCCGTTGTTTTGAAACTCCGGCTCAACAAGGAAAATAGTTCCGTCCGGAGCGATGCCAAAGTCCTCTCGACAGTTCGTTTCTTGATACTGCCAAGTCTCATTCCCGTTTTGGTCGACATGTCCAAAATAACACCAACTCTCGTATTGGTTCGGATTGTCTTGGCTCGCAAAGTAGATGGCTCCGCCCTGGTTGTCGCCAGCAGCAAGCAACGGGAAGGCATCGGAGGACGAAGGGGGCCACATCCACTTCTGTTGACCGTTCGCGTCGAATGCTCTGATCGCGCCATTGCCTCCGTATGCACCATCGTCCTCCGCATAAACGGCAGGAGCACCGACCCCGGGCGCAGCGTTAACGATCTTACGCATTCCGTAGGGTCCCAGCGACGGGACAGACCACAGTATCGCTCCATTTGGAAACGAACTTCCTGCCGGAAGAACCGTAATATTAGCGATAGCCGTGCGGCTGGCATAACTACCGATCAAGGTGGTAATTCCAACAGCATCAGCCTGCAAGAGAGTCGGCTGGCCGTTTGCCGGAGGATTAATTTGCGCGACAGCTGTATTGCTGACGCTCCATGTCGCGCCGCTAACAGAAACGCCATTCTCATCCACCAATTGTATCGGCTGCGTGCCTCCGACCAACATCGTGATCTGGTTGGGCGTAATGAAAAGCGGCTGCGTCACGGTGAATTGAACAGCATTGCTTGCCGAGCCGTTCACGCCGATACTTACAGTTACAACTCCAGGGTTCAGTCCAAGTGGGACGCTGGCGATTATATTGGAGTTGCTCCAACTCAGCACTTGGGCCGCGATTCCGTTGAACATCACAATGCTACTTCCTTGTGCTGCTCCAAATGCGCTGCCGGCTAGAGTAACGACGCTGTCGATGCCGCCTTGATTTGGAGAGATACCGCTAATAGTAGGCGGATTCGTCTGACCGGACGCACCCGTATTCGTAACAGAGATGCTGGCGGAACTAGCGTTTCCTGCAAGGTCACTCCCGATCACTGTAATAGAGTTCGCACCTGACGAAAGCTGTACGCTGCAAGAGAACGAGGAACCGTTCAGTGCTGCTTGCGTCCCATGGCATGTGACGCTGCCCGGGCCCGATAGCGTGTCAGTGATTGTTCCTGTGACTGTAACGGAGCCCGTGCCGACGGATGCGCCGTTCGAGGGACTTGTGATGGTCACTACAGGAGCGGTCATGTCGAGATCAACGCTTGCAGTCGTCGTTGAGGTGTTGTTCAGGTCATCGACTACTGTTCCAGAGGCGACCTGATTGGCTCCTTCAGTTCTGACGATAACGGGAGGTGAACAGCTCTGAATCGGCGCCGGACCGGGAGTGCAAGTGAAATTGACGGTCACAGGAGAATTGTTCCAGGCATTCGAATTTGGCGAAGGCAACATACCAGCAGTGATCTGGGGATTCGCAATCAAGGCAAATTTGGCAACGAATCCAGTTTGTGGATTTGGGGTTATCGTAGTCTGAAACGCGCCGGTAGTTGTGGGAAAATCAACGGATTCCGTGGTGCCGACGACATAAGGATTGCCCAGAGCGTCGAGGGCCACGCCCGTCGCTAGGTCACCAAACGAACTACTGCCACCTAAATAAGTCGAGTACAAGTCGGCTGTGCCGTCCGAATTTATCTCTGTCAGAAAAGCGTTTGCATTAGTGCTCTTAAGTGTGGATTGGAACGCGTCAGAGGTCGTGGGAAAGTCGGTCGAGGATGTAGTACCAGTAACGAACGCATCTCCATTTGCACCGACCGCGATACCACTGGCAGTATCGCCGGAGCTGCTGTTTGTCCCACCAAGGAAGGTAGAGTAGACGAGGGACTGAGCACCAGATTGGCTAAGATCGAACTTCGCGACAAAGGCCTTGCCGTCCGCGCTGTTTGTGGGCTGAAACGCGCCAGAGGTGACGGGAAAATCGGACGATTCGGCATCCCCGGCCACATATAACTTCCCGGCCGAATCGATAGTGACTGCCGCTCCGTAGTCTCCAAGCGGATTGGTGGTTGATCCTCCGAAATATGTCGAATAGACGAGCGATTGCAAACCAGACTTGGTTGTCGCAATCTCGGTTAGAAAGGCATTGCCGTTAGGGCTATCCAAAGTGGATTGGAATGCGTTGGGAGTCGTGGGGAAAGGACCGGACGAGTCGGAAGTCGTTTCGCCGACAAGATAGGCATCACCGCTGTTGTCGACCGCGACGCCGACACCACCATCGCCAATTAGAGCTCCTGGGCCATCTCCACCGAGGTACGTTGAGTATACGAGCGATGCGGCCCCCGGCTGATTTGTGTCGACAACCGACAAAAATGCGTTTCCACTCGGGCTGCTCAACGAAGATTGATAGGCGCTGCCGGTCGTTGGAAACGGCGCGATGGATGTGTCAGACGTTGTGACACCGGTGACATAGGCGCGTCCCGACGAATCCGCAGCTATCCCAAAGGCGAGATCTCCCAACCAGGGATTTGGGTTGTTCGGGTTTCCTCCTCCGCCTAGATAGCTCGAATAGACGAGCGAGGCTGTATCTGTCTGGGTCGTGTCGATTCGAGCGATAAAAGCATTGCCGCCTGCGGTGTTGTTATTCGACAGTTGGAAGCCGTTAACAATCGGAAAGTCCGTACCGAACGTATAACCTGTGACATAAACGTTCGCGTTCTGGTCAACGGCAACGCTATCCCCGTAGCTCTCACCTGTTCCGCCCAAATACGTTGAATACATTAGATAGCTTCCGCTTGGGTCAAGTTCCGCAACGAACGCCAGATAGCTCGTTGGGCCGGTGGATTGATAGCCGTCAAAAACGGGGAAATTCGTCGAAGACGTAGAACCCACCACGTATGCTACGCCGCGCGAATCCACCGCGATTGCATCGGCATCCGCATCGCCGTTGTTGGCACCCAGGTAGGTTGAGTAGGCCAAGACGGGGTCGATGACGAGCGGTTCTGTTCGGTCATAGGAGCCAACGCGGATTCCGACTCGTCTGTCAGCTAGAAATACGAATTCGCCATTCACAGAACGCTTTCTGCCGTGGTCAATCTGATAGACATTTGGCCGGTGCAACAAGACTGCGTTCTGCTTTAGGCCCAATTGTAAGCTACCATCGCTCCCAATCGTCACATGCTCGTGGCGGCCGAATTTGAGGGCAACGCTTTTCGGATCTGCTCCGGGAGAAACAACAAAATCGAATTCGAGCTGTCCCTGGTTGCCATAGTAGATCAAATCAACGCCCGGATAAATTCCCCTATATCGGACACGGGAATAGTTCGGAATGCCAGTCCGCCATTTGCTACGATCACTGCCGATGAAATAGTTGCTCTTCCCAGGGAGTTCGTCGAGGGCCTCGATCTGAGCTTCTGGGTTGGCACCATCGATGCCAATGTGCACGGCACGTTTGTTTTGGCGCTGGTGAAGGCGGGTTAACACGCGGCCGATCTTCCGGGCCTCAAATTTCTTTTTTGTTTTGGCGTCCAGCTTCTGCAAAAATGAGTTTCCCTCTCCCTGTTGCTCCAACGCCATGACAGCCTCGGTTCGAGTGAGGAACAGTGCGTAGCCACCGCCGCGGGAGATGTATTTTACGGAATCGTCGGTCTGGCCCTCATTAGGCTCGAAGCTCAAGGGCAACGAGCCATACGCCCGTTTCAGAAACTGTGCTTGCGCAGCACGAGGGGAAGGCTTGATCGCGGGCTTGACAATGCCCTTCTTGTGCGTGCCATGTTCCGGAGCTCGGTTGGCGAGCGAAGTCCCGTGAATAATGAATGTAGCTAGAAACAAGAGAGTTACTATTGACAGGCCGCTCACATAGTGCCGGAATCTATCGCTTCTCATGGTAGCTCACTCCGTGATTCCGGCATCGGATCGCCATTAACCCTGGAAATCGTGTGGCGCTTGTATAGTGATATTTTCCCTATGTGTCAATAGTACTTTTTTGTTATTTTATGGAAAACAACTGGGCTTAACGAAGGTTGCTACCTTGGTGGCGCCGGGAGTAAAGTGTTCGGAGAGTCGCCGTACCGGTATTGCGAGCTCTCTACGGCCCTTTCGTCGAGCCGATCGAGGTTTGGAACGGAGCGCGCTTGCTGCGCTTCTTGGTCTCGTAAAATCCGGCACAGATGCACAGGTAGAGTCGTTGCAACATCTTCTGCGGCTGGGCCGAATGCAGGGCGACGCTGGTCCAGAGCCATCATCGATCGAATTTCCCTCCGGCTCCTGAATCATGTTCGGATGCGAGCGGAGAAAGAGAGCGAGCGCTCGTGGTAAGACTCGAAGAGCTTATGGTGATCCGAGCGCCGATCCAGCGATGCTTCGACCTTGCGCGAAGTGTGGAGGTGCATCTTGCCGGTAACGTCCATTCGGGCGAGGCGGCTCTGGCGACGGGCGGAATCACCTCTGGACTGATTGGCATGGGACATCGCGTCACTTGGCGCGCCAAGCATTTTGGCGTGTGGCAGGAACTCACAAGCCAAATCACGGCCTTTGATCCACCGAAGCACTTTCAGGACACTATGGTTCAGGGCATCTTCCGATCGATGAAGCACGATCACTTTTTTCGGTCTTTGTCAGCAGATGAGACCGAGATGAGAGACGTATTCTGTTTTGCCGTACCGCTAGGAATCTTGGGACGCTTGGCCGAACTTGCGGTGCTCCGCCATTACATGCAGGCACTCCTCCAGGAACGGAATGCCGTGATTCGGCAAATCGCCGAATCAGCGGCGTGGCGGGGCTTTCCGCCCTGGACGTTGGAAAACAAATGAGGGAACTCGAACCGATGCGGATCATCATACCAGGCGGCAGTGGACAGGTTGGTCGCATCCTCGCGCGCTACTTCCATTCCAAGGGCCACACGGTCACCGTTCTCAGCCGTCGTCCGCAGTCCGCGCCATGGCAGGTCATGGAATGGGATGGCATTACGGCCGGTGCGTGGGTTACGGAACTCGAACAGTGTGACGTCTGCATCAATCTTGCCGGGCGAAGCGTGAATTGCCGGTACAACAGAGAGAACCGGCGCGACATCTATGAATCGCGCATTCGGACCACGGCTATGTTGAATCAGGTTATGGCATCCCTCAGACAGGCTCCGCGCCTGTGGGTGAATGCCAGTACCGCGACCATCTACCGTCATTCTCTCGATCGGGCTATGGATGAAGCGAACGGCGAATTGGGCGGGAACGAGCGCGGGGCCCCTGACACCTGGAACTTCTCCATCGAAGTTGCGAAAGGATGGGAAGAGGCTTTTTTTTCAACCTCCACCCCACGCACCCGCAAGATCGCCACGCGCAGCGCTATGACATTCAGCCCCGATCAAGGCGGAGTCTTTGACGTGCTGTTGGGCTTTGTCCGCTGCGGCCTCGGCGGAAAGCAGGGCCCTGGTACTCAGTTTGTCTCCTGGATTCATGAAGCCGACTTCGTGCGGGCGATAGATCTGCTCATAGCCCGTGAGGATTTTTCGGGCGTCGTCAATCTCGCTTCTCCAAACCCGCTGCCCAACCGTGATTTCATGTGCGCTCTTCGTGACGCATGGGGCTCACGCATCGGTTTGCCCGCGCCTGAATGGACGATGGAGATCGGTGCCTTCGTGTTACGGACCGAGTCGGAACTCGTTCTAAAGAGCCGTCGTGTTGTGCCGGGCCGCCTGCTGGCCGCCGGTTTCAAGTTCCTCTTTCCGGAATGGCCTGCGGCTGCTCGCGAACTGGTTGCCAGATGGCGCGAGCGCAAACGAGAGGTCCGCGAAAAGCAGGGGCGCTAGGGAGTCCGGAGCCCCCAGACGCGTGCCTCAGAGTCAATGAAGCTGCTGCTTTTCTGCTTAACTTCCATTTGCTCCTGCTTATCTACATTCATCACGGTTCGCGACGTGGTCATTTCCGCGTTGAGGGTCAAATTTCTTCGAATGTTCTTAACTTATTGAAGCGGAAAGGAGTTGACTCCCCGGGGAGGATTCGAACCTCCAACATTTCGGTTAACAGCC